>Ga0224525_1000122_pt1 | contig 41071 bp, 50 predicted proteins | sample CFST100metaG_FD_179874 | JGI IMG/M metagenome (GOLD analysis project Ga0224525, IMG submission 179874) | Peat soil microbial communities from Stordalen Mire, Sweden - C.F.S.T100 | ecosystem: Environmental > Terrestrial > Soil > Wetlands > Peat | place: Sweden: Norrbotten County, Stordalen Mire...
GGAAGACCCGCATCGTGAGCTGGGTGCCCGGCTCGCCGATGGACTGGGCCGCCATGATGCCGACGGCTTCGCCGACTTCGACGAGGCGTCCGGTCGCCATGTTGAGACCATAGCAATGCTGGCAGACGCCGTTATGGGTCTGGCAGGTGAATAAGGAACGAATCTCGACCTCTTTGATGCCGGAGGCCACGATTTCTTTGGCTTTGGTGTCATTGATCATCGTGTTGCCTTCGACCATGACTTCGCCGGTCTTGGGGTTCGTGATGTCATGCATCGCGAAACGGCCGCTCAAACGGTCTTCGAGCCTGACGATGACGGCGTCGCGGGAGGTATCGCGGATCTCACGAACCTTGAAACCATGGTCGCAATGGCAGTCCTCTTCGCGGACGACGACGTCTTGGGCGACGTCGACGAGACGACGGGTGAGATAGCCTGAGTCGGCGGTCTTAAGAGCGGTATCGGCGCCTCCCTTGCGGGAGCCGTGGGTGTTGTTGAAGTATTCGGCGACGCTTAAGCCGATCCGGTAGTTCGAGGTGATCGGCATTTCGTAAATGTAGTCTTTCTTGGTCGAGCCGCGGGCGGCGGCCACAAGGCCTTTCATCCCCTCGAGCTGGTTGAAGTTATCGACCGAGCCGCGGGCCCCGCTGTCGAGCATGATGATGATCGGGTTGTTGCGCCCGTTGTCAATCGTCTTCTGGACGAGGTTGCGGACGTCGGAAGTGCACTTCATCCACTCCTTGACGACCGCCTCGTGGCGCTCGTTCTCGGAGAGGAGGCCTTTGTTGTGGGCCAGGTCGTTGATGCTGTCGACTTTGGCCTCGTAGCGATCGATGAGCTCGGTTTTGCCCTCGACCGGGACGATGTCGGAAATGGCGACGGTAACCGCCGAAACGGTCGAGAACTTGAAGCCCTGGTCCTTGATTTTGTCAAGGATGGCCGAGGTCTTGGACGGATTCTGGATCGTCGAGTCTTGGTTGACCATGTCGTACTTATGGAAGACGAGGCCGATGATGGCGCCGAGATCCTTCTTCTTGATCGGCTTATGAAGCGCTTGCTTGGCGATCGTGGTCGGCAAATCGGTGCCCATCGGGACAAACCAACTCTCGATGGTCTCGCGGGAGGCCTTCGGATCGTCGTTGATGTACGGGAAATTATCCGGGAAGATCTCGTTGAAGATGACCTTGCCGACGGTCGTGAGGAGATATTTGTTCTTCACGTCGAGGGGCAGGGCATCGAGGCTGAGATCATCGCCGAAGGTCTTATGGATCGAAGTCGCGCGGATGGCAATGCGGTTATGGAGCGAGACCTTGCCCGTCTCATAAGCATCGATGACCTCGTTGACCGAGGCGAAGGCCTTGCCTTCCATGGTGGCGAAATGCTCGTTGAGGACGGCCTTGTTTTCGTTGGCGGAAGCCTCAACCGGATCCTGAATCTTGATGGCGCGCAAAGCGGCGGCCCGTTTCAGGAAGTCCTGCTTGGACTCCTCTTGGGTCAGATAATAGTTGCCGAGCACCATGTCCTGCGAAGGGATGACGATCGGTTTGCCATCCTTGGGGCCAAGAATGTTATTGGACGCCAGCATGAGGTCAAGGGCCTCTTCCTGGGCGGCTTTGCCTAACGGGACGTGGACGGCCATCTGGTCGCCATCGAAATCGGCGTTGAAGCCGGGGCAGACCAGCGGGTGGAGACGGATGGCGTGACCATCGACGAGCACGGGCTGAAAGGCCTGAATGCCAAGGCGGTGAAGCGTCGGGGCGCGGTTCAACAGCACCGGGTGCTGCGAGATGATCTCCTCGACGATGTCGAAGACGACCGAATCGTAGCGGTCGATGATCTTGTCGGCTTGCTTGTGGGCCGAGACATAACCGCGCTTGATGAGAATCGCGGCGATGAAGGGACGGAGCAGCTGAATGGCCATCTCCCGCGGCAGGCCGCACTGGTACATCTTAAGCGAGGGGCCGACGGCGATGACGGAACGGCCGGAATAGTCGACGCGTTTGCCTAAGAGGTTCTGGCGGAAGCGGCCCTGCTTGCCCTTGAGGCCGGAGCTGAGGGACTTGAGCGGGCGCCCGCTCGGGCCGGTGACCGGTTTGTTGCGACGTCCGTTATCGATCAAAGCATCGACGGCTTCCTGCAGCATGCGCTTCTCGTTCATGAGAATGACGTAGGGGGCGTTCATGTCGATGAGTTTCTTGAGACGGGTGTTGCGCGAGATGACCCGGCGATAGAGATCGTTGAGGTCGCTCGCGGCGAAACGTCCGCCGTCGAGCTGAAGCATCGGGCGGAGATCGGGCGGAATCACCGGAATGACGTCCAGGACCATCCACTCGGGCTTCTGCTTGGAATCGCGGAAAGCCTGGATGACTTCAAGGCGCTTGGCGAGCTTCAGGCGGCGCTGGCCGCTGAAATCGCGGATTTCCTTGGTGATGCCTTCGAATTCCTTATCGAGGTCGACTTCGTGAAGGAGGCGCTTGACGGCGGAGGCTCCCTCGCCGAATTCGGCTCCGGTGTATTTGGTGATGAAAGCGGCATTGGTGAAGAAATCGAAAGTCTCGGCCGGGTTCTGCATCTTGGCGATGAGCTCCTCGGCTTTGAGGGAATCGGCGCTGCCGGCCGTGATCTGGCTCTTGAAGGCGCTGATGGCGTCCACGAACTCGAGGCGGGCGACCTTCTCGTCCAAGAAGTCTTTGTACTTGAGGACGGTCGAAGTCCCGGCGCTCAGCACGATATGGGCGGCGAAATAGATGACTTCCTCGAGTTGCTTCGGGGAAACGTCAAGGACGAGGCCCATGCGCGAGGGAATGCCCTTGAGGTACCAAATATGGGAGCACGGGGAGACGAGCTCGATATGCCCGAACCGCTCGCGCCGCCATTCTTTGGAGATGACCTCAACGCCGCACTTCTCGCAGGTGATGCCCTGATAACGGATCTTCTTGTATTTGCCGCAGTGGCATTCGTAATCCTTCGCCGGTCCGAAGATCTTTTCGCAGAAAAGACCTCCCATTTCCGGCTTTTGGGAACGATAGTTGATGGTTTCGGGCTTGGTCACCTCGCCATGGGACCATTTGCGGATCGTTTCTGGGGAGGCGAGGCCAACCTGCATCGCGGCCAACGTATTGATATCAAACATGTGTTACATCCTCCTCGGTCACTGATCGTCTGAAGGCTTTGATGGGCCTTCGGCGACAGACAAGCCCTCTTCGTCCGCTTGGGCTGAAGCGACCTCGACGGTATCCGGCTTCTCTTCTTCGCGCGGCGAAGTGAGATTCCGAATGGCGGAATTGACCTTCCGCTCCTCGATGAGGGCTTCCTTCGCGAGGGAGTCCATGTCGATGGCTTCGTCCGCTTTGTCGAAAAGCTTGACGTCCATCCCAAGGCCTTTGAGTTCCTTGGTGAAAACTTTGAAGGCTTCGGGCATGCCCGGCTTCGGGATCGGCAGGCCTTTGATGATGGCTTCGTACGTCTTGCGACGGCCGACCCGATCATCGGATTTGATGGTCAGCATCTCTTGGAGGGTATGAGCGGCGCCATAGGCTTCGAGGGCCCAGACTTCCATTTCGCCGAAGCGCTGGCCGCCGTTCTGGGCTTTGCCGCCTAACGGCTGTTGCGTCACCAGCGAATACGGCCCGGTGGCTCTGGCGTGGAGTTTGTCGTCGACCATGTGCACGAGTTTGATCATGTACATGACGCCGACGCTGATGCGCTCGTCGAAGCGCTCGCCGGTCTGGCCGTCATAGAGCACGGTCTTGCCATCGTCGGAAAGGCCGGCCCGATCCATGAGATCTTTGATTTCGGCATTGGAGACGCCATCGAAAACCGGCGTCGCCACGCGAAGATGGAGCTTTTCGCAAGCCAGCCCGAGGTGAACCTCGAGAATCTGGCCGATGTTCATACGGGAAGGAACGCCCATCGGGGAGAGCATCACGTCGATCGGGGTGCCATCCGGAAGGAACGGCATATCTTCGACGGGAAGGATCTTCGAGATGACGCCTTTGTTGCCGTGCCGCCCGGACATCTTGTCGCCTTCGGAGATCTTTCTCTTCTGGACGATGTAGACGCGGACTTTTTCGATCACGCCAGGCGAAAGCGGATCCTTGTTCTTGCGGCTGTAGGTCTTGACTTTGAGGATGATGCCCGCGCCGCCGTGGGGGACGCGGAGGGAGCTGTCTTTGCCGTCCTTCGTCTTCTCGGCGAAGATGGCCATGAGAAGCTTTTCTTCGGGGGTCGGCTCGGTCTGACCTTTCGGCGTGACCTTCCCGACGAGGATGTCGCCTTCCTTGACCTCGGCGCCAGGGATGATGATGCCCCGCTCGTCAAGATAGGTCTTGGCGTCTTCGCTGACGTTCGGAACATCGCGCGTGATCTCCTCGTTTCCGAGCTTGGTCTCGCGGCATTCCAAATCGTAGGCTTCGATGTGGATGGAGGTGTAGGTATCGTCCTTCACCATGCGTTCGGACATGATGACGGCGTCTTCGTAGTTGTAGCCATGCCACGTCATGTAGGCGACCAAAACGTTCTGGCCGAGGGCCAGTTCGCCGTCCTTCATGGCGGGCCCGTCGGCGATGATTGCCCCGGCCTTCACCTTGTCGCCCACGCGGACGATCGGATTCTGGTTGATGCAGGTCCCCTGGTTGGACCGGTCGAATTTCTGAAGTTTGTAGGTGCGGCTCTCCTTGCCTTCTTTGACGACGATGGTGCCGCTGTCGGTATAGGTGACCTCGCCATCGGACGCCGCCACCACCGCCAACCCGGAATCCCGGGCGATGATGCCTTCCAGGCCGCTGCCCACATAGGCAATGGACGGACGGAGGAGCGGAAGCGCCTGACGCTGCATGTTCGCGCCCATGAGAGCGCGGGTGCAGTCGTCGTTTTCGAGGAACGGGATGCACGAAGCGGCGATCGAGAAGATCTGCTTCGGAGAAACGTCGACGTAATCGATGAGCTCGGTCTTGGTGAGGCCGGAATCCTCGTCGTGCCGGGCCACCACTTCGGCGCCCAGGATCTCTTTGACGATCTCTTTGTGGCCGTCGCCAAAAGCGACTTCCACGGACTCGCCCAAAGGAATGTTGGCCTCGGCGATGTAGAGGCCCCTCTCGTCGTCGGCGCTCAGGTATTCGGCCCGGTCGGAGACGTAATAATGGATCTTCCCATCGGACCCTTTTTGGGAAAGGATCAGGCGGTACGGGGTCTGGATGAAGCCGTATTTGTTGATTTTGGCGTAGGTCGAAAGGTTATTGATCAATCCGATGTTCTGACCTTCGGGGGTCTCGATCGGGCAGATGCGCCCGTAATGGGTGTAATGGACGTCGCGGACCTCCATCGAAGCCCGATCGCGGGTAAGACCGCCAGGGCCCAAAGCCGAGATGCGGCGCTTATTGGTGAGCTCAGCCAGAGGGTTGGTCTGGTCCATGAACTGCGAGAGCTGGGACGAAGCGAAGAACTCGCGGATGGAGGACGTCAGCGGGCGGATGTTGATGAGGGACTGAGGCTTGGAGGTCTCAAGGTCCGAGATGGACATCTTCTGCTGCACCGTCTTGGCCATCTTGGTGAGGCCGATCCGGAACTGGGTCTGGAGAAGCTCGCCGACGCAGCGGACGCGGCGGTTGCCTAGATGATCGATATCGTCGGTTTGGCCGATGCCGTCTTGGATGTTGATGAAATAGCTGAAGCAGGCGACCATGTCGCTGACGGTGACGCGGGAGACGGAAGGCTTATCGCCGGTGCCGTTCAGCGTGAGATCGGTCCCGATGATGTTCACCACCCGCTCGCTGGTCTTGTCGTGGGCGTAGACCTTGACGATGTTGACGGTCGAGTATTGGTCGAGCTTCTCATTGATCTTGAGGGTCTTCGTCATGGCGCCTTTTTCGAAGAATTCCTCATCGCGGAGCTCCTGGATATCCTCTTTCGTGAGCTGATAGCCCTTAACGAAGGGGATGCCAGCCTTGTTGGTGAAGATCTCCCCGTCTTTGGAGACGAGGTTCTCCGCCAGGATCCGGTGGAGCAAGCGATCGTAGATGCCGAGCTTCTCGGTGTACTTGAAACGTCCGGCCCTTCCGAGGTCGTAGCGCTTGTCGTCGAAGAACTTCTGGACGAGGAAATTGACGACCCCGTCTTTGGTGATCGGCTCGCCGGGCTTGAGTTTCTTGAAGATATCGATCAAGGCCTCGGTGTTGTTCTTGATGGCGCTGTCTTTCAGAAGCGTCAGTTTGAGGGAATCGGAATCGCCGAAGAGATCGGTGATGGTCTTCTCGGAATCGATGCCCAGGGCCTTGCAGAGGATCGTGGCCGGCATTTTCCGCTGGCGGTCGATGCGGACCCAAAGGACGCCCTTGAGGTCGCTCTCGAACTGGAGCCAGGTGCCCCGCGTCGGGATGATCTCCCCGTTATAGGTATGGACGCCGGATTTATCGGCCGTATCCTGGAAATAGGCGCCCGGGGAGCGGACGATCTGGGAGACGATGACGCGCTCGGCGCCATTGACGATGAAAGTCCCGGAATCGGTCATCATCGGCACGTCGCCCATGAAGACCTCGTTGTCTTCTTTGATCTCGCCGGTCGATTTATTGCGAATGCGCAGCGTGACCTTGAGCTTGCTTGAATAAGTGAGGTCGCCTTCCTTGCACTCCAAGGGGCCGTATTCCGGCTTTTCGAAGTGGCAGGAAACGTAATCGATGAAGACGCTGTTGGCGTAATTGGCGATCGGGAAGACCTCCTTGAGGACTTCGTCGAGGCCTTTTTCCCGGAACCACTTGAAGGATTCCGTCTGAATCTCCACGAGATTCGGAATTTGAGTCGTGCCGCTGATTTTGGAGAAATCGATGCGGCCGTTGAGGCCGGCTTTGTATTTCTTGAGAAAGGGTAGCAATTCTTGATTTTCTTTAGACATGTTTTGTTGCTCCTTGCTTGGTTGCCCGGATAACGTAATAGCCTTTGTGACGAGCCAACACCTCGACCTTATCAAATAAGGTGGAGAGATAAGCCAACGCGCTTTCGGCGCCTTGCTGCTTTCGGATGACGAGGATCAGCGCCCCGCCGTTTTTCAGGTGGGAGGGAGCCCCCGCATACATCGCATAGGTTACTTTCTTGCCAGCCCTGATGGGAGGGTTGGTCACTATCGCGTCATAGGTGGAGTCGAGGTTGTGGTAAACGTCGCTTTCGACGATCTCAACCTGCGAGGAAACGCCGAGTAAATCGGCATTTTTCTGAGCAAGCGTGAGGGCCCGGAGATTCACATCCGACAACGTGAGGAATCTTTTCGGGTCGAGGTGAGCGAGGATTAGTCCGATTGGTCCCGCTCCGCACCCAAGGTCAAGAATCTTAGTGCCAAGGTCGGCTTGGGCGATGGTTTCAAGCAATAGTCTCGTGCCATCGTCCAAACCGTCTTTGCTGAAGATCCCAGAATCGCTTTTGAGACGGTAACGCTCGCCAAGGAGCGTAAACTCCATGTCGAGGTCCTTGTGGCCTAATCCTTCCACGTTATCGAAGTATTGGGGCACTTGGATTTACCTCCTTAGAAAAGCCAAAACCCCTACCCTGGGGGCGACGCCACCCAAGGTAGGGATCAAAAAGAGAGATGGGGATTATTTGATTTCGACTTCGGCGCCGGTGTCGGCCAAGGTCTTCTTATAGGCCTCCGCTTCGACCGGGGAAATCTTCTCTTTGATCGCGCACGGAGCGCCATCAACGAGTTTCTTGGCATCCATGAGGCCTAAACCCGTGATGGATTGGACGGCTTTGATGACGCCGACTTTGCCAGCGGTTCCGATGCCCTTAAGGATGAGCGAAACCTCGCTCGGCCCCTTCTTGACGGGTCCTTCTTCTTCAGCCGGGGCTCCCGAAGCAACCGGGGCGGCCGCGGTGACGCCGAATTCCTTCTCGACGTCTTTGACGAGGGCATTGAGCTCTAAAGCATTAAGCTGCTTGAGCGTGTCGATGATCTGAGCATTTGTTAATTTGTCAGCCATTGTTCTATCCTCCTAGATTAATTGGCTGCCGGAGCGGCGGCGGGGGCTACAGGAGCCTCGACCGGGGCGGCTTTCGAATCGGCGACGGATTTGACGGCGCGGGCAAGGCTCGCGACGGGTTCGTTGAGAACCATGCAGAACATCGAGAGCAAGGCTTCTTTGGATGGCAGTTTGGCCAGTTCCTTGAAGTTTTTCTCGTCGACCACGGTTCCTTCCACAAGAGCGGCCTTCAGCACGAGCTTTTCGTGAAAACGGCTGAACTTGTAGAGAACGGCTGGGCCAACGCTGATATCTTTGGAGAAGACGAAGGCGTTAGGCCCGGCGAGATACTTGTCGAGTCCGCTGACGTTGTTGTCTTTGAGAGCACGGGCCATAAGCGTGTTTTTGTAAACGCCCATGGTGGCTTGCTTCGCGGCAAGAGTGCGACGGAGTTCGGTAAGTTCGGCCACGGTCAAACCTTGGTAGGAGACAATGGCGACGGTCGTGCTATTCTTGAGACGGTCGGAGATTTCTTTGACCGATTCTTTCTTAGCTTGGAGAACATCTTTGTTCATCGTGTGTTCCTCCTTTCTTGGCGACTATGTGATGCTTGATATAACCGAGGGAGTTATTTGTGAATGTGACCTCAGCAACGTGATGGATTAAGGCAAGTGCCCGTTGCGATCTTAGGTATAACAAGCAATTCACCGAAGTAAACGGATGACTCAGTTCTTTTGGTCGAAGGTGAGTTTGAGGCCCGGGCCCATCGTCGTGTGAGCGACGCAGGTCATCATGTAAGTGCCTTTGACGGCAGCGGGGCGGCTCTTGGCGATGGCTTCGCAAACGACTTCGATGTTATCGACGATATCCTGATCGGCGAAGGAGCAGCGAGCGACGGAGATATTGAGGTTGCCATCTTTATCGACGCGATAGCTGATCTTGCCTTTTTTGATCTCCGTGATGGCTTGGCCGATCGCCATCGTGACGGTCCCGGTCTTGGGGTTCGGCATGAGGCCCTTCGGTCCCAATAAACGGCCCATCTTCCCGAGTTCGCCCATCATATCGGGCGTGGCGACGATGACATCGAATCCGAACCAGTTCTCTTTCTCGATTTTCTCGAGCATGTCCTTGGCTCCGACGAAGTCGGCTCCGGCGGCTTTGGCCTCATCCTGTTTGCCATTGGTGAGGGCCAAGACTTTCTTGGTCTTGCCGTTGCCATGGGGCAATACGAGGGTGCCGCGAATGAGCTGATCGGCTTGGGTCGGATCGACATTGAGACGGAAACTGACATCGATGGTCGAATCGAATTTCGTGGTGCTGGTCTTCTTGAGAAGAGCAGCGGCCTCCGCGATGGTATACTCCTTGCCGTTATTCACGAGTTTGGAGGCGGCGGCGTATTTCTTGGATTCTTTCATTGCTGGGGCCCCCTGTTACTTCGCATCGACGGAAACGCCCATTTGACGGCAGCTTCCGGCAACGATTTTCTTGGCGGCTTCAAGGCTGTTGGCGTTGAGGTCGGGAAGTTTGTACTTCGCGATTTCCTCAAGCTGGGCCTGCGAGATGTGGCCGACGACCTTTTTCGGATTGCCCGAGCCTTTGGCGATTCCGGCGGCTTTCAGAATCAAGCCAGCGACGGGGCTGGTTTTGATGACGAAGTCGTAGGATTTGTCTTCATAAGCGGTGATGATCACCGGGACGGTCTGTCCCTTTCTGTCGCCGGTCTTCGCGTTGAAGTCGGTGCAGAACTTGTTCATAACGACGCCTGCTGACGCAAGCTTCGGTCCGGGATGGGCTTCCCCGCCGGGGAGTTCCATCTTGAGAACCTTGACGATTTTTTTGGCCATGTTGTCCTCCTTTGGCTAACATGCAGTGGCTTGACGGACCTTCGTCAAAAGGCCCTACCACGCGATGCACACATCTTGCGTGCACGTGAATAAATATACGCGCGGGAAGCGTTATTAGCAATCATTAAATCGTTAGTTATCATTGTGCACCATGCACAATTTTTATCGACAAACGGGGTATCAGCGAACCTTGGCGCTCAATAAGAGAACCGAGTTGACGATGAGAAGGGCGGTGAGGCCGGTGTCCGCCAAAACCGCGATCAAAAGCGGGAAGGACGGGATGACGATCGCCAGGACCATGATGGCCAGCTTCACCACGAGGGCCACCGCCACATTGACGATGGCGCGCGTTCGCGTCATCTTGGCTATTTTAACCGCGGTGACGACTTTGGAAGGATCGTCGTTCATGATGACGATATCGGCATTTTCGATCGCCATGTCGCTGCCGGCTCCGCCCATCGCCACGCCGACGTCGGCCAGGACGATCGAAGGGGCGTCATTAATGCCATCTCCGATGTAGGCCACGGCTTTCTTGCTTTCCGAAATCTCGTTTTTGAGAAGCTCCGTTTTGTCCTTGGGCAAAAGTTCGCTATGGCACTCATGGATCCCCAAAGTGCAAGCCACTGATTCGGCGCTCTTTTTCTTGTCGCCCGTGAGCATGATGGTCTTGACGCCCATTTTCTGCAAATCCGCCACCATTTGCTTGCTTTCGGGGCGAACCACATCATTCAGTAAAGCATATCCGGCATAGGTTCCGTCCACCGCCAGATACACCACCGTCCCGACCTCGTCGGCAGGAGCGAAAAGAATGTTGTTTTGAGCCAAAAGGCCGGCGTTTCCCGCCACGACTTTGTGGCCATCATAAACCAAGGTTTCCCCAAACCCGGCTTTTTCTTCATAGGTCGATATTTTCGCGGAGATGGCCGAAAGATCAACGCCCTTCACGATGGCTTTCGCGATCGGGTGATTGGAGCGGGCTTCGGCCGCCCAAAGATAAGTGTTGAATCCCTTCCCGTCGATGCCCGAAGGAACGACTTTCGTCACGGCGAAATTTCCTTGGGTGAGGGTCCCGGTTTTATCGCTGACGAGAATCCCCAATTCATTGAGTTTGTCGAAATAAGCGGCGCCTTTGATGATGATGCCGTGTTTGCTCGCCAGCCCAATGCCGGAGAAATAGGCGAGCGGCACCGAGATCACGATGGCGCATGGGCAGGAGATGACGAGAAGGCAAATGGAGGTGTAAAGCCATTGGAACCAAATGGCGGAATCATTGACGCCGGTGAGGAGAGGCGGAAGAACCGCCACCAAAACGGCGATCCCCACCACGATCGGGGTATAGATTTTTGAAAAACGGTCGATGAATTTATCGGCGTTCGATTTTCCTTTTTCGCTGTCCTCGACGAGTTTGAGAATTTTGGAAACGGTCGAGTCTTCGTAATCCCTCTCGACACGGACTTTGAGCGAGCCATTCCGGAGGATGGTCCCGCTATTGACGAAATCGGAGGTCTTTTTCTCGATGGGCATGGATTCGCCGGTGAGGGAAGACATATCCACGCTCCCTTCCCCTTCGACGATGGTTCCATCGGCTGGGATGATCTCTCCGACCTTGACGAGAACGGTATCCCCGATCTTTAAATCCTCGGGTTTGACGACCTGCAAGGTTCCGTCAACCAAACGGGTCGCGGCTTTAGCTCGTAAGCCCACGGCATCGGTGATGGCTTTGTGGCTTCGTTTGGTGGCCAGATCTTCGAAGAACTCACCGATCTGATAGAGAAAGACAACCATGACGGCTTCCACGAATTCATTATAATTCGGGCCAAAGAAGCGCAGGCAAAAAGCCCCAATGGAGGCAATGGTCATCAGCATCTTCTCATCAAAAGGGTTCTTCTCTTTGATCAGGTTTTTAAACGCCTCGTAAACGAGGTCATAAGCGGAAACGACCCAAGCCGTCAGCATGAAGGCGAGGTTGACAAAAAGGCCATAATTCGCTTCGCTGAAAAGAAGATAGCCTAAACCCGCCAGCGTCAACGTAACGGCTAATCGAAGGATCGTGATCACCAGCTTTTGGCTGTCATCTTTTTCACGGTCCGAGTTTTTTTCGCAGGCGCAGCGGGAAGCTTTGACTTCGTTTCCCATTACTTTTCCTCCACGTGTTCGTGGACGACTCTGAGCAGCGCGATGACGTGATCGTCAGCCAGCTTGTAAAAGACTTTCGTCCCTTCTTTGTGGGTGCTCACGAGTTTGGCCTTGCGGAGAACCGAAAGCTGATGGGAAGCCAAGGACTGAGATGCCCCCACTTCTTTCATGATTTCGGAAACGTTTTTCTCCCCCTGAGAGAGGGTATAAAGTATTTTGAGGCGCGTGGAATCGGAAGCGATATTAAGCAGACCTTCCATTTTATCAAGCGTTTTCTCATCTGGCATAGTGATCATATATGAATGTCCCTTCATGTTTAGCAATCTTATTATATGAATGGATGTTCATATTTCAAGAAAAATAACTTCTTTTTGCCGATCCGTGAAAAAAGACCCGCGTTTTGACACGGGCCTTGATGAGCGAAAGATCAGATTTTTTCGATTTCCGAGAAGTCCACGTCCACCGGCGTGCTCCGTCCGAAGAAGACGGTGTCGACGCGGCAAGCGCCAGTCGTTTTGTCGATGGAGATGATCTTGCCTTCGGTTCCCTCCAGCGGACCGTGGATGACCTTGACGGCATCCCCGACGTTATAGCGATCGTACATCGAACTATCGATCATGCCCATCCGTTTCAGGACGGGTTCGATTTCCTCGCGGGTGACCGGGGTCGGCTTCTGGCCGCCGCCGCTCGATCCAGCAATTCCGGTGACGCCAGGGGTGTTGCGAACGACATACCAGGATTCATCGCTCATGATCATTTCGACGAAAACATAGCCCGGATAAAGGTTCTTGGTCTTGACCTTGCCGGTCGGAAGGCCGTCTTTGAGCACGGACACCTCCTGCTCAGCCACAAGGACCCGCAGGATGTAGTCCTGCATGTTCATGGAGATGATGCGCTTCTTGAGATTGTCGGCCGTTTTGGCCTCGTGCATCGAATAGGTGGTGACGATGTACCACTGTTTTTCGCCTAATTGAGCTGGCATGTTATTTCCCTCCGAAAGCGTTTTTGATTTGACTGATGATGCTCGCGGCCGTGAGATCCTCGGCGGCAAGGAAGACCGCGCCGAAGATGGCAATGACGATAACAACGGCGATCGCGGGCCATAATTGCTCACGCGAAGGCCACCGCACTCTCTTGCCTTCTTTAACGACTTCTTTGATGTACTTATTCGGTGGCGTCATAAAGACCTCCTCTCACTTGCTCTCCTTATGCAGAGTGTATTTCCCGCAATGCGAGCAATACTTCCTGAGTTCAAGACGTTTGGGGTCGTCCTGACGCTTGGTCACGGTGTAATTCCGCGACAGGCATTCGGAGCAAATCAAAAAAACCTTTTCCCTTCCCATACTTCTATCTTGTTCTCAGCGTGAAAATATTACGTCGCGAGCCGTGGGAAGTCAACCGATAATATCGCTATTTTTTCTTGCCTGCAGGAGCGGGGCCGAATTTGATCTTCCCGCTGACGTATTTCTCGTATTGGGAATAGAGCTTCCGCACCCTTTTGATGTTCACGTTCATCTTCTCGGCGATGGCCCGGAAAGACAGCCCATCGATTCTAAGACGCGCGGCTTCCAAAGTCTCTTCGGTGAGATCTTCTCCGATTTTGCCTAAACTCAGCGCCTCTTCAAGATAATTCACGTAAATTCTGGGATCTTCCCCCGTTGAGGAAATGACATCGTGAAAGGTGTATTCGCCTTCCGAACCCGGCACGGTGTTATCCAAAGAGACGGGGTTGAGCCCATCCAAGAGGTGCTCTTTTTCGGCTTCTTTGGACATTTCGTGACGAAGGCTTCCCAAAAAATAGGTCGAGAAACGCCCCTTGCCAAATTGATAGCCCATGAAACAATTCTCGAAGGCGATGAAGAAACTGAGGTTGAGATCCCAGTCTTCGAGAATCTTCGCTAGGGCATAAGAGGCCCGCCTGGCCGATTCTTTCCGCAAACGGAAATAACGTTCGGTCAAAACAAAACGAGCGTCAAGATTCCCTTCGCGGGACAGCAGAAGAAGGGCTTCATCGGATGAAGTCTCAAATGAAGGCATAGTGGCCTCCCCTTTCTGGCGATTAAGCCCGCTCAATTTCTCGAATGCGCAATTTCGGCAAGAAGAATGCCCGTCGCAACCGAGACATTCAAACTGTTCACATGGCCCAGCATCGGAATCTTAACGATGAAATCCGAATTTTTGAGAACCAAGGGAGCGATTCCAAAGCCTTCCGAACCGACCACGAGAGCAATCGGGCTTTTGTAATCGATTTCAGTGAAGTTCTGTTTCGCCGATCCATCGCTCGCCACGATCCAGTATCCGTTGGCTTTGAGCTTCTCAATGGTCTGAGAGAGATTCACGACCACCGCTACCTTGACGTAGTTGATGGCCCCCGCAGAGACTTTGGCGACCGTGCCGTTAAGCGGCGCTTCGCCTCGGCTCTTCACGATCACTCCGTCGACCCCAAAAGCATCGCAGTCCCGAAGAACCGCCCCAAAATTATGGGGATCCTCAATTCCATCGAGAATAAGAAGCAAAGGATACTTTTTGCTGGAAGCCCCTTTGATCAGATCCTCGAGAGAGGACGTTACGAAATCTTCGCACATCGCCACGAATCCTTGATGGGAAGTATTTTTGACGATGTTCGTCAGCTCGTTATCGCTAACGAACTTGACGGGCACTTCTTTTTCCTGAGCCACCGCCGCTAACTTATCGTTTTGAAGACGAGAAGAAACATATAGGATTTTGACGTTTCCCGCTTCAAGCGCCTCCCGCGTGGGGTTCCTACCAAAAATATATGTGCCCATTATTTAATAGCCCTATTTTCCACTTTTATTGCGTGTCCGTTGAAACTTTGAGTTCCAACGGCCGCAAAGTGAAGCGAATTTCATCAGCAAAAGCCGTAATCGAACTCTGGGTGGCGAAGGAGCAATGAATGATAATCCTCAAAGCGGAGTTCTCTTGATAAGAAACGAGTTCGGACTGGGTATCGCGGATGGAAATCGAATAGCGGTTGGCAATGAGAATGATATCTTTTAAAGATGGCTTATCGCTTGGTACGACAATCATGATAACAGGATTCCGCTTGGCCAATAATTTCTCGATTTTGCGCATGGAAACGAGGCAAATGAAAGCAAAAGTCGTCGCGGTCGCGGCCACGACGAAATTTCCGCTTCCGCAAGCCAAGCCAATCGCCATCACCACCCAGAGAGTGGTCGCTGTGGTCAGCCCTTTGACGTCGGTCCCGGTCTGCACGATCGTGCCGGCTCCCAAAAAGCCGATGCCGGAAACGACCTGCGCCGCCAAACGGCCCGGATCATAATCGACGGCTCCAGAGGCACTAGTGGCATAAGGAAATCCGTAGATGGAAATAATCATGATCAAAGCGCTGCCCACCGAAACTAGAAGGTGGGTTCGTAGTCCGGCCGAATGACCATGATATTCCCGCTCAAAGCCAATGACCCCCGAAAAGAAAACGGAAGCCACCAAGCAGAGCACCATCAGCAAAAAACTCCCTAGCCAAACAGGAACGGCCCCGTTAAAACCTGCGTTGAACCAGGAGACGATATAACGATCGATTGTGTCGGTACCCATTTCCTAATACCTCTGGGCCTTTAAAATAAGCCCTTTTTGATGAGGATTCCCCTCAGTTCGTCGCTCTTCGCGAAATCCTTTTTTCCCTTAGCCTCATCATACTCTTGGTAGAGCCTTTTATCATCCGCGGTTAACTCCGGAAAGACAATACCCAAGCCAAGAATTTCTTCATAAGCCCTAACTTTAGAAAGCGACTCATGCAGAAGGAAATAATCAAGAGGCTTTTGTCTCAGAATATTATTAAGATTTTTATTCTCTTCATATAGAATGGCCAAAGCATTCGGAGTATTTAAATCATCGCAAATCGCATCTAAAAAAGGAGACTCATCCGAAAGTCTATGATCCAAGATCTTAAGGCCTTTGAGTTGCAAAACAATGGAAGCTTTTTTGACCGATTCCTTGAGTTGCTGATACTTGACTTGAGCTTCGAGAATCGTGTCTTCGCTAAAAGAAGCCGGGGCCCTATAATGAGCGGCCAACACCATAAGGCGGAAGGGAAGGCCTCCGTATTCTTTGACGACATCTTTCATGAGAATGACATTGCCCAGACTCTTGGACATTTTCTCATTGTTGGCATTGATGAAGCCGTTATGCACCCAATAGTTGGCCAGTTTGTTGTGGTTATGGGCCTTAGCCTGGGCCATTTCGTTCTCGTGATGAGGAAATTTTAGGTCAAAACCCCCGCCATGAATATCGATAAGGCCATTCTGAGCATGAAAAATCGTGTTGATCATGACGCAGCACTCGGTGTGCCAGCCGGGGCGTCCCTCACTCCATTCGGAAGGCCAATTGACACCCTCGGTGGTTTTTTTCCAAAGGGCAAAATCCAAAGGATCTTCTTTTTTCTCCCCCACAGCCACGCGAGCGCCGCTTTCCAGATCTTCCACCGAATTTCCCGAAAGTTCACCATAATCAGGTATTTTCCGAACCCGAAGATAAACGTCCCCGTCCGAAACATAAGCTGACCCGTTTTTCACAAGATCGGAAACGTACTGAATGATCTCGGGCATAAAAACGGTTGGACGCGGGGTGAAATCCGGTTGGAGAGCTCCCACCGCCGTAACCAAAAAACGGTATTCATCGATAACTTTATTGGTCAATTCCTTTTCGGTGATGTGAAGCTCGGCTGCCCGATTGATGATTTTGTCATCAACGTCGGTGTAATTGCTGACGAAAGTGACTTTGTAACCGAGATGAATCAGAAGCCGCCGCAAAACATCAAAGGTGATGACTGGGCGGAAATTGCCAATATGGGGATCGTTATAAACGGTTGGTCCACAGCAATAAATCGAAACTTCACCCGGTTTTATAGGGACGAAAGTTTGAACGGAATTACCAAGTGAATTATAAATCCTTAACTCGTGCATAGGGGTATTTTAGCACTCGAACCATTTTCTTAAATCAATAGAAAAATCAGTCGTCGATGGATTTGCTGACATACTCAAAATAAAAAGCCTCGCCTCCAAAAATCAAGGCGATGGCCAAATAAGAAAAAATAGACCAATAAAAAAGCCGATAATCAACGAGATCACCCCTGTTCCAAGAATAAACGCCAAGGGCCAAGGTAATCAAACTCAGGACGCTCCCACAAAGTGCCGATAAGAAAGCGGTTTTGCAAAGATTTTGCTCTTGATCCTTAGACTTATTCATAAAGTACAAGCCTACGAAAAGGACAAAAGCAGAAACTCCGGTAGTGCAATAACCAAATGTCGGAAAATAACTGGCCGAGGAAGTTCCGTAATAAGAAGCGAATACCGACAACGGAAAAAAAGACAAAGCCAAACCGATGCTTGAACCCGCCAGCAATAAAAATGATTTTTTCGAAATCCCGTCTTTGCTGATAAAAGATTTTCCGCCGTAGGTCATGAAGCGATAAAGAATCGATAGCAAAGAAACGACCAGGAAAAGCAAACACGATGCAAAACGAGGAGCTTGTTGGCTCATATCGTCCCAAGAGTTGTTTTGCCAATAAAGGATTATGCCAGTCAATATTCCGATGAAAGAGAAAATCCCGGTTGAAAGAGACAGGATATCCGGGATTTTAGGATTCTTAAAATCACCTCCGTAGAATATCCAAAAATCAAGAACCACGCTGAGACCCAAGACTCCAGGAACCCAAGAAGAAACAGTTAGATTCGCTATTTTTGAGGCGTTCCCAAGATTGTTATATGGATTCCCAAAGCAAAAGGCATAGACGAGAGCGGCTAGGAAAAGCATGATCGATATCGAAACTTCGACCGAAGGCTCAAAGGCGCTTTTTTTCTTTGCAAACACACTCATAAAACCACCTTTGCCAAATCTTTTGGCTTCTTTATCACAATAGCACATTCTTTAAGAAGCTCGGGCTTATAAAAACCATAGCCCCACTCACAAAGGCAAAGAGGGAGTCCGGCGTTTTGAGAGGTAAGCAAATCAGGCAGCGAATCCCCAATGAAAAGGCATTCGCTTCTTTCTAGCCCGAATTTGCTGATAAAGGAATTGACGACCCAGGGATCCGGTTTTGGTTTTTCGCCTTCGTTAAGACCTCTCACTTCCACAAACAGTTCGCTTCCGAATTTTTCCAAAATGATTTTTTTGGCTAAGACATCGGGTTTGTTGGTGCAGACAAAAAGCCTAAAGCCTTTTGTCTTGAGATAAGTCAAAGTGGGAATTAACCCATTAAAAGGCTTGGCGTGCCGATTTTGCATTTCGGCATACAGAGGCATATAGGCTTCTTTGAGCTTAGAAAAAGTAGTGGGGTTGTCGTTATCTTTTAATGCCCGATGAACCAAGGCGTCGGCTCCGTCCCCGATGAGGGAACGGCAATCGCTTTTAGAAAACGAATAGGAAAAACCGCACTGGGTTAAGGCAGCGTTTATGGCAGCTCGGATATCAGTGATGGTGTCTAACAGGGTGCCATCAAGATCAAAAATAAGATTCTTGTACATTTGCTCTTTAATTTTATAACATTTCTGGTCCCTTGAAGAGAAGCAAAATCTGCGCAAAAGCCAAATGAAAGGGGATGCCTGATGCATCCCCTTCGTCATAAAATTGATCTTATCGCTTCAAATCTGCATAGCGCGGACGGTCGCTGACAAAAGTCGTGTGAAGCAGCTCTTCGGCCTTTTCCGAGCCATAACTCCCGAGGAAATCGGCGTACAAACGAATGATGTCGGGGTTGTTGTGGGATTGGCGGATCGTGGCTTTCTCATCGATGGAATAGATGATCGCGGCTCGCTTGGCTTTATAGGTGTCAAGAATGTCCGGATCCTCCTTCTCCAAAAGATTGGGTTTCACGAAAGGCTGGCCGCCTCCGTTGATGCAGCCGCCAGGGCAGCACATGATTTCGATAAAGGCATAGGGCGAAGTGCCATCCCGCACTTCATCAAGAAGGTTTTTGGCCGCCGCCATACCGCTCACCACCGCCACGCGATAGGTCGTGCCATTGATCTCGATTGAGGCTTGCTTGACGGAATCAAGACCGCGAACGCCATTCAAATCAATGGGGTCATGCTCTTTTCCGGTTAAAGTATGATAGGCGGTTCTTAAGGCCGCTTCCATGACGCCTCCCGTGACACCGAAGATGGCGCCCGCGCCGCTGTACTGGCCTAAAAGATCATCGTCCCACTTCTCATCCGGGAGTTCGTCCCAAAGGATTCCGGCCCGTTTGATCATGAGAGCCAATTCCCGGGTCGTGATGACGGCATCGACATCAGGAAGGTGATCCACGGCCGCGTTCTGCGGACGGGTTTTCTCATACTTCTTGGCGGTGCACGGCATCACGCTGACCACGAAGACGTTCTTCGGGTCGAGGCTATGCTTTTCGCAAAAATAACTCTTGGTGATCGCGCCTTGCATCTCGTGGGGCGATTTGCAGCTCGAAACATGGGGGATGAGATCGCTATAGAAGAATTCCATATAGTTGATCCAACCCGGCGAGCATGAAGTGATCTGCGGGAGCGGACCCGTTTTCTTGGTGATGCGGTTGACGAGTTCCTGCGATTCTTCGGTGATTGTGAGATCGGCGCCGAAATTAACGTCAAAAACCCGGTTGAAGCCCAAACGATGAAGGGCCGCCGCCATTTTGCCTTCGCCGTTTTGCTCACCGATCTTATGGCCGAATTCCTCGGCGATCGTGGCGCGCACGGCCGGAGCGACTTGGACCACGACGTATTTCCCTTGGGCGAAGGCTTGATCGACTTTATCGATTTCGCGATGCTCGCTCAAAGCCCCAGTCGGGCATACTTCGATGCATTGGCCGCACTGAAGGCAGGGGACTTGGCTGAAGGAAAGGTTATTCAAAGGGGCGACAATGGTCTTGAAACCCCGGTTTTCGAAACCCAGAATGCCGATTCCGGTCGATTCTTTGCATTTCTCAATGCAACGACCGCAAAGGATGCACTTGCTGGTGTCGCGGACCAAACCCGGCGCCAATTCATCGAGGGTGACGGGGGTATGCTCGCCTTCATATTTGCCGCCTTCGGCGCCGGTGATGTGGGCGACGTGAAGAAGCTCGCATTGGCCGTTTTTAACGCAGGTTTGGCAATCCTTGGAATGGTTGGAAAGAAGAAGCTCGACGCTGGCCTTCCGGGCGTTGACCGCCATCGGCGAAGAAATCAGGACCTCAAAGCCGGCTTCGGCCGTGCAATCGGTGACCGGATAAACGCAGCTGGCGAAAAGCCTTCCGCCACGGGAAGTTCGGATCTCAACTAGGCAAACACGACAGCTCGCCAAACTATTGCGGCCGTGGTTCCAATAGCAAAGGGTCGGGATCTTAAAGCCGCAGACTCTCGCCGCCTCAAGGACGGTCAGACTCTTGTCGACGCTATAGATCTTGCCCTCGATTTTGATATTCACTGTATCCATTGTGATTCCCTTCCTTTAGATTTTGGAAATGGCATGGAAGGGGCAGCCTGCCAAGCATGTTCCGCACTTGATGCATTTGGTTTGATCGATGACGTAAACAGTCTTGCCAGGAACGCCGGAAATGCACTGGACCGGGCAGTTGCGAGCGCATTTGGAGCATTTCTTGCAAAGCGCGGGATCAATCCAAAAACTCATGAGTCTCTTGCAAACGTGAGATGGGCATTTCTTATCGATGACGTGCGCTTTGTATTCGTCTGGGAATTTCGTCAAAGTCGAAAGAATCGGGTTGGCGGCGGTTTGCCCGAGCGCGCAGAGAGCCCCGCCTTTGATGGTGGAAGCCAACGATTTCATGTCCACCAGCGTTTGTTCGGTGCCTCGCCCTTCGGTGATGGAAGTCAGCATCTCCAAGAGCCGTTTGGTGCCTACGCGGCAGGGCGTGCATTTACCACAGGATTCGCCGCAGATGAAGTCCATATAGAAGTGGGCCACATCCACCATGCAGTTGTCCTCATCCATGACGATCGCGCCGCCCGAACCCATCATCGATCCGCGAGCGATCAAAGTATCGTAATCGATCGGAGTGTCGAGATCTTCGTCGGTCAAGCAGCCGCCGGAAGGACCGCCGGTTTGAATGGCCTTGAATTTCTTGCCATTGGGGATGCCTCCGCCGATATCAAAGATAAGGGTGCGAAGCGTGGTCCCCATCGGAACCTCGACGAGACCGACGTTATTGATCTTCCCGCCCAAAGCGAAGACCTTGGTGCCTTTGGAGCCCATAGTCCCGACTTTGGCGTATTCGGCCGCGCCGACGCGGATGATATACGGAATCTGAGCCAGCGTTTCGACGTTATTGACGCAGGTCGGCTTGCCCCAGAGCCCTTTGATGGCCGGGAACGGCGGACGGGGACGCGGCATGCCGCGCTTGCCTTCGATCGAATTGAGAAGAGCGGTTTCTTCGCCGCAGACGAAAGCGCCGGCCCCTTCGCGCATATGGACGTCGAAGGAGAAATCGGTTCCCAGAATGTGGTCACCCAATAAGCCCACGGCTCGCATATCGGCGATCGCCCGATTCAAACGGGCGACGGCGACGGGATATTCGGCGCGGACGTAGAAGTAGCCTTGGCTCGCTCCGAAAGCGTAGCCGGCGATCATCATGCCCTCGATGACCTCAAAGGGGTTCCCTTCGAGAATCGAGCGGTCCATGAAAGCGCCGGGGTCGCCCTCGTCGCCGTTGCAAACGATGTATTTCTGATCGGCGACTTGGTTATAGGCGAATTGCCATTTTTTGCCCGTCGGGAAGCCCGCGCCGCCGCGGCCTCGGATGCCAGAGGCGGTGACTTCGTTGATGACTTCCTGCGGCTTCATCGCGGTCAAAACCTTCTTCAGGGATTTGAAACCGTCATATCCCAGCGATTCCTCGAGGAAATCGGGGTTGATGAGAGAGCAGCCATGAAGGGAGATCCGCATTTGCTTCTTGTAGAAATTGATGTCGTCTTGGCGGACCACTTTTTCATGAGTGACGGGGTCGACGTAAAGAAGATCCTCGCAAACCTTCCCACCGATGATATCGTCATCGATGATGTGGCTCACGTCCGCGACCTTCACTTTATGATAAAGGGTGTCTTCGGGGAAGATTTTGATGAACGGCCCTTGGCTGCAGAAGCCAAAACAGCCGACATGATTGACCGAGACTTTATCGGTTAATCCTTTTTCTTTGATCTGCTTTTCGAATTCTTCTAGGATCTCCTCGCTGTTATTGGCCAGGCAGCCGGTTCCGCCGCAAATCATGATGGCCCGTTTGCCGCCGAGGCCTTTGACCTTGGAATCGAATTCCGATGAACAGTCGTCGATATCTTTTTGGAGAGCCTCAGGGCTCGTGATTTTGCCAGTGATCTTATCCATTAGGCGTTAGCCTCCATTTTCTTGTATTCGTCGATGACGGAGCTGACACGATCCACGGTCATCTGCGGATAGACCTTGCCATTCACGGCCACGGCCGGGGCCAAGGCGCAAGCACCCATGCAGCGAATGGCTTCGATCGTGAAGAGGCCATCCTTGGTGGTCTGACCCGGCATAATCCCTAGGATATTCTCGAATTTCTCGATGATCGGCTGGCTTCCTTTGACATAGCAAGCGGTCCCGAGGCACACGCCGATGACGTATTTGCCCTTCGGGTCGAGCGAAAAGAAGTTATAGAACGTCACCACCCCATAGATCTCCGAAACCGGAACTCCGGTCTCCGTGGAAATCAGTTCTTGAACCTCGAGCGGAATGTAACCGAATTTCTTCTGAATTTCTTCCAGAATAAGCATCAGAGGGGAGGGCTCGTCCGAGTGCTCTTCGCAAATGGCGGCGATTTCCTTCTTCACTTCCGGCTTGATGGCCATGTTTTTCCTCCTGACGCAGGGGTTTCGCCCTGCGCATACGTACCATATTTTAGAGTTGGAAACCCTAGGAAGCAACAAGATAAAAGAGACAAACCTCGTGAGCGGTTTACCGATATATTTACCAATTACCGATTATCGAGGAAAGACGGCTTATTTCACGTCGGTTCCGCCGTTCTTCTCGAACTTCGGAAGGCTCAAACCCAGGAGGTCAATAAAGACCGCTGGAAGGGCCATCGATTCAATGACCGGTTGCAGGTTCTCGAGGGTGAGCGGCTTCTTCCAGGGAACGGGGACCGAACCCTCGCTGTTATTGGCGCAGATATAAAGGTCCCGGCCGATAAAAGCTAGATAAAACTGTCCTTTGAACATCTTTTCGAAGGCCATGATTTTTTCTTGAATCTGAGGCGTCAAAAGGAAAAAGCAGGTCGTTTCGTCGCTGGCCAAAATCGTGAACTTCCGGTTGAAGTCGATGTATTCGGTTTCGACCTTTTTGAGCTGGTTGGTATTGTAGGAGAAGGTTCCTTGCTTTTCCAGCACTTTGACGACCTGCCCGAAATCCCGCTCGAAAGCAAAATGATAGATGGTCCCGATCGCATAAGCGGCATAAGTCATCGTCGTTGTTCCGCCTCCGCGGTAACCCCCACTGGTCGAGGCCGCTCTTTGCTCCAGACAAAAGTCGCTTTGCTCAAAGGAAATCCCGTGATAATTGGAAGTTCTCAAATTCGTTCCGATGTAACGATCGGGGGGAGAGAAAAAACCAGGTCCCATGATGGTTTCATAGCTGACTCCGATCTTAGGGTTGATCACCGCGTCGGGGAAAATAGCCTTATTGACTTCGTCTTCAACTTCAGCGGAGAGCTTTTTTTGGAACTCCCTTCTCGACCGCCGGAAAAACAAAAAGATTATTCCTCCAAAGAACATGATCCAAAAGCCAAGGAAGACGAAAAAGGGAGCACCATCCCCCGCAAAGAAAGCCCCCACGAAAGAGAGAAAGCCAGGCGCCACAAAAACCCATCCGACGATCTGAGCGGCGCGGGAGCTTTTCCGCGCCGCCAAACGCTGGGGCTCAAAGGCATTGATGATGGCTTGGATTTTTTCGGTTTCCATGGAAGGGTTTCTTCAAAAAAGGCCGCCAAGCGAGGCGGCCTCTCGAGAAACGTTCAGAATTCGATCTTCACGTCCTCGCGCTTGGCTTCCTCGGCCTCGAAAAAGTCGCGTTTCACAAAACCATAATGATGAGAAACGATCGAAGAAGGGAAAACGATGATCTCCTGGTTGAAAACGCTGACGTTGGAGTTATAGACGCGGCGGGCGGCCTGAAGCTGCTCTTCGACGTCGCTGACTTGGTTCTGAAGGGCCAAGAAATTCTGATTGGCCTTGAGATCCGGGTATTGCTCGGCCACGACGTTGATGGAATCAAAAGCCTTGCTGACCGCAGCGGAGAAATCGGCCTTGTCCTTCATCGAGGCATCGGCGGCGGGGCGGCGCATCGCGATGACGCTTTCGAGCGTCTCGGTTTCGTGCTTGGCGTAGCCTTTGACGACGGCGACGGACTTGGTCAGCAAATCGAATCTCTTGACGAGAGCCACGTCGATTCCCGAGGCGGATTCATCGATCTTGACCTGGTCCCGTCTCAGACGGTTCGCGGTTCCGATCCACCAAAAGAAAAAGACGAGGGCTCCGAGGATAACGAGGGCTCCAACGACGATGAGGGCAATGATGATTCCCCATTGAGCTTCATCCAAATATGTCATGCTTTTATCTCCTTCGCCTGAGGGCAGGCGAAAACATTATGGATTCTCTTGAAAATTACGCAACAAAAATGTGGAAAGGCAAGTTTTGATCGAAAAAAGCCCCTCCTTGCGGAGAGGCTTGATTTCAGCGAATTTCCTTCAGTCAACCCACTTGACGAGGTTGATCTCGGAATTGTCGCCTTTGCGGGCGCCGAGCTTATAGACCTGGGTGTAGCCACCCTTGCGGTCTTTATACTTCGGCCCGATCTCTTTGAAAAGCTTCTCGAGAGCGGGTACGCCTTGGGCGTCTTTGATGCCCGGGCGCACGATCTTGCCGGCTTCGCGGCGAGCGGCCAGATCACCTTTTTTAGCGAAGGTGACGAGCTTTTCAGCCTCGGAGACGAGCGGAGCGGTGACGCCTTCGGTGACTTTGATCTGGCCGTTAACGATCAGCTCGCTGACGACGTTGCGGATCATCGAATGGAACTTCTGGGAGGTATATGCCGCCTTGAAGCGAACGCCGGACTTGCCGTGGACGTTCTTTCTGCCTTGTGCTGCCATGAATGATTATTCTCCTACGTAATCGCGGAAGTGAAGCCCGATCGACGAGAGCTTCTCTTTCACTTCTTTGAGCGACTTCTTGCCCAGATTGCGGACCTTCATCATCTCGTCCTCGCTCTTCTGAGTGAGTTCCATGACGGTGGAGATGCCGGCTCTCTTAAGGCAGTTATTGCTCCGGACGCTGAGATCGAGTTCTTCGATCAGCATGTCCTGGTACTTATTCTCTTCGGTCTTGACCTCTTCTTTGACGAGTTTGTAGTTCTTGACGATGTCATCAAGCTTCGTGAACTCGCTGAAGTGGGCGACGAGGAGCTGGGCCGCCATCGCCACCGCTTCGTGCGGTTTGACGGACCCGTTGGTCGTGACTTCGAGGGTGAGCTTGTCGAATTTGGAATCGTGCTCCACCCGCGTCGGCTCGACGCTGTAGGCGACTTTGACGACCGGCGAGTAGTTGGAATCGGTCGCAATGACGCCGATGGTGTCGATTTTGCGCTCGATCTTGTTGGCCTCGCTCGTGATGTAGCCGCGGCCGCTTCCGGCGTAGACCGTCATCTTGATGTGGCCCTCTTTGTTGAGGTGGGCGATCTCCAGATCTTTGTTGATGACCGTGACCATCGCCGGCAGCACGAGATCGCTCGCTTTGAGCGTGCCCGGGCCTTTGAAGTCGACGGTCAGCGTCTTGATGCCATTGGTCGGATCATCGATCTTGAGAACGAGATCCTTCAGGTTGAGGATGATGGCGGTGACGTCTTCTTCCACGCCCGGAATGGCCGTGAATTCATGACGCACGTCTTCTCCGATCTCGACCGCGAACACGCTGGCGCCGGGAAGGGCGCTCAGAAGCACGCGGCGGAGCGCATTCCCCATGGTGAGGCCGAAGCCCCGCTCGAGAGGTTCCACGACGAAGCGCGCGTAATGCTCCACCTCGTCGTTCACGTCGATTTTGAAGTTGATCGGCTGAAACGGGTTGGGGAGGCGAAGTTCGTCCGCTTTGACGTCGTTTGTATTATTAGCCATTAATTATTCCTCCTAGGTTTTCCCTACTGAGCCAGAACACGCTAAGCCCTAGCCCCGGGGCCGTTTTGGCGGCCGGCAGCCGTTGTGGGGAATCGGAGTCGTGTCCGCGATCGACAGGATCTGGAGCCCGACGGTGCCTAGAGCCCTGATCGCCGATTCGCGGCCCGGGCCCGGACCTTTCACGTCGACATCGATCTGACGTAAGCCCTGCTCGAAGGCGCTTTTGCCGGCGGCTTCCGCGGCCAGCTGAGCGGCGAACGGGGTGCTCTTCTTGGCGCCTTTGTAGCCGAGGGCTCCGGAGCTTGACCAGGCGATGACGTTCCCTTGCGGGTCGGTGATCGTCACGATCGTGTTGTTGAATGTCGAATGGACGTGCGCCACGCCTTTGGTGAAGTTCCGCTTCACCTTTTTCTTGCGCGCGGAGGTGGCTTTTTTGCCTTTGTTCTCCATCGCGCCAGCAGCGCCGGCAGCCGGGGCGGCCCCGACGGCCGCGGCTGGCTTCTTCTCTTCTGTGTCTGCCATGTTCATTGCCTCCTCGCGTTAAGCCTTAGCGGCTTCCTTCTTGTTGGCGATGGTCTTTCTCTTACCCTTGCGGGTACGGGCGTTGGTCCTCGTCCTCTGACCTCTTACCGGGAGCCCCTTCTTATGACGGATCCCGCGGTAGCAACCGATTTCTTCGAGACGCTTGATGTTCAGCGCGACTTCGCGGCGAAGGTCGCCTTCGGTTTTGTACTTGGTGACTTGGGTCCGAAGGGCGACGACTTGCTCGTCGGTCAGGTTCTTGACGCGGATGTCTTCGCTGACATTGGCGTCTTTGCAGATCTTCTTGGCGGTCGAATCGCCGATGCCGAAAATGTAGGTAAGACTCACGACAACGCGTTTTTCTGAGGGGATATCCACCCCGCTGATACGTGCCATAGTTTGTTTTTGTTCTCCTTAAGGATCAACCTTGTCTCTGCTTATGCTTCGGATTGGAGCAAATGCACATCACGACGCCATGACGGCGGATGATTTTGCACTTATCGCAGATCGGTTTGACGGATGGTCTGACTTTCATATTCTTTCTCCTGTGCCGGAATTGTGGATTCCAGGCTAATTCTTGAAGCGGAACGTAATGCGCCCGCGTGTTAAATCGTAAGGCGAGAACTGCACGGTGACTCGATCGCCGGGGAGAATGCGGATGTAATGCATCCGGATTTTTCCCGAAACGCAGGCTAGGACCACCGCTCCATTCGCCAGCTTCACCTTAAACATGGCGTTGGGGAGATTCTCCAACACCGTCGCCTCGACTTCAATGCAATCTTCTTTGCTCAATAGAGGGGTTCTCCTTTCATTTGGTCAGGATCTCGTAGCCATCGGTTGTGACGGCTATGGTGTTCTCGTAATGGCTGCTCGGCTTGCCGTCTTTGGAGACGGCCGTCCAGCCGTCTTTGAGGATCCGAAGGGCGTTTTTTCCCATCATGACCATCGGTTCGATCGCGAGCGTCATGCCCGCTTTGAGAATCGGCCCGGTGCCCGCCTCCCCGTAATCGGGGATGTAAGGGTCCTCATGCATCTCGCGCCCGATGCCGTGCCCCGTGTACTCGAGCGGGACGCTGTAGCCGTTACGCTCCGCCGTGACTTGAATCGCGTGGGAGACGTCGCCGAGGTGCGCGCCTTCGTGGATGACGCTCGCCGCGTTAAGGAAACACTCTTCCGTCACGGCGATGAGACGCAGCTTGTCTTGAGGGCAGATTCCGACCGGATAGGTGCGGCAGGCATCGCCGTTATAGCCGTTTAAGGCCACCACGACGTCGAGCGAAACGATGTTCCCGTCCGTCAGGATTCGCTTTTCGGAAGGGATGCCATGCACCAGCACTTCGTTGACCGAAGTGCAGATGGCGCCCGGGAAGCCTTCATAGCCTTTGCTGGCGGCCACGCCCCCTCCCGCCCGAATGACCGCTTCGGCCTTTTCGGAGAGATAGAGCGTCGACACGCCGGGTTTCACGAGAGGTCCCACTTCTTCGAAGACGCGAGCCGTTAGGCGGCCCGCCTCCTTCATGAGCGCGATCTCCCGCGGAGACTTGATGATGATCATTCCGCGGAGCTCAGGAGAGCATCGAGCTGTTCCTTGAGCTTGGCGGCTCCGACGGTGCCGTCGAAGTCTTTGAGCAGGCGCTTCTTCTTGTAGTAGCCCAGAAGGGGGGCGGTGTTCTTGTAGTAGGTCGCTAAGCGCACTTTGAGCGAAGCTTCGTTATCGTCCTTCCGCTGGATGAGAGGGGTCCCGCAGTAATCGCAGATGCCCTCTTTCTTCGGCTTCATGGACTTAATGTTGAAACTCGCGCCGCATTTGGGGCAGACGAGCCGCCCGGAGATGCGTTCGACGAGCACGTCGTCAGGAACGGAGATGTTGATCACGAAGTTCGGCTTGCGGCCGATCTTCTGGCCCATCTTCTCGAGCGCCTCGGCCTGGGCGAGGGTCCGCGGGAAGCCATCCAGGAGATAGCCTTTCGCGCAGTCGGCTTTGGAGAGACGCTCTTCGACGAGGGCGCAGGTGAGCTCGTCGCTCACGAGGTTCCCGCCGTTGACGATTTCTTTGATCTTCGCGCCCAGCGGCGTCCCGGAGGCCATGGCCTCGCGGAACATGTCGCCCGTGGAGATATGGGGGATCTTGTAATCCTCCTCAATCCATTTGGCGTGAGTGCCTTTGCCCGCGCCGGGCGGGCCCATGAGAATGATATTGAGCATTAGACGCCCTCCCTGACTTCGTCGAAGGATTTGCCGGCGAGCAAGCCATCGATTTGCGAATTCAGCTCGATGGCGACGCCGACGATGATGATGAGGCCCGTGCCGCCGATGGCGAGGGACGTGTCGTCCCCGAAGGCGTTGGCCCACACGAGCACGATGGGCAGCGCGGCGATGAACATGAGGGCCATCGCCCCGATGAAGGTCACGCGATTCAGCACCTTGCCGACATAGCGTTCGGTCTCTTTGCCCGGGCGGATGCCTGGGATATAGGAACCGCTCTTCTGGAAGTTATCGGCCAGGGTCTCCGGGTCGATCTCCATCTCCGCATAGAAGAAGGTGAAGCCGACGATGAGCGCCAGATAGATGAAGAGCCCCCAGTCCATTTTCCAGTGGTTGCCGTCGAACCAGGGCATCGAGAAGGTCGTGTTGTAGTTGAAGATCTTGAGCCAGTCGGCTTTGGCCGCGTCGCTCGAGATGAACGAGGCGATGATCGCCGGGGCGCTCATGATGGAAGCTGCGAAGATTACGGGGATGACGCCAGCGCTATTGATCTTGATGGGCAAGAACGAAGCGCGCGCCATACTCACGGTTGTGCCGCCTTTTCCGGCATGCTGGACCGGGATCTTCCGTTTCGAGAGCTCCGTGAAGACCACGAAGCCGGTGATGAAGACCATGGCCAGAATGTAGAGCGAGAACTGGAAGGCGCCTTTGATCATCTCGCTCGAGCCATGGGAGACGTTGTCCGCGATCCACTTCGTCCAGGCGGTCGTGATCTGAGTCGGTAGACTCCGCACGCACCCGGCGAAGATAATGACGGAAATGCCGTTCCCGAGGCCTTTCTCGGTGATCTGGTCGCCGAGCCACATCGTGAGCATGGCGCCCGCGAGCAGGACGGTGACGATATAGGCGTAAGTCCAGAAGTTGTCGGACAAGGACAGCGAGATATACTGACTGTTCTGCATCGTCTTGATGATGCCGTAGCCCTGCACCGCTCCCAAGAGAAGGGTAAGGTAACGGGTCGCCATCTCGACTTTTTTGCGGCCATACTCGCCCTGCTTGCTGAGTTCGGTCAGGGCCGGCAGGACGTCTTTGGAGAGCAGCTGGATGATGATCTGAGCCGTGATGTAAGGCGAGACCCCGAGGGCGAAGATGGAGAAGTTGCTGAGCGCGCCTCCTCCCAATAAGTCCATGAGAGCGAGCGAGTTGCCGCTATTCATGAGCGTGGCGAGTTTGCTCGTCACCGTGACCCCCGGAACCGTGATGGCCGCCCCGATCCGGATGACGAAGAGAACCATGACCGTAAAGAAAATACGATTGACGATTTCTTTGTTCTTGAAGATCGAGACGAACTTTTTCATTACTTTATAGCCTCAACAGTCCCGCCCTTGGCCTCAATGGCCTTTTTGGCCCCGGCGCTGAACGCATGGGCTTTGACGGTGAGTTTCTTGTCGAGAACGCCTTTCCCAAGGATTTTAATCCCATTGGCGTTATTTTTCACTAATCCCTTGGCGTTGAGAACGGTTTCATCAACGACGTCCCCATCCTTAAAGGTGTTGAGCCCATCCAGATTGACGATGGCGAGCTCAATGCGCGAAATGCTGTTGAACCCATACTTCGGAAGGCGTCTCGCGAGCGGCATCTGGCCGCCTTCGAATCCATGCTTCTTGGTGTGAGCGTGCTGGCCTTGGCCTTTGGTGCCTTTGCCAGCGCTGCGGCCTCCATTGGCGAGGCCTTGGCCGCGGCGGTAGTGCTCGAACTTCGAGCCCTTGACCACCTGGATGTCATTTAAACTGGATGCCATGGTTACTTATCTCCTTGCGGCTTCGCGGCTTCCACCGCTTTCGCGACCGGTTTCTCAACCGGGGCGGCGGGTTTGACGGCGCTGACGACGGGCTGGGCGGCGACGTGAGTCGGGGCCGGGACCGAAGTCTGAGCCGGGGCCTGAGCCGGCGACGGGGCTTTCGGAGAAGGATGCAAAGCCTTGATCTCTTCGGGGGTCTTGAGACCTCTTAAGATCATGACCTTCTCATACTCCTTCATGCTCTGCAGCCCGGCGTGCGTGGCGCGGATCACGTTGATCGGCGTGCGCGAGCCGTAGACTTTGGAATAGACGTTCTTGATGCCGGCGAGTTCCAGAATGGCGCGGACGGCGCCGCCGGCGATGATGCCGGTGCCAGCCGGAGCGGGCTTGAGGAACACTTTGGTGTCGGCGAAGGTGCCCATCACTTCATGGGACAGGGTGTTGCCCTTGGCGATATGAAGCGTGAAGAGCTCTTTCTTGGCGGCCGCGAGGGATTTCTTGATGGCATCGGGCACTTCGCCCGACTTGCAGAGGGCAAAGCCATAATGGCCTTTCCCGTCGCCAATCACGACGAGCGCGTCGAAACGGACGTGTTTGCCGCCCATTTCCACACGGCAGATGCGGTTGATGTCGACGACGCGGTCCTGATATTCGTCTTCATCGCGACGGAAGCCGCCGCGGCCTCCCCGACGTTCGCCGGGACGGCTTTGATGACTGCCAGCGCCCTTGCGGTCGCCGGGACGGGATGCGGATTGCGAGCCATGAGGCTCATAGCTCGGATTGCCATTGACGTGGCCGGGGACGACGTGGGTGGCGACACCTGCGGCGAGCGGGGCTTTGGCTTCAGGAGCCACTTTGACTTCGGCGGGTTGCCCCACCACGGGTTTCTTTGTTTCTTCCATGTTTGCTCCTTAGAAGACTAAGCCTCCTTTGCGCGCGGCATCGGCAAGGGCTTGGACCCGGCCGTGGTAGAGATAGCCGCCGCGATCGAACACGACTTTCGTGATGCCGGCTTTCTTGGCCTTGGCGGCGATATCCGCGCCCACTTGGGTGGCGGCTAAGCAGTTGCCGCCGTTTTTGAGCTTGAGCTGAACGGAGCTGGCCGCGACCAAGGTGACCCCTTTGAGGTCATTGATGATCTGGGCTTCGATGTTCTTGTTGGAGCGGAAGACGACGAGACGCGGGGTTTCCGCGGTTCCGCTGATCTTTTCGCGAACGCGCACATGGCGGCGCTCACGGATGAGATTGCGGGATTCTTTTTTGATCATGGTCTATCCTCCTCACTTCTTGGCCGGGGCGCCGGCAGGGGCTCCAGCGGTCGTCGCGGCAGCGCGTTTGCCGATCTTCTTGATCAGATGCTGTCCGACATAGTGGACGCCTTTGTTGGCGTAAACGTCAGGGCGATGCGAATCGTAGATGAGAGCCGCGGTTTGGCCGACTTGCTGTTTGTCGACGCCTTCGACGTTGACGTGGGTCTCATCGATGCAGATGATTTTGGTGAAGGGGCCGATCGGCTCGACGACGACTTCGTTGGTATAGCCAAGGAACATCGAGAGGGTCTTGCCTTTGACGGCGGCGCGGAAGCCCGTGCCATTGATGACGAGCTCTTTCTTCCAGCCCTCGGAGACGCCATGAATGGCGTTCCGGAGGTTCGCGGCGGTCGTGCCGTGATTCTCCTGGCTCTGAATCTTCTCGTCGTTAGCGACCGCGACGGGTTTGACATGAGCGACGCCGTCGGCCACCTCAACGCTGACGTCCGCGGGTACGTGGACGCTTACTTCGCCTTTGGGGCCTTTGATGGTTGCGACGCTATCCTTGAGGACAAGGGTGACGCCGGCAGGGAGAGCGATGGGTTTGAATCCAATGCGTGACATAAGTTTTCTCTCCTTTGGGTTTTACCAGACGTAGCAAAGGACTTCGCCGCCCAAATTGGCCTTGCGGGCCTCGCTGTCGGTCAGAATTCCTCTGCTCGTGGAAACGATGGCGATGCCAAGACCCTTGAGGACGTGAGGAAGCTTTTCGGCTTCGACGGTCACCCGGAGCCCGGGTTTCGAAATTCTCTTGAGCCCGGAAATGACGCGTTCGCCATTGGGGCCGTACTTCAGAGTGATGGTGAGGGTCTTCGCGGCGCCCTCCCCTTCTGCGACGAAATTGACGATGTAGCCTTGGACCTTGAGGATGTGGGCGAGTTCGCCTTTCATCTTGCTGTAGGGCATGGAGACGGTTTCGTAGCGGAGCGCGTTGGCGTTCCGGATGCGAGTCAGCATGTCCGCGATGGGATCTGCATTCATGTTATGGGTCTCCTTTCTTTACCACGACGACTTCGTCATGCCGGGGATCTCGCCTTTATAAGCGAGCTCACGCAGGCAAATGCGGCATAATCCGAACTTGCGGATGACGCCGTGCGGACGGCCGCATCTCTGGCAGCGATTGTATTCGCGAACCTTGAATTTCTGCGGACGGGCGCATTTGACTTTCAAACTGGTTTTAGCCATTTTTGCTTATTTCCTCCCCGTTATCTTCGGAACGGCATGCCCATGAGCTGAAGCAGGGCGAATGCCTCGGCATCGGTTTGAGCGGTCGTGACGATGACGATGTCCATCCCGCGAATCTTGCTGATCTTATCGTAATCGATCTCCGGGAAGATCAGCTGTTCTTTGATGCCTAAGGTGTAATTGCCATGGCCATCGAAGGCGTTCTTCGAGATGCCGCGGAAGTCGCGGACACGGGGGAGAGCGATGGAAACGAGCTTATCGTAGAATTCGTACATCCGGAGGCCGCGAAGCGTGACTTTGCAGCCAATGGCCTGGCCTTGCCTGACCTTGAAGGTCGCAATGCTCTTCTTGGCTTTGGTGATGACCGGGTGCTGGCCCGTGATGACGGCGATCTCGTTGACGCTATCCTCGAGCGCTTTCGCGTTCACGGTGGCGTCGCCGCAGCCGACGTTGATCACGATCTTCTCGAACTTCGGAGCCTGCATGACGGAGCCGTACCCGAACTGTTTGATGAGGGCGGGCGCGACTTCGGTTTTGTACTTCTTGATGAGACGGTTCTCGTATTTCTCGGAAACCGGGGCTTTGACAGCCGCTTTCGGAGCGGGCGCGGCGACGGGCTTCTGAGCCGGAGCCACCGCTTTGGGGGCCTCCGCCTTCACGGCTTTGGCTTCCCCGGGCTTCGCTTCGGCGGCTTTGGGCGCCTCAACTTTTTCCGCTTTAGGAGCTTCGACAGCTTTTTCGGCTTTCGGAGCTTCGACCTTGACGGGCTTGGCTTCGACGGCCTTTTCCGCTTTGGGGGCGGGAGTTTTCTCGGCATCCGGCTTGACCGCGACGACCTTCTCGGCTTTGCCCTCTAAGGCCTTTTCGGCTTTGACGGGTTTAACGGCCTTGACGGCTTTCTCGGCTTTGACGGCGGGTTTGGCGACCTTGACGGAGGCCTTGGCGGCTACGGTTTTCTTTTCATCGGCCATAACTTCATGCCCTCCTTATTTCTTTTCGAGGCTCTCGCCGGATTTGCCGACGCGAACCTTCTTCCCGTCCACGAATTTGATGTGGACGCGGGTCGCTTTTTTGGTCTTCGGATCGACGAGCGCGACCTTGGAGGCATCGAACGGGACGTAAACGTCGAGGATCGAGCCTTCGGGGGTGCCCTGAGTCGGTTTCTTATGCTTCTTGTGAACGTTCACGCCTTCGACCACGACTTTGTTGAGGACGGGGTAGACCTTTTGGACGATCCCGACCTTGCCTTTGTCATCGCCGGAGAGAACGATCACTTTGTCGCCTTTTTTGATATTCATGATTGTCTCCTTATAGGACCTCCATGGCGAGCGAGATGATCTTCATGTAGCCTTTGTCACGAAGCTCGCGGGCCACCGGTCCGAAGACGCGGGTGCCCAGGGGGTTGCCGTCAGCGTCGATGAGGACGATGGCGTTATCATCGAAGGCGATGGTCGTGCCGTCTTTGCGCAGCACCGGCCGCTTCACGCGGACGATGACGCCTTTGACGATCGACCCTTTTTTGATCTTGCCGTTCGGCGCGGCATCCTTCACCGCGCAGGTGACGATGTCGCCGACCGTCGAGGTTTTGGGATCGCTTCCGCCGTACTGGCGGAAGATGCGTACGACGCGGGCGCCGGAGTTATCGGCGACGACCAGATTGGATTCATTCTGAACCATTGCCTATTCCTCCTTTACTTCTTGGCCTCAGCCTTGGGGGCAGCCGCTTCAAGGGGCTTCTCCGGGACTGCGGGCGCTTCGACGGGTTTCACGAGGGATGACGAACCTTCCTTGCTCTCGAGGGCGCTCTCGACGTCTTCGGCCTTCTGGCCGTTGGCGGCGCGAACATCGATCGAAATCATCCGGAAGCGCTTGGTCTTTGAGATCGGGCGGCAAGCCATGATGGTGACGATGTCACCGACCTTGGCTTCGTTCTTCTCGTCGTGGGCGTAATACTTCTTGGAATAGCCGACCCGCTTGTCGTAAAGGGGATCGTTCCGTTTCGTGGAAACGGTGACCGCGATGGTTTTGTTCATCTTGATCGACGTGACGACCCCTTCGAAGGTCGTTCTAGCATTTCTTTCCATGGTTGTGATCTCCTTTCCTTATTTCTTGAGCTCGGCTTTGGCTTTGGGCGCGGGGATTTGAAGCTCGCGCTCGCGTTTCACGGTCTCAGCCTTCGCCAGGTCCTTGCGGACGGTGTGAATCTCTTCGGGGTGTTCGACCTGGCCCACCGCTTTCTGGCGGGAGAGCTCGAACTCGCGCTGACGGAGGGCGGCGATCTTCTCGTCGATCTCCTTTGGGGACAAAGCCCTAAGTTCTTTGATATCCATAGGTTATTTCTCCCCTTTCTTGACGTCTTTCTTGACTTCTTCGGCCGGGGCTTCCGCTTTCGGGGTGGCAGCATCGGTGGTCGCCGCGCCCGCAGAGGGGGCGGCAACTTCGGCGGCCCCAACGGCCGGCACTTCGTTTCCGGTATCGGAGACCGTGGTCTTGACGATGGCGTCTTCGGCTTTGATCTGGTCGACGGCGGACTCGTGCTGAGCCTCCATCTTGAGCAGATCCGCCTGGCTGAGGGCCTTGGTCCGCTTGATGATCTTGGTCAGAACCGGGAGTTTGAATCCGGCCTGATGAAGGGCTTCGCGAGCGAGGTCATCGGAGATGCCTCCGATTTCGAAGAGCATCCGGTCTTTCTTGACGACGGCGACCCAGCCTTCGGGGTTGCCTTTGCCGGAACCCATTCGGACTTCGGCCGGCTTCTTGGTCTTCGCCATCTGCGGGAAGATCCGAATCCAGACTTTGCCGGCGCGGTCGGTATACCGGGCCAGGACGATACGAGCGGCTTCGATTTGGTGATCGGTGACGTAAGCGCCTTCCAGCGCCTGCAGCCCCCACTGGCCGAAATCGACGTTCGTGCCCTTATGAGCCGTGCCCTCGTGGGTCAGGTTGTGCGGGCGGCGATATTTAACGCGTTTTGGCTGCAACATTGTCATTGCCTCCTTTAGATTTATCGACGGGTTGGGCTGGCTGGGATTCTTCCGAACCATCGCCGGCTTCCGACGTCGGTTTCACTTTGTTGGTGGAGCGGCAGACCCAGACCTTGACCCCGATGCGGCCATAAGCCGTCGCGGCGTCAATGTGGGCGAAATCGATGTCCGCGCGCAAAGTCTCGAGAGGAACGACGCCCTCTTTGTACCCTTCGCGACGGGCGATTTCAGCTCCGCCTAAGCGGCCCTGGCACTGCGTGCGGCAGCCCACGGCTCCGGCTTTTCTCATTCTTTGAATCGCTTTCTTCTGCGTGGAGCGGAAGGATTGGCGGTTCTCGATTTCGCTGGCGATCCATTTGCCGATCAAGGTGGCATCGAGATCCGGGTTCTTCACTTCGACGACGTCGATGCGAAGGCTGCCGGTCTTGACGATCTTGCCGAGCTCTTTGCGGATCTTGGCGATGTTGGCGCCGTCTTGGCCGATCACGACGCCCGGACGGGCGACGTAAGCGGTGACGACGACGTTGTTGTCTTTGTCGCTCTTCTCGCGCGAGATGTCGATATGAGACACCATTGCGTCTTTGAGTTGCGGCTCGAGGTAGCGGCGGATGGCGATATCCTCGCCGAGGAACTTCGCGTAATCCTTCTTGGAGGCAAACCAATTGGACTCCCAGCCGCGGTTGATTCCAATGCGGAAACCGTTGGCGTTAATTTTCTGACCCATTGTTCTTCCTCCTTACTTTCTTTCTTTGATCGTGAGATTCAGATTGCAGGTTCGTTTCACGAGCGGCGAGGAACTGCCCTTGCCGCGGGGCTCGAAACGCTTCATCCGAATGCCATCGGCGGCCTGGATCTCGGCGATGTAAAGACCGGCCTTGTCCATTCCGAAGTTGTTGGTCGCGTTGGCGGCGGCGCTCTTGATCGCTTTGGCGACCGGGGCGCTGGCGGCGCGATTGACGCGCGTTAATAGAGCAAGGGCGTCATCGACGTTCTTGCCGCGGACGAGATCCACCACTAAGCGGATCTTGCGCGGGGTGACCCGGATATCGCGGACGAAGGCGTGGGCCTCCGTGACGACGGGCTTTTCCTCTTTTTTGGGCTCGGCTTTCTTGGCTTCGGGCTTTCCCTCGGCTTTGGCGACGGGTTGCTCGGAAGGCTTGGCGTCGGCTTTGGCGACGGGTTTCTCAGCGGGTTTGACGACTTCCGGAGCGGCCGCTTTATTCGGAGCGGCATTCACGGTTTTGTTTTCGCTATCTGCCATAAATGGTTACTCCTTATTTCTTGGCGGCTGGGGCCGCGGCGGCTGGCGCGGCAGCGGTAGCCGTATCGCCGAGGTTATTGCCGTGGTGACCAGAGAAATTGCGCGTAGGCGCGAACTCCCCCAACTTATGGCCAACCATGTCTTCGGTGACGTAGACCGTGATGTGCTCTTTGCCGTTATAGACCGCGAAAGTCTGCTCGACGAAAGCCGGATAGATGGTGGAACGGCGAGACCAGGTTTTGATGATCTCTTTTTTGCCGGATTTCTGGATGGCTTCGACCTTCTTGAGAAGGTAAGCGTCCACGAATGGTCCTTTTTTGCTAGAACGTGACATTGCTTGTTCTCCTTTCCTTATCTATCGTTCTTCCGTCTCATGATGAGGCGGGACGAATTCTTCTTGAAATGACGCGTCTTGACACCCTTGGCCTTTTTGCCCCAGGGCGTGCGCGGGGCATCGCGGCCGACTGGGGCCTTGCCTTCGCCGCCGCCGTGCGGGTGATCCACCGGGTTCATGGCGAAGCCACGAACGGTCGGACGGACGCCGAAGTGGCGTTTCTTGCCGGCGTTGCCGATGTTCACGAGGCTGTAGTCCTCGTTGCCGACCACCCCGATGGTGGCGCGGCAGTTGCCGAGGACCTTGCGGACCTCAGAGGAGGCTAAACGGATGATCTTGTACTGGCCATCGCTTCCGAGCACCTGAGCGCTCGTTCCCGCGGCGCGGCACATCTGGCCGCCTTTGCCCGGCTCCAGCTCGATGTTATGCACGAAGGTGCCATCGGGCATGTTGCGGAGCTCGCAGTTGTTGCCGGTTTTGATATCGGTGGCGGGGCCGCTGATGATCTTGTCGCCGACGTGGAGATCCTTGGGCGCGATGATGTAGCGTTTCTCGCCGTCGACGTAGGTGATGAGGCAGATGAAGGCGGTCCGATTCGGATCGTATTCGAGGGTCGACACATTGCCGACGATGCCATCTTTATCCCGCTTGAAATCGATGATCCGATAACGATTCTTGTTGCCACCGCCGATATGTCGGCAGGTGATGCATCCCTGATTGTTGCGGCCGCCCGAATGTTTCTTCGGGGCCAGCAATGATTTTTCAGGAGTGGCTGTCGTAAGATCGCTGTAAACCAAAGTCGTCATGTGACGGCGGCTTTTGGTGTAAGGGCGATAGGTTTTGATTGCCATTTTATTTCTCCTATAGTGGATTCTTTTATAAATAAGGATCAAAGATCCCTAAATAACAGTGATTCCTTACTGCTTGAAGAGGTCAACCGCGTTCCCTGCATGGAGCGTGATGATGGCCTTCTTGTAGCCCGAGGTCGCGCCTTTGTAGCGTCCCCCACGGCTCTTCTCTTTCGGGGACACGTTGATGATCTTGATATCATCGACTTGGGCCTGATAGAGGCGCTGGAAGCTCTCTTTGATCTCCGTCTTGTTGGCGGAGCCGGCGACCTTGACGGTCACCTTGTTGGCGTTCTGCAATAACGCCATGCTCTTTTCGGTGATGTGCGGCTCGAGGATGACCTCATAGTCGTGCGAGATGGCTGAGGCGAAGACGACTTTCTTCACCTCGGCTTTGGGGGCCTCGGCCTTTTCGGCCTTGACCGGAGCGGCTTTCGGCGCCTCGACGGCGGCCGGAGCGGCTTTGATTTCGTCTGCCATTATTTGAGTCCTCCTTCGAGGGTCACGACATCATCCTTGCCAATCACGAGATTGGGGGAATTGAGAACGTCGTAAACGCTGATGTTCTTAACGGCGCGAAGCGTGAGGCCTTTGACGTTGCGGGCGCTCTTGAGGACCATGGGGTCGCTCGAGATGACCAGGGTTTTGCCCTCGGCCTTGATGGCCGCGAGAACCTTGACGAATTCCTTCGTCGAGACCTTCCCTAACTTGACCGCATCCACGACGATGAGGCCCTGAAGGGCACGCTGCGACAAAACGGTTCTGAGGGCGATCGCGTGCGTCTTCTTATTCTGCGAGACGTCATAATTCTGATTGCCATCCGGCCCGAAGATCTTGCCGCCGCCGACCCATAAGGGCGAACGGCTGCTGCCGGCACGAGCGCGGCCCGTGCCTTTTTGTCTCCAAGGCTTCTTGCCGCCACCTCGAACTTCGTGGCGTTTTTTGGTCTTGGCCGTGGCTTGGCGGGCATTCGCCTGCTGAGTAACGATCGCATCATGAACGGCTTGCTCGTTTTTTTCGGTGACTCCGAAGACGGAACTCTCGAGATCGATGGTTCCGACTTTCTCGCCGGCGAGATTAACGACGGGGAGAGTAATTTGTTTCTCAGCCATGGTTATTCTCCTTTCTTATCGGTGACCGGAGCAGCGGCTTTGGCCGCTTCCACCGGTTTAACGGTTTCGGTAACAGGGGCGGCGGCCGGAGCGGCCTTTTCGGCGCCAGCGGCTTTGTTGGCTTCCCAGGCTTTGGCAGCCGCGACTTTGGCTTCCGCGGCTTTCTTGACGTCATCGGCTTTCTTGTCTTCGGCGGCTTTTCTCGTCGCCGTATCTTCGGTCGCTTTCTTCGTGGCTTCCGACAAGGCAATCTTATCCGCGGCCTCTTTCGCGGCGGCATCCACGAGCGGTTTCACAATCGTCGGGTGGAACTGAGCGAGCACGGCGGTCCGGATCAGGACAATCGACTTCTTGGGCCCCGGGACTCCGCCCTTCACTAAGATGTAGCCTTTTTCAAGGTTGCTCTCGATGACGGTGGCGTTCAGGACGGTGGCCTGTTGCGGGCCCCAATGTCCGCTCATCGTCTTTCCAGGGATGACGCGGTTATTGGTACGGCCGTTATTGGCCAAGGATCCGATCTGACGATGGTAACCCGAACCATGGGCTTTCGGCCCGATGGTGTGGTGATACATCTTGATGGTGCCGCTATAGCCGTGGCCTTTCGTGGTCCCGACCACATCGACGACATCCCCTGCTTTGAAAATATCGCAGAGCACGCTCTCGCCGACGTTCTTGGCGAGGATTTCGTCGCCCTTCAGCTCATAAAGATGCTGCTTGGGCGAGACGTTGGCTTTCTTGAAAATACCTAATTCGCATTTATTGGCGTGACGTTCGGCCTTGTCTTCATAGCCGATCTGAAGCGCTTCGTAGCCATCCTTGTCCTTGGTTTTCTTCGCAACAACAACGTTAGGAAGAACCTCGATGACGGTGACGGGATACATGGTCCCATCGGCGGCGAAGACTTCGGTCATGCCCATTTTTCTTCCGATAATGGATTTCATGATGTTGGTCCTCCTTTATTTCGCGGTGACGTCGATGTCGACGCCGCTCGGGAGATCCAGCTTCCGGATGGCTTCGACGGTTTCTTTGGTCGGATTGACGATGTCGATCAAACGCTTGTGGGTACGGATTTCAAACTGCTCGCGGCTGTCTTTGTATTTGAAGGTCGCTCGCAGAATCGTGTACACCTGCTTCTCGGTCGGGAGTGGGACGGGTCCAATGACTCCGGCACCGGTCTTCTTCGCTACGTCGACGATTTTCTCGACCGCTAAGTCGAGGATCTTGTGGTCGTAGGCCTGCAAACGAATGCGCAGGACTTGCTGTTTCGCCATGAATTTTCCTCCTTTGGATTTTCTTCAGGCACGCTTGGAATGAGCTCCGCTCGAGTTCCCCGACTAAGCCCAGAGGCTTGACAACGCCTGTGGGCGTGTCGGCAACATCGCGCTTCAATGCACACGCCAGCGTGAAAGACTATAGCCCCGCGCGAGGGTTTCCGTCAACACAAAAATATATTTTTTTCTCGATGGATTC
>Ga0224525_1000123_pt1 | contig 40843 bp, 40 predicted proteins | sample CFST100metaG_FD_179874 | JGI IMG/M metagenome (GOLD analysis project Ga0224525, IMG submission 179874) | Peat soil microbial communities from Stordalen Mire, Sweden - C.F.S.T100 | ecosystem: Environmental > Terrestrial > Soil > Wetlands > Peat | place: Sweden: Norrbotten County, Stordalen Mire...
GGGTATATGGCTTGCGCCTAATCGGCTGAAACTTTGCAGATGATTTCGTTTACCGGAAAACTCGACTCAAGTTGTGCCCTGACACACCTGACAGCATATATCCGAAAATGAGCTAGAATAGCTTCGAGTTCACCATGAGCGTCGATAAGACAATCCGCAGAGTGAAGGACTCCCTAGAGCAGCAGCGGGAGACCGATCGCTACTGGCAAAGCCAATCGGTCGGCGACCGGCTCTCGGCCGTTTGGGATGTAAGTGAAGCCGTATACGCTTTCGCTGCCTCATTCAAAGGAGCGCCGCGCCATGATGACAGAAGACCTGAAAGAACTCTTACGCGCGTTCAACGCCCACGCGGTTAAGTACCTTGTCATTGGCGGCTACGCCTACGGCGTTCATGCCGAGCCGCGTGCCACCAAAGATCTGGATCTCTTTATCCGCTCCGACGAGGAAAACAGTAAGGCGGTTTATCGTGCGCTGGCTCAATACGGCGCGCCACTCGGCGGCTTGACTCCTGCCGATTTCAGGGATGGCACAGTTTTCCAGATTGGCCTGCCGCCCGCGCGAATCGACATTTTGCAGCGGATCGACGGCGTCAGCTTCGAGGAAGCCTGGGAGCATCGCGTCGAGGGTCTCGTTGATGGAGAAATTCAGGCCGCAGTCATCTCCAAAGATGACCTTATCCGCAACAAGCTGGCCAGCGGCAGAGAACAGGACCTCGTTGACGTGAAGAAGCTGCGGGCCGAGGAACGCGCGCCAGAAAAGCAGCGCGAAACCGGCCAGAGCTGAACACAAGAGACAGGTGGGAAGCTGAATCGGTGGCAGCAAGCGGAAGATGCGCTTTTGATTCCAAAATCGGGCGACTGGGGCGCCCATGCGCCAGCAAAGAATGCGATACAATTTTTTTAGAGGAAAAACACCTTGAGCTACGTCGACCAGAATCTCATGCCGCAGGAATCCATTGTCTACCGCACCAAACTTCACTGGGTCATTTATCTCTCGTCCTTTGTCTTTTTTGCCATCTCAGCGCTGATTTTCATCGGCACTCATGGCCACCACCACATCAAGGGTGGAGGCCATGCCGCGCTGCTCTTTCTGGCGATTGGCGTCGTGCTCTTCCTGATTCGCATGGTGAAATCAAATTCATCGGAGTTTGCTGTCACCAACAAGCGGGTCATGATTAAGATCGGAGTTTTTCAGCGGCACTCAGTTGAGGTCCTGCTTTCCAAGGTTGAAAGTATCGGCGTTGACCAGGGAGTCCTCGGCAAAATGCTGGGTTATGGCACGATTATTGTTTTAGGCACGGGCGGAACAAAAGAACCATTTATCCAGGTAAATGATCCTCTTGAATTTCGCCGTCAGGTCCTGATTGCAGAGGATGCGGCCAAGGCATAGAGCATTTTAGATTCACCTGTAAAAAACTTTGTGTGCCCCATCCATTCCGCGTTTTTTGCGGAATGGGTGGGGCACGGAAGTCTACAGTAAATCCGAAAATGCTATAAAGCCCGTACCCTTCAAAACATCAACTTATTCAGAGATTCCCTAAAGCCCGAAACTTGTTTGCTCTGCTGCTGCGAATCGAGGTCGGATTACTCGTTGGCGGTGGAGGCGATTTCATGCAGCCAGCCGGGAGCTTTCAGCAGCTCGCGCGGGCGGGAGCCGTCGGCGGGGCCGATCAGGCCGTCGTTTTCCATCAGATCCACCAGATGCGCGGCGCGGCCATAGCCGATGCGCAGGCGGCGCTGGAGCAGGGAAGTGGAGGCCTTGCCGAATTCAAAGACCAGGCGAACCGCGTCGTCGAAGAGCGGATCGTTGTCGTCGGAATCGGGGTCGGAGCCGTTCACCTGGATCTTCTCTTCCTTGGGCGATTCGAGGAAGCCTTCGACGTACTCGGCCTGTCCTTGCGCCTTCCAGAATTCGACCACTTCGGTCACTTCTTTTTCCGTCACGTAGGGCGCATGCAGGCGCATCGGGCGGCTGGTGCCGGGAGGCAGGAAAAGCATGTCGCCACGGCCCAGCAGCGATTCCGCGCCGTTGGTGTCGAGAATGGTGCGTGAATCGACCTTGCTGGTCAGGCGGAAGCTGATGCGGGTGGGAATGTTGGCCTTGATGAGCCCGGTAATAATGTCCACGCTGGGCCGCTGCGTGGCCAGAATAAGGTGAATGCCGACGGCGCGGGACATCTGCGCCAGCCGCGTGATGGATTCCTCGACGTTGGCGCGGTCCAGCAGCATAAGGTCGGCCAGTTCGTCGATGATGATGACGATGTAGGGCAGCGGCTGTTCGTCGTCGTCAAACAGCGACGGCGTGGCGCCCTCGAAGAGCTTGTTGTAGTGGTCGATGTTGCGCACGCTGCGGCTGGCCAGCAGCTTCAGACGGCGCTCCATCTCGCGGACGGCGTTTCTGAGGGCGTTGGCGGCCAGCTTGGCCTCGGTGATGATGGGCGTGAACAGATGCGGAACGCCTTCGTACATGCCCAGTTCGACGCGCTTGGGATCGACCAGAATGAGCCGCACCTGCGCGGGCGTGGTGCGGTAGAGCAGGCTCATAATCATCGCGTTGATGGCCACGGATTTGCCCGAGCCGGTGCTTCCAGCGATAAGCAGGTGGGGCATTCCGGCCAGATCGGCGATGCGGATGCGGCCGTTGATGTCCTTGCCCATGGCGAGGGTCAGCCGCGACTTGGCCTTATTGAACTCCTCCGCCTCCAGGCAATCGCGCAGGTTGATGACCTCGCGACGACGGTTGGGCACCTGGATGCCGACGGTGTTTTTGCCAGGAATGCGCTCGATGAGGATGCTTTCGGCGCGCATCGCCAGACAGAGGTCGTCGGCCAGACCCGTGACGCGCGAGTACTTCACGCCCGCCTCGGGCTTGAACTCGTAGGTCGTGACCATCGGCCCGGGATTGATCTGGACGACCTGTCCGCGTACGTCGAACTCGGCGCATTTTTCCACCAGCGCGCGGGCCTCGTCGCGCAGTTCATCCTCGCGGATGGCCTGTGGGCCGTCGCTGGGATTCAGCAGCGTGCTGGGCGGCAGCTTGAAGCCGCTGACCTGTTTAGGCGTTGCCGTTGCCACGGGGGCGGCGGGACGCAATTCGGTGTCAGCGCGCTCGTGGATGGCGATTCCCTCGCTCATTGGCGCAACGGGCGCGGCTGGCGGAAGAGGCGCGGCGGACGGCACAAAAGCGGGCTGAGCGGCGGCTGGCTCAAAGCGGTTGATGCCCAGGCGCGCATCGCCGGCACGCGGCTCGATGGGCCTCGGCTCCACAAGCTGAGGTCCGGATGCTGACGCGGCGGCCACTGCAACTGCGCCTGCCGCAACCGGAATTGCAACGGGAATGGTCTTGGGCTGCGCCGGCAAGGAATCCGCCGCGGAGCGCTCCCAAATGCTGGGCACGCGCGCTGGGCTGGAGCTGCCGTCCTCGTCCGCCGCCGACGGAATGGCGCGTTGAAAGGCTGGAATGTCTTGCGGGTCAATCTGCGGCGCGCGGCGGCGATGGAAAAGACGCGCAAAAAAGCCGGGCTGCTCCTCAATCGGTTCTTCGGGACCGTCGTCGGGAAGAACATCCGCGATGAGCAAATCGTCGGCATCCGGCAGGTTTTCCAGGTCGCGCTTGGCGAGGCGCTCTTCCTTGAGTTCCGCGCGCTGCTCGCGCCAACTGCGCCAGCGGTCATGCAGACGTCCGGCCTGCAGCCAGCGGTTGCCAACGCCCTCTTTGAAGGCCCAGAAGCTGACGGACGAGGCAAAGTAGAGTCCCGCCGCGGCCAGCACGCCGGCTACCAGCCATGCTCCCTGAATGTTGAGATAGGTCACCAGCAGCCCGGACATCAGTTTGCCCGCCACGCCCTCGACCGGCACCGCGCCCAGCCACAGCCAGTGCCAGGGCAGCAGCCCAAAGATGGCGGGTACAAAGGCGAGCGCCAGCACGGAGCCAGTCCAGCGCAGCCACGCCGAGCCGCAGGGCCGCGAACGCATCCACGTCCATCCCAGCCCGCCCAGCCAGAGCGGCAGGAAAAAGGCCGAGACGCCCAGGCCTTGCAGCAGCAGGTCGCCGGTCCACGCGCCAAAAATGCCGATCCAGTTGTGCGGCTTGACCAGACTGCTGGCCGTGTTCCACGAGGGGTCCGAAGGGGAATAGGTGGCCAGCGCCAGCAGGACGAGCAGCGCGGAAAGCGCCAGCACCGTTCCCAGAAAGATGTTCAAGGGGCGGCTGTGCGTTGGCGAAAGAACAATGCGAATCGGCTTCATGGCGTGGGCGCTCCGTTTCGCGGGCCGCTCTGGGAAAACCTGTTGCAAGCGAATCGGAAGAAGCGGCGAACAGTCCCAGAGCAGTCTCTATTATCCCAGACGGGGAGGCGAATTTTGGGCAAAAGTGAGCGGGAGGAACCTTGCTGTGGACCCCCGGCGGCAGCGCGACGCGGCTGCATGATAAGAGCTTATCCGTAGAGCCGCTTGCAAAATTACCTGGAAACCGGTATCAGAGCATTTCTCCTGTTCGTGTGGAGTCTTTGAAGTCGTGCAAGGTGGCTTTTTCTTGAGGAAAAAGCCAAGCAACCTTGTGGCTTCGGTGTACAGCTATTGGAGAACCGCTCTACCCCCACCCGTATTTTTGGCATAAAATACTTGTTTTCATGGGCTTATAGACAGTACTCCTCTGTAAAATCGTCAAAACAAAGGAGTTGCCTGCAAAATCGTCCAGGATAAGGAGTTAGAGCATTTCTCCTGATGGTGTAGAGGCATCCCACCCTAGAGAGCAAATTCAGAAATACTGTGCAGTCAGAAATAGTGCGCAGATGCCGTTTTCTTGAGGAAAACGGCATCTGCCGCATCAACTTCCCCTACACTAATTCTGAATTTGCCCTAGCCGCAAAAACAAAGATGCGGCGAGGGTGGGGCACCCATGACATCACACTAACTGTGAAAATGCTCTAGAGGCTCCTTTGCAGGACATGGAGGACGATTGGAGAAAATGCACCTGTGAATTATTGTGCGACGACGTGGCAAAATAATCTGCAAGCAACTGTAAGGACAGAGCGTGGGCCGGGAGACCCACGCTACCTAAAGAACACCGGGTTTTTCCGGAGTCTGTAAAGCCACGCCCTGCTTGCTCCGTGCGCTGCCCGCTGCCTTGAACGGGAAGCTACGGCAGCGGCCGGTCGGTCCACAAAGCCTTGTCGGCGATGGACTTGACCGGATAGAGGCGGCCAGCCAGCAATTGCTCGGCGTGGGACTGGCGGGTGTCCTCGGCGAAGAGCCACTTGCGCTTTCCCGTGCCCCAAATTTTGGAGAGCTGGTCCTCGTTCAGGAATATCTTCGGCGCGTCGGGGTAACAGGATCCCCACACGAGCGAGGAGCCGTTTCCGTAGGGTGAGCACCGTTCCTGGACCAGCAGTGCGGGCTTGTGTAGAAAGTTGTGGGTATAGAAGACGACCGAGGAAGCATCGGACTGATCGCCCTGCATGTGGCCGTTATCCTCCCTGTGGCCGTCTTCCGCCATGATGATGAAGGAGTCAGCGGGCGAACCCTTCTGGACAATCGCGTCAGCGAGCGGCTTGGAACTGAGCATGGGCGCGAAGCGGGCGAAAGCAATGTGCGCGGCAATGAGGAAAACCGCCGAGGTCAGGGCCACGCTGACGGTAGCGGCCATGTGCTTGCCCTTGAGCCGCAGCACCCAGCCCAGGGCCGGCCCCACCAGCAGAGCCACGGCAGCCAGCAAGGCAGGCAGGCGCAGAGCGGCAAACGAAGGCCCGGTCAGGTCGAAGATGTGCGACATCGAGAGCGTGTAGTCGCCCACGCCGCGATGCGCCAGCATGGTGCCCACGTCAGCCACAAAAGGAAGACCGCGCGATGCCCACAGTCCCCATCCCAGGGCCGCGGCGGTCAGCACCCCGACCACGGCGAAAACGGCTTGCGCGCCGGTGAGCCATGCCGTCGAGAGCAGCGGCTTGCCGCCGCGCGCATTGCCGCTCGGAACGCAGTGCTCCTCAATCCCGGCCAGAACGCCGGCCAACAGAATAATCAGCGGCGGCCAGGCGGGGAAGGTGTAGTACTCCTGATTGGTCGAGAGAGAAAAGAAGAGCAGGATAAAGCCCGCAAAGATGCCCAGCAGCCAGATCGAGCGCACCCGGAACTTGAGCCGGAGAACGTGACTGGCCAAATCCTCACGCCCGGCATTGTCCAGGTAAAAGTCCAGCGTTTGGCCGCCCTCGCGGCGCAGGTGCTGCATCCAGTTGCGGCGGGTCTTCCAGGCAACCACCACGAGAGCGGGCAGGAACAGGCTCCAGGGAAAGAGCCAGACCAAGTGCAACAACCAGTACCAGAGCACCGGCAGCTTGTTGAAGTCATGCGGGAAGCGCGTCCCGGTAAAGCGGAAGAGGTGCTCGTTGATGAAGTAGAAGTACCAGAAGCCGTGGACATTGCCCACGGTGGGATGGTTGCCGACGGGAAAGCCCTGATCGGGATTGGCCAGCCCGGCCAGAATGTGCCAGGGCGCGGCAATGGCCAGGAACAGAATCAATCCTGTGACCGGCTTCAGCTCCCGCCAGCGCCGCCATTGCCCGCTCAAAAGCAGCAGCGGAATGGCCGCGGCGGCAAAGAAAATGGGTGCGATCAGACCCTTGGCCAGCACCGCCAGCGCCAGCGCCGCCCACATTCCGTAAAAGCGCAGGGGCCGGGCCGACTCGAAGCCGGTAATCAGACAGTAGAGGGCCAGCAGCAGCAGAAAGCTGAGCAGCGCCTCCGGAATGGCGAAGCGGGTAAATAAAAATGGTCCGATGGCGGTAAGCACGCCGAGAGCGGCGTAGAAACCGGCGCGGCGTCCCCAGGCGCGGCCAGCCCAGAGCCAGCCCAGCCACGCGCAGCCCAGCAGGGCCAGCGCATTGGGCAGATGGGTGGCAAAGGCGTTCTGGCCGAAAACGCGATAGAACGCGGCGTCCAGCCAGTAGGGTAGCGGCGCCTTCTCCAGGTAGCGGATGCCGTTGACCTTCATCGTTACCCAGTCGCCGCTCTCCACCATGTGCTGCGCCACCTGGGCGTGGCTGGCGTCCACATCATCGAGCAGTGGCGGCGTAAACAGTGAGGCCAAAAGCACGGCGGCAAAAATTACCGTCAAAATCGTCCATGCGGCCAGCGTGGAGGGCGCTTCTTGTGAGTGATCGAGGTTGTTCATCTGGCTTTTCATCGCGAAAATGCACCAACCCAAGGATAACAGCAGGGGTTACGGGGCGTTCTCATAACGCTGTTTATCAACACCGGCTGAAAGGCTGATTCGATGCCCCTGATGTCGCCGGGCGGGTTGCAAAGTGGCCTTAGGGAAGCTCTGAACAAGTGGCCTTTTCAAAATCCGCATTCCCTTGGGGGCTAAACAGGCTGCGGAAAAAGGCAGGTTTTCAAGCTAAACGCCCGAAAAACATCCCGCAGGGCCTAAAGGCCTCGTTGATTTTAAGCAACTTACGGCACGACTGAAGTCGTGCCCTTTCAAAACATCCGGTTTTTCCGCAGCCTGTAAAGCCCGTACCCTTCAAAACATCAACTTATTCAGAGGTTCCTTTGAGCAGTTTGCGAATTTACGTAGACTTTTTGAGAGCAGAGGAAGGTGGCTTTTTCTTAAGAAAAAAGCCACTTGAAGGTTTGCCTTCGGTTTACAGCAATCCGCAAACTGCTATCGGCTGACCGCCTTGCAACCACGCCCGCGGTAAAAACGGCGGGATTTACTCTTTTTTCCCAAAGCTGAGCGGGAAACCGATCTGGAACCAGAGCGTACCGCCGCGCGACCTGTTTTCCACCAGAGTGTCGTGGACGTATTTCACGGTAAAGCCGCTCTGCTTGCCTAAAGAGACGCGCGCCGCCGGACCAATGGCCAGATCCCGGCCACGATTGCCGCCCGCAACCGCAATCTTCTTCTTCTGGTCGTCGGTAACCTGCTGATAAAGATACCCGTTAACGCCGAGTGAGACTTTCCTTGAAATCGCTCTCATGGCGGCGTATTCCCATATCAACTCGTTCCCGCTGCGATAATTCGCAGCGCCATGAAAGTTCACGAAGTAGCTTACTTTGGAACTTGCCTCCCACCGGGCCTTGTTCGACAGATACGTGAAGGCTCCTACGGGGCCGAGGGCGAAATTGTGCTGCCCGATGTTGAGCGCGTCGCTCTTCGCATAGGACGCACCGGGAAGAATGAAATCGCACCGATAAAACCAGTGCCAATTGCCCTGGTTGTAACCCACGACAAAAGGAGTAAGATCGACGTTGCTGATGCCGATCTTGTCGTGCTTTCCCGGCGTGATGTGCAACTGCTCATAAACAACGGGGATTGCGAAGAGGCTTTCCAGCTTTCCTCCCAGCACGGGAACGCCCCAGTTGTGCGACACCCTTACCGCATTGGCGAAGACCCTCACCTTGAACTCCTGAGTCGCGCTCTGACCCGCGGAATTATCCTTTTCGTTGGCAGAGTAAAACGAGTTGAAAACAAACAACTTCGTTTCCTTGGGAGGGGGCATCATGCCCCCCAGAACCGTATCCACGCCCAGGGGATAGACAGAAGCGCCGTTTTCGGTGGCGTTTGCTTTGCCGCTCAGCAGCAAACCTGTGATGAAAAAAAACGTCAGGCAAAGCAAAATGACCTTGCCACTTCTCTTTATGCTTGCTTGTCCGGGAATTCCAACCATGATCGTTTTTTCCTGTTGCCTTTTCTTCTGTTGATTTTGCACATCTGAATTCCGTGATAGCTTTTTGCTCGTTGAGATACTATCTTCATGACCTGCGTTTGTATCGAAAAAACAAGGATCTCACAGAGTTGTTAACCGAAGGTTTCCCTTCCTTTGCGCTTTTGCGTACGTGCGGCCCGGCTGGGCGCGCCTTTCGCACAGCATATATCGGGCGCGCTCGTGTATCTTAGCCCTGGAACACTTTCCTATTTCGGAGCGCCGTCCTTATGCCTGTTTTTGCCGCCATCGATGTTGGTTCCAACTCCTGCAGATTGAAGATTACCAAGGTCGTGGCGCACCAGTTGAAAACCTTGCACGAAGACCGCGAGGTGACGCGGTTGGGAGCCGGCGTCTTCGAGTCCGGGATGATTTCACCGGAGGCAATGGCGGCCACGCTGCAGGCGCTCAAACGCTTTCAGCGGGCAGTGCAGTTATCCGGGGCCGCGCAGATTCGCGTGGTGGCCACCTCGGCCATGCGCGACGCGCGCAACGCGCAGGCCTTCCAGGCCTGGGTAAAAGCCGAGACGGGTTGGAATCTGGAAATCATCTCCGGCCTCGAAGAGGGCCGGCTGATTCACCTTGGCGTGATGGGGTTGGGCGCCGCCGCCACCGAACCGGGAGCCGAACCTGGGTCGGGAGGCCATGTGCTGCTGGTGGATTTGGGCGGCGGAAGTTGCGAAATGACGCTTTCCGAGCGCAAACACATCAAGGAAACCGTCAGTCTGCCGCTGGGCGCGGTGCGGCTGACCGAGGAGTTTTTGCCGGGAGACCCCGCGCCGGACGAAGGGCTGGAGCGCATGCGGCGCTTCATCAGCCGTGAGCTGCGCCAAGTCCGCCACCGGCTTCAGCCGGAAAACATCTCACTGGTCATCGCCACCTCGGGCACGGCCGCGGCGCTCAGCGATGCGGTTGCGGCCACGGCCAGGAGCGAAAGCGGCAAGCCCGGCAAGCGACTGGAAAAATCAAGGAAAAAGTCCGCCAGCAAGGCGGCGGGCAAGGCCATTCTGCCTCTTGCCGTGAGTCACGTTCTCGCCACTTCACAGGCCGCGGCGATTGTTCCCGCGAATGAGGTGCGAAAGCTGGCCGCAAGGCTGGCCCAGCTTACCGTCTCAGAGCGCGCAATGGTGCCGGGCATTGGATCGCGACGGGCGGAAATCATCGTGGCCGGCTCCCAGGTCTTTGCCGAACTGCTGGAGAGCTTCGAGCTGCCTGGCTTCCGCTATTCCCCGCGCGGGCTGCGGGACGGCATTCTAGTCCAGATGCTGGCTGAGCAGGACGCCCGCGCCGCCGCCCACCGTGAGTTCGAGCACGACCGCTGGCAGAGTGTGCTGGCCACGGCGCGGCGCTATGGCGTGGAGCCGCGGCACGCTGAACCGGTGCGCGCTCATGCCGTGCAGCTCTTCCACGATCTACAGGCGCTGCATCAGTTGCCACCCGAGTACGAAAACTGGCTGGCCGCGGCCGCCGTCCTCGCCGACACCGGAAAGTTCATCAACCATCAGGGGCATCACCGGCACACGCAGTACATCATCTCAAGCTCTGAAATCTACGGCTACACCCCGCTGCAGCGGACGCTGATTTCAGCCATCGCCCGCTATCTGGGCAAGAGCCGCCCGCAGCCGGGCGACCGCGCCCTGCGCAACATTCCCTCTAGTGAGCACACGAATGTGCAGCGCGCGGTGGTGCTGCTGCGGTTGGCCGTGGCTCTTAACCAGGACCGCGCCAGCGACGTGCTGCGCGTGCGGGCCAAGGTCTATCCCAAGCGGGCGTATCTGGAACTGGAGCCGGGACGAACCGGCGCTGAGCTGGAGCTCTGGTCGCTGCGCAAAGAGGCCGACTACTTCCGCCAGGTCTTCGGCTGCGAACTCTTCTGCACGCTGGCGTAAATGGCCCGGGCCGAACGCGGATCAACGAGCCACTGCAACAGCGGCGGGTGGCGGTCCAGATCGACGCGGGCCACGGAGCCTTTTCTCATGCGGATGGCCGCGCCGCCGTTGCTGGTGATCAGCCGGCCCAGAAATTGGAAGACGTTGGGATTGTGCCCCACGGCCAGCACTCCATCAAGATCGCTGTAACCGGCCAGCATATCCAGAAAGTCGTCGTAATCGGCATCGGGCGCAAGCGCCGGGCTGATTTCCACCTTGGCCTCGTATCCCAACTCGGTGCCCACAAACTGCGCGGTTTGCAGGGCGCGCTTCAAGGGGCTGGAGACAATCACATCCACTTGCACCTTGAGCGCGGCCATCACGCGCGCCATCAGAACGCACTGCTCTTTTCCCTCGCGAACCAGGGATCTCTTTTCGTCGAGAAGCGGATTTTCGCGGTGCAGTCCGGCACTGGCGTGACGCATTAGATAGAGATACATCGTGATTGATCCGGCGGGACCGCGCAGGGACCAGCCGTTCCTTGAGGTTCGATCTTATCACGGCGGCAACTTGTCAGATTGGGAATACCCACGGGGTGCTGGAGCATCTTCAGAATGAGCGTGCAGGAGCAAACATCCGGCTGGCGCGTAAGAACCACGATTTGTCGAAACATTTCCCTCCATGGCGTGTCTAACATTTCAGAGAGATGCAATGTTTTGGAGCACTGAATTACGGCTTGGCGCGCACCTTCAAAGAAAGAGGATGGCATGAATCACCCGAGGATAGCTGTTTGGATCGCGCTGGCGGCAGTTCTGACAGCAGCGCCGGCGTTTTCTCAGAACGGCGGCGGTCACGGGCAAGCCGTGGTGACGGTTCTCCCCAAAGCCCAGAGAGAAGCGCATTCGGCCTTCGACATTCAGAAAATGACTTTGAAAGTGGCTGGCAAAGACGCCACGGTCACCAAATGGGAGTGGTACAAGAGCCCTGACAACCGCCTGGAACTGGTCCTGCTCTTTGACGATTCCGAGCGCACCAGCATCGGAACCCAGCAAGGCGAGATTGAGAAATTCATCAACAGCCTGCCCGCAGGGACCAAGGCGGCTATCGCTTATATGCAGCATGGAAGCGCTGTCTTTTCAGGACCGCTGACGGCGGATCATGCTGCCGTGCTGCGCGGTCTTCGCTTACCTTCAGGCCTTCCCGGTTCCTCTACTGGCGCGTATTTTTGCCTGTCCGACCTTGCAAAGCGCTGGCCATCACAGGATGCACAGGCGCGGCGCGAGGTGGTCATGGTCACCGACGGCGCGAGTTATTACCAGGCTGGATTCGACCTCAACCCTCCTGATATCAATGCCGCAATCACGGATTCCGCGCGCGCGGGACTGGTTGTCTACTCGATCTACTGGACCGGTCAGGGCCGCTTCGGCAGCGGCTTTCCCGGTCAGAATCTGCTCAATTACGTGACCACCGCGACCGGTGGCAACAGCTACTGGATGGGAACGGGCAATCCAGTATCCTTCCGGCCATATTTTCACGATCTGCTCCGCCGATTCCAGAATCAGTACAAACTGGAATTTTCCAGCTCGGGCAGCGCCAAGCCGGAAGTGGAGGCCTTGAAGCTGAAATTCCGGCTTCCTGGCTCGGACGTCAGCGCGCCCGGGCAGGTTCTTGTCGTCCCTGCTCATTTTGTCGGACTTTAGGTCTCTGACCGGATGAAGAAGTTTCATTGAGTTCGTGGTTTCCCACATCTCAAAATCGAGATGTGGGGCACCCAGCGATGGTACAAAATCATGCGGTCAGAGACCTAAGGCTGGGAAACGGCGCTGGGCTTTTTGGCTTGGAGCTTTCGGGGGTTCTTGACCACGGCGACGCCGGGCTGGGGAATGGCGTCCAAATCCGCTTTTCCTTCCGCCAACTGCATCAGAAAATCCTGCGCGTCGAAGGGCTTGGCGTCCCGAAAGACTTTGCTGGCGCGTAGGTAGCTGCCGTCGGGCTGTTGCAGGCGGGCCTTGACGGTGTCGGCCAGATAAGCGGGCAGAATCTCGTCGCGGATGCGAGCCATGGCCACCGGGTCGCGCACCGGGAAAACCACCTCGCAGCGCTCGAAGAGGTTGCGGGGCATCCAGTCGGCTGAGCCGAGATAGATTTCGTCCTTGCCGCCGTTGGCGAATTCAAAAATCCGCGAGTGCTCCAGGAAGCGGCCCACGATGGAGCGAACCCTGATCCGTTCCGACAGGCCCTTGACGCCCGGCTTGAGAATCGAGAGGCCGCGGACGATCAGGTCAATCTCAACGCCGGTCTGCGAGGCCTGGTAGAGCGCCTCGATGACCGAGGGCTCAAGCAGCGAATTCATTTTGGCCACGATGCGCGCGGGACGTCCGGCCTGAGCGTGCTCCTGCTCCCGGCGGATGAGGCGCAGAAAGCTCTCGGCCATGGTCAGCGGCGCCACCAGCAGCGGGCTGTAGTCGTCGATTTCAGCGTGCGCGGTCAGGTAGTTGAAAACCATGTGCACCTGCTCGGTGATCTCGGGATCGCTGGTCAGCAGGCTCAAATCTGTATAAAAGCGGGCGGTGACGGGATTGTAGTTGCCGGTGCCCAGATGGCAGTAGCGGCGGGTGACGCCATCCTCGTCGCGGCGCACCAGCATGGCCAGCTTGCAGTGCGTCTTCAGGCCGACAACGCCATGAAAGACCTGCACGCCGGCGTCTTCCATGCTGCGCGCCCAGCGGATATTCGAGGCCTCGTCAAAGCGCGCCATCAGCTCGACCACCAGCGTGGTTTCCTTGGTGGCCGCGGCCTCAATCAGCGCCCTGAAGATGGGCGAGTCGTGGCTGGTGCGATAGAGCGTCTGCTTCATGCTCAGCACGGCCGGGTCCTGCGCGCCTTTTTGGATGAAGGCCACCACCGGGTCGTAGGAATCGTAGGGGTGGTGGAGCAGCACGTCGTGCTGGCGCAGTTCCTCGAAGATATTGGCGGACCGGCGGCTCAGCGTGAAGACCTTGGGCGTGAAGTGGGGAAACTTCAGCTCCGGCCGGTTGATGTCGTCATAAAAGAACATCACGCGCGAAAGGTTGACCGGGCCGTCGTCGCGAAAGACCTGATCCTCGTTCAGCTCGAAGTTGACGCGCAGCCGCTCCACGATTTCAGGATCGGCGCCGGTCTCGATCTCCAGGCGCACCGCGTCGCCCTTGCGGCGGTTGTGCAGCTCGACGCGGATGGTCTCCAGCAGCGAGCGGACCTCTTCTTCCTCGAAGTAGAGGTTGGAGTTGCGGGTGACGCGAAAGGCGGCGCGGGCCAGCACTTCGTAGCCGCGGTACATGCCGGAGAGATTCTGCGCAATCAGATCCTGCAGGAGCAGGTAATCGTAGTTGCCCCGTGCGCCCGGCAAACGGACAAAGCGCGGCAGCGCCCGGGGCACCGTAACCACCCCCAGCACCTGCGGGCCGGAGCTGCGCCGCTTCAGCCGGAGCAGCAGCGCGAGGCAAAGAGCCTTGTTCAGCACACGCGGAAACGGGTGAGCCGGGTCAATGGATATAGGGGTCAGCAGCGGATCGACATCGCGCTCAAAATAATCCTGGGCAAAGGCGCGTGCCTCCGCGTCCAGTTCCTTCCACTCCAGCAGGCGGATGCCTTGTTGGCGCAGCTCCGGCAGCAGATGTTCGTTCCAGCAATGGTACTGCGCGGGCACAAAGCTGTGCATCTCGGCCGTCAACTCGGCCAGCGATTCGGCTGGGCGCAAGCCGTCAAAGCCCGGCCCACGAGAGCCATCCTCAATGCGCTGCATCAGGCCGGCCTGGCGGACCTCAACGTACTCATCCAGGTTCGAGCCGGTAATGGCCAGGAACTTGACCCGCTCCAGCAACGGGTTTGCCTCGTCCCCGGCTTCTTCGAGCACACGCCGGTTGAACTGCATCCAGGAGTAGTCCCGGCCGTTAAAGAGCTTCTGTTTCTGTGTTGTTCTCGCCATTGAATCCGTTTATCCCGCTGTGTTGGCAGTCTACAGCGTTTCAACGGGAAACTAAAGACACCCTCCCGGCAAAAAGCAATTCTAAATGGATCTCCACATCGGCCATTCTATGAACAGCCCATCGATCTGCTCCCGTAGGGAGCCATCGAAAATAGCCCAGGGTGGGGTCCCCGCGAACAGGTCTTCGTTCGCGGGGTGGAGGGCAAGCACAGCGCAGCCCTGGGTAAGAGGCAAAGGAAGGGTTCTCCGCCCCGGGGGGGGGCGGATCGAACGCTCGCGCCACGAGTTGCGGAATCCATTGGCTATGCGGAGTTTTCGCACCGCCCTTCCGGGGCGGGAAGCCTTTGGCGGAACGCTTTCCCAGGGTTTCACCCTGGGCTATTCTCCACTCCTCCCTACGGGAGGAAATGTCCTGAATGCCGCGCTATTCTCCCGCTGTCAAAGGCTTAGTTCAGCGGGGCCAGATGCTTGGTGTTCTGGTAGGTATAGGTAATGCGGTGGGCGACGGTGATAGTGGAAAGAGCGGCCAGCACCCACAAAACCGGGGCCATCGCGCCCCAATGGTTGAACATGGCGCCGATAATCACCAGCACGATCCGCTCCGGCCGCTCCATGAAGCCCACCTTGCACTTGCCAATGAGCGCCTCAGCGCGGGCGCGCGTATAGCTGACCATTAGGGATGTGACCATGACAAAGGCTACCAGCACCACGTAGCGGAAGCGGTTGATGCGGCCGTAGTAGACCAGCAATCCGAAGAAGAGCACCACATCGGAGTAGCGGTCGATCACCGAATCAAAGAAGGAGCCGAAGACGGTGACCTGATTGGTGCGGCGAGCCACGCGACCGTCCACCATGTCAAAGAGACCGGCGCCAAGAATCACCAGCCCCGCATAGAAGAACATCCAGTCGGCATTGGCGGCATTGGCGTGGCCAAACAGGACGGCGGCCACAATGTTGATGACCAGGCCGATGAAGGTAAGCACGTTCGGAGAGATGCGCGTCAGCGACAGCCCGTGCACAATGTGGTCAAGAAGCCATCCGCAGGCGCGTCCGAAAGCGCTGGTCCAAGTCCATCTGATTGCCATCTGCCCTACTTCTTTTTTCCTGCGCCGACGGTGGCTTCCGCTTCGGCCGCAGCTTCTTTATCGTGGATCGTAGTCAGTTTCAGCACTTCCAGTGAGCGCCGGCCGTTGGGAGTAACGATATTGGCGGTGTCTCCCACGCGCTTGCCTATCAGGCCGCGGCCAATCGGCGAGGTGGTTGAGATCAGCCCCTTGGCGACGTCGGATTCCTCGCTGGTCACCAGATTGTACGTGATTTCCTCGTCCTTGCTCTCGTCGTAAACCACGACCGTCGAGCCAAAGGCGACCTTATCCTTGGGAATGTTGCTCAGATTGACCAGAGAGAGTTCGGCCATGCGCTTTTTCAACTGGCCCAGGCGCGCATCGACGAACGTCTGGCGCTCCTTGGCCATGTGATATTCGCAATTCTCCGAGAGATCTCCCATGGCCACCGCCTTCTTGATTTCAGCGGGCAAATCATGGTTGAGCTCGTGCTCAAGCACTTCGATCTCAGCGAGAAGTTTCTCTTTGATTGGGTCTGGCATTCACAGTCCGTTGCGGCAAGCGACGTTTTGCCCTCTCCGCGAAAATTAAGATTCTTGATTTCTTATTATACGCGACTCAGAGGAGGGCGGTGGTCAGTGCTCACTGCCTCGCTGTTCCAGAAACGATTGCAGGATCAGCGTGGCGGCCACCTGGTCCACCACTTTGCGATGTTCCTGACGGGGATGGCCGGCCTCGTAGAGAATCTGATGCGCCTCGCGCGTGGTCAGCCGCTCATCCCACAGATGGATGGGCAAACCGGCCAGCTCGCCCAGCGCGGCGGCAAAGGCCTGCGTTTTAACGGCCTGCGGGCTGACGTCGCCAGAGAGATGCACGGGATTGCCGACCACAATGCCCGCGACGCCAAAGCGACGGCAGAGCCGCGCCAGCGAGCGCAAGTCCTCGCGCTGATTGTGCTTTCGGGTCAACGTCAGAACCGGCTGCGCCGTGAGCCCAAGCTCGTCCGACACGGCCACGCCGATGCGGCGATTGCCGACATCAAGACCGAGATAGCGGGGTTGTGAGGCGATTTCCAGCTTTCAGCTCCTGGATTCCAGCTTAAAGCCCGTGACTCCGGTCGGGGTAAACTCATCCTAATTCCATTTCAGCTTCGGAGGGAGTAGGGGCCTTCAGACCCCTGCTTCCGAGGCAAAAATGAGGCCGCCTTCAGGCGCGGGCAATGTTTGGGCTGTTAGCAAAAGGCCCAGGGATGAACAGGCTGCGGAAAAAGGCTCGTTTCCAGGTGAAGATTGACGGGAACATCCCTCAGGGGCTAAAGCCCGCATTGATTCCAAGCGACTTACGGCACAACTGAAGTCGTGCCCTTTCAAAACAGCGAGTTTTTCCGCAGCCTGTGAAGCCTCTCGCTTTCGTGTTTGCTCCTCTGTGGTCTGAAAGCCACTGCTTCTTCCCGAAGAACAAGCGGAAGCAATGGCTGCGCCTATTTCATTGACCCATTGCCGGGAATTTTAGATGCGTTTGCCCTGGGGACCAGACCGGCTCAGTCGGCAAGAGCGCGGGATCACCGTATAATCGTTGGAACGATGGTTCGCGACGGTTACATCTACGGATTGAGCTTGCTGGCAGTGGCGGTGGTGCTGGCGTGGGCCACTGGCTGCTGGGCATGGAGCATCGCGCCCGTGCTTCTGGCGGCGTTTTTTCTCTGGTTTTTCCGCGATCCCGAACGGAAGATTCCCGTCGGGCCTGGGCTGATTGTCTCGCCGGGAGACGGGCTGGTAACCGAAACAGCCGTTATCGCCACCCCGGAAGGCCAGCGGCAGCGAATCAGCATTTTCCTCAGCGTATTCAATGTTCACGTGAATCGTTCGCCCATCGCGGGTGTTCTTACCAGCGTGCGCTACCAGAAGGGCCAGTATCTGAATGCGATGAACCCCGCCTCGGCTGACCGCAATGAGCAGAACATCGCCACCGTGCGCGGCGAGGGAATTGAGGTCACCTTCATGCAGATTGCGGGCCTGCTGGCCCGGCGCATCGTCTTTCGCCCGCGTGAGGGCGATGCGGTCGAACGCGGCCAGCGCGTGGGCCTGATTAAATTCGGCTCCCGCGTGAACATCCTGCTGCCAGCCGAGGCTCAACTGCGTGTTGGCGTGGGCCAGCGCGTCAAGGGCGGAGCCACCGTGCTGGCTTTCATGCCCCAGGGAGAACGCTCGTGAGTTCGTATGACGCAGCACTTGCCAAGGCCAGAACACAGGCGCGGTTGCGCCGCGGCATGTTTCTGCTGCCCTCGCTCTTTACGATGGGAAACATCGCCGCCGGCTACTTTTCCATTACCCAGACCATTGCGGCCATCGGCGGCGGCGGCGACGCGCATACGCGCCTTGACTGGGCGGCCATCGCCATTCTCTTCGCCATCCCCTTTGACACGCTCGACGGCCGCATCGCCCGCACAACCAACACGTGCAGCGACTTTGGCAAGGAACTGGATTCGCTGGCCGACGCGATTACCTTCGGCGTTGCGCCCAGCCTGCTGGCGATGATCTGGGGCTTCCACTTCCTGCCCGATTCCATCAATCCGCAGTTGCGCCAGAATCTGCTCTATGCCGGAGCCTTCATCTGTTTTCTGTTCCTTATCGGCGGAGTCTCGCGGCTGGCGCGCTTCAATATCAGCACCGACGCGCAGCCGCGCAATCCGGGACGTCCGGGACGCAAGTATTTTGTGGGTATGCCGATTCCGGCGGCGGCCGGGTTGCTGGCCGCCAGCGTTCATCTCTGCTATGGCTATCCGAACGAGGCCTGGTGGATCGCCCTCGTCTGGCTGGCCATTGTGGGCACCAGCGGATTTCTCATGGTCAGCACCTGGCGCTTCTGGTCCGGCAAGGAACTCAGCCTTTCCAAAAGCCATCCCTACCAGATTCTGTTTTTCATCGCGATTGTGCTATTTATCATTCTCAGGTTCTCCCAGGTGGTGATCTTTTCAATGGCCCTGGTCTACATGTTCTCGGGCATCGGGGCGCGGGCGGCCTACTCGTGGTCGCGCCGCCGGCGCAGACGGCCGGACAACGCGCCCGCTCCCTCCGATCCAGTTGCGCCCGAACCGGAGCCGCTGAACCGCCCCTGATTTTTTTGCAACCGAAAGCCTGATCTTCGCAATCAAAAGAAGGATGCCTGTGTACAAGATCGCCATTGTCGGAGCTTCTACCCTGCTGGGACGCGAGGTGAAGGATGCCTTGTCGGAATCGTCCCTGGCGGCAGCGGACATTACGCTGCTGGATGAGGAGGAGGCGCAAGGCCAACTGGAGCAGGTGGGCGACGAGATTACCTTCCTCCAGGCCATCGCTCCCGATGCTTTTGAGCATGTCGACTTCGCCTTTTTCTGCGGCTCGGAGGATATGACTCGCAAGCACTGGCGGGACGCTCTGCGCTCCGGCGCGACGGTGCTGGATATGTCCGGCGCTCTCGACCAGGAGGCGGGTGTGGTGGTGCGCGCGCCCTGGCTGGACTCCGAGGCGGTTGACGCTGGCCTATTTACTCCCGCTGTGGCGCCGGCTCACCCCGCGGCGCTGACGCTGGCCTTGCTGCTTGAACGGCTGCAACAAGCCGCGCCGGTCCGCTCGGCCTTTGCCACGCTGCTTCAACCGGCCAGCGAGTTTGGCCGCGCCGCCATGGACGAGCTTCACCAGCAGACGGTGAACTTGCTCAACTTTCAGGGCTTGCCCCGCGATCTTTATGACGCGCAGGCGGCCTATAACATGCTCTCCGGCCTGGGAGAAACCGCCAAATTCAGCCTGGTCGCGGTTGAGGCGCGGGTTCGCCGCCACTACGCCGCATTGTCCGCTGGCCGCTGGCCGGTGCTGGCCTTGCACGTAATTCATGCGCCCGTCTTCCACGGGCATACATTTTCCATTGCCGTCGAGATGGAGCGGCCGGTCGATATTACCGCTATCGAGGAGGCTTTGAGCGGCGTGCATCTGGACCTGGTTCTCGAAGACACCGATTCGCCCTCGAATCTTGCCGCCACCGGCCAGGACGACGTGCTGGTTCGCGTTTGCCCGGAACCGGGCGAACGCAACCCCTTGCAGGCTTCCCGTCTGTGGCTGTGGGCCGCCTCGGACAATCTGCGACTCAATGCGCAGAATGCCGTTGCGTGCGCCCTGGACCTGCGCCGGCTGAGGCCGCAGGGAACAGTGCAGTAGCAGTATGTAGCGCCGGCCTCCTGGCTGACTGTAGCGCGGGCGTTTTCGCCCGCGCTACTCTACTCAATGAAACAAAATTAATCTGCCAGAGGCCTGGCCTCATGCTTTCGGTTGATAGCAATTTCTAGAGCATTTCTCCTGATGGTATAGAGGAATCCCACCCTAGAGCCTTTTCACAGTTTCTGTAATGCAGGGATCGTGCTATCCCACCCTAGCCACAAGAACAAAAACGTGGCGAGGGTGGGGCACCCATGACATCACACTAACTGTGAAAATGCTCTAGCCGCAAAAACAAATACGCGGCGAGGGTGGGGCACCCATGACATCACACTAACTGTGAAAATGCCCTAGCCGCAAAAACAAATACGCGGCGAGGGTGGGGCACCCAAACTCTATACCTAAAGGAGAAATGCTTTAAAGATGAATATCAAGGTTGTTCAGGCGCTCGATTTACGCAAAGGACGCTTCGTGGTTTTGTGCCTCGTAACAGTCATCCCCCGCGGGTCGGCTTTGCCGGTGGACGACTGTTACAAGGCGGCGGATTGAGGTTCATGGTTTCCCACCCATCGCAAAAAACGCGATGGATGGGGCACCCGGTAGCCGCCCATCGTGCGTAACTCCCTGCGGATCAGGTGTGCGCGTTATATTCCTGCGGCCCCGCCAAGACCAAGCCGCTGTTTTGACGTCCGTGAATATACCAGCAGCACCAGCTTGTTTCATAAACCTGACTGCCGGGTGGAGAAATCAGATCCTTGTAGATGATCCTTCCGTAGAGATAGATCTTTTCTTCCCAGGTTTCAATGCGCTTGAATCTTTCCTCGGAATCGCAAAGCCCCTTCGCGTCATCCCGGCAGAATGGCTTGATGGAGGTAAATTCCCCCGGAAGAAGAATGATCGGACCCAAGGGGGAGTCCGGCTTTTCTTCCGTGTACTCCGGAACGCCGGGAAGATGCTTCTCATCGATGGCGATCCTGGTCCGTTCCTCGGTTGAGAGGATTTGGGCCGGAGTGCGGCCACGGTTCGTGGCTACAACGGTAAAACTATTTTCTATGCTCCTGGATGGCTCGACCGTAATCAGAATCCATGGCCGTTCCGCGTGAATCATGGATTGAGCGCTCAGCAGCGCGGCCTGAGCGCTGGCGGCGGCCGCATCGGCGGCAGTTTCCGCGTATCCCGTCTGGCGGTCGATTTTCTTGAGCAGCGAGACGGCCAACATAATGCCGGCGTATCCCAGAATGGCGAGCACCAGATAGGCTCCCCACAAGATTTGCTCGTGCAAGGGCCACGGCGTGGGCGCAGGTGGCGGATTGGCAATAGTGATCTGCTGTGGCCGGGAATCGGTGACGCCGCTGCTGCTTCCTGTTTCGGGGCTTGCGCTGGCAGCGCTTCCCGTCCGGGCGGTGGAAGGCGTTGAATGGGACGGAGCCTGTGCGGATGCGTGGGATGAAGCCTGCGCGGTCGAGTGGGACGCGCTCTGCCGGTTCGCGCCGCCAGCATTGGCCGTCTTGGCAGGAGTCGTCGCGGACGCCTGCGCGATGGCCAGCAGTACAAACACACATGTCGCCAAGCCCTTGAATCCCATGGCGCAACTTTACCACACAACCCGCTCGAACTCCCATTGCTGCAGGCGCGCCATGGGGCCACGCGTGTATTTTCCCTGCGCGCCTACTCTTTCACTTCCACGCCCCGCCAGAAGGCCACATAGCCCTTGATCTTGCGCGCTATCGGGCTAGGATCGGGATAGTACCAAGCCGCGTCCGGATTATCCTGCCCCTCGATCAGTAGGTTCATATAGCGCGCCTGCCCCTTGTTCGGGTCGAGGGAGATGGTGCTGCTGGGGCTGAAATACTCCTGTTTAAGGCTGGATTCGGGAAAGTAGACAATTCCCTCCACCGTTTGCGTTTCGTTGCTTTCGGCAATGACTTTGCCGTTCCAGATTGCTCGTGCCATGATTGTTCCGGTTCTATCCCCTTCTACTCTCCATCGGCCCCAAAAACAGCTCCAGTGAGAGTCACGGATATGACATTAGCAGAGATTCGCCGCCATGGCGAGTCTGATTAGAGACCGGGAGCGCTTCAACTTTCTATTTTGCGCCGTGCATCCAGCCGCCTTCGCGGTCAGAATGGGGTTCTTCACCTCCAGAAAATCGCTTTCGGTGCAAATCCTGAGACTTGAGCTACTTGCAAAGATGAATATCAAGGTTGTTCAGGCATTTAACTGGACGCAAAAAGATGCCGGGCTTTACAGGCTGCGGAAAAGGCCTGTTCCTGGCAAAATTGGCGGAAAAAATTCTTCCGGGGCTGAAGCCCACGTTGATTCTGTCGGCTTTATGCGGGGGTTGAAACCCCCGCCTCCCTCCGTATTGGGCTTTTCCGCAGCCTGTTTAGCCCATGTTTTTTTCAGTCGCTTACATCCACCAGTGGCTAAACAGGCTGCGGAAAAAGGCTTGTTTCCGGTGAAGATTGACGGGAACATTCCTCAGGGGCTAAAGCCCGCATTGCTTACAAGCAACTTACGGCACGACTCAAGTCGTGCCCTTTCAAAACAGCGAGTTTTTCCGCAGCCTGTAAAGCCGGGATTCTAAATTGGCGGTATACGGCACGACTAAAGTCGTGCCCTGTTACAAAACCTAATTCGTTCAACCCGACGGCCGCCATGCCGGAGCTAGCTCGATATTCATCCTTGCAAAATTGCCTTCAGATTGAAGATATGCGTCAGATCCCAACTTGCAATCTCCATCGAATTTTGCAAGTCACAAGTTGCAGTGGATCAAGCGCCCCATACCCCCGATGGGTATGGAGGGGGGAGGGGGTAGTTTTGTCTTGGTAGACTGGAGTGCAGCCTCCTTTCTTGATGGTGCGCCGCTCAAGCGAATTTATCTGCAACCCTCCGCGGCACAACTTGCAATCTCAATGGAATTTTGCAAGAGTCTTATGATTTCAGAAATATATGCAGGATTTTATAGCTAATTCCGTGCTCGCAGCTTTAAGATAGGGCGCTATGAGCTTGCTGCATCAGGAATCCGAAGAAGAACTTGACGTTGTTGCCCGCGGTGAAGCGTTTACCAAGGGAAGCAGCCACATCGTCTGGGCCAGCTTGAGCGCGGTCGTGCTGGTCAGTATCATCATTGCTGTCTATATGTTCGTTTTGGAAAAGCCGCCGGTGGCCCGCGGTGAAATTGTTCAGGTATGGGCTCATCCGCGGCATATTGTGACCTCGGAGTTCGACGCCAACGGCGAAACCAAGGCCCAGCAGAGCTTTGACCAGGTTTTGGTCTTCGCCCACGTGAAGCTGACCAACCAGAGCAAGGTTCCCATCTACCTGGAGAATGTGCTGGCCAACACCAAACTGGCAGACGGCACGCTTTCCGTCTCCTCGGGCAGCGCGGGCCAATATGAAGAGGCCTTTCTCGCCTATCCCGAGCTGGCGGCGCTGCGTTCCAATGCGCTGTCGCCGCGCGCCGCCATCGCTCCGGGCGAAAGTGTGGACGGAAACCTGCTGTGGGCTCTCAACCTGACCAAACAGGAATGGGACGCGCGCAAGAGTCTGGACTTCACCTTCAAGTTCCATTACCAGGCCAGCCTGATGCTCGCGCCCCACTCCGCGGTTACTGAGCAGTAGGAATCGGCGCGTTTTTGGGAACGGCGAGATAGCCGCTGACCTGGTTCTTTCCGTTCACGGAATTGACCACGATCTCGAAGAGCATCGGCGTTTTGCCGCTATAGAACTGCAACGGTTCGTTCAGGTTGCGGTCCTTCTTTTCGTACTGCTTGTCGTCGGAAAGCACCACCACCGTGAAGCGGCTCTTCTTGGCGTCGGCCTTCTTCAGTTGCAGGCTGATTGTGCCCACGGGCTTCTTTTGGCCCTTGACCAGGGTGAACTCATAGTAGTTCCGGTCGCCCTTGTGCTTGAGCAGTTCCAGTTCGTCGTGATTGCGGGCGATCAGGGTGCTGTGGCCGTCCATGTCTCCCCTCATTGAAGTCAACTGGCTGATGGTGGTGGCCAGCTCGTTCTGGGTCTTGCCCAGGTCGGTTTTCACTCCGCCGACATCGGTCTTCACGTTGGAGACTTCACTGGAGACACTGCTTACCTGCTGCGCGGTCTGCTTCTGGGCGTTCTCCAATCGCTGGCTGTTGGCCTCCTGCGCATCCTCGCGGCGGAGGATGTCCTGGGCACGGTCTTCCATCTGCTTCTGCGTCAGTCCCATGGAGGTGCCAAGTTCCTCGGTGGCCACTTTGAGGCGGGCGTCGGTTTCGCGCAAATCCGCCGCCAGCTTTACATTCTGTTCCGTGGCCGCGTCGATGGCCTTCTGCTGACGGCTCAAAGCGCCACTCTGCACATAGATCCAGATCAGGCTGATGACCGCGGCCGCCAGGGCTACGGCGATGACTGCCCATAATGCGCCCGAGTGGTTTCGGGGAGTATCGTCAAATTCGCTCATGTTCATGCCTTTCGCCGGCGGCCCATCCTGGGGCGCGCCGCTTGTAATGGAATGATGTCCTGTCCGGTTAAACGCCGCTCATAAAGTTCTGTCATATTGATTCGGCAAGAAAACAGTAACATTGTTTCCCATCCATTTCCGCAAAAAGCGCGGAAATGGATGGGGTACCCTGACAGTCTTTAATTGCCGAATCAATAGTTCCTGCCTCCCGGCTGTAATTCCGCCCCAAATCTCCCATGGCGAAGTCCCCGGCCAAGACGCCGCCTGGGGGAAACTACAGAATAACGGAATCTTCCCGCCTGTGCGGGAAAAGCTGCCGCACAATTGAACAGAGGCTCCGCGAAGTTTTTTTGGACACTTTATGTCTGTCCAGCACTTCGTGACAAACAGGGAGCGCTACGATATAAACATCCTTACTGCATCTTTTGGCGTCTAGCCATTTATGGAGTCGGGACAGCCACCCCAATTGTCCGGGAGGCATTGAGGAAAACATCGCAAGCAAGGGGGAGATCCAAGGGCTATGTCAACCGTTGCCGATGGAAAAGGTCTGGAAGGGGTCGTAGCAGCGACCTCCGGGATCTGTTGGATCGACGGAGAAGCAGGCATACTGTCCTATCGGGGCATCGACATCCACGATCTGGCCGAGCATTCGACCTTCGAGGAGACCACCTACCTGCTGTGGAATGGCGAGTTGCCCAACGAGTTGGCGCTGCGCGAGTTTCAAACCCAGCTCTCGCTGGCTAGGGGACTCGATTTTCGTATTGTCGATATGTTGCGCTCGATTCCCGCTTCGGCCACGCCCATGGAGGTTCTGCGCACGGCGGTTTCCGCACTCAGCTTTTACGATGCCGACGAGAAGGACAACTCTCACGAAGCCAATGTGCGCAAGTGCTTCCACCTGACCGCGCAGATGGCCATGATTGTCGCCATCTACGACCGGCTGCGCAAGGGGCTGGAAATTGTGCCGCCCGACCGCTCGCTGAACCACGCCGCCAACTTCCTCTGGATGCTGAATGGCATCAAGCCCTCCGAAACCGCCGTCAAGACCATGGACATGGCGCTGGTGCTGCACGCCGAGCATGAGCTGAACGCCTCCACCTTTGCGGCTCGTGTCATTGCCGCCACCCTTTCCGATGTTCATTCGGCCGTCACTGGCGCCATTGGCGCGCTCAAGGGACCTCTGCACGGCGGCGCCAATGAGGGCGTGATGCGCATGCTCTATGACATCGACCGGACCGGAGCCGATCCGGTCGAATACGTTAAAAGCATGTTGGCCGCCCGGCAGAAGATTTCCGGCTTCGGCCATCGCGTTTATAAGACCGAGGACCCGCGCGCCACCCACCTGCGCAAGATGAGCGAGGCGTTGGGCGAGGATGCCGGCCAGACCAAGTGGTACAAGATGTCGCGGGCCATCGAACTCTATATCAACGCCGACAAGAAGCTGAACGCCAACGTGGACTTCTACTCCGCCTCCACTTATGCCACGCTGGGCATTGATGTCGATCTCTATACGCCCATCTTCGCCCTGAGCCGCATCGCCGGCTGGGCCGCGCACATCATCGAGCAACTGGACGATAATCGCCTCATCCGTCCCCGCGCCGAATATGTCGGCCCGCCGTATCCCGCCGTTTACGTTCCTATGGATGCGCGCGGATAAGAACAGGGATCAGGGAATCAGTTATGCCACCGAAAACTATCGACGCGTTGAAATAAATCTCAATGGGCGAGAGACTTTTCAGTAAGATCAGGTTTATTACTGACAGAGGTCCCCCATGAAGACAAAGCTTGTTTTTGCTATGGCACTTTTGAGCGTTTGCATTCTTACGGCGTGCTCTCGGGAAGTGCATCTATACCCAATCCAAGGTCCGCTTGCATTGCAGACCCCGCAACCCATCTTTGCTGCCAAGGTCACTGGCGCATTCGCTTCCGGCAAGATCACCGCGACTCTTGCCAACGGCGAAGTGTTTGCAGGGCCGTGGAAGATGATATTGGTGAGGGATAGGATGAAGAGCACGGCTTTAGGCGCAAAGGGGCAGTTTAGTTTGGCCCCCGAATGGGACACAGTGTACGGACAAGGTTTCTATACTGCCAATGTGCTGGGTACGCCACTGTTTGTGCAGGCCGTTCTGACCGGAAATCAAGGGACCGTGCTCCATGTCGAAGCGTACAGACAGGAACATGGTAGCGATACAAATCCGCACAGCATGGCTCTCCCAGACATCCGGGGAGTGGCCAAGGACAGCAAAGGCAATATCTTCAAACTTGCCCTTTAGATTTTGCTATGGCGCGTGGTGTACATCGAAGATTGGCCCGCCCAACCCCGGCGTTACATCCCTATGGAAGAGCGTGGATAGCCGCCGTACCGGGAAAATCCTGCACAGGAAAACCGCGAAAGCTGTATCATAAAGCTGATATGAAGCACTCTGTTACCATCACGACTCCGAGACTGACTGTGGACGAGGTTGTCCGGCAGTATGGCGTTTCCAAGGCCGATCAGAAATTTGTGGCCAGTCTTTTCGAGAGAAAGAGTTCACGGCGGTCGAAGACTCCTGCCGCTAAACTCCGCATTGGGTCTTCCAGGCTCACGGGGAACAAAATCAAGATGGCGTCCGGCAAGACGAGAAAGACAATGAGAATTGCGTGCAAGGTCGCCTAAATCCTCGGACAACACGGTTTTTCTCAACATCCCGTATGATGATGGATTCAGGCTTCTTTATCTTGCCTATATCTCGGGATTGATCCATCTTGGCCTCAAGCCGCGCGCTACCATTGAGATTTCCGGCGGACGGAACCGGAGCGACAAGATCTTCGATCTGATGTGCGGTTGCCGCTATTCAATTCATGATCTCTCCAGGGTCCAGTTGGACCGAATTCCTCCCCCAACACCGCGTTTCAATATGCCTTTCGAGTTGGGGCTTGCCTTTGCCCACGCCAAACGCGATTCCGCTCGACATGACTGGTTCATCTTTGAAACCATGAATCGCAGAGTGTCGAAATCGCTTAGTGATTTAAGTGGAACTGATCCGTATATTCATCAGGGAACTGTCGAAGGTGTTATGCGGGAACTCGGTAACGCCTTTGTGCTGCAATCCGAAGATGAACGGAATTCTGTTAAAGAAATGATGAAGACCTACGAAGAGGTGCGGCTTCGGGTAAAAAAGATTACGCTGCAAACCGGAGCGCAAAGTCTCTTTGAGGGGCGCGTCTTTCGGTTGCTTTGTACAACTGCGGTAAAGGCCGCTTCCCACTCGCTCTGATTCAAAAAATCTACTTTTCCAGTCGCTCTTACCCCCGTCTTGCCTTCCACAGCGTGTAAAGTCCCCAGGCCGCCAGCGTGCAGCCGTCGCGAATCGCGCCGGAGAGCATCATTTCTTCAAACTCGGCAACTGGAACGGAGCGCACCACCATGTCGTGCTCTTCGGCGTCAGGGGTGCGTTCGCTCTCGGTCAGCTCCGTGGCCAGATAGACATGCTGCATCTGCCGCAAAAAGCCGTAGGCGACCCACACATCGCCCAGGTGCGTCATGCGTGCGGCCACCAGCCCGGTTTCCTCTTTCAGTTCGCCGCGGGCCAGCGCTTCCGGGTTGTCAATCTCCCGCTCCCAGCCGCCCTGGGGCAGTTCCACCGCGCGCTCCTGAATGGCGTAACGGAATTGCTCGACCAGCCAGACGCGCTCCTGGTCAAGAGGCAGAATAATGGCCGCGTCGTGCTTTTCGACCACGCCATAGAGGCCCCGCGCGCCATTCGAGCGCAGTATCTCATCCTCGCGCACGCGCATCCAGTGGTTGCGATAGACCTCGCGGCTGGAAAGCGTGGTGATCGAGGGTGCGGGATTCATAAAGGCTCCTTGGGGTCCCTTGAAGTCAAGAATAGGCGATTGGGACGCGCCCGTAGATGAAAAGCCTGTCATTCTTCGCGCAGCCGGAACTGCCGCAGACGCCCCAGCAGCGAGGCCGGAGCGCTGACGGTGAGATGGACCATGTTGCCCTCGTACTGCCTGGAGCGCACGATCATGCCCGCTTCGATGGCCGCCAACGCAGCGCCCTCGCGCTGCGGGACGCACAGCTCCGCGTCGATCACCGGGTCCGAATGCAACTGCTTGTCGATGGCCGTGAGCAGCGCCTCCATCCCTTCGCCGGTGCGCGCGGAGACAGCCACCTCGCCCGACGCCTCGCACCGCTCCGTCAAGCCCAGCCGCTGTTGCTCGTCCAGCAGATCGATCTTGTTCAGCACTTCAATGCGCGGCTTGGCCAGCGAATCCAGTTCGCCGAGCACCTTCTCCACTTGAGCCTTTTGTTCTTCGCCATAAGCCGAGTTGGCGTCGCGCACATGGATCAGCACTTCGGCCTGCGCCACCTCTTCCAGCGTGGCGCGGAAGCTGGATACCAGCGTGTGCGGCAGGTTGCGAAGGAAGCCGACCGTGTCGGACAAGAGGATTTTGCGGCGGCTGGGCAGCTCGATGGCGCGCAGTTTCGGGTCCAGCGTGGCAAACATCTTTGCTGACTGCAAGACCTGCGCCCCGGTCAGCCGGTTGAAGAGCGTGCTCTTGCCGGCGTTGGTGTAGCCAACCAGCGCCACTGTCGGCACCGGCGTTGACTCGCGGCGCTGGCGCTGCTGCTTGCGGACGCGGCGCACGGAATCGAGATCGAGCTTCAATTGGTCAATGCGGTGCTGAATCTGACGGCGATCGGTTTCCAGCTTGGTTTCGCCCGGTCCGCGCGTGCCGATGCCGCCGCCCAACTGCGACATCGCCTTGCCTTTGCCGGTCAGGCGCGGCAGCATGTATTCCAGTTGCGCCAGCTCCACTTGCAACTGTCCCTCGCGAGTGCGCGCGTGGCGGGCAAAAATATCCAGAATCAATTGCGTCCGGTCCAGCACGCGGCAGGGAAGCGCGGCCTCCAGATTGCGCAATTGAGTGGGCGTCAGATCGTGGTCGAAGAGCACCAGATCGGCTTCGACCGAGGCGGCAATCCCGGCAATCTCCTCCACCTTGCCCGCGCCGATCAGCGTGGCCGGATCGGGATGCGGACGGCGCTGGAGCAGCTCGGCGGCCACTTCGCCGCCCGCGCTTGACACCAGTTCGCGAAACTCCGCCAGAGACTCTTCCGCGTCCAATTCCGTGGAAGGACGCGCCTGAAGAACTGGCGCCGCCGGGGAGGCGTCAGCAGCAGGAAAATTGCCAGATTCTGAAGCGGCCTTTTCGAGGGTGAGCAAATCCGCGCGCACTGCCGCCTGACGCGCGCCAGCCTGAGCCGCGCGCGTGGCTCGGGAGCGGAGCCCGAGATCCACCCCCACCAGAACCGCCCGCTCCGGACGGTCGCCCTGTTCAGTGGCCATCTGGAAGCGCTCTCCGCCGGCTATTTCTTCTCTCCAACGACCGGCGCCGAGGATGGCGCGGCCGGTACGGCGGCTGGAGCGGCGCCCACGACCGGATGGTAGTCGCCGTGAAGCACGCTCTTGTTGCTGACCACGGTCGAAATCGCGTGCTTGAAGATCAATTGCTCCTGGTTATTGTTTTCCAGAAGCACGGAATACTTGTCGAAGGAGCGTATCTTACCCGTCAGCTTGACGCCGCTGATCAGATAGACCGTGATGGGGGTTTTGTCCTTGCGTATCGTGTTCAGGAATGTGTCCTGAATGTTTTGCGCCGGCTTGTTTTCCATATGCCGATCTCCTACTTTCCTTGGGTGAATTCAACAGCGGGTGCTCAATCAAAAAAAACGGGCGCGGCTCGGGAAGCCCCAGAGCCGCCAACTCCCGCAATGGCTCAACAATATAGGGCTTTACCGGCCTTTTCAACCCCACATTGATCTATTTTTCCTGATCGGGCCTGTTTTCGGCTTAGCGCCACGGAAGAATAGCGATCGATTTTCCGCGGCAAGCAGGGGCTGCGAGTCGTGGACCGTCGCGATTCTGGGACTGCGAGGCCAGTGGACTGCTAGGATATGGGTGTGAAAAACGAGTCAAATCCGCCGCAAAACTCCACTTCTGCGGTCCAGTCTGTTCCCATGCTGGACCTGAAACGCCAGTACCGCCCGCTCCACAAGGAATTGCTGGAGGCCGTCAGCCATGTCTTAGAAACGCAGCAGTTTATTCTGGGCGATGAGGTCTCCGCCTTTGAACAGGCTGCGGCCGCGCAGTTGCGCGTAGCCCATGCCGTGGGCTGCTCCTCTGGCACGGACGCACTCTGGCTGGCGCTGGCCTCCTCGGGCATCGGTCCCGGCCAGACGGTCGTCACCACGCCTTTCAGCTTCTTTTCCTCGACCAGTTCCATTCTCCGCGCCGGCGCGCGGCCTTTGCTGGCCGATATTGATCCCAGCACGTTCAATCTGAATCCGCCTGCCGTTGAAGCGCTTCTGAACGGGCCGCAAGGCGCGTCTGTCCGCGCCATTCTGCCGGTGCATCTCTTCGGCCAGTGCGCCGATTGGACGTCCTTTGCGCGTCTCGCCAAAGAGCGTGGGCTGAAGCTGATCGAAGACGCCGCCCAGGCCTGGGGCGCGCAGTGGACGAATCCAGACGGGCAAGCTGTGCGCGCCGGAGCCTTGGGCGATGCGGCCGCTTTCAGCTTTTATCCCACCAAGAACCTGAGCGCAGCGGGCGACGCCGGCATGGTCACAACCAATTCGGACGAGATTGCCGAGCGGGCGCGAATGCTGCGCCAGCACGGGATGCGCCGCCGCTACCACCACGACGAAATCGGCTGGAATACGCGCATGGATGGCTTCCAGGGGGCCATCCTCCAGGTCAAGCTCAAGTACATCGACGGCTGGCTTCAGCTTCGGCGCACCGTGGCCAAGCGCTATCATGCGCTCTTCCACGCGGCCGGCCTGGCAGAATCCGGTCTCTATCCCAGCCACGGCATCGTTCTTCCTCACGAGGTAACGGGCAGCCGTCATGCCTGGCACCAGTACGTCATCCGCGCCCCCCGCCGTGACGCTTTGCGCGACTTTCTTACCGCGCGCGGGATCGGGACGGCGATTTACTACCCCATTCCGATTCACTTGCAGGATGCGTTGCAGGGGCTTGGCTACAAGCCGGGAGATTTCCCCGAGACCGAGCGCGCCGCCCATGAAGTCCTCGCTCTGCCCATCTTCCCCGAACTGCGCGAAGACGAACAGCAGACGGTTGTTGCCGCCATCGCCGAGTTCATGAGTTGACAAGAACGAATTTTTTCAGGGTCCGGGAATCGATGGCTCGAGGCAGGCGCCCCGGTCATCAGAATCACCACAAGTTATGGGAAGCTGTGCCCCGGTCATCGTGGTTTTTTATCGCGATGAGCGGGAGGCCACAAATCTCGAAGGACCGTTTGTGCTTTTCTGAAGGTTTGAGTCTCACGATTCCCACCCATTTCACAAAGAACGTGAAATGGATGGGGCACCCGGCCAAGGCAGCAATGAATTCGTGACCCCGGCCTAAAACGAGACATTGCTGCGCAGCCATTGGCACAGATGCTCGAAATCAAACGAACCGATGACATACAGGTTGAGCACGAAATCTTCTGTCTCGCCAGCGCTTGCGGTCAGCCGGAGTTCGTTTATGGCAAGGAAGGTGTACATTGCGGCGAAGGCGGTGCGCTTGTTGCCGTCAATGAAAGGGTGGTTTTGCGACAAACTTTCCCAGAGAGCGGCGGCTTCCTCAATCAGATCGGCATAATAGCCGGTTTGTGGTCGAAAAATGGCGGCTTCAAGCAGGCCGCCATCCCGCACCCCAGACGCGCCGCCATAACGCTCGATTTGGTCGTCATGGATTGCCAGCACCTCAACGACGGTTAGATAGTCAGTCATTCAGCCAGCTTCTTGTAGACCGGTGCGAATTTCTCGTGACTGGCTTGGTAGACCGCCATGATATGAGCGCGCGGGCGGCTCTGCTTTTTCTTCTCAATCAGATCGGCCAGAGCCTCATCGATCAAGGCCTGAAGTTGTCGACCTTCATTCTGAGCGATCTCCCGCACTGAACGCAGGATTTCAGAATTGACCTGGGTAGCGAATTTCTCGCGGACCTGAGCCATCATGACACACCTCCATCGTTCTCCTGAACGTATCATGATAAATCATGATACGTCAAGATAGGAAGAAGGAGCCTGATCTGTCCTGGGTAGGAGGCCCCGGTCGCTTTACAGTTTCCGATGCCGGTATGAAAATCAATTTGGCTGGTGAAGGCAGGTGCCCCGGTCATCGAGTTTTTTTATCGTGATGAGCGGGAGACCACAAATCTCGAAGGACCATTTGTGTTTTTCTGAAGGTTTGAGTCTCACGATTCCCATCCATTTCACAAAGAACGTGAAATGGATGGGGCACCCGGCGACATGCGGAGAGAATTAGATCACTCTATAATGACTAGTTTTTGACATTCATCGCGTCAGAATCTATGGCTTTCTTTCCTGTTATACCTTCCAATCCAGCCAGTATGCCCCGGTATTCGTTCTTATCGGCCTGAAAAGCAAAACCGCCCTTCTTGCCGCCGTCGTTCCAAGTCAGCCCTACAAAATGCTTCTTTGACTTGGATAGTGCCATCAAGGCTCCAATGCCCAACGTGAAAACACCGACCCCAATGGCAGCCCCCACTCGCCGATGAACGTCTTGTCCATAACTGATTTCGGTGACCGTAGAGGCAGGGATGGTTGCGATTTCGGTCCTGCCTTTTAATACTTGGATATTGCTGCCCTCGATGAGCAACGTCACGCTGTTTCCAGCCTTGAGGCCGGGAAGTGAGCCGCCATCGTAATCGATCTTGTAGCCGTTATCGCCAGCTATGGCGGCAGCAGGAAACAGAATGCAGAGAAGAATTGCAAGCAGTTTTTTCATCCTCAGTCCTCAGCCAAAAACCCTATCACATCCGAGTGTGCCCGGTAAGCGGATATCTGGTTGGAATCTGCATGGCTACGCGGCAGGGTCAAAAAGGACTGTGTACCAAACTGTGTACCACGAGATGCGCTATTGTGACCAAACACGCGCTAGGAGGATTTTCGGGCAAAGGAAAAGCCCGTTGATTGAACGGGCTTTAGCGTGAAATAGTTGGTAGCGCTACTGGGAATTGAACCCGGGTTTTAAGATTGAGAATCTCACGTCCTAACCACTAGACGATAGCGCCACATTTCAAAAAGTAACAGCCGTTACCGGCTGCTTGTTTAGTCTAACAAGAATTCAGCCTGATGCCAAAGGCGGACCAAATCACGCGCCTCCGGCTCAGATGCCGAGCTTGCGCACTTCGTCGTTATAGTACTTGCGGTAAAGAATCTGCCACTCCTGCGAGCCCTCAAGAATGATCTTGCGCTGCGATTCAATCTTTTTGCGGGCGGCCTCGTCGATGGCCGCTTCCTGGACGAGCAGATCGGTCAGAGCCCGGCGCGCCTCCTGGCGGATGGTGTTGCGGTCTTCCAGAAATCCGACCGGATCAACCTCGGCCAAGGTGTCGGCCACGGTGTGGGCCAGCTTGTTGAGCTTGTCTGGGCTTACCCTCATAGCACCGCCTTGTACTTTTTAACCAGCTCGTTCTTGACCTTCTTGAACATCTCGGCGTATTGCGCGCCGGTCTTGCGCATTTCCTCGGAATACGCGTCCAGAATCACGCGCACCTCCTCGTTGATGCGGTCCTCCAGGGAAAGTTCATCGATTAGCGCTTGATGCACGCGCTCCTCGGTCCCCTTCAAATCACTGGTGGTGATCATCTTGGCGTCGATGAGATGCTTGACGGTCCGGCGGGCCAAATACCCGATGTAATCGCGAGAAAAAATCATTTTCTAAGGTCCAGAATACCGTATCGGACCGCCTTCTGTACACCGGGGGCGTCTCGTCCACGGATTCTCGCTTCAAAGAACCACATTGAAGTAGAGATTCGCGCTTTCGCCGGGGGCGGGAAGCGCCGCGCTGATGCCCTGCCGCGCAAGGCTCTTGAGCAGCAGTGGAGCGCTGCCCGCGTGGCTCACCACGTCGATCTCGTAGCTGAGTACGGCTCCGCCAGCAGCGTTCGCCACTGTCCAGGAAAACGGAATCTCCGCCGCGCAGATGGCCGTCGAGCCGGTCACCGCGGCCAGCCCCACGGTCTGCGCCGAAGCCGCCGCAAGCGGCTGATTGCGTAGATTCCGCCCGGCCTGATTGGACTCGATCCGCGCCCTACAGGTGATGGTGGAGTTCGTCGGCAGCGTCGAAAGAATGTTCAGATTAAAGGTGACCGAGTAAATTCCGCTCACCGCCGTGGGGGCGTCGCGCTCTTCCAGTGTGCCCGCGGCCGCTGAGGCCGCAGTGGCCAGCAACGCAAGGCAAAGCAGCAGGGAAATGCGGATACGCGCCATTTCGTGAGCCTCCTGCATTTTTCCATCGGCAATTCAGGTGGAAAGATGAGGAGAATTTGCTCTATTGATCCGGCAAGAAAACAGTGACATTGTTTCCCACCCATTTCCGCAAAAAACGCGGAAATGGATGGGGCACCCTGACAGTATTTAGAGCATTTCTCCTGATGGTGTAGAGGAATCCCACCCTAGCCGCAAAAACAAATACGCGGCGAGGGTGGGGCACCCAAACTCTATACCTAAAGGAGAAATGCTTTAAAATTCTATAGTTTCCGGATCAATATCGGACCAACAGCCCCAGAATCGCCGCACAGATGCCGCCAACGGAGAAAGCAAGTCCCCCGTACCAGTAGGCACGGTTGCGCGTGAGCAGCGTGACCGAGGTGATGACCAGGCCAATCTCGAGCAGCGCCTCGCCCAGATCGAAGCGGCCGGCGCGGGCCTCGTCCTTCTCCACTTTGGCCTCCAGCGCTTCGGCTTTCTCCTGTTCTTCCTTCAGGCTCCCGGCCCACTTGGCTTGATGGTCGGCATAGCTCTGGGCGAGCTTCTTCGCGCCGTCCTTGTCGGTAATCGTCACCACGCCGAGCAGATCAGCGGCCAAAGCCGTGTCGTTCGAGCGAATCTTGTGGGCTTGGTAGTAGTTCCACTGATCGGTGGCCTGATTCTGGTCGAGCACCGCCTCGGTGTGCGTGCGATGGCCGACCACGGTGACCAGCGCCACCAGCACGGCTACAAAGCTCATGGTGAAGGCCACCGGGCGCAACAAACGCTCACTCGCGGCGTGTTCGGCGTGTTCCTGCAACTCTTGGGCTTCGTTGGCTTCCATGAAATGAATCTCCCTAGTCTGGGATGGCTATTTCCGCTTCCAGTGTGCGCCGTCCTTGGAGTCTTCGATCACGACGCCTTTTTCGGCGAGTTCGTTGCGGATCTGATCGGCGCGGGCGAAGTTGCGCTGCTTTTTGGCCTGCGTGCGTTCGGCCACCAGAGCCTCGATGGTCTCATCGGTCAGCCCTTGCGCGGCCAGCAGCTCGGGAGCCACATCGGCGGCGCGGCCCTCGCGCTCGGCCCACTCGACGGCGCGGCGCGTGATTTCGGCGTCGCGGTCCTCGATCACGTCGAAGACCGCGTCGAAATTGGCCAGCACGGCCAGAATCGCATCCCGGTCGCCGCTCTTGAGCTCGCCCTGATCGATGGCCGTGTTCGCGGCGCGCAGCAGATCAAAGATGGGCGCGCGCGCCTCGGCGGTGTTCAGATCGTTGGAGAGCGCGGCCATATACTCGGCCTGCGCTTTCTTTGCCGCCTCTTGCAACGCTGGGTTTTCGCCGGGCGCGAAGGCACCCTCCGTCAGCCGCTGCTTGAAGGTGCGTAGCCGCTCGATGGCGCTGGTGGCCTCGATCAATCCATCAAAGGTGAAGTTGAGCTGATGCCGGTAGGGAACTGAAATCAGAGCGAGGCGGATGGCTGTGGCCTTGAAGCCCTTCAGCAGCAGGTCGCGCAGGGTATAGAAGTTGCCCTCGCTCTTCGACATTTTCTTGCCGTCCACCAGCAGGAAGCGGACGTGCATCCAATGGCGCGCGAAAGGCTTGTGGGTGACGCTCTCCGACTGCGCGATCTCATTTTCGTGGTGCGGAAACATCAGGTCTTCGCCGCCGGCGTGCAGGTCGAAGCTTTCGCCCAGAAACTCCATGGACATCGCGGAGCACTCGATGTGCCAGCCGGGCCGGCCGCGTCCGATGGCCGTATCCCAGGAGGTTTCGCCGGGTTTGGCTGCTTTCCACAGCGCAAAGTCGCGTGCCGAGTCCTTCTCATACTCGTCCACATCCACCCGCGCGCCGTCTTCCATCCCGGACAAATCTTTTTTGCTGAGCTTGCCATACTCCGGAAAGGCCGTGAGGCGGAAGTACCAGCTTCCGTCCTCAGTCTGGTAGGCGGCTCCAGCCGCGGCCAGCCGCTGAATCAGCTTCACCATCTCCGGAATGTGTTGGGTGGCGTGCGGAATCTCTTCCGGCCGCTGAACGCGCAGGGCTTCCAGATCGTCAAAAAAAGCCTTTTCATAGCGCGCCGTGTATTCCCCGATGGGAATGCCGGCGGCCGTGGCGTTGCGGATGATCTTGTCGTCCACGTCGGTGATGTTCATGACGTGGCGCACGCGCGTGCCGGTCAGCCTGAGGAAGCGCCGCAGCACGTCCACTTGCAGAAAGGTGCGGAAGTTGCCGATGTGGCCGTAGTCATAGATGGTCGGTCCGCAGGCGTACATGCGGAAGGTCTCGCCGTCGGAAGGGAGCAGCTCGTCCAGTTGTCCCGTAAGCGTGTTGAAGAGGCGCAGTGTCATCGGTTGCAGCTTCTCGCCTGGAAAGTGCTTGAATCGGCCTGAATAAAAGCCTTTCTCCTGATGGTGTAGAGGAATTCCACCCTGGCCGCAAAAACAAATACGCGGCGAGGGTGGGGCACCCAAACTCTATACCTAATGACTAAAGGAGAAATGCTTTAGAAGCCTTTTTGATTGTAGCAGTGGAAAAACCGCGCCGCCGGAATGCTCCTTTATGGTCCCGGCGCGCTGTAAGGGCCGGGCAGCAATGCTTCCGTTGGCCCTTCCGCCGCTTCAGGCGCATGGGCGGCGGCTGTGCGCTTGGAAAAGATGCGGAACTGCACAACCAGGTCCAGCAGCACGGCAACGGGCTTGCCGTTTTTCATGGCCGGCTGGAAGCTCGCCTTGCGGATGGCCTCGACGGCGTTCTCGTCCAGCCCGAAGCCGATGGGCCGGCCGACGGCGATCTCCTGCGCCTTGCCGTTCACGTCGACCACGGTGTGATAAAGCGCCATGCCCGCCACGCCGTTCGCCTGCGCGAATTCATTCGAGTCCGGCTCGAACTTGGACAGCAGCCGCGCCTTCTGGTCCACCATGTTCTGGCGCAGAACGGACGTATCCGTGGGCCGGTAGTCAGCCCTGGCCGCCACGGCCTGGTAGTAGAGCCTCCAGAAGTCAGGCATGGCCGCCATCATGCGCTCGTCCAGCTCCTGGGCGAAGATCTGATCGAGCGCTTCCCTGAGCGCTTTGGCTGCGTGCGCCGCGTCCACCTGTAGCGGCGCGGGGGTTGCCGCCGCATCCGGGGGCGCGTGCCGGTCCGCCTTCTTTTTGGACTTCGCCACGATCTCCCGTTCGATGGTGATTTTGACCACCTTCTTTTTGGGGGTAATCCTGACCCGGTCCAGGGCCTTGGCGGGGTCTTCATTGGCCAATTGCCCCACAAAGTGCAGCCCGTAGCGGATGCCTTCAACCTTCACCTTGTGTTTGCTGAGGCTTACCTTGTTGATTTGAATGGCGCTCAGCGTGTAGGAGCCTTGCGCGGAGTGGCCGATGAGGCGGCCGTGTTCGTCGAAGCCGAGGACGTTGTCCAAGTAGCCGCCGCGCAGGTAGAGCGGTTTGCCCACCAGCAGCCGCTTGAGTTCTTCCTGCGTGATGCCGCCGGCAGGCGAGGCTTTGGCTGGCGGCTTCTGCGGCGCCGTTTGCGCAACTGCGGCGGAATTCGCCGTAGCGGCCGCTGTTTGGGGCACAAGCTGCCGCGCCCGCGCTGGAATACTCAACGCCAGAGCGGCGCAGCAGGCCATCGCGGCCAGCCGTCCCGAAGCCTTCAAAAATTTTGGATAAGAATCCGCACAAGCCACAATCATTGGTAAAAACCTGTCAGCGACACTCTAGCAGGCTTTGTTCGTCTGGCCGAAGAAAAAATTCGCGGGCAATTTTCAACCGGTTTTCCCGCTGTTCTCCGTTGCGTGGCGCAACCGCCACAGAATGCGCCGGAAAAGCCCCAGAACGCGGCGCAGGTCGCGCTCCGAAAGCGTCAGCCTCCGCAACAGCAGACGCAGATCGTGCCGGTTGGCCGCCTGCATCGTGCGCGGCGAGTAGCCGACTGCCCGCATGGTCTCTTCCACCACTCCCGACAGCAGGTCCAGACGGCCGGAGGGCGCTGCCGTCAGATCCGCGTCTGCTTTATCCGGCCTCGCGCCGCAATCAACCCGCGCGGCCAGCTCGTAGAGGCAGACGGCCACGGCCTGTCCCAGGTTCATCGAGGGCTGCCGCTCGTCGGTCGGAATCTCGACCAGAATGTGGCAATAGGATAGGTCTTCGCGCGTCAGGCCGTGTTTTTCCGGACCGAAGACCACGGCCACGCGTCCACCCCGCGCCATCTCCTGCGCCACCAGCGGAGCCAGATCGGGCAGCTTCACCACGCGCTGCTCCGGCTTGCGATAGGTCAGGGTTCCGGTGCCCGCGACCAACGTTGCTCCGGCCACGGCCTCGCCCAGAGTCGCTGTTTCCACGGCATTCAGCAGAATCTCCGGCGCTCCCACAGCCGAGCGGGCCTCGCGCCACGTGGGCGCATAGGGCGCCACCACCGTGAGCCGCCGGAAGCCGAAGTTGGCCATGGCTCTGGCCGCCGCGCCGATATTCAGCGGATTGCGCGGCATGACCAGCACCACGTCCACCGCATCGCATTGGGCTGCTGTCAGCAAGGATTTATTGTAGAACGCGTTTCAAAACCGTTTCCGTCGCCCGGCGTCTTTTCGCATTTTGACGGTGAAACGAGGTAGCGAATATTAACCAACTTAGAATCAAATATTTATACGGAGCCGTTTCGCGGAAGCGCAGATTTACGGAACGAGTGAAACGGCGTAGAGCCTTCTAACCCATTTCCTATCAAAAACTTCCTCAAGCCTTCTCCAAGAGAACGCACACTGCGTGAGGTCGTGCCAGGTTTCATTTGCCTCTGGCGGCCTTGGGGGGAAATAGGCTAGCCTCAAAGGCATGATCTGGCCCAATCCAGCGGTGGCGGCGTTGAACGAACTGAGTCAGGCGCCCCTGGTGCGCTTCTCGCTGCTGGCCTTCAGCTCGATTTTCTTCCTGGTTGATCCCTTTGGCGCCATCCCCTCCTTCATGGCCATTACCGCCAGCGCAGACTCCTTGCGGCGCAAGCGGACGGCGCGCAAGGCCGCGATCACCTGCTTCATTGTCCTGACCTCTTTCGCCGTGGGCGGGCAGATGATCTTCAAGCTCTTCGGCATCACCTTACCGGCCTTCGAGATAGCCGGGGGCCTGATTCTGCTGCTGATCGGCCTGGAAATGCTGCAAGCCAAGCGCTCGGCCACCCAGGAGGTCACGGGCGATACCGAGGAGGCATCGCAGAAAGAGGACGCCGGGATTGTGCCGCTGGGGATTCCGATGCTGGCCGGGCCGGGAGCAATTTCCACGGTGATGGTGATGGTGGGCCAGGTGCCGAACCTCTGGCGCTGGGAGATGGGCGCGATTGTGGCCTCGATTACAGTAACCAGTCTGGTCAGCTACTTGGTGCTGTCGGGAGCCGAAAGAGTGCGCCGCGTGCTGGGCGAGACCGGCATTCACGTTCTGGTGCGCGTCATGGGCTTGCTGCTGGTGGCACTGGCGGTGCAATGTTTCATCAATGGGCTCATGGACTTAAAGGTGGTTCCACGTCTATAGGACGAGTTACCCACAGGCCCGGCTTGCAATTATCCTGCCGGGTTGCTATTCTCGTGAAGTTGCAGCGAGGCGAAACCGGTTGATTCCGGGCGTCACTTGCAAAGCAAGACAGAGTCTGCTACTCTTTGGAAGTTGCAGTTGAGCGCAACCGGGAACAACGGTGAGCGGCTTGCAAATAGAAGATAGCTATGCTACTCTTTGAAAGTTGCAGAGAAGCAGAAAGCCTCCCGGTGGCCGAATGGCCTGCCCGATGAGGGAAGTGGGAAGCAAGTTGTAATGCTAGTTCGTTGGGCCAGATGAGGCGTTAGCCCCTGAACCCCTGTAGGGAATCCCGCAGAGAACAAGCCATTGCAAGACCCGGAAGTTTACTTCCGTGAGCCCTAGTGGCTCAGGCGAGTTTGTGCTGGTCGATCATTGATATTTTGCGCGGTGCGATATTTTTTTGACTGGTTTCAACCGGTCGAACTGATCGAAAGTCGAGTGCGGGGACAGACCGTCAACCATGGGTTGAAGCGGCCCCGATCGAAGAAAAGATTAAGTTTGACAACGGGATGAAATCTTGATAGTCTTAAAAAGTTCGCGCTAAAAACGCTGATCGATGCGGTGAAACGCAAAATCAGTGAGCGCAACAAGTTCGAGGACAACTTGGTGTAAGAGCCAAGCCTCGATCCAAAAGGGCGCCGCCTAGGCGGAATGCTCGATGGATCTTTGACAATAAGGTTGAACATGCCAGTCGTGAGAAAAGATCAGGTTTGGCTTGATCATTCTCACTAAATTGCATCGTGCGTTTTCGAGCGCGCGATGCCGCTGAACCTCGCCGACCTCCGT
>Ga0224525_1000124_pt1 | contig 40797 bp, 31 predicted proteins | sample CFST100metaG_FD_179874 | JGI IMG/M metagenome (GOLD analysis project Ga0224525, IMG submission 179874) | Peat soil microbial communities from Stordalen Mire, Sweden - C.F.S.T100 | ecosystem: Environmental > Terrestrial > Soil > Wetlands > Peat | place: Sweden: Norrbotten County, Stordalen Mire...
CAGATAACCGCTGAACCAGGCGGTAGAACTGGCGGAGCTTAATGGCTCCGCCAGTTCTGTTTATAGCCGAAGCTGCATTATTAGACCCGGTCCAACTGACTTTGATGGAGCGCATACAAGAACATAAGCGCAGACCTACGGCGCGCAACCAATCCACATCTTTCATGATTGCACCATCCGGAATATTTACGGTGATTTTGAGCCGAAGTGAACATCCTTACTGGCCTTAGTCTGTTAAATACTTACAAAGCGTATTCCTACGCCAGAAAAAGTTTTTGATGAAACCGACCCCACGGACTATAAACAATTGCGAACTCGATCCAAAGATATTCCTTGGCACAAGCGGCAAGGGAAGGAAAGCCGTAACCTTTCTGAAGGGGCAAACAATCTTCCTGCAAGGAACCAGAGCCAGCACTGTCTTCTACATCCAGGAAGGCAAGGTTCGGCGGACTGTCGTATCCAGGTTTGGCAAGGAAGCAAGCCTTGGCATATTGAATGAGGGAGAGTTTTTCGGCGATGGCGGCCTGGCCGGACAACCCTTACGGATGGATTCGGCAACCGCCATCACGGGCTGCAAGCTTTTGCAAATTGGCAAGAAGGAAATGATGCTGGCGCTGCACCGGGGACACGCATTTTCGGAGCTGTTTGTCGCACGTCTTTTGGCGCGGAACATCCGGTACCACGAGAGTTTAGTTGGCAAGATCTTCGATTCCGGAGAAATACGGCTGGCGCGCGTTCTGCTCTTGCTTGCTCATTTCGGCAAGGAAGACGCACCCGCGGATGTAATTCCCGAACTCAGTCAGGAAGCCCTCGCCAGCATGTCTTACACAACCTCAGCACATGCTGGTCAAATTATGAATAACTTTTATAAAGCAGGTTTTCTTACCTATCGCAAGGGAAAAATACAAATTGATCGCACGCTTCTCAACGTCGTTCTATGTGATTCGTCTTCGCGCCTGACGCTCACAAGCAAATCCCCCAGGGCATGATAATCCATGGTTGTTTGCGCGCTTTTCCCGATTGCATTCAGCCGACAATTGCGCTTGTGTGAGGAATCCCGCCGCGCGGCCATTGGCACAAAGAACCCCATAGTGCTAGGATTCGGTTGAAGTTATCGCCAAACTCAGGAAGCTTTGCGAGGGTGAGCTAAGGGCAAGTACCGCATCGAAGTTGTTGACTTGCCGGTGAAGCCGCAACTGGCCAAGGGCGATCAGATTATCGCCATCCCGCCCTTGGTACTGATCCGGCCCGAAAGACTGGCATCGTGCTTTCCCATATCTTCCGCACAGAACGCGGAAGATATGGGGCACCCTGTTCTCATCCTTTTGGGCCGTATCAATAAGAAGGCTTCCGCCACCAGTCAAAAAGATTATTTGGAACCTCTCCCAGGCCGAGAGCGTTATGGTGGGTTTGGACCTTTAACCAATTCATTGAAGGAATGGTGCAAATATCCAATGTCCAACAAGCAAGCGCATTCCGGTGACCGATTACCCCAGAAGGGGTTGCCCACAAAAACCGGCGCGCCGCAAGAAACTTGTGCTGGCGCCGTACCCTCTGTGCGCAAATCGCCAGCATCCGGTTCCGCCGCCAGGCACGCAACGCTCCGCACGCGGCCTGGAACAGCGGAGAACACTCTGCGCACCATACAGTCCGGCAAAGTCGACGCCCTGATGGTTTCCAGCCAACTCGGCGAGCAGGTGGTTACGCTGAAGGGCGGCGAACCCGCTTACCGGCTGCTGGTAGAGGCCATGAGCGAAGGAGCGGCGATTCTGTCCCGGGATGGCGCCGTGCTCTACTGCAACCGCGGCTTTGCGAAAATGATGGGCAAACTATCGCGAAAAATTCTCGGAATTTCTATCCAGTCGCTGGTTGTGGAAGCAGAGCGCGACAGATTTGAGGCTCTGCTTGCAGATGCCCGGAAGATGTTCGTGAAAGGCGAATTCAGACTGCGTTGCAAAAAGCGAAGCACGATTCCGGTCTATTTATCACTGAACAGGTTCCGTGGATTCAAAGGCCATGCCCTGGGCATGGTGATTACCAATCTGAGCGAGCAAAAACGCAAACAGGCCGAAAGAATCAAGCAGACCGAGACGCTCCACCGGCTCCTTCTGGAACGCACGATTTCAGCGCAAGAGGAGGAGCGGCGCCATATTGCGCGTGAATTGCATGACGAAGCCGGCCAGATGCTGACCGCTCTTCTGGTTGGTTTGTGCACGCTGGAAGACTCCCGGAAACTGGCGGATGTCAAAACGCAGGCACGCCGCTTGCGGGAAATCACTTCCAAGACCATTGACGAGGTTGGCCGAATCGCGCGCGGGCTTCACCCATCGGTGCTGGACGACCTTGGTCTCGGTGTTGCGCTGAGCCGCTATGCTGCAGAGTACACAAAGATCCACAGCATAGCGGTGAATCTTACCCTCGATAAGATTGACTCCCGCAACTTGCCGTCAGGGCTTCAGATCACGCTCTACCGCATTCTTCAGGAAACCCTGACCAACGTAGCGCGGCATTCGGGAGCCAAATCCGTCAGTATCCAATTCACCTGTTCGGCTACGGATGTTGAGGTAACAGTCACCGATGACGGATGCGGCTTTGACGCTGAGGCCGTGGCAGTCTCTTCGCGCCGCATGGGAATTCATGGTATGCAAGAGAGAGCGGCCATGTTGGGCGGAACGGTTCGGTTCATTTCTCAGCCCAAGGGGACCAGGATTCTGGTGCAACTTCCACTTTCCCGCCAAGCCACTCAACCCGTAGCAAGACTAAGGAGCATTTGATATGCCTGCGCGAACACTCAAGATCAAGGTCATGATTGCGGATGACCACGCAATTCTCCGCGCTGGACTGAAATTGCTGATCAATGCCCAGACCGATATGGAAGTTATCTCGGAAGCCGCCGATGGAGGAATAGCGATTCAAACCGCGCGGGGAACCAGACCGGATGTGCTCCTGCTGGACCTCACCATGCCTCGCGTTGGGGGGATAAAGGCGCTTGAAGAGCTGTCGCGCGACTGCCATGAAATCCATATGCTCGTCCTCACCATGCACGATGACCCGGCGTACTTGAGGTCGGCGCTGGCTGCCGGGGCCTCTGGCTACCTGTTGAAAAGGGCGGTGGATGCGGAGCTGATTGCCGCCATTCGAGCGGTGCATCGCGGAGGAATCTATGTGGATCCGCGTCTGGCCAACATCCTTCTTCAGGACGTGCTGGCGAAAACAGGCTCAAAAGCCGGTTCCGAACGGCGGACAAACCTCCTTAGCCGCCGTGAGTTGCAAGTGCTCAACCTCGTGGCGCGAGGTTACACCAGTGCGGAAATCGCCAAACAACTTTTCGTGGGAGTGAAGACGATTGAGACCTATCGAGCGCGCCTTGCCGGGAAGCTGGATCTTCGGTCGCGCAGTGATACGGTTCGTTTTGCCGTGCAAATGGGCCTCTTGTCCCAGGAAACGCTCGAGAGTGAGCCGGATGGCTTGACACGGTAGAACAAATTCAGAAGTGGTGTAGAGTGAATTGATGCAGCCAAGCACCGTTTCCCTCTCCTGGCTCCCCGGCAAGCGATCTTTGCTCGTTGGCGTGAAAGATAACAGCGCCCGCACAGCTTTCGGACTGCACGGCATTTCTGGATCTGCTCTAAAGATTCTGTTTTGGCTTTTCTGTCCAATATTGCGCAGCCCCACACCTTTTGTCAGGGTTTTCCCTGACAACTCCCCGCAGAATTAGTAAAATTCCCGATATGCAGGCCATTCCCCTTACGGAACACTACATGCAGATGTATGAGTGTAGCTTCAGCGCAAGCTGCTGGCGTCAGAATGCAAAATATGCTTTGCATTCGTTTTCTGAAGCTTCCCGCACGTTTTTTTAACTGGTCAAAAGCAGTCCCCAATCCTGCATCCCCACTGCATCGAAGGAGGTTTAATGCTAATGGCTGAGGAACATCAATCAACATTTGATCTGGCGGCCTTTCTGGCGCACGCAGGCTTAGGCCGAAGAATTATCGATCTAAAGCCGGGCCAGACTTTCTTTGTCCAGGGAGACCCCGCGGACTCGGTTTTTTATCTTCAGAGCGGACGGGCAAAAATTACCGTGGTTTCACAAAGCGGAAAAGAGGCCACCATTACACTCCTCTCCGCCGGGGAATTTGTTGGGGAGGAGTCCCTGGCATCCGTTCCTGGACTGCGTCTGTCAACGGCCTCTGCCGTCAACTCCTGCATAGCGCTCAAGATCACCAAGGAGGAGGTGAGCCGCGTCATGCATAATGAACCTACGTTCGCCGATTTCTTCCTGAAATTCCTGCTGGCGCGCAGCATGCGAATCCAGGCAGACCTGGTTGATCAACTTTTTAACTCCAGTGAAAAACGTCTGGCGCGGATTCTTCTGTTGATGGCGGAATTTGGCAAGCCGGGAGAACCGCAGACCTACATTCCACCCATTACGCAGGAAACCCTGGCGGAAATGATCGGCACGACGCGCTCCCGCGTCAGCTTCTTTATGAACCGCTTTCGCAAGCTCGGCTTTATCGATTACAACGGCCGCATTCAGGTGCACAAGTCCCTGCTCAATGTGGTTCTGCTCGATCAATTGCCAGAGCATAACTCACAGAAGCCACTGCTTATACCGTAATAAACCGTATCCGCCGCGATCTGAAGTTGTACAGACGTTGGGCGCCCCATCCTTGAATCGTTCTTTTGATTCAAGGGTGGCAGACCGCAAGGTCCCATCTCGACCGTAAATAATTAAGCCAGAAATGCTCTGGAGAAATTCCGAATAAGGAGCCGCTTGCAAAATTACTTGGAAACCGGCATTACGGGTTCCACTGCCCCTTCGGCGCCATGGCTTGCTCCGAGGGGTAGCGGCGTTCTAGAGCATTTCTCCTGATGGTGTAGAGGAATCCCACCCTAGCCGCAAAAACAAATACGCGGCGAGGGTGGGGCACCCGAACTCTATACCTAAAGGAGAAATGCTTTATACGACCCACCCCCACCCGTATTTCGGGCATAAAATACTTGTTTTCATTAGCTTACAGACAGTATTCCGCTGTAAAATCGTCAAAACAAAGGAGTTGCCTGCAAAATCGTCCAGGATAAGGAGTTAGCAACGCCTTTGCAGCACAAACAGGACGATTGGGAAAAATGCACCTGAGTATTATTGTGCGACGACGCGGCAAAATGATCTGCAAACAACCGAGCCTGTTGCAACCCTATTGATCCGGCAAGAAAACAGTGACATCGTTCCCCACCCATTTCCGCAAAAAACGCGGAAATGGATGGGGCACCCTGCTCCCTAGGTCTCTGACCGGACGAAGAAGTTTCATTGAGTTTGTGGTTTCCCACATCTCAAAATCGAGATGTGGGGCACCCAACGATGGTGCAAAATCAAGCGGTCAAAGACCTAGGGAAGCTCTGAACAAGTGGCCTTTTCAAATTCGCGTTCCCTCGGGGGCTAAACAGGCTGCGGAAAAAGGCTTGTTTCCGGTGAAAATTGACGGGGACATCCCTCAGGGGCTAAAGCCCGCATTCATTCCAAGCGACTTACGGCACGACTAAAGTCGTGCCCTTTCAAAACATCGAGTTTTTCCGCAGCCTGTAAAGCCCGTACCCTTCAAAACATCAACTTATTCAAGGGTTCCCTCGTCGTACCATTCGTGCCTGCAAAATCAACGAGGTCTTTCGGCCGGAGGAGCGATTTTCGGGAGTTCGGATCGAATCACGGCCTTTTTCCGCAACCTCTTCAGGTCCGGATCGGGGCGATCTGAAGCAAGTACTACTGTAGAATCAAGCGCAACCGCTCATATCCGCGAAGTTGGTATACTATCTGTTGGCAAGGTTTATTGCAAACTCCTGGTATCGGGGTGGTTTTTGCTTGCCAACCCGGTCCTTTTTTCCGGGAGAAGGAAGATCGTGGGAACACTGCTGGAGACCATCCACTCGCCCGCCGATCTCAAGCGTCTGAACTTCGCACAGATGGCGGAGCTGGCGGAGGAGATTCGCGAGTTCCTGATTCAAACGCTCTCGAAGACCGGCGGCCACCTCGGCCCGAATCTGGGCGTCGTCGAGCTGACCATGGCTCTGCACACGGTCTTCAATACCCCGGAAGACAAGATTCTCTTCGATGTCAGCCATCAGTCCTACGTCCACAAGATGCTCACCGGCCGCTTGGATCGCATGGATACCATTCGCCAGCCGGGCGGGATTACCGGCTTCACGCTGCGCACCGAAAGTGAACACGACTGCTACGGCGCCGGGCACGCCGGCACGGCCCTTTCCGCAGCCCTGGGCATGGCCGTTGCCCGCGACCTGGCCGGCGGCACGGAGAACGTCATCGCCGTGGCCGGGGACGCCGCCTTCACCAATGGAATCACCTTTGAGGCGATCAACAACATCGCCGTGCAAACCAAACGGCTGATCGTCGTGCTCAACGACAACGAGTGGGCCATCGACCGCAATGTGGGCGCCATCGCGCACTGCTTCCACCGCATCGTGGCCAATGAGCGCTACATGAAATTTCACGACTCGGCCCACCGCATCATCGAGCGCATCGGCGGCAAGGCAGCCAGCGAAGTCGCGCACCGCGCCGAAGAGGCCGCCAAGAGCATGTTGTGGCCCTCCGTCCTCTTTGAGCAGTTTGGCCTGCAATACTACGGTCCCATTGACGGCCACAACATCCCGCTGCTGGTGGAGACGTTCAAGTTCCTCAAGACGGTCGACCGGCCGGTGCTATTGCATGTGCTTACGCAAAAGGGACGCGGCTTTCAGCCCGCGCTCGACCGGCAGAAGAAGTTTCACGGCCTCGGCCCCTTCGACCCCGAAACCGGCGAGACCAAGGCCGCCAGTCAGCCGACCTACTCCGAGATTTTCGCCAAAACGCTGGTCCAACTGGCCGGAAACGACGAACGCATCGTGGCCATCACCGCGGCCATGCCCAGCGGCACCGGCCTTGACATCTTCCGCGCCAGCTACCCCAAACGCTGCTTTGACGTGGGCATTGCCGAGGAGCACGCCATCGTCTTTGCCGCCGGCATGGCCGCCCGCGGCAGCCGCCCCGTCTGCGCCATCTATTCCACCTTTATGCAGCGCGGCTTTGATCCCATTCTTCATGACGTCTGCCTGCAAAAGCTGCCCGTGCTCCTGTGCATGGACCGCGCCGGCCTCTCCGGCGACGACGGTCCCACCCATCACGGCCTCTTCGACATCATGTATCTGCGCGGCATTCCCGGAATTGTCATGATGGCGCCCAAGGATGAAGACGAGTTGGCCGACATGATGAAGACCGCCTTCGAGCTTCCCGGCCCCAGCTCCATCCGCTATCCTCGCGGCGCGGTCGTGGGCGTGCCCCGCAAGCCCGAGCCGCGGGCAATTCCCGTGGGCAAGGCGGAAATTCTCAAGGACGGTTCTGATGTGGCCATTCTCGGCCTCGGCGCCATGATGCCCCTGGCCACGGAGCTGGCCGCCCGCCTGGAGAGCGAGGGCTACTCCGCCGCGCTGATCAATCCGCGCTTCATCAAGCCGCTGGACGGCGAGATGCTTACCCGGTACGCAGGCCGCGTCGCCGCCTTCGTCACCTTCGAGGACCATGTAAGAATGGGCGGTTTTGGCTCGGGCGTTCTCGAATTTCTTGAGGACATAGGCAGCGCGGTCCCGGTCGTCCGCATCGGCTGGCCCGATCAGTTCATCGAGCATGGCCATGTCGATGACCTGCGCGCCAAGTACGGTCTTACGGTTGATGAGGCATTGGCCCAGGTCATGCCCATGCTTGTCAGCCGCCAGCGCGCCGCGCTCGTCGCCGGTTAGTGCGTTTCGGTTCAAGTGTTGGCAGGACGTTGGGTGCCCAATCCTTGAATCGCTTTTTGATTCGAGGGTGGGAGACAACCAAGGCTCATCTCAACGCTACTGGTTAAGAAAACCGCGCTACATTTCGGATGGGTTGATGTCAGGAATTGAACGGGAACCAGTAGCCGTCACTGGAGGTCGATAGCGTGCGGCTACTGGTAATCCCCATGCAAACGAAGTAAGCAGCGGCTTCCCCTTTCCACGGCTACTTCGTGTCGCCCGGCTCTAGGAGGAAACACACACGTACATTTTCTCCGAACCATGTTGACAAGTGGAGTGTCTCTTATGTTGACAAGGAGGGTCCGTGATGGTCATCACAGAAGTCTCTAGCAATTTTCGACAATTAACGCTGTGCAATATGGACCAGTAGGCAAACATGCTCTGATTGGCCGGGCGAGTTGCTCCCTGGCGCCGGAGGTCGCGCCAATCACCCCCGCAAGTTATGTATTATCAACACGGTGGAAGAGAGATTGACAAAGCGCTTCCATCCTTTGAAAATCGGAAGTTTAGTTCACTCCGAGGCAAATCTTCCCATGAAATCTCTATTGACGACGAATTTGGGCGTAACGCGCCTGCTGGGCCGGGGCAAAGTGCGCGATCTGTATGCGGTAGACGACGCGCTGCTGATGGTGGCCACCGACCGCATTTCGGCCTTCGATCACGTGCTGGGCACAGGCATTCCGGGCAAGGGCAAGATACTGACCCAGATATCCTTGTTCTGGTTCGACCTGTTGAAGGATCTGGTTCCCAACCACCTGATTACGGCCAAGGTGAGCGAATTCCCCGCTTCCCTGCAAGCCTACGCCGATCAATTGGAAGGCCGCTCGATGCTGGTCAAGCGGGCCAAAATGTTTCCCGTCGAGTGTGTTGTGCGCGGCTACCTGACAGGATCGGGATTGAAGGAGTACCGGGCGAGTGGAACCGTTTGCGGCATTCCGCTGCCCGCTGGCCTGCTGGACGGATCGCGGCTGCCGAAGCCCTTGTACACGCCCTCCACCAAGGGCGAAGTGGGAACTCACGACGAAAACATCGGCTATGCGGCAACCGAGACTCTGGTGGGCGCGGACGATGCCGCGGAGCTGCGCCGACTGACGCTGGCAATCTACGCCAAAGCCACCGAACACGCGCAATCCCGCGGCTTGATTCTGGCCGACACAAAATTCGAGTTCGGTAGAACTTCAGAAGGAATAACTCTGGCCGACGAAGTTCTGACGCCGGACTCCTCGCGCTTCTGGGACGCCACGGCATGGAAGCCGGGCGGCGCGCAGCCTTCCTTCGACAAACAGTTCGTGCGCGACTATCTTGAAACAATCCACTGGAACAAGCAGGAACCCGCGCCGGAACTGCCGGACGAGGTGGCACAACGCACGCAAGCCAAGTATCTTGAGGCCTTCCGCCGCTTGACGGGACGGGATCTGAATTTGCAGTAAGCGGAAGATGAGTTGCACGGCGCAGATGGAGCGCGGCATGGAGTTGGTGGACCTGACTATCGTGCTGGTTATGGCGCTGTCCGCGCTGGGTGGCCTGTCAGAAGGCTTCATTCGCGCGGCCAGCGCGCTGGCCGGCCTGGTGCTGGGACTGGCCGTCGCGGCCTGGAACTACGGCTGGGCGGCAGCGGCGCTTTTGCCGCTGGTGCGTTTCGCGTCGGCGGCGAATGCCCTCGGATTTGTGCTGCTGGCGATTTGTGTGATGGGGCTGGCCGGGGCCGGCGGCAACCTTCTGGCAAGGGCCGTGCATGGAATCGGGCTGGGCTGCCTGGACAAGCTGGCGGGTGCGATCTTTGGCCTTCTGCGGGGAGCGCTGCTGGTCACCCTGATGATTCTGGTGACCATAGCCTTTTTCCCGCGGGCGCACTGGCTGGCTGAGGCCAGATTGCCCAGGCTGTTTTTTGGAACGTGCCACCTGAGCACGCGCGTGAGTCCGGCGGATCTGGCCCAGCGTGTTCAGCACGGGCTCAAGCTGCTGGAGGAGGAGTCGCCGTACTGGCTGCATCCCGGCAGCGCGGCGGGCAGTAGCAAAGTGTAAACGGAAATAAGACGCAAGCGAAAGAACTATGGCAATCTAGTAGAGTACAAAGAGGTGAACGTGAGACGAGACCTGGACATCCTGGTGACGCAAATGCATTCGAGCGGCCTCCGCTACGACGATGCCGTGCGCGAATTCAAGAAGCAATACCTGCGCGAAGTGTTGGTGGCACACCGGGGAAACCAGTGTAAGGCGGCCGAAGAGCTGGGGATGCACCGCAACACGCTGAGCCGCACCATGGCGGATCTCGGGCTGAGTCTGGCCGAAGTGCGCTCGGACCTCAAGCGTCCGCCACGCAGCGAACGTCTTGTCTATAGCGCTGTGCGACAGGTCTTCCGCCAGGGCTGAAGACGATCCTCAACGACATGCAAATCACTTCATTCGAGAACCAGAAAACAGGTGTACGCATTCAACCGGGTTTTGCCTGGGATGAGCAGGATGCCTATCTGTTCGACATTGACGGCACGCTGCTGCGCGACACCAGCCGCATCCATTACAAGTCCTTCGCCTTTAGCATTCAGCAAGTCATGGGCTTGGAGGTTTCGCTGGATGGGGTTTCGATTCACGGCAGCACGGATACGGCCATTCTGCGCGACGCCTGCCGCCAGGCAAAAATTCCCGCCGAGCTTCTGGCGTTGCGGAGGGAGGCGATTCTGAAGGCCATGCGCCTGAAGGTCGCCGAGCAGCGGCATGATCTGCGATTGCGGCTTATGCCGGGCGTGGAAGACGCGCTGCGCCACCTTGAGCGGAAGGGCGCTCTGCTGGGCGTGGCGACGGGAAACCTGGAGGAAATTGGCTGGATCAAGATTGAAGAAGCAGGATTGCGCCATTGGTTCCGCTTTGGCGGCTTCAGCGACCATTGTCCTGTCCGCGCCGAACTGGTCGGCAATGCAGCGCGCATGGCCAGAGAGATGGCCGGAGACGCCGCCCGCATCTGCGTGGTCGGCGATACCCCGCGCGACATCGCGGCGGCGCACGCCAACAATCTGCCAGTAATCGCCATCGCCACCGGCAATTTCAGCTTTGACGACCTGCTCGAACTCCAACCCGAGGTCTGCGCGTCCTCGCTGGCCGGTCTGCTCGCGCACACGCGGGTCACGCCGTGAGAAAAAACAACTTCCAGGCGAGTTTCCGGACCAATTCAGCTCTCAAGCAATGGACGAGCTTCTGCATGGCCCTTCTGCTGACGGCGTTTTCGAGCGTGGTTCAGGCCCAGACGGCAAGCCCCGCGCTGAGTTCCCCCGCGCCAAACCCACCGTCTGCGGCCAAGCCTGGCCAGAACACGGTTCAGGCCAAGCCAGTGCGCAACTCCGACCGGCGGCGTGCGGCCAAGCTCTATCTCGCCTCCTGCAAGCTCTTCCAGAAGGAACAATTTGAAGAGGCCATGCGCGGCTATGAGCGCGCCGCCAAGCTTGATCCCGGCAATATCGACTACCCGCTGGCGGCGGTGGTGGCTCGCAATCATGCGGGGATGGCGCTGATTCAGGCCGCGCTCAAGGACCGGACACGCGGCGATGCGGCGGCCGAGCGCGCGGCCTTGGCCCATGCGCTGGAGTTGGACCCCGAAAACCCTCAGGCAAAACAGCACCTGAACGAAATGGGAGACGACGTCGTGCTCGGGCAGTCAAGGCCCCGCTACGAGCAAGGCGCGGAGACAATCGGCGAGAGAGAAGAATTGGCGCCTGCGAGGGGTGTGCACAGTTTTCACCTGCGCACCGGCAATCAACAGATTATTCAGCAGGTCTTCAATGCCTACGGAATCCAGGCCACGGTGGACACGAATATCTCCTCGCGCTTTGCCCGCCTGGATGTGGATGACGTCAGCTTCGAGACAGCGGCACCGCTTCTGGAACGGCTGACGAATACATTCTTCGTCCCGCTGGACGCGCACCGGGTGCTGGTAGCCGGCGACACGAATGAAAATCGCCAAAAGTATCTGCGCATGGATCTGGAGACGGTCTATCTGCCGGGATTGAGTCCGACGGAACTGACCGAAGTAAGCAACCTGGCCAAGAACGTCTTTGAGGTGCAGCAGGCGGTGGCGGACCCCACCTCCGGGACGATTACTCTTCGCGCGCCGGACAATGCGCTGAACGCTTTCAACGCCACAATGAGCAAATTAATCGGCGGCCACAGCCAGGTACTGCTGGACGTGCAAATGATTCAACTGGCGCACTCCCACACGCGCAACACCGGAGCCAAGCTGCCGCAAAGCATGCAAGTCTACAATGTTGCCGCCGAAGCGGAATCCATCTTCAATTCCAACCAGGACCTGATACAACAGATCATCTCTTCCGGATTGGCCTCCGCCACCGACTACATGGGGATTCTCGCCATTCTCGTGGCCTCCGGCCAGGTTTCGAATTCACCGCTTGCAAGCGGATTCACCACGTTTGGCGGCTCACTCACCGGCTGCACAACCAGCATTTTCACCTGCAAGGGCGCTCTTACCACATTCGGATTGACCCCCGGCACAGCCACGGTCAACCTGGACCTGAACTCCTCGGAGTCGCGCCAGATCGCGCAGCTTCAGTTGCGCCTGGGCGACGGCGAGGCCGCAACCGTGCGCTCCGGCGAACGCTATCCCATCCAGACCTCATCGTATTCAAACATCACGTCCAGTTCCTCCAGCATTGCCGGACTCACCTCAGCGGGCAACTCCAGCAGCCTGACCTCGGCGCTGGCTTCCTACGAGAACAGCGGGGGGACCACTCCGCAAGTCGAGTATCAGGACCTGGGACTTACCCTGAAAGCAACCCCCAAGGTGATGCGCAATGACGATGTCGCGCTCACTCTCGATTTGAAGATCGATGCCCTGTCCGGAACCTCCAGCAACGGCAATCCCATTCTCGACAATCGCGACTATACCGGTGTGGTAACACTCAAACTGGACGAGAGCGCGATGGTGATCAGCGAAATGACCAAGTCGGAGAGCCGCTCGGTCAGCGGCACGCCGGGACTCAGCGAGATTCCCGGAATGGACAATCTGACCGGCAAGGATGCCGACAAGAATTATTCGACGCTTCTAATCGTGATGACGCCCCATGTCGTCCGAAGTATACAATTGGCAGGCCGCTCGCCGATGATGCGCATCGAGCGTGGACAAAAAGCGCACTAGAGCATTTTCACAGTTTCTGTAATGCAGGGATCGTGCTATCCCACCCTAGCCACAAGAACAAAAACGTGGCGAGGGTGGGGCACCCATGACATCACACTAACTGTGAAAATGCTCTAGGTCTTTGTCCGCTTGATTTTGTACCATCGCTGGGTGCCCCACATCTCGATTTTGAGATGTGGGAAACCACGAACTCAATGAAATTTCTTCTTCCGTTCAGAGACCTGGTTTCAGTTCCCCACGCCGTCCAGTTGTACCTGAAACTGGATGATCTGCTTGAGAAGGTCATAAGAGATGTTTGCGGGGATCAGGCGGCCATTGATTGACAGCATCGGAGTCTGATTGATGTCCAGATCCTCGGCAAGCTTCCTTGAAGCCTCCACCGCGGCAAGGGCCGCGGGCGTTGCCGCGCAGGCCCCGATCTTTGACGGCTCAAGACCGACCTTGGTCACGGCGCTATTCAGGGTCAGAGTGGCGCCATCAGCGGTTGCCAATCCTTCCTGGCCTTCAAAGACTGCGGCCGCAAAGGTAAAGAAGGTGTCGCTGCCGCCCTGCTTGGCCACGCAGATGCCATAGGCGCCCGCGCGTTTGGACTGAGGGTGAATGCCCTCCAGCGGAAAGATTTGGAAGACGATGTGGGCCTTGGGAAAGTCCACCACCAGCTTGTCCATGTTGGCCTGCGCCTCCCTGCAATGGGGGCATTGGAAATCGGCAAACTCGACAATCTCCAGGTCCTTCATGGCCGAACCGCGGTAAGGGCCATCGGCGCGCTTCTGCAGCTCGGCGCGGTAATCCGCATAAGGATGCACGCCAAAAGGAACAATGTCATCCCCGGCAATGATGTGCTTTCCGTCGGGAAGATAGAAAAACTGCGCCACCGCGGGCTTCTGCTTGCCGGTCTTGTCGCCGACAAAGACCAGGATCTTGCTGACGCCATCCACATGCGTCTTCAGAATGGCCTGCACCTGCCAAATACGGCTGCTGTCATAACCCCATGTAGCCTGCAGAAATGCGTTCACGGTTTCCCTGGTGGGCGTGGAAGCGGTAAAGTTCTCCGGATCAGGCTTGGGAAACACGGGCGCTTCCGAAGGAACCGGCGCGGATGGAGCCTGTGCGTCCTGCTCTTGCGCGGGCGCGGCCGGCACATCCTGCTGACCGGCGGCCTGAAAGACGGGGAGGGACAATGCGGCCAGCGTCAAAGCACTGGCAAAACGAACGGAAAGGCGTGTCAAGCTGTTTCTCCTTAAACTGCGGGAAGACTCCCGGTTTCTAGCTTATACCTGAACTTTGACGGCAATGGGAAACCTGCGGCCCATGCCAAACGACTTGGATGTCACCTTCAGAACCGGCGCGGCCTGCTGGCGTTTGTACTCGCTGCGCTCAACCAGCCGCACAGCCTGTCGAACCAGTTCCAGTGGGAATCCGTGTTCCTGGGCGATCTGCTCCGGAGTTTCGTAGCGCTCCACATAGGCTTCCAGAATCGGGTCCAGGATTTCGTAATCTGGCAGCGAGTCCGTGTCCCTCTGATCCGGGCGCAATTCGGCCGATGGCGGCTTTTCCAGAATTGCCCGTGGAATCACCTCGCCGTTCCGGTTGAGCCAGCGGCAGACTGCGTATACACGGGTCTTGACCAGATCGCCAATCACCGCCAGGGCGCCGATCATGTCGCCATAAAGCGTGCAGTAGCCCACGGCCATCTCAGACTTATTACCGGTGGTGAGCACCAGCGCGGAAAACTTGTTGGAAAGAGCCATCAGCAGGTTGCCGCGAATCCGCGACTGGATGTTTTCCTCGGTGGTGTCCGGTTTGGTTCCCGCGAAGAGCGGCTCCAGGGTGCGTGTGAACTCCGCAAAGAGGCCGCTGATGCCGATGACTTCAAAGCGAATGCCGAGGCTGGCCGCCAAGCGGCGGCTGTCGTCGATCGAACCCGCGGAAGAGTAGGGGCTGGGCATGCCGATGGCGAGCACGTTTTCCGCGCCCAGCGCCTCGCTGGCGATGGCCGCCACCAGCGCCGAATCGATGCCGCCGCTGAGGCCCACCAGCGCCTTTTTGAAACCGCACTTGCGCACATAATCACGGGTGCCCAGAACCAGAGCGCGATAGGCGGCCTCGGTGTCATCGTCGGCTGGCGCGGCGATCACCGGCGCATCGAAGGGATCGACCAGCACCATGTCTTCCTCAAAAGAAGCAGCCTGGGCAATCTGTTCTCCGCGCGCATTGAAGGCCATGGAGGAGCCATCGAAGATCAGGCTGTCGTTGCCGCCCACCTGATTGCACATCAATACTGGCACGCCGTCGCGGCGGGCAATCGCGGCCAGCATCTGGCGGCGAAGGGCGCGCTTGCCGTGCCAGAAAGGCGACGAAGAAAGATTGATGTGCACCCCTGGATGCTGGCGCATCAGCTCTTCCATGGGATCGACCGCATACAGGCGGCGAGGCCAGAAGTCCTTGTCGTTCCATGCGTCCTCGCAGATGGTGATCGCCAGCCGGACGCCATCAAGCTCCACCAGCTTCTGCGGCGGCGAGGGAGCAAAATATCGCTGTTCGTCGAAAACATCGTAGAAAGGCAGCAGGCGCTTGTGCTGCTCCAGCAGCAGATGGCCATGATCGAGCAGCACAGCGGCGTTGACAGCCGGCTTGCCACTCTCAGGAGGAGCCGGCAGGGCCACGCCAGCCAGCACGGCCGTGGGCAGATCGCTGGTGGCGGCGGCCAGCTCATCGACGGCCTTCCGGCAGCGGGCCAGAAAACTCGGCTTCTCCAAAAAGTCGGCCGGCGGATAGCCGCAAAGCACCAACTCGGAAAAGACGGTGAGCCGCGCGCCCTGAGCGGCGGCACGGCGGCTGGCCGCAACTATCTTTTCAAGATTTCCGGTGAAATCCCCGACCGTAGGGTTGATCTGAACCAGTGCGATCTTCACTCTTCCAGTCTAATCCAGGAGGGGAATTCGAGAAGTGAATGGGCTACTCTCCGGTGCAAGTGCATCTGAATGTCCGGCAATGATTCGATGAAACATTTGTAGCCGTTGTTTCTGCTTGTTCTTTACGGAGGGAGCGGTGGCCTTCAGGCCACGGAGAAGCAGAAGCAATAGAGATGGGCTTCAGCCCTAGGAAAACACGGCCCGCGCCTGAAGGCGCATCAATAGATAGATACTGCGGATTCAGGGGTCTGAAGCCCCCTGCTCCCTCCGGTAACTGACATCTGCAAAATTGGAATTAAGATGCGTTTGCCTAGCTATTCTCCGGTGCCTACCAGAACCGCGCCGATGGTACGCAGGATAATCTGGAGGTCGAGCCAGATGCTCCAGTTTTCGATATAGATCACATTCAGCGAGATATAGCTATCGGAAGAGGGGTCCGAGCGCCCTTGCACCTGCCACAGGCCGGTGATGCCCGGCGTCACCGCCAGCACCCGCAGGTAAGCGAGTTTGGAGTTCTGCACGTCGCGGGCTGGCAACGGGCGCGGTCCAACAATACTCATGTCGCCGCGCAGAACATTCAGAAACTGCGGCAGCTCATCCAGCGAGTGCTTGCGCAGGAAGCGGCCCAGCCTCGTGACGCGCGGATCGTCGGTGATCTTGAAGAGGATGCCGTCGCGCTCGTTCAAATTCGTCAGGCTGGCGCGCAACTGCTCCGCCTCCTTGACCATGGTGCGGAACTTGATGCAGGGGAAGACGCGCCCCTTCCTGCCGACGCGCTTGGAGGCATAAAAAACCGGACCGGAGGAATCCAGCTTGATGGCGATGGCGATGGCAGCGAACAGCGGCGAAAGAAGGATCAGCGCCAAGGCGGAAAAAACAACGTCAAGCGTGCGCTTGAGCGCCAGACCGATCTCTGGGACCTGATTGCGGTGCAGGGGAATCGTCGGAAGGTGGCCTATGTATTCAATGGTGCTGTTGAGGCCAAGACCGTCGTACATATCGGGGACAATGCGCAGGTCCACGTTGCAGGCGCGAGCTTTTTCCAGAACATCCTTGACGACACTGCGCTCACAGTGGGTGGTAAAGAATATCTCATCCACAAACCGGGTGCGGACATGCTGGAAGAGCGTATCAAGCGTGCCTATCACGTCGCTGAGAGGCGCCACAGCGCGCGTACTGGAGCCTGGGGCGTCAATAAACCCCCTGAATCTGTATCCGAGATGGCGGATGCTTTCCAGGTAATAGCGCAACGCAACCGCCTCCGGTCCGGTTCCCACAATCAGCACGTTGCGTGTGCCCACTCCGCGCTCGAATCCGTGATAGAGCAGAATTCGGCCGATCAGACGGCGCACGCTCAGCAGCAGGGTGACCAGCCCGACGGTAACCAGGACGATGGTGCGGGAAATGTCCTCGGCATGGATCAGGTAAAGCGCTCCGGTCAGAAGCAAGCCGGAAGTCAAACAGGCCTCCACGCTGAGGCACTGCTCCTGAAATATATTCGACAGCTTGCGGGGCGAATAGAGATTCAAGCGCCGGCTGATAATAATCAGAGAAACGACAAAGAAGCACAACAGGAACGCCAGAATATCCATGGAACGGTGCTGAATGAGCGTGCCCCTCCAAAGGGCCCTGGCGCCTGCCAACGGACCGATGCGCATTCTATAGAGCGTGGCCAGAACGACGGACAGGATGACCGTCATCGTATCCATGGCCATCCTGATCTTGGCCTTGCCTCGCAACGCGCGCACAGACTTCCCTGCCGCTCCTCCCGCCCATTCCTGCGGAAAAGGCACCGACATTGAGGCAGATAATTTTTGCCAAATATCCGATGCTGACATAAACGTCCCGCCGGCCTCAACGTATCAAAGTCAAAGCGTCAAAAAAATTAGGGCAAAGCCCGTGTAAGCGCGCCGTTATCAATAGCCTTTAATATGGCTTCTTATTGATAAATAAGCCGCTTGGCTGGCATACTTTCCGAAATGCTTCTGCTCTGGTTCCGCTGAAGTGAACATGCAATTTCCTGGGGGAAGACACATGTTCGAGTGCGATAAGCGCTCGGACCAATTCTGGCCCGGATCGGCTCTCCGGCCAGGAGCGGCCGGACAGACGCAGGATTCCCTCTTGATGCGAGCTGGCTTGACCTCAATCACACAACCTCAAGGCTTCAAACTCTCCACGAACAGAAAAGAATCTAGCTAAAAAGCCAACTGGAAGAAACCGTTACGGAAATTTTATCAATCTGCGATATTCTCCGCAATCGCGCGCTCTCTTCCACAAAGCTCACCAATTCAAGACACTTACAGACTTAACTTCCTTATTATGCCTCAAGGACTAGCAAGAGGCTAGGATATTTTTGTTAAGATTTATTACTTATGAAGAAAATCCTATTCCGAAGGTAACACGTAAGCATCCAACGCCAAGAATTGCCGGATATTTGGGTCGGAAGACGCCACGAAGTCCTTGAGCGGGCCGAAAAAGAGCGCGCGGCCTTGGTGGAGAAAGAGCACCAGATCGGCGAGCCGCTCGGCAAAGCGCATGTCGTGGGTAACGACGATGCTGGTGAATCCCAACTGCCGCTTGAGCCGCTGAATGAGGTCGCCGAGGTGGCGGGCGATGATGGGATCGACCATCGTGGTGGGCTCGTCGTAGAGCACCACCTCCGGCTGCTCGGCCAGCGCGCGGGCAATGGCCACGGCGCGCCGACGGCCCGTGGAAAGGCTGGCCGGAAGGGCATCCACCACGTCCTCGGCGCCCACCATGGCAATCAGCTTACCCACCAGTTCCTGCACCTGATCCTCGCTCAGGCCGCCGCGCTCGCGCAGCGGGAATGCCACGTTTTCGCGCACGCTCAGGGAATCGAAGAGCGCTCCGTTCTGGAAAACCATGGTAACGCGTTTGCGGATGGCGCGCAGGCCCTCTTCGTCCAGGCCGGTAATCTCCTGCCCTTCGACGCGAATGGAACCCTCATCCGGCTTGAGGAAGCCCATTAACATGCGCAGGGCCACGGATTTGCCCACGCCGCTGCGGCCCAGAATGCAGAGGGTCTGCCCGCGATTCATCGAGAAGCTCACATCCTTCAGGACGGCCCGGCCATCGAAGGAAATGCCCACGTGGCTGAAGGCGACAATGGGTCCCGGCGCCTGCGCCTCACTGAACTCCGGACTGGAAGGAGCATCAAACATGGCCGCAGTTTCAGCTTACCCGACTTGGGACCATCGCGGTTATCGTTTCTCTATCCGAAAATCCGGATATGGAGCGCTTGCCGCCCGCCAATTGTCTCAGTTTGACAAGCGTTAGCTTACAGGCTACAGTAATCCAGATGAATATCCGGGATTTCGTTCATAAGGGCTTGAAGAGACTCTATGAAGAAGATAACGCAAAAGGGGTTCCGGCAACCTCGGCGGACAAGGTACGCAAGATGCTTGCCTTTCTGGACGGAATGGGCGACGCGGAGGAGTTGCGTGGACTACCCGCATGGAAGGCGCACCGGCTGACCGGAGACCGCAAGGGGACATGGAGCCTCAGCGTGACCGCCAACCTGCGTCTGACTTTTCGCATCGACGCCACCGGGCGCGAAATTTGCGCAGTCAATTTGGAAGATTACCACTAGGAAAAAGGAGAGAAACGCCATGCCCATGAAGAACCCTCCCCACCCAGGGGACTTTATCCGGACGGAAATCATCGCACCCGCTGGATTGACCGTGACGGCGGCGGCAACAGCTCTGGGCGTCTCCCGGCCAGCGCTCTCCAGCTTGCTGAACGGCAAGGCTGGTTTGTCGGGAGAGATGGCACTGCGCATCGAAAAAGCCTTCGGAGTGAAGATGGATACGCTGATGCGAATGCAGTCAGCCTACGAAATTGCCCAGACGCGCAAACGGGAAAGACTGATTCGCGTGGAGCCTTTTCGCCGTGCGGCTTGAGCGCGAATAATTTGGGTTCTATTGATCTGGCAACTCAATACTGTCAGGGCACCCCATCCATTTCCGCGTTTTTTGCGGAATGGGTGGAAAATGATGTCACTGTTTTCTTGCCGGATCAATAAAAGACAGGGTCTCCCAGGTTCGGATTTTCGAACCTGGGAGACCCTGTCTTGGATGGTTGAGCACTCTGGCGCATGGGCCACCCGCCCATGGTTTCAGTTGGAGTAATTACTTCTTGGAATGAGCGTGATGCGTGTGTGTGCGCGCATGTTTCCCGGACACCGAAGCCTTCTCGTTCAGAAGCGTGATTGAATCCTCGGCATTGAACGGGTACAGCTTCACGGATTGCTGGCCCGTTGTGCTCAACGTAATATCAACGCGGCGATTTTGGGCTAGAACGATCGTTGACAGATCACGCAGAATCCTTTGCCGTTCGCTGTCGGTCAGACCAGGATTATTCTCAACGAGATCCTTGACCTCGTCTTGACTGAGTTCCTGTTCTTCGCCAACCGCTTGCGTTTGGATGCGATCTTCAGTAATGCCCTGTTCAATCAGGAATTGCTTCGCCCGGTTTACGCGGCGTTCCGTGAGCGCCTGGTTATACTCTGGCGTTCCACGCACATCCGCATGGCCGGTGAGAAGAAGATGAGCCTCCGGTTTGATTGCCAGATAGCCCTTGAAATCCTCTGCAAGTGTTTTCAGAGTCTGTTGCTGACTCTCAACCAATCCACCCTCGGGATTCGTTGCCCTTGGCTGTGCGGTCGGGAAGAACACGCTGTGCAATGCCAGCCGTGCTTCAAGCCGTACCTGTTCGGGAGATGGCGCCACGGACGCGGGAGCGATGTTGACCGTTGCGACAGCCGCCGCGGAGCCGCCCTTGTCGTCAGTTACGTTGCAAGTAATCCCCACAGGACCTGCCGGAGCGCCCACCGGGGAAAAGATTGCTGTTACTCCGTTGCCGCTGATGGAGCCAGCCTGCGCCACATAGCTATAAGTCAACGGGCGGTTTTGCGGGCTGACGCCGGTAACCGTTATCGTGCTGCTCTCATTTGGTTGAATGGTGCTGGGGTTGGCCGAGCAATTGATCGTTGGCGGCTCAAATGCCTTTACAGTGAAACTGGCTGAGCAAATCGCGACTTCGCCAGGCTTGAGGCCAATCTTGTCGCCCTTACCCTCACTTACCTTGCCGCTTACCGTGTGGATGCCGGGCGCAAGCGTCTCAGTTGCCACCGCTACCGTTGCTCCGTTCCCTGTCACGCCGTCTCCCGACCAGGAGTAAACCGTATGCATCTTCGGGTCCAGGTTGCTGGCGGTTGCTGTTACTGTAACCGGGTCGCCAGGAAAGATCGACTCAGGACTGACAGAACATGCCAAAGCCACCGGCACTGGCGGTACAAAGGAGCCGATGCGGAAGACAACTCCAGCGCTCAGGCGAAGCATATTGAAATCGTCGAAGTCCTGGCGGTTGAACTGATAATCCGCCTGAAACAGGCGAAGCGCCAAATGGTGGTTGAACAATGGGGTGTTGTAGTCCAAGCCGCCGCCACCCGTAACCACCACGCCCCACTCATTTGGATGGTAATAAGTGCCAGCGCTCTCACCACCAACCAGGGCATGAACAAATGGCGTGAAATTGGCAGTCGGGTACCGCAGAACCAGGCCAGCCGACCCGCCGGCGAAATCAGAGTTCTGGCGGTCTCCGTTATGGTCGTTGTGGTAGTCTCCCTCGAACTGCAAGCCCGCATACTTATTGAAGTATCCGGATACGCTGCCAATGGCGCCGTATCGTATGGCCGTGCCGTCAAAGTTGTCAAAACCGTCCGAGGCTACATTTGGAGACAAATAGCTGAACCCAGCAAAGATGTCCCACTTGGAAGCGGCATTGTTAGTCGCATCGTTGTTGGCGTATGTTTTTACATTCTTTACATTCGGTTGGACCACATCCTGGGCTGCCAGGGCGCTGGTAAATATTCCAATTAGCGCCAAAGCAAGGATGTAATTCACTGATTTCGAATAACTGGCCTGCATATGTTAGTCCTCCATATACCTGCACGCCAGAGAGTAAGTAATCTTCTGCTAGCGTAACCGGTATATGTTTAATGTATGGTTCGTTCTCTGATGCAGTCTGAGCTATTTTGAGCACTTACACGGCCAGGGTATTTCCAGAGGCATTTTTGTAGATAAGTAGATAAATGGAGAAAATCAATAACTGGGGCCTTGATAGCATAATTTCGCATCTCAAGTTCATGCGGGTGCCCCACATCTGGCGCAGTTTCATCGCGCCAGATGTGGGAGTCCACCCCGTTCTACTTTCCGGCTTCCTCCAGGAAGCGGATGATCGATTCAATGCCCAGCGAAAAATGCTTCAGGTTGAATTTCTCGTTGGGGGCGTGGATGTTGTCGTCGGGCAGGCCGAAGCCCATCATCACGCTGGGCGCGCCGAGGTGGCGCTCAAAATCGCCCACGATCGGCACCGAGCCGCCGCTGCGGATGAAGACCGTATCCTTGGCCCAAACCTCGTTCAGAACGCGAGTGGCCGTCTGAATGTAAGGATTGTCGACGCGGATCAGGCTGGGTGTGCCGGCGCTCAGCAGACGCACCTTGACGGTAACGCCCGCCGGAACGATCTTCTCCACATAGCTCTTGTACTGCTCAAAGGTTTTGGCCGCGTCCATGCCCGGAACCAGGCGCATGGAAATCTTGGCCAGCGCTTTGGCGGGAATCACGGTTTTCGCACCCGCCGCGGTAAAGCCGCCCGGCATGCCGTGCACGTCCAGCGTGGGCCGCGCCCAGGTGCGCTCCATCACGCTGAAGCCGGGTTCGCCGACCAGCGTGGGCGAACCGACCTCGGTCTGGCGGTAGTGCTCCTCGTCGAAAGGCAGGCTTTTCCATGCCTTCAGTTCCTCCGGGCTGGGCGGAATGATGTCGTCGTAAAAGCCGGGGATGAGGATGTGCCCGTTCTTGTCCTTCAGGCCGGTCAGAATCTCCGCCAGGGCCATGAAAGGATTGGGAGCCGCGCCACCGTAAGAACCCGAATGCAGGTCGATCTTCGCGCCGTGGACCTCAATCTCGGTGTAGATCATGCCGCGCAGACCAACGCAGAGGGTCGGCAGACCAGGCGCAAACATCTCGGTATCGGAGATCAGCGCGAAGTCCGCCTTCAACTCTGGCGGCTCGGTAGCGACAAAGTTTTCAATGCCTTCACCGCCAACCTCTTCGTCGCCTTCCAAAATGACGCGCACGTTGATCGGCAGCTTGCCCGTGGCGGCCAGCAACGACTCCAGCGCTTTCACCTGCACCCAAATCTGCCCCTTGTCGTCAGCCGTGCCGCGACCATAAAGGTTGCCGTCGCGCTCGGTAGGCTCAAAAGGCGGCGTGGTCCACTCGTCCAGCGGATCGGACGGCTGCACGTCATAGTGGCCGTAACAGAGCACGGTAGGTTTGCCCGGCGCGCGCAGCCAGTCGGCATAGACCAGCGGGTTGTAGCCGGTCTCAATCAGATGTGCATTGTCCATGCCAATGCGCGTGAATTCGGTGGCCAGCGCTTCGGCGGTGCGGCGGCAATCGCCTTTGTTTTCAGGCAGGGCGGAGACTGAAGGAATGCGCAAAAGCTCCTTCAATCCGCTTAAAAAACGAGCATTGTTCTGGCGGGCATAGGTTACAGCAGGTGAAGACATAAATTTACTTCCTCTCAAAGAATCCGACAGTCAAAGTATAGTCTTGGCGGGCATTGGCGGCAGTGTCCGCCAGCATTCACCGAGGACGCTCCAGAGCAAGCATATTCAATTCCGATTCCGCGGGCGTACGCAGTTTCGGTTGCAATTCGATGCAGAGGCTAGTTTCCGGAGGGAGTAGGAGCCTTTATTGATCCGGCAAGAAAACAGCGGCATCGCTTCCCACCCATTTCCGCAAAAAGCGCGGAAATGGATGGGGCACCCTGACGGTATTTAGTTGCCGAATCAATAGGCCCCTGAACCTGAAGTCTGGATTGAAGCGCCTTCAGGCACGGGCATCTTTTCGATTGTGAACAGAAGGCCCGGGGCTGAAGCCCATCGCCATTGCGTCTGCTTCTCAGTGGCCTGAAGGCCACGGCTCCCTCCGTAAAAACAAACAGAATCAACACCCACGCCGCATGGCTGTACTCTAAAGATAGATGCCTCCTATTCTCAATGCGCAATCCGTCAGCAAGCAATTCGGCGCCAAGCCGCTCTTCCACAACATTTCGCTTACCGTCGAGGACGGCGACCGAATCGGCCTGATTGGTCCCAACGGAGCGGGCAAATCCACGCTGCTGGCCATTCTGGCCGGTCAACTCGAGCCGGACACGGGTGAGCTGGCGGTGCGCAAGCAGGCCCGCGCCGCCTACGTGCCGCAGAACTCAATTTTTGCCCCCGGACTCAGCGTCCGGCAGGTGCTGGAGCAGGCGCTGGCCGCCGCGCATGTCAACGAGAACGAACGCGAAGGCCGTCTGCGCGAACTTTCTGGCCGCGCCGGTTTTACAGATCTCAACGCCGAGGCGGCCATGCTCTCTGGCGGCTGGCGCAAGCGTCTGGCCATCACCGAGGCCCTGCTCGTGGAGCCGGAAGTGCTGCTGCTCGACGAGCCAACCAACCACCTGGATCTGGCCGGCATCGAGTGGCTGGAGGCGCTGCTGGCCTCCTCTTCGTTCGCCGCCGTCACTGTCAGCCATGACCGCTACTTCCTCGAATCCACTTCCAGCGAAATCATTGAGCTGAATCGCGTCTATGCCGACGGCCTGTTGCGCGTGAAGGGCAATTTCAGCCATTTTCTAGAGGAGAAGGACGCGTATCTTGACGCGCAAAGCCGCCAGCAGGATAGCCTGCGCAACCGCGTCAAAACCGAGATCGAGTGGCTCAGGCGCGGCCCCAAGGCGCGCGCTGGCAAGTCGAAGGCGCGCATCGGCACGGCTCACGCCATGATCGGCAAGCTGGCCGCAATGGATGAGCGCACCACGGTCAATGAGACCGGCATCGACTTTGAGGCCAGCCATCGCAAGACCAAGCGGCTGGTTGAGTTCAAGAACGTCGCCTGCGATGTACCGGGCGATCATGCTTCCACTGAGGCCAATCCAAAAAGTCAAAGCAGCCCCCGGCGCTTGTTTACCGGACTCAACTTCATTCTCACCGCCGGGATGAAAGTGGGGCTGGTAGGCCCGAACGGCAGCGGCAAAACCACACTGCTGCGTCTGTTGCGGGGCGAAATCGAACCAGCCGAGGGCGCGATCCGCCGCGCCACGGCGCTGCGCCTGGTCTACTTCAGTCAGATGCGGGAGCTGGATGAAAGCCTCACCCTGCGCCGCGCGCTGGCGCCGGAGGGCGACTCGGTCATTCATCAGGGGCGGGTCGTGCATGTGGCCAGTTGGGCCGCGCGCTTCCTGTTTACCAGTGAGCAACTGAATCAACCGGTCGCCAACCTGAGCGGCGGCGAGCGGGCGCGCGTGCTGATCGCCAGGCTGATGCTGGAGCCGGCCGACGTGCTGCTGCTCGACGAGCCAACCAACGATCTGGACATTCCGACGCTGGAAATCCTCGAAGACAATCTGCTGGATTTTCCCGGAGCGCTGGTCCTGGTGACGCACGACCGCTATTTGCTGAATCGCGTCTCCTCGACCGTTCTGGGCCTCGACGGCAACGGCCACATCGGGCGGTTTGCCGACTACGCGCAGTGGGAGGACTGGCTCAAGGAATTGGAGAAAGCCGCGCAAGCCAGACCGGAGCCAAAGACTAACTCCGCCAACCTTGCTAACTCCGCCAACCCCGCCAAAAAGAAGTTATCCTATCTGGAGGCCCGCGAGTTCGCAACCATTGAAAAGCGCGTGGAAAAGTCCGATACGCGGCTGGCCGCCGCCCGCGCCAGCGTTGAAAATCCAGAGATTGCCACCGATGCCGCGGCCCTCCAGAAAGCGCTCAAGGAACTGGATGCGGCGCAGCAGGAAAGCGACACGCTCTACGCCCGCTGGGCAGAGCTGACGGAGAAGGCTGGATAGAACGGTTCGACGGGTCTCTAACCGCTTGAAGTTGTACCAGCATGGGTGCCACGGGTCCCGATTTTGGGAGCTGGGAAAGCACGAACTCAAGGTACAAAATGATGCGGTCAGAGACTCGGCGCACTTCCAGTTACCGCCGGTTCGCCAGGATGCCGGGCGGCATGTTCAAGTTAAGTAGGAGTAAGTAGGAGCATCGTGATTATTAACATTGCCAGACGCGCGTACAACCATAACTGGAATCTCGATCCCATTACGCGTTCCCTGCTCGATACCGATTTTTACAAGCTGCTGATGCTTCAGTTGATCTGGCAGCACTTTCCCAAGACCCACGCCTCCTTCTCGCTTCTCAATCGCACCAATTCGGTGCGCCTGGGCGAGATTGTCGACATCGACCTGTTGCGCGAGCAAATGGAAGCGACGAAAAATCTGCGCTTTCGCAAGTCCGAGCTGATCTGGCTGGCGGGCAACACGTTTTACGGGCGCAAGGACATCTTCGATCCTGCCTTTCTGGAGTGGCTCGAAAAAGATTTTCGCCTTTCGGATTTTGAGCTTTCAGTCAAAGACGGACAACTGGAGCTGCGTTTTGACGGTCTGTGGACCGAGACGACCATGTGGGAGATTTATGCTCTGGCGGCCATCGACGAGTTGAAGACGCGCGCCTGCCTGAAGCGCCTGAGCGAGTTTGAACTCGACATCTTGTATGCGCGCGCCAAGACCAAACTCTGGGAAAAAATGGCGCGGCTGCGCGGCGTTCCCGGCTTGAAGGTCAGCGACTTTGGGACGCGCCGCCGGCACAGTTTTTTGTGGCAGGAGTATGTGGTCAAGGCCATGAGCGACGTACTCGGCCCCAGCTTCTCCGGCAGCTCAAATACCTATCTGGCTTACAAGCACGATCTGGAAGCCATCGGCACCAACGCTCACGAGCTGCCCATGGCTTTGGCTGCGCTGGCTGACAATGAAGCGGACTTGAAAACCGCGCAATACCGCCTGCTGGAGTTATGGCAGCAAACCTATCAGGGAGAACTGCTCATCCTGCTGCCAGACACCTTTGGCACCACACAGTTCCTCAAGAATGCACCGGAGTGGGTGGCGGACTGGACCGGCCAGCGCGTTGACAGCAAGGACGCCTACGCGGCCGGAGACGAATACATCGCATGGCTCAGGGAGCGGGGGCGCGATCCGCGCCAAAAGCTGCTGATCGCCTCCGATGCGCTCGATGTGGATCAGATTCTCAGCCTCCATGCCTACTTTGGCGGGACCCTGCAACCTGGCGTTGCGCCCGGCGATTTTCACCGTGCCGAAGATTTTCTGGATAAGCGCAAATGGCTTCCCCAGCGGCGCATCCGCTTCAGCGCCGGATGGGGAACCTTCCTGACCAACGATTTTCGCGGCTGCAATCCCCAGGGCGATGACTGCTTCAACCCGGTGAGTCTGGTCTGCAAGCTGCACGATGTGGAGGGCCGCCCGGCAGTGAAACTCTCCGACAATTACGCCAAGGCGCTGGGAGATGCCGGTGAAGTGGAGCGCTACCGGCGGATTTTTGGAACGGCCGGGGTCGAGAATACGCCGGTCCTGGCGTGATGCCCGGGCTGATGAAACGGAAACGCCCCACCTACAGCCGTTTTCGCAAAGAGAACGTCATCCGCTAGATCATTTTCAGAATTAGCGTGCCGTAGCAAACATCCAGTAAGGCGGCTTTTCCTTGAGGAAAAAGCCTCTTGTATTCATCAACCCGCATTACAGCAATTCTGAAAATGCTCTATAATTCGCACGCGAAGGGACTTTCTGAATGCCATTGAAAACGATGCGGATGATGCGGCTGACGGCCATCGCCCTGGCTGGATTTCTGGGATGCGCCGGGTGGTTGAATGCCGCTCCCAAGCCGGTCAACCCCCATGCGACCCCCGAGGCGCAGGCGCTGCTTGCCTACCTCGATTCCATTTCCGGCAAGGAAACCATCGCCGGACAGCACAACTATCCCAATGTAGGCGCGCGCTGGACCGACACGGCCTACGATCTGACGGGCAAGTATCCGGGCCTGTTCGGTGGCGACTTCGGCTTTTCGGCGGGCGACGACAAGGACTCCGTGCTAGGGCGGCCGGCGATGATTGAAGAGGTCAAGCGCCAGTACCGGAACGGCGCGGTCATTACGCTGACGTGGCATGAGGTACGGCCCACCGACGACGAGCCGGTCAACTTCAAAAACAGCGTGCAGGGCCACTTGACCGATGCCGAGTGGCGGCAACTGCTGACCCCCGGCACGCCGCTCAATCAGCGCTGGCTGGCGCAGGTGGACGTAATCGCAGGCTATCTGAAACAACTGCGCGACGCCCATGTTCCGGTGCTCTTCCGTCCCTATCACGAGATCAATGGCAACTGGTTCTGGTGGGCGGGACGCCCAGGCTGGAACGGCTCCGCCGCGCTCTACCGCCAGATCTACGACCGCTTCGTCAATGTTCACCACCTGGACAATCTGATCTGGGTGTGGAATGCGAACGCGCCGAATCCCGGCTGGTTGCCAATTACCGACTATTATCCCGGCGCACAGTTCGTCGACGTGGTCACCATGGACATCTACGGCGAGTTCAAGCAGCCGTATTACCAGAGCATGCTCAAACTGGCTGGTGACAAGCCCATCGCCTTGGCCGAGGTGGGCAAACTGCCCACGCTCGAAGTGCTCAACCGGCAGCCGCGCTGGACTTATTTCATGGCCTGGAGCGAGTTTATCCAGAATGCCAACACTCCCGCGCAGGCCAAGGCCGTCTACGCTGCCCCGAGCGTGCTGACCCGCGATGATCCGCGGCTGGCCGCGCCGATGGCGGCGATTCGCAAGGCCACGGCCGTGGCGCAGTGAATCGAGCATTCCCTCTTCTGGTCATGCCGGGTTCGTGGCCTCCCACCCTTGCGACAAGAACAAGAACGTCGCAAGGGTGGGGCGCCCAGCAATGAGTCGATCCCTGCCAGGGACTCTCCGCGTGGTAGAAAGGTAAGTTAAGGAACAAGCGGAGATTTCCATGCCAAGCTCGGTAAAGGTCCTGATTGTCGAAGACGAACCCTACGCGCTGATGGGGCTGGCGGAACTGATCTCCGGCTGGGGATACCAGGCCGAGACCGCGCGCGACGGCATTGAGGGCTATGAAAAGTCTCTGGCCTGGAACCCGGCGATTGTGGTCACGGACCTGAAAATGCCGCGTCTGGACGGCATCGGTCTGCTGACCAAGCTGACCGGCGAAGGTTCCGGCCTGAGCGCCAATCTGGCCGTGGTGGTGCTCACCGCCATGGGCTCCATTCAACTGGCCGTCGAGGCCATGAAGCTGGGAGCCTACGACTTTTTGCAAAAGCCGGTGGACGCTACACGGCTCCGTACCATCCTGGCCAACGCCACGCGCCAGCGCGAAACCGCCATCGAGTTGGAAGTGGCGCGGCGGAGACTGCGCGAAACCGGCGTGCTGGGCGCGATGGTGGGCAGCTCCGAGCCGATGCGCGAAATCTTTCGGCTCATCGAGCAGATTGCGCCCTCCAACGTCTCGGTGCTCATCACCGGCGAAAGCGGCACGGGCAAGGAGCTGGTGGCGCGCACGCTGCACGATTTGAGCCCGCGCAAATCGCATCCCTTTGTCGCCGTCAACTGCGCGGCCATCCCTGAAACGCTGATCGAAAGCGAAATTTTCGGTCACGAGAAGGGCGCCTTCACCGGCGCGATCGAGCGGCGGGCCGGCTGCTTTGAGCTGGCCAACGGCGGCACGCTGCTGCTGGACGAGATTGGTGAAATGCCGCTCGCGACTCAAGCCACTTTGCTGCGCGTGCTGGAAGAACGGAAGTTCCGGCGGCTGGGCGCGCGCTCGGAGCAGGATGTGGATGTGCGTGTGCTGGCCTCAACCAACCGCGACCCGGCTCAGGCCGTCGCCGAGGGCAAGCTGCGGGCTGACCTCTACTACCGCCTGAACGTCTTCAACATCCACATGCCGCCCTTGCGCGAACATCTTGAGGATTTGCCGGCAATGGCCGATGCGATGGTGAGCGAGATGAACCAGAAGCACGGGCGGCGCGTCTCCGGCCTGACGCCCTTGATGCTGGACCGTTTGATGGCCCATGACTGGCCGGGAAATGGGCGCGAGCTGCGCAACACCATTGAGCGGGCGGTGGTTCTCTGCAAGGATGCGGCGCCGCTCGATGTGGGGCACCTGCCAGCAGGCTTCGGCAAGGCGCAGGAGGCGCTTGCCGCCAATGCCAGCGTAGTACCGATACATGTAGGCTCGACCGTGGATGAAGCCGAGCGGCTGCTGATTCTGCGCACGCTGGAAGCCACCGGCCAGAACAAGACCCACGCCGCGGAGATTCTGGGCATAGGCCTGAAAACCTTGCACAACAAGCTCAAGGAGTACAACCGCGAGCCGGGCGGAGCTGAAGCCTGACCCATGCGCCTGAAAACCAAACTCGTGCTGGCCATTACGCTGCTGGTGTTTCTCATTGCCGGGCTGCTCTCGCTGGTCTATGTGAGCCAGTTGCTTCAGGAAGCCGTGAAGCAGTCTTACGACACCAACAAGATGGTGGCCAACCAGGTGCGTTTTGCCTTGCAGAATGCTTTGGAAAACGGTCTGAAGGACCGCAAGGTCGATCCCGGCAATCCGGCCCAGTTGCGCAATCTGGAGGCCCAGGCCGTGCGCGGCGATGCCACGCTGCAAGCGGTGATCGACTCGGTGAACCGCTACTCGCTCACGGTCTACGACATCAACATCGGCGACCGGCGGCAGAGCACGCTGCTCAGCACCGATCCCGAAAACGAAGACAGGCCGGTGCCCGCGCGCCCCGGCTTTCAACAGCTTCTGGACGCCAATTCCATTGAGCTGATGCGGCAGGTCTTCGGTCCGCCGCGCGTTTATGACGTGGCCGTTCCGCTTGAACGCAATGGCGCGCCTTTCGCCACCGTGCATGTGGGCGTGCGCACCACGTTTCTGCGCGCTGTTTACAAGCCCTGGCTGACCGAGGCCCTGACGCTGATGGGCTTTGCGCTAGGCGCTGCCCTGATCGCCGCTTTTCTGCTGAGCAACCTGGCGCTGCGGCCCCTGGAAGAGATCAGCCTGCAACTCGACGGCTGGAACGCGGCAGACGAGGAAGGCGAGGAAGAGGAAACATCGCCCCGGCAGGACACGCCCGCCCAGGTTTCCAGCAAAATCGATAAAATCGGCCAGCGCATGCGCAATGTGCAAGAGGTTTTCTCCACGCTGAAGGACAACATGGACCAGATCCTCGCCAACCTGCAGGACGGCATTCTGCTCTTTACCGGGGATGGGCGCGCCGTGCTGGTTTCAGAGGCGGCGCGGCGGTTTCTCAACGTGGAAAACGGCAGCTTGCTCGGCTTGGACGCGCGCGCGGTCTTCGGCAGTTCAACGGTGCTGGGAAAGACTCTGCGTGATGCTTTTGAAGCTCGCCACGCGCTGATCAAAGAAGCGATTCTTACCGAGACCGGGCGACGCATTGAAGCCTCGATGGACTTTATTCACGACGACCGCACAGGGCAGGGATTGGGCGCGCTGGTCACGCTGCACGACCTTGAGTCGGTCGAGGAGATCGAGTCGGAGTTAGAGCTTTCGCGGCGCATGGCGTCGATTGGCCGGCTTACCTCCGGCGTGGGCCACGAGGTCAAGAACCCTATCAACGCCATTGTGGTGCATCTGGAATTGTTGAAGACCAAGCTGGGCGACACCGGCGCTCCGGCGCTCCGGCACCTGGAAGTGATTGACTCGGAGATTCATCGCCTGGACCGCGTAGTGCAGACGCTGGTGGATTTTTCGCGCCCCGTGGAACTGCAACTGCGCGAGCAGGACCTGCGCCCGGTCCTCAATGGCGTGCTGGCGCTGGCGGCCGAGGATCTTTCCATCCACCATGTCACACTGGTCACCCATCTGCCCTCCACTCCGCTGACGGCCAATGTTGACGCGGACCTGCTCAAGCAGGCGGTACTGAATTTGATTCAGAACGGCGCGCAGGCCATGGAGCAAGGAGGCCAGTTGACGGTGGTCCTGGAAAAGGATGGAAAAACGGCTGTCTTGCGCGTTGCCGACGAAGGCCCCGGCATCCCGGAAGAGATCCGTGGAAAAATCTTCGACCTCTACTTCACCACCAAGAGCGGTGGTACCGGAATCGGTTTGGCAATGGCCTACCGGATTCTCCAGTTCCACCACGGGAGCATCGAAGTAAAATCAGAAGTAGGCCATGGCACGGAATTTCTGTTGCGCATTCCGCTCGCCGCGGAATGGGGACAACGGCGTCTTCAGCCGGCAAATCAATCAAACGGGGAAGGACTTGCGGGATGAAGCTGCCTGCCAGATGTGTCGTGTGGCTGCTGCCGTTGTTGCTGGCGGGGTGCTTCCACAAGGCCAAGCCAGCGCAGGTTCAGACGCTTGCGCCGCCCACTGAAAATGCGCCCGCAACTGTCCCAGGACCCACCGAGCCTCCTCCTCCGGCGGCGACGGTTCCCAGCCAGCCTCCCGCGCCTGGCGCGAATGCGCAAACCAAGGAGACGCCTAAGCCTCCGGTCCGGCGCAGAAAACGCCCGACCAACAACACGCCGCAGGCGTCCAGGGGAAACTCCGGCGTGAGCGCCGTGGGCCAACTCTCTTCGGGCGGCGCATTCGATCTGCGGCAACAAACGCTGAATTCGATCGCGGCCACCGAGCGCGGCTTGAACGGCCTTGGCCACCAGCTCAACGCGCCGGAGCAGAAAACTGCCGCGCAGGTCCGGGAGTTTCTGAAGCAGGCCCGCACGGCGCTCAACTCCGGCGACGTGGATGGAGCGCGCACGCTGGCAGCCAAGGCGGGTGTGCTGCTGGGTGAGCTGGACCGGTAAGAACAGTGAACAGTGGACAGTGAACAGACAATCGGGTGCCCCATTGAATCGGGTTCTGATTGAATCGGGTGCCCCACTTTCGGCACAGCTTCATCGTGCCTAAAGTGGGATAGCTCCATCTATCTATGGTTTTTTATAGCTTTTCCTAGTCCCCTAGTACCTATTGATCCGGCAACTAAATACTGTCAGGGTGCCCCATCCATTTCCGCGCTTTTTGCGGAAATGGGTGGGAAACAATGTCACTGTTTTCTTGCCGGATCAATAGTCCCTATTTTTCACCGCTCTCCCCAACTGAGCTTGCTGCGCAGAGCCTCGAAGAATCCGCTGTCACTCGTCCGTATCAGGTTGACGGTGTACGCGGACTTGCGGCAGCGGACCTCATCGCCCAGGAGCAGCTCGACGATCTTCTGGCCGTCCACGGTGAGTTGCGCCGAATTGGCGACGCCCTCGACCCGGACAGTGAGCGAGGCATCGCCGCGAACAACGATGGGGCGAAGCGTGAGCAGATGAGGGCAGATGGGCGTAACCACCATCGCGTCCACGTCCGGCGTCAGGATGGGGCCGTTGGCGGAGAGCGTATAGGCCGTGGAGCCGGTGGGGGTGGAGACGATGACGCCGTCGGCGCGGAAGCGGGCCACGCTTTTGCCTTCCAGCTCGATGGCAAAGCTGCTCATGCGCGCAATGTCTCCCTTGGAGACCACGACTTCATTCAGCGCCTCATAGCTCGAACGCAGCGCGCCCGCGCGCCACAGCTCCGCATGAAGCATGGTGCGAACATCCTTTTCATAGCAACTGGCGCACCAGCCCTCCAGCGTCGGATATAGATCGGCGAGGCGCACCTCGGTCAAAAAGCCGAGCGAACCCAGATTCACGCTGAGAATGGGCGCACCGGTCGCGGCAAAGATGCGCGCCACGGAAAGCAGCGTGCCGTCGCCGCCCAAAACGATCACCAGCTCGGGCGCTTTTTCCGGCATGGCCGCACGGTCAATGGCCGGCGCGGTTGCCGTATACTGCCCGCCCTCCAGGTCCACGAACGGCTCATAGTTGTGCCGGCGCAGCCATGCAATCAACTCCGGCAGCAGCCGGGCCAGCTCTTCCTTTTGCGATTTGCAGACAATCGCTACACGCACCATGATTTCCAGTGTAACGAATCGGGACCAGCGAATGATAGATGCCCCGGCAGCCGTTTGCTCATTGCCGGAACGGATCGCTTCTTTTTTCGTCTGAAAATGCTGTACATTATGAGGAGATGCTCGGATATACGCCAAAAGCAAAATCACAGTAAACGCAGCATACCAGGGATAGATTTGGAATGATGTCTGACGATAACGTTTCACAAAGAATAGCAATTCTGCGGCTTCCGCTCATTGCCGGAATTGTTTTTTTTCACAACTGCACGACGACATTTGAACTGGCGTCAGAATCCACTAGCGTTACACAGAATCGCGCCTGGGTTGATTTTGTAAGATACTTCATTTCGCTGGATGCCGCGCTAGTCGCCATTCCCATGTTCTTCCTGATCTCCGGCTATTTGTTCTTTTTAGGCGAGTGGTCTCGCGAAAGATACGTCAGTAAGCTCAAAAGACGTGTGCATACTCTGCTGATTCCCTTCCTGTTTTGGAACCTATTCACTTTACTGGTTCTTGCCGTCGGGCAAAGCATTCCCCAGGTAAGTCAATACTTTTTTACCCAGTATTACCCGCCGATTCATTCCTTTTCCTGCCTCAATTACATCAATGCGCTGTCCGGAATAGCTATCAGGTGGCCCATTGCAGGTCACTTCTGGTTTATCCGGGATCTGATGGCTGTTGTCGTACTAGCTCCTGTAATCCATTTTCTTTTAAGCAATAAAAAGTGGGGAATACTCTTTCTTGTTATTCTGGTTTGCCTGCGGTTTGCCATGCCTTCGTGGCCTGACTTCTGGCCGGGCTTCCGGGCCTGTTTCTTTTTCACCCTGGGTGCATACCTGTCTCAACATGGGAAGAGCATAATGTGTCTGGATAAGTTCGGCCCGTGGATCTGCACGGTCTTTCTTGGCCTTATCGTTTTCCATTCGGCTTTCCCTCATAGCCCAAAATATCTTGAGCACTTAGTGGTTATCTTTGGACTGCCAAGTGTATGGTGGCTTTCAGGACTTGTGACAAAAACTGCCAGATTGAAATCATTGCTTATAGCATCGGGTAGTAGCAGTTTCTTTGTTTTTGCGGCACACGAACCCTTACAAGGCACTCTTATCAAAGTAACTCATAAGCTATTCTTGCCCAGCAGCGGTGTGGTAACCCTGGCGCTCTACTTCTCGATTCCTCTATGCGTTATTGCGCTACTGGTAACGCTCTATCACTGCTTGCTGAAGACGATGCCCTCTTTTCTCGATTTTATTGCCGGAAGCTCCCATCGATTCCGCAAGCAGCGTGGCTGAATTTCGGCGCGCACATCTAGCCTAAACTCCAGCCCGGCGCGCATAGAGCAGAAACTCGTGGTTGCCCTCCATGCCGGTAATGGGCGATGGAATGGTCTCAACCACCTGCCAGCCCAGTGAACGGACACAATCGGCCACCCTGTCGATGGCCAGCCTGTGGGCTGCGGGGTCGCGGACAATGCCGCCCTTGCCCACGTGGCCGCGCCCGGCCTCGAACTGCGGCTTGACCAGGATGACGGCTTCGCTCAGATGCGGCGCGGCGGCAAAGACCGGCTCCAGCAGCAGCGTGGCCGAAATGAACGAGACATCCATCACCAACAGCGTTAGCTCCGCTCTTCCCTCCCCCGCAACCAATGCGCCAGGTTCCAGCAGGCGCGCATTGGTCCGCTCCACCAGGTGAACGCGCGGGTCGCTGCGCAGCTTCATGGCGATCTGGCCAAAGCCGGTATCGACGGCGGTGACTGCGGCTGCGCCGTGCTGCAAGAGGCAATCCGTGAATCCGCCGGTCGAAGCGCCCACATCCAGGCAGGTGCGGCCCTCTACGGCGATGGGCCAGCGCGCGAGCGCCCCGGCCAGCTTCAGCCCTCCGCGGCTTACATAGGGCTGATCCTCGCCGAGCAGGCGGATGGCGGCATCCGCAGGAACGGACGTGCCGGGCTTCTCCACCTTCTGTTCGTCCACCAGAACCCGGCCTTCAAGGATGAACGCCTGCGCGCGCGTCCGGCTGGGAACAAGTCCCCGCTCAACCAGCAGAAGGTCCACGCGTATTTTTGTGCCGCCAGCCATTGCTTATCCCTATTCACTCGCCCGCCGGAAGTGTGCGGACGCAAAAACAGCCAAAGAATCCTTTCCTCACGGAAAAACCTCTTTGGCTGTCTCGACTCACGTCTCTGCCGAATTGATACTATTTCAGATTCTTGACATCCTGAACCTTGCAGTTTGCAAGCGCCACCGAATCTGAACTTGACGCAGGATTGTATTCACTGAGCGGCAGGTTGCAAGGCTGGCCATAACCAGGGGTCCGGCTCAAGTTGTTGCTGTTTACAGCGGTTCCGTCCTGGGTGTTCACGCGCACATCCACGATGTTGCCCACGACCGGCACCGTTGTGTCCAGTGTGTCTGCTTCGGCTCCGCCGGCGTTGATAACGGTGAGGAGGTTGCTGTCCGGCGAGGCCACATAAACCTTGCCATACTCCGAGTTCTGGATCGAAGCCACGTTGCGCGGATGGCCGGTGACGGGCAGCGTCTTTTCCACCGTGTTGCTGCTCAGGGCCACGACCGTCACGGTGCCATTTCCCGTACCATCATCGGCCTGATTGGCGGTATAGGCGCGGCTTCCGTCAAGGAGAACCGTTACGCTGGCGGGATTCGTGCCCACCGGAATCGTGTAGGTGGTGCCGAAGGCCGCGCTGTCATTGCCCCACCGGTCCAGGCTCACGTCAATGACGCTGATGGTTCCGCCATCATAGTTGGCCACAACCAATAAGCTCTTGGCGGTATTGTACTCGGCGTAGACCGGGCCGGCTGTCGCGGCCAATCCGCCATCAGCGGCCAAACTGCAGGTCGGGTCAGAGGCATAATTGCAATTTGCGGGAGCGTTGGTGGTATTCAGCGCGGCCTGAGAAAGCGGTAAAGTGGAATGACAAGTCACCGTCCGTCCGGTATTGTGATCAACAAAAGGGGTGCAGGAGTTCAGCGCGCCATCCGTCATATTAATCACAGTGATGGTGTCGCTGCCCCGATTGAGCACGAAGAGCCGGGAGGCATCACTGCTCTCGACGGCGTAGACCGGGCACTTGCCCAGAGGAATCTTGGCGGAAACCGTGTAGCTGGATTCGATTACATCCGCCTCGCCGTTTGCGGCAACCGTTGAAGGCGAGATGTTGCACTCCACGCCAGTAAGAATTCCTTCTCCCTGGCTGATGCCGTAGCTGCGCGAAGTACTTCCCATAACAAGCACCGGCGTCGGCGCCAGCGAAACAGTGCGCTGCAAGGTCTGCGGACTTCCGGAAAAAGCATCCGCAACATTTTTATCAAGATCGGCAACCCACAGCCCGCTCGACGTCGCATAGATATTCATCGGCTGCGCCGTACTGGGAAACGTGGTGGGATACACCTGTTTCTGCTGCAACGACTTGGAAACCGGGAAATTGGATATGGTGCTGTCGCTATTATTGGTGTATCCCGAGCCGCCTGTCGTGTCCAGGGTAAACGAGACCGGATCAGGCCCGGTGGTGCAAGCTTGGGCCATCCATGTATCGCCAGAGTAGTCGATGATCGTCACAATACCGGCTTTTGTGGTAGGGCAAGACGTAGTGGCGCTCGAAGGGGCTGAAACCACCACAGCATACGCCGTCGTCTGCGCGGCAGGCCCACTGGGGGTAGTAGTCGTTACTGTTGACCGGTAGTTGTTGCCGCAACCAGCAACCAAGGCTGCGACCGCAATCGCCACGCCCGTCTTTCCCAGCCGCATACGCGCCTTGCCAAAATTCATGCGATAGAACCTCATTCAGTAGTTTCCTGCGTACCTCGTGATTGTAAATCAGGGAGCCGGGGAATGAGGCCGGCTCCGGCTTTCGCAATCGCGCCGCCGGCTTCCCTCCCGGCGCCCAGACGATACGATAAGGCGTGGCTCAAATCAAGCTGATCTGGCAATCGAAACTGGTGCTACTCCTGGTGCTACCCTTCGCGGCTGCAAGCGTGGTGCTCCAAGGCCACTTTTTTGCGGAAAACCTGGCGCAAACCGCTATTTGGACGCTGGGCCTGAGCCTGCTTTTGGGGCTGATCGTTGCGCAAATGCGCGCCGCCACGCCGGGCGGGGCTTTTACCGGAGCGGTCATCACGGCGTGCCTGATGTTTTCCACCGCGAGTTTTCCCTATCAGCCGTGGCGCACGGCGCTCGTGCCGGTAATGGCGCTGTTCGTGCTCACATGGGCTGGCACACGGCTGGGCCGGAAACAGAAGGAGCGGCTGGGCACAGCCGAAAGGCGGCAAGGACGCTCCGCCGCGCAGGTGGCGGCCAACCTGGGCGTGGCAATGCTGGCTTGTAATGATTTGGCGCAGTCCTGGCTGGCCGGCTTCGGCTGGTTCTCGCGGGCTGACCAAGCGCCCATGCTGCTGTTTGCCGTGGGTCTGGCGGCTCTGGCCGAGGCCACGGCGGATACGGTCTCTTCGGAGGCCGGCCAGGCGCTGTGCGGATGGCCGCGACTAATAACGACCTTGCGCCAAGTCGAGCCGGGCACAAACGGAGCCATCAGCCTGGCTGGGACGCTGGCCGGAGTCTTTGCGGCGGGGATCGTTTCCGGCCTGGGCGCGCTGGCGCTCAGCGGCGGCGCGGCTATGTTCTGGATCAGCGGCGCGGGCGCGCTCTTCGGGCTGTTCTTTGACAGCCTGCTGGGAGCAACGCTCGAGCGGCGCGGCTGGCTGAACAACGACGCGGTGAATTTTCTGGCAACCGCCAGCGCGGCCGGGTTTGCGATGGTGATGTTGGCGATTCGTTTTCATTGAAAGATGTAGCACTTTCGCCTGATGCCATTCTTATCGCAGAGAATGCCGGGTGCCCCCATCCTGACCGCGCCAACGCCGCCTCAGTGCAAATGCAGTCTCCAGGCCGTATAACTCAAAATCTCATGGGTGATGCGCTCGAAATCATTTGAGCCGCCCTCGATGGGCACGCGCGGACGCGGCGACGTCAGCACGTCGAAGCCCTCGGTGGCGCAGATTTCATGGATGCGGAACAGATGCGTTCCGTCGCTGACGATCACCAGCCTCCGCATGCTGTTGGCGCGGGCGATGACGGCGATGCGCCGGGCCGACTCTCCCGTGTTGCGGCTCTCGGTTTCGGCAATAATCGCACTCTCGGGAACGCCCAGGCTCATCAAGTATTCCTTGCCCACGGCGCCTTCGTTGTACTGGTCGCCGCCGCTCCCGCCCAGCGTAATGAGCAGCGGCGCAATGCCATGCCGATAGAGCACCAACGCGTGGTCGAGGCGCGCGCGATAGACCGGGGAGGGGCGGCCATCGTACTCCGCCGCGCCAAAAATGCCGATGGCGTCGGCCTGAGCGGCATGATCCTGGACAGCATAGCGCTCGACCTGCACATAGACCCAGCGGCACCAGCCCAAAGCTCCCACCGCCAGCACAAGCGCAAGCGCGAGCGCGGTGCGCAGAATCCAGTGGCGGCGTTTTGGCTTGGACGAGATTTTCATACATTCATTAGGATGCAGGAAACCGTGGATAAGGGGCAGAGATCACAGATCAGAGGACAGGGTACTAGGATCAGTTTATCCACAATCGGCGAACCCTGAACACACTATAGGTAAAAAGACGCGGCCGTTTCCTGCCCTTAGTCCCAGTCCCTGGTCCCTGCATTCCGTCACCGGTGTAACGCCATAACGATCTCATGGGCAGGGATGGCGCCTTCGCGCAGAATCTCCCAGCGCCCCTCGCCCAGCGTGAGATCAACGATGGTAGTGGGCAGCGTGTGGCCGGTAGGGCCGCCGTCAACGATGAGCGGAATGAGGTCGCCGATCTGATCCAGCACGCTGGCGGCGTCAACGCACTCGGAGGCTCCGCGCAGATTGGCCGAGGTGGCCGTAATGGGCAATCCAAAGCGCTTCACCACCGCGCGAGGAATGGCGGCGGCAGGCACACGCAGAGCCACATTGCCGGTGTTGGCCGTCGAGCGCAGCGGCAGCTTGCAGCCGGCCTTCACGATGATGGTCAGCGGACCGGGCCAGAAGCGCTCCGCCAGCTTGTCCAGCAGCGGGTCGCTTTCGCGCACCAATTCGTAGGCCTGAGCCAGCGAGCCAATCAGCAGCGACAGCGGCTTCTGCTTCTGGCGGTTCTTGATCCGGTAAATCTGCTCGACGGCATGAAGATTCACCGGATCGACAGCCAGACCATAGAAGGTATCCGTTGGCAGCGCAACCACATCGCCCTTGCGCAGGCAGGAGACGATATAGTCGATCCGGTCCGGCTGGGGTTCATCGGGATGGACGCGCAAGATCTCCGCTGACAAGAAGGTCTACCTCACTTCCCGAATGGCAGGTTAGGGAGCAATAAAAATTATCATAGCACCATTATTGGTGCATTCCGCGATACGCCTTCCGCTCCATCGCATCAGAATGAGCAACAGACTAGAATCACGCTAGGTCTTGGAACGCATGAAGTTGTACCAATGCTGGGTGCCCCAGGTCTCGATTTTGAGACCTGGGATACCTCGAATTCAATGGTCCGAAATCAACCGGTCAGAGACCTGAAACATGCCTGGAGGAAAGCGGTTCGTCCCCGATATGCCTGTCCGCATTGTACAGAGTAAGCAGAACGCCCGCCTGAAGCAGTTGCGTCAGGCGCTGGCTCATCCCGGCCGCAACGGCTGCGATCTGGCCGGCATCGAGGGACCGAAGCTGCTGGATGAAGCGCTGCGGGCTGGCCTACGCGTGGCTTGCGTCTTTGCCGCCCAGGGCGCTGAACCGCTGCTGGACGGCCTTCCGCTCCCGCCCGAAGCGGAAATTCTGCTTTTGCCCCGGGAATTGCTCAATTCCGCGCTGACCACCGAGACGCCGCAGCCCGTGGCCGCGCTGGTTGAGCCGCCAAAGTGGACTTGGGAGGACGTTTTCGCGGATCATGCAAAAGCGCCACTGCTGATTGTGCTGGCCGGCCTGCAAGACCCCGGCAACGTGGGAACGATCTTGCGCTCCGCCGAGGCCTTCGGCGC
>Ga0224525_1000125_pt1 | contig 40775 bp, 42 predicted proteins | sample CFST100metaG_FD_179874 | JGI IMG/M metagenome (GOLD analysis project Ga0224525, IMG submission 179874) | Peat soil microbial communities from Stordalen Mire, Sweden - C.F.S.T100 | ecosystem: Environmental > Terrestrial > Soil > Wetlands > Peat | place: Sweden: Norrbotten County, Stordalen Mire...
TCATTTACTAAAGACATCTGGGCGCGGCGGCTTATTTCCGCCTCAACCAAGCGTACGTTCTGACCATATTTCAAACGGCTTAAAGCTCTAATTTTATTGGCCATTCCCTCCCGTTTAACTCCTAAAATAGGCCAAATAGTACTAAGTGAGAAAGGACGAGTAGCCGAATTATCAACCAAAAGTTTAATTACGGCCATCCCCATGCCGACATTAATTAAATCGTATTGATTAAAAACCGGAGAAAATTCTTTAACTAAAAAATCCGCATCTTCTGAACCGACTTTAAAACTGATCATCGTACCGACGTTGCCGAAAACCGCGTCCTTTATTTCATCGTTATTGTTTTTACTTAATTGCCCGATGTACTGATGAGCGATAATTAAATCTAAAGCGTATTTACGAGCTTCGGATAATATCTGACAAATCGAGGAGGTGGTAAAATTTTGGAATTCATCAATATAAAGATAAAAATCTTTTCTCTCTTCCGGCGGTAAATCGGTACGCGATAAAGCGGCCATTAAAATTTTGCCGACCAAAATCATACCGAGAAGATAAGCATTCATTTCTCCAACTAAACCCTTTGGTAAATCGACTAATAATATTTTCTGTCCATCCATCACTTCGCGCAAATTAAAAGCACTCTTCTGCTGGCCGATTATCGGCCGCATCATATCATTAGAAATAAACGAAGTTAATTTTGAGGTGATATATGGGACAATATTGGCAAGAGCCGCTTCTCCGCCCGCCTTCTCTGCTTCCTTGCGCCAAAAATCAACTACCGTTTGATTTTTGCAACGGCTTAATTTAAATCTTCGAAAATCAGCATCAGCCAAAACTTTAGGAATTTCCATTAATGTCGAACCGGACTCCGGATCATCCATAATAAGCAACATCGCGTTACGCATATATTGTTCAAACATCGGTCCGCCGGTAGCTTTCAAATCATATAACTTATCAAGAATACCAATCATCTCATTAATAACAAAACTTTTCTGTTCCGGATAACGTGGATCATACTCTAGTAAATTCAAAGCGAGTGGACGCTCGATATCTCCAGGTGAAAAAATAATAACATCTTCTGCTCTCTCGGGCGGAATCCTGTCTAAAATATCCGTGATTAAATCGCCATTCGGATCAAAAACACAAACGCCTTCCCCGTTCTGAATATCTTGAATAGCCATATTGGCTAAAAGTACAGATTTACCGGTACCGGATTTACCGACGATATAAGTATGGCGGCGGCGATCTTTACGCTTGATTCTAATTTCTTTTTTCACTCCGCGATAAATATTTTCACCCAACGTTATTCCTTCATTGGGAATAGTGGCCGGTGCGGGAGCGATTCTCGAAGTCAACCAAACAATATTAGGCGTTTCTGTTCCCTTGAGCGGCAAATGGAAAAGACTGGTTAATTCTTCCGTCCCCAACAAAAAACTTAAACTGTCTCTAAAGCGACGATAAATAAAATCATCGATAATCCTGTGCTGATTACCGGTATAAATACGGGAAAAATTATTTCCGTAATTATAATTATTATATTCATTATAAACATTCGACAAATTTTCCAAATAATACGCCGCCTTCTCTTTTGTTTCCGCACAAGCCACTAAACGCAGATTAACTTCCAGCCCGGCTTTTTGATTTTTTTCTTCAATCATTTTAAGCATTTCTTGCTCAACGGCGGTTAGATATTTTGTTGTCTGCATGCCCGGCTGTTGATTCTTCTGCTGTTTAACTTTTGGAGGGAAAAAAGCATAATACATTGCCCAAAAAGGATTACTCGCCCGAAGTCCGTGCCAAACAGATCCATAGCGGTTAATCATATTGGAAGTCCTTTTACTAGCTTTATGCCAACCTCCGGGAGCGCTACGAACGATATACTGGATAGAAATACTTTCCTGTCTATCTAATTTCGATAAAACGTTAATAATTGAATTAAGCGGATCAACCGACATTTTTTCATAAGTCTTTAAAGATAAGACAAATTGATTTTTGGTTTTAAGATAAGCGGCCGCGACATAGCCGTTAGGAACAAAAGCGTTATAATCCGTAACTTCCTCCAAGACCGCATCGGGATAATGAGCGGTAATTTGTTTTTCCAAATACAAGGCATTTTTTTCTGGCGCAACCGCATAAAAATAAATTTTCCCATGTTCAGCTACTATCTCAAAAGAAAAATGATCATCCCTTCCCAAAAACCAACTAATGAAACCTCTCTGGGCGCGTAAACCGCCGATAGCCGAAAAAATCGTTTCGCCTTTGGCAATTTCTTCTTTCAACTGCTGGATAGTCCCTTCCTTGTTTTCATCTTTCGGTTTTTCTTTCGGAAGTTTTATTAAAAAAAGCTTATGTTTAAAATGGTTCCGCCCTAATCCAAAAATTCTAACAAGCTTGCGGGCCAAAAATAAAAGAAATATTAAAAAAACAAAGACGGCTGCGCCTTCTAAAATAATAATGGGGTCAAGGTATGTGCTTGGATCTTCCATAAAAATTTATCTATCTTTTATCTTTTAAACGCAAAATCTTATCGGCTTTTATCTTTACTTCTTGTTCTAGAAAAAATTTGTTTATCCCTGTTACTAAGGACAGCCATTTTCTGATTAGAGCCACTATCTTATTAATTTTTACTTTAGTAGAATTCAAGAGTTTACTAATTTTGGTAACGGTTTCTTCTCCTTCTTTTTGAAAAACTTTTTGTTCCTCAGGCTTCATTTTCAAAAATACTTCACCCAAACCTTCCGATAGAATGCTATCTATCGCCGCTTCTTGTTTTTTCTGCCAATCAGACGCTACGGGCGACAGAGTAAAATTCCCGGCATCTTTTTTTTCTATCGGTTTGGCCGGAATTTCTATTTTTTTTTGAGCAACCGGCAAAATACGCTCGACCTTATTCTCCGAGCTTGATATTTTTTCAACTTTATTAAGCTCTGGCTTTATCGTTTCAAAAGTCGGCTTTTCAATCTTTATTTCTCCGGCCATATTTATTAATTAGCAGTAATCGCCTCAACAGGGCAATTAGCGGCTGCGTTTTTGGCACAATCGGTCGTTTCTTCTTTAACGACTTCCGATTTGCCGCTAGCGCCAATGACGAAAGTTTCCGGACACATACCGGCACATAAACCGCAGCCAATACACTTGTCTTGATTTACTTTTACCATATTTTTTTTATTAGTTTTTTAGTTAATTTTTATGTCTTTATTATAGCATAACGCTTAAAAAATAAAACCCTGTTTCTGGCCCTAAGATTGGCTATAAAATACCCCATATTTGACAATTTTCCACGCATAAGTTATATTTAAGTAACAAAGTTTAAATTAACCTTAATCAACCCCTAAAGTGCTAGTCCTCTGGCTAGCATTTTCAGTGTAAATCAATCTATATGGCACATAAGAAAGCCGCTGGGTCAACCTCGTTGGGCCGCGAATCAGAAAGCAAACGTTTAGGCGTTAAGTTAACTGATGGCGAATGGGCTAAGACAGGCGCAATCATTATCAGACAACGTGGTACTAAATATCATCCTGGCCTTAACGTCGGTATTGGCGGAGACGATACTTTATTCGCTCTTAAGAATGGTTTTGTAAAATTTACTACCAAAAAGTTAAGAAAATTCAATAATACTCTTAAATCCACTAAAATTGTTAACGTCATTCTTTTGACTGACGCAAAACGTGAAGAATTAAGAAAGGCCGCTAAAGAAACTATTGCTAAGAATGCTGCCAAGAAAGCGGTTAGAGCTTCTTCTAAGAATGCAATCAAAAATGCCGCTAAAAAAGTTGCTAAAACTAAGGCTAAAAAAGCTAATCCTAAAAAGGCGATAAAATAATTACTTCTTAAAGTATAAAAAACAGACTCCATTTGGGGTCTGTTTTTATGTAACAAAAAATTTGACCGGAAAAACACAAAAATGATATAATAACAAAAAAGGGCAACCATCAGTTGAACCCTTTTTTCTTAATATTTTCGATATTTTTTACTTCCCTATTACTAGTAAATTACTCATCATTCTTCTTATTTATCCCCTTTGCAAACTTTCATAAATTCAACAAATAATGGATGCGGGGCAAGCGGACGAGAAATATATTCCGGATGAAATTGAACACCAATAAAAAATGGATGACTGGTAATTTCTACCGACTCGACAATCTGTCCATCCGGTGAAGTACCAGCAACAGTCAAACCCAATTTTTCAAACATATCGCGATAATCATTGTTAAACTCGTAACGATGACGATGACGTTCGGAAACAATCTTATTGGAATTAAAACGGGCATAAGCCTTAGCTAAATGTGTTTCCGAGTTAATCTTACATGGCCAACCACCTAAACGGATAGTTCCGCCATATCCCTTTTCTTTAATAAGTTCCGCCTGTCCGGGCATAATATGAATAACCGGATTTTTGGTCTTTGAATCAACTTCGGAAGAATTAGCATCTTTCAAACCGGCCACATCGCGAGCAAACTCAATAACGGCCATCTGCATACCGTAACAAAGACCAAAGTATGGAACTTTATTTTCTCGGCAATATCTAATTGTCTTTATTTTCCCTTCCGAACCGCGTGAACCCCAACCTTGAGGAACAATTATCCCGTCCATTCCTTTTAAAATTTTAGTTCCCTCGGTTTCAACCTCTTCGGCACTTAACCAATGAATTTTCGCCTTGCAATGATTATAAGCGCTGGCATGTTTAATTGCTTCAATAACGGAAATATAAGAATCACCAAAAGAAAAATCACCGCTCGCAAAATATTTTCCGACTACGCCAATATTTATTATTGGGTCTTTTGTCTTGGAATTTGCCACCATTTTTTTCCAAGCTTCATTATCACTTTTTTTCTTACGGACGGGTAAATTAAACTTCTCTAAAATACGCAGGCTTAAATTATCCTTTTCAAAATTAAGAGGAATATCATAAATCGAATCGGCGTCAGGCGCGGCAATCACGGCATCAAGAGGTACGCCGCAATTTATTGATAATTTCTCACGGCGAGACTGGTCAATCGGTTTCTCAGCGCGAGCAACGATAAAATCCGGCTGGATACCAGCTGACTGCAAATTACGAGCGGCGTGCTGAGTCGGTTTAGTTTTCATCTCCCCGATCATATTCGGTATCGGCAGATAAGAAACGAGGACAAAAAGGACATCCTTGGGATGAAATAATTTCATCACGCGAGCCGCTTCTAGAAATAATAAATTTTCATATTCCCCAACGGTGCCGCCGATCTCAATAATCATTATTTCCGCTTTCACCTTGGCAACCGCTTTTTCAATTCGATCGCGAATTTCCTCGGGAATATGCGGAATAACCTGAACGCATTTACCTTTATATTCAAGATTACGTTCGCGGGCAATGACGGTCTGATAAACGCGTCCCGTTGTCATGTAATTTTCTTTATATATATTTTTTCCCAAAAATCTTTCATAGTTACCGATATCCTGATCGGTTTCGTCGCCATCTTCAGTCACAAAAACCTCGCCATGCTCAATCGGATTCATTGTCCCGGCGTCAACATTAATATAAGGGTCCATCTTTATTGCACTAACATTATAACCACGTGCTTGAAGAATCTGACCAATAGAAGCAGTTGTCACACCTTTACCGACTCCAGACATTACTCCACCGGTGACAAAGATGTACTTCGTTGAATTTTTTTCTTTTTTCTCTTTTTGAGCTGTTTTTTTGACTGAAGGCATACTACTTAATATTTATTTTTTATTTTTTCTTTTGCTTTAAAATATCTAGAGCCTTATTCATTTGAGGATCAACATTCTTATCAACATCTTTCTGTTCCAATTTAACTACGACGCTCGGCGCAATTCCCTTTTCGTTAATAGAATCTCCAGCCGGAGTCAACCATTTAGCAATAGTGATCTTTAAAGCCGAACCGTCACTCAAATCTTGGAGCGTTTGGACTGAACCTTTGCCGTATGTCTGTTCGCCAACTAAAGTCGCTTTCTTATAATCTCGTAGAGCACCAGCAACAATTTCTGAGGCCGAAGCGCTCCCACCGTTAACAAGAACAACGGTTGGAATATTCTTCAAACGAGCGCTTCCATTAGACGGATATTCATTACGTTTGTTATCGCTAAATTGTTCGGCAACAACCGGACCGGCTTCAACCCATTCTGAAGCCATAGCGACTGCCGTATCCAAATAGCCGCCCGGGTTATTTCTTAAATCGAGAATTATTCCCTTGGGATTTTTTAGTAAAGCTTCACTTGTAGCCGCGTTAAATAAATCCAAAGTATCATCATTAAAATTAGTAACCCTAATTACAAATATTCCATCACTGCGCATTTCTGTCTTTACACTTTTAACAACAATAGTATCGCGCGTAATAGAGATATCCTGAACTTTCGTGCTGGAGCCGCGAAGAATGGTTAATTTTACTTTTGTACCCTTTTTACCTCTTATTGCCTTAACGGCTTCATCGACAGTCAAACCGATAGTTGATTTACCGTCAATTGCATAAACCTTATCACCAGCACGTAAACCCGCTTTTTGAGCCGGCATACCGTCAAGCGGAGCAATAATAGTTATCGTATCATTTCTCATTCCCACCTCGGCACCAATACCTTCAAAGGTTCCCGCTAAGTCATCGGCAAACTCTTTAGCATCTGTCGGATCCATAAATACGGTATAAGGATCACCGATAGCTGCCGCCATTCCTTTAAGTGATCCATAAAAGAGATCCTTATTTTTTATTTTATTCTTATCAACATGATTCTGCTTTAAGGAATCCCAAACCTCCCAATAAAGATTAAAATCAAAGGTATCGTCTGGATTGGCTACAGTTGTACTGCTGGCCGCTTCTCCAGAATAAGCCAATACTCTGGGGTCACTGTTTTTTGCCAAAACATTTCCCTTATGCCCAGCATAAAAGCCACCCCAAAAAGTCGCTGCGATAATGGCGGCCAAAACTAAACCGGGAACTAATTTCTTTAAATTATTTTTCAAACCACTTAAATTTATTTTCATATATTTTTTTATTTTCTAATAATTATCGGCTTATCTTCATTTCTTAAATCAATCAAACGCGATGGCTTCCGCTTTCTCGCGCGCCCGGCATCAATTACTAAATCTGGCCGATTGCTTTTACGGGGAAAATATTTATTTAATTTACTAAAATCATTAATATTTTTTTCACCGCTCAAATTAAGGCTAGTTGAAACTAAAGGGCAATCTACTTTCTTTATTATTTTAATTAAAAATTTACTTTTAGGCAACCTAATGGCTAAACCGTCGGAGCCGCGAGCAAGTTCATGTGGTAATTTATTAAGATGTTTTAAAATAACAGTAATCGGGGGTTGATTTTTTGCCCAGACTTTTCTTAAAAATCTGGCCTGGACTGATGAAATAGCGACATATTTCTTGGCCATTTTTAAATCACTTACTAATATGAGCAAGGGTTTTTTGGCATCACGTTTCTTGATACGATAAATTTGTTTTATCGGTTTAACCAAGTTAGCTAAACAGCTAAGGCCATAAATGGTATCGGTCGGCAAAACTACAACTTGCCCAATTTGCAAAGAACCGGCTACAAGGTCAAGAACAGCCGGTCTTATTCTCTTCGGATTTATTTCAATATGAGTCATGAAAAAAAAATTTTATTTTAAATGATAGACTTTAAAGTCTTTAGGGCGTCAGGCAAAATTGGTAAAATAATATTTACTATTTTAAGCAATGCCGGAGCAATAACGGAATTTGTCAGTTGCCCACTTATGCCTAAAAGATTGCCGACAGCTGCATAGCGAGATACAACGTAAATTATCAACCCTAAAAATAAAGCTCCTTCAAAAAATCCCAATACCCCTCCAGCTATATTGTTTAAATATTTACTGCCGGGAACTATGGCAATAAGATTAAAAGCTTTTTCAATCAACTTAAAAACAAAATCCATTAACTTGGTAACAACAATAAATAAGACAACAAAAGAAATGATCTTTCCTAAAGCATCATGTCCGTTATAAATATGTTCACTCCAAGAAAAAAATGTGAGATAAAAATGGCTGGCAACAAACGCACCAACTATCAAACCAACAACACGGCCGAGTAAATTTATTAGTCCCTTAAATAGGCCGTTTAAAACAGTACCGATAAGAATAACCAACAAGCAAATGTCGAGGATTGACATATAATTTTTATTTTAGAAACGCGTCAATATTATAAACGCGGAAAAAGGGATTCCCCTTTTTTTATTTGTTCGGTTAAAAATTGTATTTGGATTTTCTGAGCAGTGCCCGGTATAAACGGTTCCAGTAAGTAGGAAATGTTTAATATTGTCTGCGCTAAAGGGTGCAGGACGGCTTCAACCTCTTTTTTATCTGTCATCTTCCAGGGAGTTTTTTGGCTAAGCTCCTCATCGCAAGCTTTTATCTCCTCCCAAAGTATCTGTAAAGCTTCATTAAAACGATATTCCTTAAAACTTGTTTCAAATCTTTTAACGGTCTCAATAATTGCTCCGTCTTCGAGATTAACTTTTAAGCTGGTTTTGATTTCATTCTTTTCTAAAAGATTGGACACGCGGGCCACCAGATTTCCCAAGCCATTAGCTAAATCGGCGTTATACCTTCCTTGAAATTTTTCATCACTATAATCACCATCTTCAAACGGAGGAATTTCCGCCAAAAGATAATAGCGGACAGCGTCAGTCCCATATTTATCGACTAATTCATAGGGATTTATCGTATTTCCTAAACTCTTGCTCATTTTCTGGCCATTAGCGGTTAAAAAACCGAAAACCAAAATTTGTTTTGAACTCGGCAATCCGGCCGACATTAACATTGCTTGCCACATCGCCGCCTGTGGACGAAGGTTGTCCTTGCCGCACACCTGCATTCCCGGCCAATATATTTTATAATTTTCTGATTCATCCGGCCAACCGAGCGTGGAAACATAATCGACTAAAGCGTCAAACCAGACATACATTACTTGATTCTCGTCGCCGGGAACAGAAATGCCGTGAGGCATTTTTTCCTTAACGCGGGAAATGCTAAAATCCTGCAAACCGCCGGCAACAAAAGTCTTGATCTCCTTTAAGCGTCCGCTAGGCAAAACGAAAGTGGGGTTATTCTTATATAATTCCAAAAGCTTATCGGCATATTTAGAAAAACGGAAAAAATAATTTTCTTCATCAATAATTTCTATTTCCATATTAGGATGTAGCGGGCAACGACCATTTTCCAATTCCGAGTCGGTCTTCTCCATTTCACAACCGACGCAATACTTTATTTGATATAATTTCTTATAAATATCGCCATTTGCCTCGCAGCGGCGCCAAAACTCTTGGGCTGCCGCCATATGATGGGTATCGGTTGTACGGATAAAATTCGTATAAGAAAGATTTAATTTTTCTTTTAACGGACGAAATTTCGCCGAATATTCATCGCAATAAGCTTGAACATCCATGCCTAATTCTTTGGCCTTTTGGTATATCTTTAATCCGTGTTCATCTGTTCCAGTATTAAAAAAGATGGAAGCACCTCTTTGCGCTTCATAACGAGCAATAACATCAGCTTTAATAATTTCCGCAGCAAAACCAATATGGGGTTCGGAATTTATATAAGGCAAAGTAGTGGTAATGTAAAAATGTTTATCGGCCATATTTAAAAAATTTTAATTTTATTTTTTCTTTATTAAAACGACGAATTCACCTTTCAGATTATTAGGATCAGCCTTTATTTCCTTTAAAACGCTAACTGCTGTCCCATTATAAAAAGATTCATACATCTTTGTCAGCTCGCGCGCGACCGACACTTCCAATTCTGTTTTGTCGCGAATAACCTCTAATTCTTCTAATAATTTTATAATTCGATGTTTCGATTCATATAAAACAACTGGGTAAACGCTGGCCATTATTTCTCTAAGCATTGTTTGCCTGCCCTTTTTATTCGGCAAAAAACCCAAAAAAAGAAAACGATCAAATCCGGTGCCGGCAATAGATATTGCCGCTGTTAAAGCCGCTACTCCTGGCACGCTTTCAATTAAAACATCATCACCAAATTCTTTCCGAACAACCGAGACTAGCTTACTTCCCGGATCAGATATTCCTGGTGTTCCGGCGTCAGTGACAAGCGCCAAATTTTTTCCTTCTTTAAGCAAGGAAATTATCTTATCAACTTTAATATCGCCGGAATGCTGATGATAGGAAATTGTCGGCGTTTTTATTTCATAATGATCAAGTAATTTTCTGGTTACCCGCGTATCCTCGCATAAAACAAAATCGGACTCTTTTAATGTTCTTAAAGCGCGCAAAGTTAAATCTTCTAGGTTACCAATTGGTGTAGCGACTATTCGTAAAATACTCATAAAATTATTCCATGTTTTCTCTTCTCTCTCTGATATATCTAGTCCAATCTTCACCAACTTCTATTAATATCTTAAACGGAGCTTCAAGAATAAAATCGAATATAAAGATAAAGACATTTATTTTGGAAAAACTATTAGAAAGCCATTTACCGGCCATGGTAATCGGCATATAGAATAAATCAACCAGAAAAGTAGCTAGATTTTCTTTACGTTCGACAATTATGAGCTCTTTCACGCCTTTAGTAACGACTATACTGAAGAAGCTGACAAAAGCCAAGAAGAACAAGAAAATGACTGCACTTACCCAATTAAAATTCAAAAGGGCTAAAGCTTTGACAATAACATAGATAGAAAAACAGAATGAAGCGGCATAAATCAGGCCAAAAAATACCGAAGAAATAATATTGCGCTTAGCTGGTTTACGAAGTACAATCGGCTGTTTTTTTTCTTGGCCGACAAAAGAGATTTCCTTAATGCCGCTAATAATTTTATTGGTATTATTTTCACCCGGTAACCTCGACGTTAAGACGATAAAAAATAACAAAACAGCCGGGAAAGAGATATTTATCGCGAGCGCCATCCAATTAACCGCCTCGCCGAATAATTTAACGGCCGGAAGTTCAATCGCAAAAACGAAAATTGATTTCGTAAAAAAGATATAAATAATACTACGGCCGGCGCGTTTCCATAAACGGCTCTTGGCTTTTTTATATTTTTCATTGCAAACTTTTTTCAAATTAGCAATAAAATTTTTCTCGCTTTTTTGAAGCTCGCTATAAACCTTGGTCGGACTGCTTTCAATCGTTTCCGATAATATCGAAAAATAAAGGGCATAAACCCTAACAATCTTATCTAACTGTTTAGTCAAAGGGTGATTTAATTGCTGTTCAACCATGGCATCAATCTTTTCTATTCTATCGGCTATCGTTTTTATTTTCTGGTCATCTTCAGAATTTAAAACTTCTTTTTCACTCAGTTCAGCCCACTCGCTATTATAATATTTAAAGAGGATAAAGCTCAGCATGTCTCTATCTAATTTCAAGTAGGTACGTCCGATACTTAAATATATCTGAATTTCTAAATCTTCTTCATAGGGGAGGTTGGACGGAAGCTTAATATTCTTTGAAAGAACATCAAAAAGATTATTAACAATTATCTGTTTAATAAGATTAGGCGCCAAATTTTCTTCAATTTCACAAGCGGCCAAATCCAAAAGCCAGTGGACTAAATGGTTCCTTTCATTTAACAAATCTTTAGCCTTATTTATGTCCGTCTTAAGATTAAGGGACGAACTCATATTTAAAACAAGGCAATTCCTTAAACGAATATATTTTTCCAAAATAATCGAGATGTCTCTTATCTTTGTTTCTGGAATAGAATTATTCGGCAAATACCCCCCCCTAATAAGCTCATCCAATAAATGTTCGACGACTTCTTCGCTTTTTGTATCCTTAACTACGCCTTCAATCATTATTTGACGACGCAAAATTCGGGAAATAGCATTCTTGCGAACTAGATGCTCTTCTTCATAATCGACGGCATTGCGGATTTTCTCATAAAAAAAAGCTAACCGAGAAACAAGACTCGAGACTTGGATTTTAGGAATATTGTCGTCAACTTCCTCCTTTTTATTCTGTTCGCTATAAATTACTTGAAATAATTTTTTAGCGCTTTCATTGAGTTCCACTGGGGCGAGCTCTTCGGCTCTTTTTATCAAATTTGGGCTAACCATATAAAAATATAAACTAATTTATAGTCCAATATTATTGTATCGTGTTTACCAGTAAAAGGCAAACCAAGCCTCAGCCGTCGGGGCTTGACAACCGACTACTAATTTTGTAATATTGGAGTAGATAAATAAGGTGACCGGAAGGTCATTTTTAAATACCAATTTTAGCTAATATGAACAAATTATCCAATTACATCAAAGAATCGATTGCCGAGATGAAAAAAGTCACTTGGCCGACAAAGAAAGAAACTTATAACTACACTCTTTTAGTTATTGGGATCAGTGTCGGCGTAGCTCTATTTTTAGGTCTCTTAGACTACTTATTCACTATCGGTTTTGAATTTTTTATCACTAAATAACAAAAAATTAATCGTTTAATCGTTCTTAAATTTATTTTAAATTTATGGCCAAGCAATTATTAAATCAAGGCCGACGTTGGTACGTCATTCATACCTATTCTGGGTATGAGGAAAATGTCGCTCAAAATTTAAAGCAAAGAGTCGAATCTTTGGACATGGAGGATAAAATCTTCAATATTCTGATTCCGACCGAGAAAAAAATTAAAATCAAAAATGGCAAACGTAAGGTATCGGAAGAAAAAATCTTTCCTGGCTACATTCTAGTTGAAATGATGGTTACTGATGAATCTTGGTATATAGTTAGAAACACTCCAAATGTTACCGGCTTTATTGGTACCGGTACTATTCCTACGCCAATCGGCGAGGAAGAAGTAAAATCTCTACAGAAAAGAATGGGGGTTGAGGATCCTAAATTCCAAATCGATGTCGTGATTGGCAGTCCGGTTAAAATCAACGAAGGTCCGTTTAAAAATATGGAAGGAAAAGTTACCGCCGTTGATGAAGCGAGGGGCAAAATTAAAGTCTCTGTCTCCCTCTTCGGCCGTGAAACTCCGGTTGAACTCGATTTCTTACAGGTTAAAAAAGTTTAGTAAAATAAAAGTTTAACGAAAAAGAGCGATGCTTCTGCGCTCCAAATTAATAATTATATGGCAAAAAAAATAAAGACAAAAATAAAATTACAGATTGCCGGCGGTCAAGCTAATCCAGCTCCTCCAGTCGGTCCTGCTTTAGGCCAACACGGTTTAAATATCGCCGAATTCTGCAAAGCCTTCAATGATAAGACTAAAGACAAGATGGGCGATATTATCCCGGTTGAAATTACTGTTTATGAAGATAGAAGCTATGACTTCATCTTAAAGACTTCCCCGGCTTCTGAATTAATCAAAAAAGCCGCTGGAATAAAGAAGGGCTCTGGTAAACCATTAACCGAAAAAGCCGGTTCTATCACCAAAGCCCAACTTGAAGAAATCGCAAAAACTAAGATGCCTGACTTGAACGCTAACGACATTGAAGCCGCTAAAAGCATTATTGCCGGTACCGCTCGTCAAATGGGTGTCGATATTAAATAATTAATTAATTGTGGGAGTTCGTTCCGTTAAACGGATACGAACAGTGACCACGACTAAAACTATGGCTAAAAAAGCTGAAGTTGTAAAAGCGACTAAAAAAACATCAAAAAAAGAAGAAAAGAAGGTTGTCAAAAAAGTAAAAGTTGATAACTCTACTATCTATGACCGCTTCAAATCATATCCAATTGAAGAAGCTCTAGAAATTGTTAGAAAATTAACCAAAACTAAATTTGACGCTTCCGTAGAAGTTCATTTCCGTCTTGGTATTAATACCAAGAAAGGCGATCAACAAGTTCGTGGCGCCGTTAGCCTGCCTAATGGTACCGGTAAGACCATTAAAGTTGCCGCCTTTGTTTCTCCAGAAAATGAAAAAGCGGTTAAGGCCGCTGGCGCTGACTTTGTTGGCAGTGATGAATTAATTGCTGAAATCAAAAAAACTGAAAAGACTGATTTTCAAGTCGCCATCGCTGAGCCGTTGATGATGAAGAACTTAGCGGTTATCGCTAAAATTCTTGGTACTCGCGGTTTAATGCCTTCTCCAAAAAATGATACTGTTACCACTAACCCGGTTAAAGCTGTTGAGGAATTAAAGAAAGGTAAAATTAGCTTTAAGAATGATGATACTGCTAACGTCCATACCGTTATCGGAAAAATAAGTTTTGACAATAAAAAATTATTAGAAAACTATGCCGCTTTGCTTGAGGTAATCAGAAAATCCAAACCGACAGCTTCCAAAGGAACATTTATTAAAAACATTAGTATTGCTTCTTCAATGAGCGCTGGTGTCAGAGTTAATCTATAATTAACACAAAGAATAAAAAGTCAGATATAAAAAAGACCCGTTAAATTAGCGGGTCTTTTTTTGTCGTTTTCTATTATTTTTTTATTATTTTATTTTGTAGATTCCTTTTAATAAATCGGTATCTTTCTTAGTGCTGATAAGTAAATTGTTATTAAGATTTACTATAGAATCAAGAAGCTTTAAAACAAGCTTGTCTTCTTGGCTCTTGTTGGGCTCTTCCTTAAACATTTCCACAAAAGCCGACATATCTTTAATAAAACAATGTCCACCGGCACCACGACCAGCCTTACCGCTAAGACCACTTTGATGATTAACTTTTAAATGGCTTTGTCCAATACGGGAATCACATCCTACTATATTAGCAACCGTATCATAATCTACCCTTTTTCGACGCGCCAGATTATAAACCATATTAGCATAAATAACTTTCAAGAAAAGAAAGTTATTACCCATATACTTCACCAATTCCGCTTCTCGGCTATTTACAATAAAATTGTTCGCGGCTTTCGGTAAAAGACTCATAACTTCAACCGCTTTCAATTTAGATTTTTTCGTATAGCCAATAACATTACGAGGGGGGAATTTTGTATCATGAGTAGCATTTTTCTCCGTTAAAAATTCCGGGGAATGCAAAATATATTTTTTGGGATATAATTTTTGAAATTTCTCGGTTGTACCGACTTTTATCGTTGATTTAATAATCGCCGTCTTGCCATCGCCGACTAATTTTAAAACTCCCTTAATAATACTATCGTCGAAACCACGCGGCGTACTTGGCGTCGGAACGGCAATAAAGACAAAATCGCAGACACTAATTAAATCCTTATTGGCGATATTTTTTTCATTATCATAACGGATAACATTATAGCCTCGAGAAACAAAATCGTCCGCCATATTCTTGCCAATAAAGCCTTGGCCGATAAAACCGATTAATAATTCTTTCTTATTCATTTTATTTATTTTATTATTTTTCAATCATCTATATTAAACCACAAAGATTGTTTTTGTTCAATTAAGGATATTTTTCCGAGTTTCCACTCCTTGACTCATATCGAAAATTAGGATATAATAGATTTTAAGTAAGCTAGGTCGTCTTACATTTAATAAAAAGTAAAAAGTCAAACAAAATGAAAAAGTTATTTGTCGGCGGCTTGTCTTTCAAGACTACCGAACAAGGTTTAGCGGATGCTTTCGCTAAAGCTGGTACTGTTTTATCCGCTGTTATCATCACTGATCGTATGACTCATCGCTCTAAAGGCTTTGGTTTCGTCGAGATGGAAAATGATGCAGATGCAGATAATGCAATTGCTATGTACAACAATCAAGAATTAGACGGACGCACTGTCGTTGTTAACGAAGCTCGCCCTCTAGAGAAGAGATTCTAATAGATCTTAGCTTAATTGAAGATACAAGAAAAACACTCCCTTTTCGGGAGTGTTTTTGAATAGAAAAATTTTTTTATTTAACAAAGAGTAGGCAGTGATTCTAAATTCTAACTTAACGCAAAGACGAGAAAGGAAATATTCTAGTAATTTTTTACAATATCCGAATCACTTTTAATTAGATGATAAACTAAAACTTTGCCGCTGCTATCCCGCTGTAAAACTTGGGCTTTAGTGCTAGACGCTAAATTTTTTTCCGCTTTTTCAGAATCAGACATCATATCTAAGGCAATTGGCTTAGGGTCTTCTAATCCAATAAATTTATAGGATGTAGCCTTGCCATTTTTATCGCGAGACAACACCTCGTAGATACCTAAATGATATAAGTTCAAAGAGGTTTTTTCTTCTTCACTTATAACATCAATTTTCTTGTTACTAGATACAGGTGAATTATTAATAACCGATATGAGCGAATTATTAATAATCGATTTTTTAGCCACAAAATAAGCAATTCCCATTAACAGAACCGCAACGAGGATAACAATTATAATTTTTATATTTTTTTTACTAATCATATTTTATTTGTTAATCACGAACACAACGAACTGAGTATGCTTGATCATAGTTAGTTCGAGAAGCATCAATAACCATACTATCGGAATTATACATTAGATAGAACATGTCGGCACTTTGAGTACCGGTGTCAACTGAAGCGCTCGCCCCCCAATATCTTGCGGCATAAGAAAGATCACCGAATACAGCTCCTTCAGTAAGATCGCCACTAGGAACAGCCGTAAAACCAGTAGAGTTATCAGCGCCAACGTTTGGTGTAAGCCATAAAGTAGTCCCTGTTTGTTTTAGTTTACCGCCAGCCACTAATTCAGCGCCTAAATAATCACTCAAAGTCGACATCTCGGATATCATTGGTAAATGCCAACCCAAAGGACATATGCCCTGAATATTCCCCGTTGGTACAGGGCTATAAAGAGTAGTATCGGAAGCCCCATTTATGTATTGAACCGCTTCGCCCCATTGATATAAACCGCCATAAGTATTGCAATTACTACTACTATTATTGTAACAATATTTTTCGTAAACACTATTATTACTTTGAGCATTATGACCGGTTACCATTGTACCAATATTTAGATTTTGAGCCATCCAACATTGATCACCAATCATAACCATCGGGTAAGACTGAGAATCTCTAGCATCAGTAAACGATCCTGAACAGGCCGTAAAGATAGCTGTTACATAAATATTACTAGTAACATTAGTATCGGTTCTAGGATTAACCATTGAACCATCACTCCACTTAGTAAAGGAATATCCTGAACTAGGAACAGCGGTAACAGCGGTGCCTGATTGACCATAGCTAACAGATTGAGGATTGGTTCCTGAAATAGTGCCCCCAGCAGGAGAACTTGAATCAACCGCATACTGTAATACATAAGTAGAATTTAATATAGGGTTAGATGAGGTGTCTAAAATACAACGAACTGAAGCCGCTGATTTATCCTGATAAAGATTTAAGGAATTAATTACAAGACTAGAACCAGCTTCTGTGATAAAAAATGGTAGTGTTCCCATTCCTGATTCCCAAAAAGCAGCAGCTGAAGAAGTATAAGTATTGAGACGATTAAAAGCAAATTCATAAATAGGATTGCCATAATATAGACCAGCCCCTAGAGCGTTAAAACCTGAGGAATCTGTTGAACTAGCCATTATATTAGGCCAAGTAGAAACACCGGAGTTAACCATTTTACCGGGAGCAGCTGTATACCCACCTAAATAGGTTACCAAATTGCTAAAATCTGAACTAGAAGGAACGCGCCAGCCTGGAGGACAAATTCCTTGATTAAGGTTATTACTAGAATAGTTTTCAGCTTCACCAACTGTATAAAGACCACCATAAATATTACACGCACTTGCGCCAATCTCACCATAACACCATTTAGAAACCCCACCATCAAAATTTTGACTGTAAGGAGAGCCAGCTATACTACCATAATTCATATTTTTAGCCATCCAACATTGAGTACCAATTAGAACTGTTGGATAAACTTGAGAATCGCGAACATCAGTAAAATTATTACCGCAAGAAAAATGACCACAATCCGCCGGACAATTAAAGACATCTTCAGAACCAGCGCAGGAACCATCACCACAACAACCCTTAGTATATAACTTGAGTTCAGGGCGAGTCAGGATGGTGGAAGCAAAATGACCCCACTCTGCTAAGGTTTTGGTAGGAACAAAATAATCGACATTGCTATTATTGTATATACAGGCACCAATTGGATCGGGATATTTGCTCTGTATTTCATCGTTGTGGAAGGTTATTTTACTAAAATTACGAAGTACTTTATACCCACCATCCGGGGTGTCTAAAGTTGCCGCAAAGACTATCAAGGTTGCAAATAGAAAAAAAATGATCAAAATGGATAAACTCAAAAATTTATAGCGACTCAAAAATAATTTTATGTCCTTTAAAAATTGATGCCTAAACATATAATTTAAAATTAAAACTTAATTAAATTATACACCTTTTTCAAATATGTTTACAAATAAAAAAGGATACTTGTGTAAGTATCCCTTTAAAATAAATCTAATTTTTCATTAAACGAATTGCAAAACCATATTTTGGGTTATAAAGAGTTCCAATATCCAAAAAACAGTTTGTTTTGGAAATTAAAACCGAGCACTCACCGGAAAACATATCTGCAGTCCAAAAAACAGCCGTTTCTCCTAAATTCATAAAAATGAATTTATTAGTTGCTGTATCTAAAGCAAAAGCACCCGATGGTACAGCCGTAAAACCACTGGAATTAGTTGGTGTTTGCAAAGGATTTAACCAATATTCTTTACTCATTAATTTGAGTCCAGCATACTGATAGCCTCCTAAATAATTTCCTAGAGTTACCCATTCATCGCCGCTTGGTGTATGCCAACCAACGATTAAACTTCTTTTATCTTCTTCCACATAGAAATTGTAGAGCCCACCATAGATACTTCCATTCTTAGAGTCGTTATCATACCAGCAATAAGCGCCAGTTTTTAAATTACTCCAAGTAGTGGCATCAGTCACGTTAGGAATTTCATCTCCGTTTGCAAAATGGGTTCCTCGGAAATTTTCCTTAAGCCAGGTTTGAGTCCCAATGGTAACTGTATGATACAGATTACCATCGTAGTCAGAAACGGCGTAAGTTTCAAATGTCCCGACATTACTTAATGTTTCACCAGCTTTGTTAATAACTTTAAGGCGATAGTCATAATTAGTGTTGGCTTGTAAACCATCAACATTATAACTGACCTGTGTTGAATCACTTCCGCTATACGTTGTTGTTAAACTTTGACTTTGCCAATCAGTGCTAGCTGATGGTTTAAATTCAAAGGAAACAACGCTGGCGGGTTGGTTGGCGGTAATCATAGCGACTAAAGTAACGCTATTAATCTTTAAATTAATAACTGGTTTGATAACTGCAATAGCTTTAGTCAAGCCTTCAGTCGCAAACTGACTCAAAGTAGTTTCTACTAATCCAGCTACATTATTAGCCATGACATTGTATTCATACTTTGTTCCAGGTTGTAAGCCTTTTAACGGCAAATTAACTGTTATCGCTTTATCACCACTAACCGTTTCTGGCAAAACATAAGTAATCCAAACAGTATCACTTAATGCTTTATACTTAACAGAGACAACTGCGTTATCTTCGTTAGCAACTACCGAAGCTACAATAATAGCCGAGGTAGTAGTTATACTGTCAACGCGTTGCACGCCTACAACTGGTTTAAATTTTAAAACTACCGGTTCATCGGGGTTACAAGAAATGAGAAATAATACTGTGGTTAGGAAAGCTATCGCTTTCCACAGACCAATTCTAACGATTGCTTTCATGACAGATTATTTTATTTGTTTGTGGTTGTTTGTTTATTGTTTAAATGAACATTTTTATACCTATTAATTGGCTTTTCCAATCTAATTAAGTATGTCTATATTATACTACTAAATTGGGGTTTTGTCAAATATAACAAAATTTAATAGCGACTCAGACTGGCCGAATAATAAATAATTTACTAATAATTTTAGGTATTAAACCGATTTTTACTTCTTTTTATCGGCAACAGTCTTTTTTATATTTTTAACTTTTTTAACTTTCTTGCCAAAAGTCGGCTCAATTACCTGGCGGCTTTCATAATCGGCAATTGCCTTTCTTAATCCCTGGACAGCCATTATCGAACAATGGATTTTTTGACTAGGCAAACCGCCTAATTCAGCCACGACTGTTTCCCATTTATATTTCTTAGCCTCGGCAATGGTCATACCTTTTACCTTTTCGGTCAGTAAAGAGGCGGTAGCAATATTAGAAGCACAGCCGAAAGATAAGAATTTTACATCCTTAATTTTTCCTTTTTCAACTTTTAGAAAAAAATCCAATTGATCGCCGCAAACCATATTGCCAATCTGGGCATAACCGTCTGGCTTATTTATTTCCCCAATATTCTGAGGCTTGAGAAAATGATTGATTGTTTTTTTTGTATAATTAAGTGCCATATTTTTTATTTTAATAATTTATTATCTATTTAATCGGGCTAAAATTTCTTAATCTTTTTACGGTATCTTTCAGGGCTTTAATCGTATAATCAATTTCACTCCTAGTATTAAACTTCCCAAAAGAAAAACGAATATTACTATTTAAAAAATTTTTATTAAGACCGATGGCCATTAAAACATGGGAAGCACGTAGATTAGTGGCTGAACAAGCCGAGCCGGTAGAGACACAGATTCCTTTATAGGATAAATCCATTAATATCGCTTCCCCTTCAATCGAACCGAACATCACATTTAAATTTGCCGGGGTGCGTTTAGTAAGGGATCCATTAAGTTTCAACCCACTGATTTCTTTATTTATTGTCTTCCAGAAATAATCGCGTAGCTCTTTTACCCTTTTCAAATAAGCCGTTCTTTCTTTATAGGCGAGCTCAAGGGCATATACCAACCCCATAATTCCCGGCAGATTATAAGTCCCGGAACGGAGATTATTTTCCTGACCGCCGCCAACGATTAATGGCTTTATTTTTATACCCTTGCCAATATAAGCAACACCGACTCCTTTCGGACCATGAAATTTATGTCCAGAAAGACTTAATAAGTCTATACCCATCTTTTTAATATCTATTTTCAAATATGGGATAGCCTGGACAGCATCGGTATGAAAATAAGCGCCATATTTATGAGCGACTTTTGATAAAGCGGTAATATCATTAATTGTGCCGATTTCGTTATTAACGGTCATAATGGAAACTAAAATGGTTTCCTTATCAATTAGTTTTTCTAACGCTTCCGGGGTAACTATACCGTCAGAATTAGCCGGTACAAATTCAACCTTAAACCCGGCGCGTGCCAATTCATTGGCCGACTCACGAACGCAAGGATGTTCGATATTGGAAACGATTATTTTATTACCTTTTGTCTGATTTGCCAAAGCGACACCTTTAACTATCATGTTATTCGATTCGGTTGCCCCAGAGGTGAATATGACGCTTTCTGCTTCTCCGCCAAGTATCTTGGCAACCCTTTCTTTAGCCCCCATAAGGTCCAAATAGGCGCTTTGACCTAAGAAATGGATAGATGAAGCATTGCCATATTTTTCAGTCAAATATGGCTTCATTTTGGCTAAAACTCGCGGATCAAGACGGGTTGTCGCCCCATTATCTAAATATACTTTCATATTTTAATTTATTTTAATTTTTTAGATATTTAAATATAACAAAATATTATACTTATGTCCATTATAGCTTAATTTTAAGTATTTTTGAAATAATCAAAAAAAAACCCGGAATAATCCGGGTTTTTATTTACCTAATTTTATTTATAAGCTATTTAACCAATTCAACGCTGTTGATAGTTATATAATCAACCGGAACGGACATCTCTCCGTTAGCCGATTGTTTAACGGCTGAATTCTCTATCTTTCTGACAACATCCATACCATCAGTAACTTCACCAAAATTAGTATAGCTACCATCTAAAAATGGGGTTGAAGAGGCGGTAACAATAAAGAATTGTGAACCGTTAGTGTCTACACCGGCGTTAGCCATAGCAATACTGCCGGCAACTAATTTATGAGTGCCATATTCATTCTTAAACTGATAACCCGGACCACCAGTGCCATAGCTTGAGGCATCTGTTCCTTTTGTCAAAGGATCGCCGCCCTGAATCATAAAATCTTTCATTACCCGATGAAATTTAGTACCGTTATAAAATCCGGCGTTTGCTAAATTTAAAAAATTATTAACGGTCATTGGTGTTTCTGACGGATAAAATTTTAAGGTAATATTTCCGACGCTAGTTTTCAAAATAGCCTGGGAATAAGTTTTTGTTAAATCTTCTTGTTTGTCTGGTGACATAATAGTATTTGTTACAGCCGATGTTTCCGTGGCCGTAGCTTGATTAGCATCAGTTACCGCCGACGTTTCAACCGGTGCGGAAGTAGTTGCCATTTCCGCTAAATTAGAATTTTGTTCGCTTGTTGTATCAACTGCGCTTGCTGGCGTAATATTTTGATCGGCCGTGTCTGTTTTACTAGTGCAGGCCGAAACACTAAACGCGATTCCAATAATCGCGAAAGAAACTAAAATCTTTTTTAGACTTTTAACTTTGCTCATAATTATTATCCTAAATTATTAATTATTAAACTTTATGCTGTCTTTTTATTGCTTTATCTTCTTCTTCCCTTTTTTCATTAATAACTTCCTTGGCTTTAAGGCGCAATTCATCCAAATTAAAATTATTTAATTCTTTAACGCGTTTTTCCAACCAAATTTCCGTATTAAGTTTCGGGTCTTCGATAACTTCACTAAGTAGTACGTCAAGTATAGCGCCAATCTTCGGCCCGGGAGTAATACCAATAATTTTCATGATATCATCGCCCTTAACCTTAAGCATCTTTACGGAGACAGGATCATTCTGCACGCTCTCCATCATATACTCTAAATGGCGCAACTTATAGGGCATAGCTTTCGGAGTGCCAGAACCAAGGCGATCAGCGATACGTAAATCGATTAAATCTTTAAGGTTCTCGCGCCCAACTTTAACAATTAAGCGTCTAACCGAAGCGGCACTCACTTCACCAACATTATAATAAAACATGTGATTCTTGACCAGATTCACTACTCGCGTCTGATCAGCAACCGAAAATTTCAAGCGCGTCATTATTTTATCCGTCATTTTTGCGCCCAAATATTCATGATTATAGAAGGTGGCAATACCATCGATTATTTTTCTGGTTTTCGGTTTGGCGACATCATGAAGTAAAGCGGCTAAACGCACTTGCCATTCTTTACTTGGACAATATTTCAAAGCTAAAATATTATGTTTAAAAACCGGATAAATATGATGCCTGTCCTGCTTAACATCTACCCCTTGTTCTAATTCTGGTATTATATACTGCAATAATTTACATTCATGAAGAAGCATTATTCCCTCCGATGGTCTATTTGATGCCAATATCTTAACTAATTCATCATGGACCCTTTCTTTGGAAACAAATTTTATACTTCCAGCTAATTTCACTATCGCCCGCTGAGTTTTCGGTTCAAGCTCAAAGCCAAGTTGAGAACTAAAACGGATGGCGCGCAACATTCTTAAAGCATCTTCCTTAAAACGATCGCTCGGTTCGCCAACCGCTCTAATTATTTTTTTCTTGATATCTTTCTGCCCACCGAATAAATCTATTATTTCATCTTCTTTAGTTAAATCAAGCGCGAGCGCGTTGATAGTAAAATCACGGCGCTCCAAATCCTTGTCGAGCTCAGTTTCAAATTTTACTAAATCGGGATGGCGTCTATCGGAATATCCTTGCTCGCTGCGATAAGTGGTTATTTCCACGACATCTTGAAGTTCGCCTTTAACTTCACCTTCTTTAGCTTCCAGTCTTATCGGCAACAATACTGTTCCGAATTCATTTTCATATTTTGCCTCTTTAAATACTTTCAATATTTCTTCCGGCCGGGCATTGGTGGTCATATCCCAATCTTTCGGAGTTTTTCCCATTAAAATATCCCTTACACAGCCGCCAACAAGATAGGCCTCGTAACCCGAGACCTTTAATTCTTTAGCAATTTTGTGGAGGTATTCCGGAATCATAGTAAAAATTAAAGCGATTTATTCTTAAAAAATTTCAAAATCGGATAAGCCAAGCAGGCACCCAAAAATGCGGTTATAAATTGCTCTACGCCCATCATGCGGCCAACGGCGCCGATTAAATTTCCTTTAATAAACCAGGCCGCTACTATATTAACACTCACTAGTAAAAAAACAAACTTTAATCCGGAAGCAATTAAAGCCCCGGAAAAATAGAATTTTTTAGGAATAAAATTTATTGCTAAAACATATATCATATTCCCAATAATAATAAAGGGGATGGCCGGTGCTAGAGCACTGGGTAAAAGTCCGCCAGCCAGAGCCATAAAACTTGGTAGACAAGCTATAAGCAGAGCGCTTTTTAATCCGGTAAAAAACAAAGCTAAAATCAAAATTGCGTTAACAATCGGTCCGGTAATAATCTGCTGATGGATAAAAAATGGCAGAAACATAGCAACAAAAGATAAAGTCAAAAACTGTGCCAACCATTTGACGTTTGTTCTCTCTAAATATTTTTCACGAAAATATTCCATATTTCTTAATTTCAATTTTATTTTTTTGTGCTCTTAAATTTTGTATGTAAAAGTTTAGCCTCAAGTTTATTTTCTTTAACAAAATTATAATACTCCAGCATCGCCTTATTTTCATGCGCCCGACGCATCGAGCGCCCCTTATCAATAGCGTATAAACCCTCCAAACGCTTTTGGCGTATCGCCTTAGTCGTCGGAATCGGCTGTCCGCCGCCGCCGAGACAGCCACCTGGGCAGGACATAACTTCAATATAATGATATTTATTTAAACGAGGCAAAACATGTTCAATATTGCCGATACCATTGACTACCCCAACTCTTAATTTTCGTCCATTTAAATTGACTAACGCCTCCTTAAAACCAGCCAAACCCCTAACTTCTTTAAATTCTAAACGATTATCGCAAAGTTTATTTTTACTCTTCGCACAACTTAAAAAAACAGCCGTTCGCAGGGCCGATTCCATTACGCCGCCAGAGGCACCATAAATTGCCGCCGCGCCAGATCCATTATTAAATAGGCTTTCTCCTTCACTATCAGGTAGTTTGGAAAAATCAATCCTGTTTTTCTTTAATAAATAAGCCAGCTCCCTAGTAGTTAAAACAAAATCTACTAAGGGGTTGTCGTTAATGGTTAGCTCCGGGCGAATAGCTTCATATTTTTTGGCAGTACAAGGCATTATAGAAACAATAATAATATTTTTCGGGTCGATATTATTTTTCTTTGCCCAATATGTTTTAATTGCACCGGCTAGATGGATATGTGGTGAACGAGCCGAAGTTAAATTTGGTAACAATTCCGGATGATAAAATTCCGCATAAGCGACCCAGGCCGGACAACAGGAAGTCATCATTGGAAAAATAGCTTTTTTATCTTTCAATCTTTCAAGCAATTCTTCCGCTTCGGTCATAGTGGTTATATCAGCCCCAAAATTAACATCAAAAATATAATTAAAACCTAATTGCTTCAAAGCTGTATTAATTTTTCCTTCACAATTAGTGCCATAAGGCAAACCGAATTCCTCACCTAAAGATACGCGGATTGAAGGGGCAAACTGCGCGATAACAATCTTCTTTTTATCTTTAATTGCCGTTTCAACCGGCGCATAAGTAGATTGCTCCTGGGCGGCCGCCACGGGACAATGCAAAGTGCATTGACCACAATAGATACAAGCCTTATCCTTATCTTTTGTTGGTATAATTTCCTGATTAATACCGCCACCATCCATCTTCAGATAATTTATCTTTTGAATATCGCTACAGGCATTAATACAATTATTACAATCAATACATTGCGTTCCGTCTATTTCAATCGCATTCGCAAAACGGTATGTCTTGCGCTTATTTTTTCTATCTTGGAAACGTCCAATCTTAACTTTGTATTCAGACGCCAATTTTAAAAGATCACAATTATAACGGCGAGTACAGTCAGCACATTTTTCAGCATGCTCCGCAAAAATCAATTCAAGATTAAGCAAACGTGCCTGATTAATTCTTGGGCTATCTGTCAGAATACTCATTCCCTCTTCAGCTAAGGTTGAGCAAGCGGTTTCCAAATGATTCCGGCTCTCAATTTCGACTACACAAATTCGGCAATTCGCCTGAACTTTCAAATCGGGATGATGGCAAAGCGTCGGAATTATAAAACCATTAGCCAAAGCGGCGTCTAAAATAGTTTGTCCAACTTTGAATTGGACTTTTTTGTGATTAATGCTTAGGGTCATTATTTTTTTATTTTTACTAAATCCTTATAAATTTGATAAGAATATAAAAGGGCAATCGGCCCAATCAAGAAATTAAATAATTGTATAATACCGTTCCAGAGATGCCAATAGATTCCTTGTTCGGAAAACATTGATAAAGGGATAGAGATAGTTAATCCAAAAACCCACATCACCAGCATCAAAAAACAATAACGGCCAAAAACTGGCCACCAATATCCTTTAACTAACTCGATACTGCGTCGAATGGCCGCCATTCCTCTTTTATCTTCAAAAAAGAAAACATAAACAGCCAAAGAATAAAAGATGGAATAAATGATGCCGGGAATAATCAAAAGTAAGGCCCAAAGAAGAATAAAGACAGAAGTTAAAACAGTCAAACCGATATAAGGCACAATAGAATCTCCTGTTTCTTTAAATATTTCTAAAGGCTTGCCTTCATAATTCTTCTTGACTAGTAAAAATAACCCGATATAGCCCCGAATCATAAAATAAATTATTGCCAAGAAACCGACTAGAAAGACAACCAGTGAAACTATTTCCAAGGGGAGAGAAGCATTATCTCCTTGCCAGGCTACTATAATAACAAACAACGAAATAATAGCCAAAGGAATTAAGGCGTAAACAAAACCCCAAATACCAACTAAAATAAATTTAATAAGATTCTTCCACCAGAGGCTGACCGATGACTCAAATAATGTTAGGGTTGGCGTAAGCTTCTCTTTTTTTTCTTTTATCTTTTTTTCTTTTATCTTTTTTTCTTCTTCCATAAAATTAAAATTAATTTAATTTTTTAATATATTCATAAAATAACTTTTTATCGGAACGGGTAATGACCGACCTAGCGTGCAAAAACTTGTTTCTTCAAGGTTCGTAATTAATTCCCAAAATAATTCTTTATCGAATTTTTTCTGGGCAAACAGTTCTTTAAGGCGATAGGTCCCTTCTCGGCAAGTTGTGCAATTTCCACAGCTCTGCGCGGCAAAAAAATTAATCCAATAACTTAACAATTTATTTTTATCCGTATTTTTAAGATCATAGACAGTAATTGATCCAGCATCTTCAACCGGCCGATTAAGCTGCTCAGAATTTAAAACTTCTCCGGCTGCTTCTCCGCCCACTTGGACAAAAAATGGAAAAGCGGGAACGTTATTGGTATGTCGCAAAACGTCTTCTATTGTTAGTGTGGCCGGAAGACTATAAACTCCCCGATGACGAACCGCGCCATTAATCGAATAAAAACGCTCATTTTTAAATTGCTTCCGAATCACTAAACTAATGTCATAAAATGTCTCAATATTATTTATGAGAGTTGGCAATTTAAATAATCCGTGGTTAGTCGGATATGGCGGTTTAAGACGCGGCTCGATTTTTTTGCCTTCAATAAAATTTAAAAGAGCCGTTTCTTCCCCGCTGATATAGAATAAATCCTCGGACTTAACTATAAAGATTATTTTCTCTTCAATCACGGAATATTTTTTCTGGCTTAAAACTTCTTTTATTTTTTGGGAATACTTCTTGTAATAATCATGGCTGAGAAAAAAATAAATATGTTTTATTTTTTGTTTGCCTAAAAACTGATGAACTAAATAAACACCATTGACCACATCTTCAGAATAATTATTAAAGATATAACCGTCTTTTTTTACCCCCGGTTCGCTTTCCGCCCCATTAACAATCATGTAACCCGCTTTTCTGGTTTTTAAAGACTCTTTAACTAGGGAAATCTTTTTGGCGACTGGAAATGAGGCGCCACCACGGCCAACTAAACCCGCTTCATCAATTAAGTCAAGAATATTTTTCTTACTATTTTTTTTGACGGATTTTTTAACCATTTTATTTAATGAATTTCTTTACATAATCAGCCAGTTCAACAAAACGATTGGAATAACCCCATTCATTATCATACCAAGTGACCACTTTAAGCAGATTGCCGCCAACCAAGGCCGTTGATTGTAAATCAACAATCGAACTATGGGAATTGCCGATAATATCGGAAGAAACTAACTCTTCATTACTGGCTTCTAAAATACCTTTCAACTTTCCTTTGGCCACCTTAACAAACTCGGCGTTAACAGCTTCAATGGTAGTTTTTTTGTTTAATAAAAAAGTGACATCACAGAGAGAACCGACCGGGACGGGAACACGAATTGCCATACCGTCAAACTTGCCTTTTAAGGATGGTATAATTTCCGTGACCGATATAGCGGCGCCAGTAGTAGTGGGGACAATATTAATAGCTGCTCCGCGGGCACGACGTAAATCTTTGTGTGGGCCATCAACTAAATTCTGATCAGCCGTATAAGCATGAACTGTCGACATTAAGGCATTTTTGATTCCGAATTTATCTTTAATAACCATGGTGGCCGGAGCTAAACAATTAGTCGTGCACGATGCACAGGAAATAAGATTATCATTTTTTAAAAGTTTCTTCTCGTTAACGCCAATAACAAAAGTTTTTACTCCACCTTTTTTAGCTGGAGCCGACAAAATAACTTTTTTTGCCCCCGCTTTGAGATGTAAGTCTAAATCCTCTTTATTGGTAAAACGGCCCGTACACTCAAGAACGACATCAACATTCAATTTTTTCCAAGGCAATAAAGATGGATCTTTAATGGCTAAAACTGGAATCTTATGACCATCAACTATAATTGAATCTTTAGTCGCGATAACACTTTTTCCATAACGACCATAACAGGAGTCATACTGCATTAAATGTGCCAGGGTTCCCGCATCGGTTAAGTCATTAATAGCCACAATATTCATGTGCGGGAAACGATTAATAATAATTTTAGCGGCGGCGCGGCCAATGCGGCCAAAACCATTGATAGCGATATTGAGTTTTTTCATATTTTTGATAAATAATTAGTTATTATTCTAAGAATATTATAACATATTTGACAAAAAAAGGTTATATATTTAATTAAAAAGTGCTCATTCAATCTTCTTTAATTTATTTAGTGATTTCATGCAATCTATAAACCAATTTTGAATTTTTATATAATATTTTTTCTTCTACATCGCTAACTAGGTTTAGTGACTTAATTAGCTCAATATGCTTCTCTGAGCTACACATTGGCCAATCAGTACCAAAGATAACTTGATCTGGCCGATCATTTATAGTTTGTCGAAGTATTGATTTAACTTTGTCCAATCCACCACTTTTTAAAACAACTTCTTCATCGGCTAATGCGGCTGTTTCAAAATAAATATTTTTAATATCTTTGGTTATATTATAACAATAATCTAACTGCGGCCAATAATAATGGGTTATTATTATTTTTAGTTTTGGATACTTTTTTGCCACCATTACTATGTATTTAGGATCGTTAAAACGGGCACATTCACTATCATCAGAGTTTTCACCAGTATGAAATAGGACTGGAACTTTCAAATTTTGGCATAATTCATAATATGGCCAACATCTTTTGTCGTTAGGGTAATAAGGATCATGACCAGGAAAAAATTTTAAACCTTTAACTTTTCCCGACTCTAAAAGTTGACGATATTTTTCTATCTCCGAAAAACCTCGCTGGATTATCTGTGGACTACCTAATAAAAAAATATTTCGATGTTCCCCTATTAATTTTATTGCATTTTCCAGATCAACAATATTTTTGCTATTTTCAATATTACCAGGAATAATAATAGCAGCATCAATATTATTTTCTTTCATTGTATCCAAAAATAACAAAAAGGCCTCCTCCAATGAATTTGCATTACCATTATATAAAGATATATGGGCATGTGAATCTATAATCATATTTTTATTGTATCACATAAATAGCACCAACAAAAAATTATATTGATTATATTTAGTACGTCGCGATACCATTTGACTATAATATAAGTTAATGTTATATTTAAACGTTAAATATGAACTTTAAAAATATGAATAATGGAAAAGAAATTTCAACGCAAGAAGGAGGATTTTATTTGCGAAAATTGCGGAAAAATAGTATCAGGTAATGGTTATACAAACCACTGCCCCGACTGTTTATATAGCAAACACGTAGACATAAATCCTGGTGATCGTTTGGCAACTTGTGGGGGTCTTATGAAACCCATAGGTTACACTGTAAAAGGCTCCGGCTACAATATTATTCATCGCTGTTTAAAATGCGGCTTTGAACGAAAAAACAAATTTTCTGATAATGACAATTTTGAAACCTTACTAAAACTCTAAAAGAAATGGAAACAACAAAAAAATTATTCAAACAAAGAGCGGCGCATGATATAATTCCTCATCTCTGTCAGATAGAATTAACTTATGCCTGTAATGCCGACTGCATTTTCTGTTATAACCCCGTAAACAAGATTGGCGACTTAGGGGTAATGGACAAGGTAGTTGAAAGTGTGGCAAGCAGCCACATACCTCATGTTTATTTATTTGGTGGTGAACCCAGCTTATTGCCAGTAAAAAAACTCAATGATTATATTGAATTATTAAGCGAACATTCATCTGTCACAATTGTTACGAATGGCATTAAGCGTCTTGAGGGAATATCAAATAAGTTAGCCTGTTTTGGTATTCCAATCCATGGTTCCAGTGCTGAAAGTCATGAATTTTTGAATCGTCGTCCCGGTAGCTTTGAAAAAATTCTTGAAAATATTAAATATTACATCGCTTGCGGCCATGATGTTCGTTGTATCCCAGTACTTACAGCCTACAACTACAATCAAATGTATGACATTATCAAACTAGCGGCAAATCTAGGAATGGAATCTGTTTATGTTGACCGGTATGAAGATGGTGGTAAGGGTGCTGCTAATTCTTCTACTTATAACCTAAAACCAACTTCCGAACAATTTGAAGAAGCTGTCAGCCAGATTATTAAAGCCAAAAGAGACTTCATTTCGTTTAAGGGTCGAATTGGCTTTGGAACTGCCATACCCTATTGTCTAGATAATAGACTCACGGAAGAGGGCTTAAACTCTAGTTGTGGTGCTGGTATCACATTCTGTGCTATAAACCCCAATGGAGATCTGCGTGTTTGCAATCAATCTCAATTAGTTTTTGGCAATATTCTTGATGAACCCATAGAAAAAATATGGAATAAAAGTTCACTTGATATTTTCCGTAACCTTAATTGGATAACTGAACCATGCACATCTTGCCAACTTTTGTTGAAATGTCTAGGTGGATGCAAAGTCGATGTAAATTGTTCTGATAAATTTTGTGTGGATTACTCCATTCGTGGATTAAAATCTCCACCGAATATTGTTAAAAAGCAAAGAGGTCATCAGACAAAAACTTCATACCCGGAAGCTTATCGTTTTTTTGAAATTAACCGATTTTTAAAACTGACAACAAAATATAATCAAAAATTTCTAGTAACTCGCTATCAAACAATTCAAATAGACGAAATGTCTGTTTCATTGATAGAAAAAATTATGGAAGAAAAATTAGTCGATGAAAAAAAATTCATTAACTATTTTTCTGAAAAAATTGAAGAAAAAGAAATTAGATTATTTTTTAACAAATTATTGTCAGCGTCAGCTATAGAACTCATAAAAAATGATTAATCATGAAGACTACAGAAATTCATTGGGAAATAACCAATAAATGTAATTTGCATTGCTCATACTGTCGATCGGATTCTGGCAAGCCAAGACCAAATGAACTTTCCCCATCAGAAGCTTTAGGTGTTTTGCAAAAAATTCATAAAGCTGGCGTGAGACGAATTTACTTTACCGGAGGAGAACCATTTTCTCGATTAGATTTCAAGGACTTATTAGTAGAAAGTATTCATCTAGGGATGGAGGCATCTGTTATAACTAATGCCACTTTAATAGACAAAGAAACTTTAAAACTAATAAAAAAACTTGGGGTTGGATTAAATATCAGTCTTGATAGCTTAGATCAATCCAAGAATGACGAACAGCGCGGCTTTGGCGTTCTTTCTAAAACCTTAAGCGTTATAGAAGAAGCTAATGCCATGGGAATTGATTTACAAATTTATTCCACTATCAGTAAAAAGAACATCGCTGAACTTGAGTCATTACTATCCTTCGCCAAAAATAAAAAAATTCCCATCCACTTTAAAGAAATATCCAGTGGTGGAAAATTAACAAAATCTTATGATGGGTTACTATCATCTATAGAGAGCAAGCATTTGAAAGATTTTAAGGACGGTGAATTTTTTTCTGATGAAAGTTGTTGGGCTGACGGAAAAAGTTTATTTATGACTTCTAGCGGTGATTTATATCATTGTAATGAAATTTGCGTTCGTCAATCTCACTCAAAAATCGGAAATATAAAAACTTTTGATTTTGATCATCAAATTCCTAAGAAAAAAGTTTCCAAACTTGCCTGTTGCTACGGAGTTAATATTAACGAGAACTCAATTACGCTTTATAATACTGAACGTGACTGTGGACTCTTGGAAGAATTAAATAAACCAATAAAAACCCTAAAAGAACTCTACAAAGAGCTAGATGATTGCTACAATGGGATACATAAGCATTGCTTGGAATGTCATGAAAATGATTGTATGGGCTATATCTGGCTCCTAAAATCAGAGGCAAGACGTTTATATCGAAATGGGATTCCCACAGTGGAAATTAACGATGGGCCAACGTTTATTCATTCTTTCCCGACAAACGGCGAAGGAGAAATAGATGTCACTATTCGTTATCCACGATGTGGCCAAATTGACTGTTCTAACAGGGAATGCCTAATTAGGAACAAGCGACCACTTGTCTGTCGTTTATATCCCGTTGGACTTGAAACTTTAGAGACGGGTGAAGTTTGCTGGGTTACTCATCTTGATTGTTTGTTTGTTAAAAAGATGATTAAAGAAGGAACAATTGCTGATTTTGAAAAAATGATGCTTTCAATTATTGAAAGAATTTCCCAACCAATACTTAATGAAATTGTTGAAACATACAAAATGGTTGACGAGATATCTTCTTTTCCAAATGGTAGTAATAACTTTAAATTATTGAAAGGAGGTGTGTAAAATGTCAAAATGTAAGGCCGTTTTAGACTCTAAAAAGATTACTAAAATCAAAGTAAGAGTAAAAAAAGAAAAAAAAGTTGAAACGCAAAAAAAAGGTTAACAAAAAGTTACCTTTAACTTAATCGGGGGTGATCTATAATGATCACCCTTTTTTATTCTATCGGCAAAGAGGCCGCTAAAATCTGACAAGGATTACCTTCATCCCAGCCAGGATAAGGATCAATTATTTCTAAAGTATAAAAGCCTAATTTTTTATAGAATTTTCTTGTCTTCTCATACCCTAAATCAGGGACGGTTTCTGCCAAAGTTTTAACATAACATATTTTAAATCCTTCTTTGGCTTTAATATTCAAAGTTTCTTTAATTAATTCTGTTCCAACACCCTTCCCTTGCCAACCAGGCAAAACAGCCAACCAAGATATTTCTAAAGAAGAAGTATCGGCCAAACGTAAAGTAATAAAACCTACTAATTTATCGTCAACTAAAGCACCGTAAAGTTCATGGCTTTTTAAATCTTCTTTCAAAGAGCCTACTCCATCAATAGTAAAAAAATCCAGTAAACTTTCGGCTATTAAAATGACATTCTCAAAATCGTTAATTTTTTTTATTCTACATAACATATTTTTTCTATTTCTTCTTATTATGCCGATTAACATCCACTTCAATGATTGCATCTCTTTCCCCTTCCTTTTCGGCATTTAATTTTACGGTAACTGTCTGTTTTAGAATATGATGCCCAACAACCACGCCGTGAGAACCATCAACATTGACCTTGGTTCCTATCGGCGGTAATTTTCCGGCCATTTCTTTATAGCCTTCATATTCATAAGATAAACAGCACATTAAACGTCCACACATTCCAGAGATACGATCTGAACCACGATGGACAACCTGTTGCGCTTCAGCCATCTCGGAAGTAATTGAGGAAAATTCTCTTAAGAATTTACGACAACATAGTTCTCGTCCGCAGGGTCCGCAATCACCAGTTATTTTTGCTTCATCTCTTGTTCCTATCTGAGTCAATCTGATATTAACGCCAAAATGAGCGGCCAATTCCTTTACAAGTTCACGAAAATCTACTCGGCCGTCAGAAATAAAAGCAAAATTCATTTTATTTCCTTCAAAGGAAAAATGAACATCAACCAATTTCATTGGCAGTCCATATCGCTCGATTGTTTCCCGGCAAAATTCCAGCGCTTCTTCCTTTTTTTCCGGACTAGGCATTTGAGCAACGTCATCATATTCCGCCTTACGGATTATGGGCTTTAATTCTCGTTTTTCTTCCGAGGGATTATTACTCTTAACTACAGCCAAAACTTTGCCTAATTCTAAGCCTAATTCCGTTTCGACAATTACAAAATCACCGCTAGCCACGATTGTTTTACCCAAAGAAAAATCATAAATTTTGTCCCAAGGGGCAAATTGTACTTGCGCGTATGTCATGAAAATAATAAGCCGATTTTACTCGGCTTATATTAATTTATAGAGAGTAGCGAACAAATTTAAGAATATTTGCGCCGCCTAAAGTATCTTTAACTTTTTTCTTGTCATCTTTAATGCATTCCTGCTCAACTAAACAGACTTCGGAATAATATTTTCCCATTTTACCGGCAACAATTTTTTCAACCATCGCTTCCGGTTTTCCTTCTTTAATCAATTGTTCTTTGTAAATATCTTTTTCTCTATCCATTTCGGCGGGATCAACTTCAGATGGTACTAAATATTTCGGATTAGCGGCAGTAATTTGCATTGCTAATTCATTAGCTAACTCTTCTTTTCCTGGCTGATCAAGAGCGACTAGAACGCCGATTTTGCCACCTAAATGAGAATAGGCGGCTACGGTCGCACCACTAACTACCCCAAAACGTTTGATGCCTAATTTTTCACCGATTGTTCCGCTTAAATTATCCAAATCTTCCTGGATAGTTCCAACGGAAAGATGAAGACCAAGTAAAGCCTCTAGAGAAGCTGGCTTTTGTGATTTTACTACTTCCATAACAGAATCAACAAAGGCTTGGAATTTTTCATTGCGGGCAACAAAATCAGTTTCGGAATTTACTTCTAAAATATATCCTTCAGTTTTATCGGCATTGAGACCAATTTTAATTATACCCTCTTTAGTATCGCGATCTGTTCTTTTAGCAGCTTTAGCGATACCTTTTTTACGCAAAATATCAACGGCTTTTTCTAAGTCATTATTTGCTTCTTTAAGAGCTTTTTGACAATCAACCATGCCTGCGCCGGTCATTTCTCGGAGTTGTTTTATTAGTTCCATATTGTTAAATATTAAATTTTAATCAAATTTAAACCTACTAGTTTAGGCTTTAATGTTTTTTTTGGCTTCTAAGATTGCGGTGGAAATAGCATCCAAAATAATCTTAATAGTCTTAGTCGAGTCGTCATTAGCCGGAATAGCATAAGTTACTTCATCCGGATTGACATTGGTATCGCAAATAGCGACAATCGGAATATTTTTCTGCTGGGCTTCACGGATAGCAGTTTCTTCTTCTTTAATATCCCAAACAAAGAGAGCATCGGGCATCTTGTTTAAACTAGTTAAACCGCCGACGCGCATTTCTAATTTCTTTATTTCACGATCAAAATTCAAACGTTCTTTTTTAGTATATTTTTCTAATTTTCCAGTTTCTTTCTTTTCAATCAAATCTAAATATTTTTTTACTGATTTTTTAACAACTGTGAAATTAGTTAAATAACCGCCGAGCCATTTACCGACAATATACGGTTGACCGATTTCAGTAGCCATTTTCTTAAGCGGTTCAGATACTTGGTTTTTAGTCCCGACAAACAAGATACTCTTGCCTTCACTGACTAATTTAGCCATAAATTCTAAGGCAATCTGTAACTGTTCTTGAGTCTTCTTTAAATCAATAATGTAAATGCCATTCTTGGAAGTAAAGATAAACTGCTTCATTTTTGGATGCCAGCGATTGGTGCGATGACCAAAATGAGTACCGGCTTTTAACATCTCTTCTAAACTTGGTAGTTTTTGCATATTTTTTCTTTTTTACGTCTGCTCCCCTGCCCTAATATTAGGGAAGAAAATAACGGCTGAACGCCATAGGAGCATGATGATTTAATAAATAAAAAGAGGTCGCTTTAAGAGGCTGACCCTCTGAAGATAAGGATATAGGAAAAATTGAAGAATGTCAAGAAATAACCCTAATAATATTGACAATATCTTATTTAGATGGTTTAATATAGTTAACTAAAAATCAGTATCAAATCTTTAAATCAGGTCATCATGAACATTAAAAATTTTTCAAAGAGGGCAAAAACCATTCTGCTGGAAAAAGAATGGCTGACGGGAATATTGTTACCATTAGTCTTGGGCACAATTGTTTATTTTTCAATTCTAATATTGAACGGGAAATTGCAAAATTCACTTTTCTGGGGAATCTTCTCCGCCTATATGCTATTTGGCGGATTTTTTAGTATTTCGCAAAGCCCTGGCACTAAATTCGAAAAAACAAATATGTTAATCGGAACAGTAGCTTTTTTCGCCGGAATACTTGGCTTAATATTTTGGCCGGAAATCGAACTTCTCGGCTGGCCGACTCTAATAGCTGGATTACTATTAACAATAGTCTCTGGCTCAGGAAAACTTTCAAAAAAAATAGAGATTAATAGCGACAGACTAAAAAGAAAATACAACTTTAATTGAAGCTCTTAGGCAAGGAAAAAAATCCTTGCCTTTTTTATTATTTTTGATAAAAAACATTAATAGCCGAATTGAAGGCATTTGCCTTAGTATTGTATTCACTGACTTTTGCCTGATAAACAGCCAGGTCACTATTATATCCGTTGACCAAAGTATTAAATGTCGGAACTAAATTATTATATTCCTCTATCTGTCCGTTGCTAAGATAGGTATTTATCTGACTTTTCATAGTAGTGATAGCAGTTTCTTTGGCGGTAAGATTCTTATTCTGATTATCAATATCCAAACTCAACGTGGTCAACTCGCTTTTATCCGTTCTTAAATCGGCTACCTGAGAATAAACCGCTGACATTCCTTGGTATATCTTGCCGCTTGTCTTTTGATAAATTTCAATTGTGCCCAAGTTACTGATATTAAACATATCGGAAAACCCATCCGACTTTTGCGCCTGGCCATCACTTATACTTTGCGGGATTACACCGAAAGGAAAATAATTTGTTGTCTCAACATAACAATAACCGGAATTATTGATAGAATATTCTTTCGGACAAGCAACGCCAAGGGCAGTATGATTTCGATTAGGAAAATCTAAAATAGCGGCCCCGTACCCAAGCTGACGTAACATAGCCACTGCCAAAAAAGTTTTATCGGAACAAACACCTTTATTAAGATACAGAGTCTCATAAGGAAAATATGGATCATTATTAGCCTGCGAATCGTTTACCACTTTTACGTTATCATAAGGAATATATTGAATCAGGGCGACGGTAAATTCAAGCAATTCATCATCAGTCCAATTATTGGCTAAAGCGGTTTCTTTTAATTTAGCAATAATTTCACTAAGCGTAGTATCACCGGATCTTAATTTTAAGAATAGTCCATAGAATTCATTTCTAACACTGGCTGGTGCACTGCCCTCGGTGTAAGTATAAACTTTATTTGTAGTTTTATAAGCGCTATAAAGACTGGCTGAAAATAAATGGGTTAATTCATAGTTAGTATTATGGTATTTAAATGTAAATTTTCTTAAGAAACTATTAGTTGAATCAGCTGTTGTCGCCACTGGCGTAGCAACTGGAGAAGAAATATTAACCGAGCTGATTGTGGCGACGGGTATTTTTTCTAAGTTACTGTTGCTTATTCCTAGACCCCTTGTTCTCATGACCTTAAAGGCATCTGCCGGACGGCCAAGATAATAGAGTTTTAATTCTACCGGATCGACATAATAAGCCTGGCCCTTATCCTGGACTTTAAGCAGAATTCGCCCGGCTAAACGAGCCGGAGCTTTTACTAAATATGAATTCAAATCGGAATTAGAAATACCCAAACCGAGAGCACGCATTACTGCATAAGCATCATCCGGGCGACCAAGATAATAACGTTTGCTATTAAGCACATTAACATACCAGGCCTGGCCCTTATCCTGGACTTGAATTAGTATCCGACCATTTAAGTTAGAGGCTGCTTCAGCAAATTTTAAATGATAAAAATCAGCGCTAAAAATTACTACGCTGATTGATACGACTAAAAAAATAAATTTTACTGAACGCTTGAGCATCTTGATTATTTAATATTTTAATTGATTAACGTCTTAAACATATCCTCGTTTGGCGGATAAGGCAGATGGCTCACATCGTTTATATAATTAATCTTCACAAAACCATCGCGATCAATTATTAATTTAGTAATAGATGACTGAAAAATTTCTAGAGATAAAAAACCGATTACATCCGCATCAATTATCCCTGTGACAAGGGCTTTAATAAAATTACCATGAGAAAAGATAACAACGCTCTTCCCTTTATTTTCTTTATAGATATCCGCCAAAACTCGTCTGGCGGTCGTTTGTATCTTATCTAACTGCTTATCCAGGGCGAGATGATGTTTTAATTTCTTTTCCCTGGTCTTTTCCGACATGTTAAAATATTTTACCTTAAGCCAATGAGTCCAATCGATTTCGTTCAAGCGTTCGTCGATAAATATTTTCTTTTTCTTTTTCTGAGCATAAACAGTGGCAGTTTCTATTGCCCGAATAATTTCGCTGGCATAAATCTTGTCGATTTTCATGGTCAACAATTTGTCAGTCAAAAATTTTCTCTGCTCCAATCCTTTTTTTGATAGGGGCATATTCTTTTCGCCTAATTTTTTTTCTTTTTTATAATCAGGCTGGCAATGTCTGATTAAATAGACTTCCGTATAAGGACGATGCACTTTAGGTTTAAGCTTCATGTAAGGACTTTGGTACATAGGATTTACTTTTTCATTATTATTGATTGTTTTTTATGTTTTTACAAATTACTCTCCGCAAATTCCCAATTTAAGAGATTTCTCATTACTCCATCTATAAAATCTGCTCGACGATTTTGATAATCCAAATAATAGGCATGTTCCCAAACATCAATTGTGAGCAGGGGCTTTAAATCATGGGCAATCGGCGTGTCGGCATTAGCAGTCTTCATGATTTTTAAATTTTCTCCGTCTTTAACTAGCCAAACCCAGCCGCTACCGAATTGCCCTAGGGCGGCCGCTTTGAATTCATTATAAAAATTTTCCAGGCTGCCAAAAGATTCATTAATTAAAGAGCTTAATTCCACGCTTGGTTCCGACGGTTGCGCTACTGGGCGCAAGCTATGCCAGAAAAAATCATGGTTATATGCTTGAGCGGCATTATTAAAAATAGCGGCATTATTAGAGCTGCCAGCGATTTTTTTTATTATCGCCTCAAGGCTAAGCGTTTCCATGTCGGTGCCGGCGACTAATTTATTCAAATTATCAACATAGGCTTGGTGGTGCTTGTCATGATGAAAATTCAAAGTGTTGGCGGAAATATGCGGTTCAAGCGTCGATTTTTCATAAGGCAACGAAGATAGAATAAACATAAAATTAATTATTAATAATTAATATCTTATTATTTTAAAATTATAACAAAATTTTAGCAGTCTCGCTAATTAATACGCATAAGTTTACTCTTTAAATCGCGGAAATCAGGGACTGTCTGGGCGACCAGATTCCAAAAACTGACCGAATGATTTAACTCTTTTAAATGGCAAAGCTCGTGAACAATAACATAATCACGCATTGACTCAGGTAAATAAAGCAAACGAAAATTAAAATTAAGGCTTCCGCGGCGAGAACAGCTTCCCCAACGAGTTTTTTGATCGCGAATATTAATTTGAAGATACTTGAAATTGTAAAAACGATTAAAATACTCTATTCGACCGGCAACTAGAATCCGCGCTTCTTCCCGCCTATTAAGATAATCACGTCTAGTTAACTGGCTAAGCGGACCAGATTCGACATTTTTAAAATATTCTGATTTTTTAATTATCCAAGCCGCATGTTCTTTAATAAAATTTTCAACCGTTCTCAGGCTCATAAATCGAGGCTGAGTCACTACCAATTCACCATTACAATAAATCGCCAAACGGAGACGTTTGGCGCGAGGACTAAGCTTTAAGGTATAAATAATATTTTGACTATCTAAAAGTATCTCTTTTTGCATCAAATATTCTTTACTATTTATTTTTTTCTTCCTCTTAATTGCCCGCAAGCGGCCGTAATATCGGCACCAAAACTCAAACGAACAGTTACGGCTACACCAGCTTCCTCTAAAATCTTTTTAAATTTTTCGATTCGCTCGCGGCTGGAAGATTTAAAACGCCCAGTCTCGTTATAAGGGATAAGGTTAACCATATAAAGCGGCTGCCTCATTAATTTAGCAAGCTCTAAGGCATCCCGATCGCTGTCATTAACTTCTTTTATCATTAAATATTCGAACATTACGCGGCGACCGGTTTTGACAATATAATTATCGACCGTTTTTAAAATTTCATGCAAATTATATTTCTTGGCTATCGGCATCAAATCTTTGCGTAAATTATCATTAGCAGCATGAAGGGAAATCGCTAAATTAATCTGCATTTTTTCCCCGGCCAATCTTTTTATGCCTTCAGTTATGCCGGCAGTTGAAACCGACACACGGCGAGAACCAATATTTAAAGTTTCCGGATTATTTAAAAACTTAGCCGCTTTAATAAATTCAACATAATTTAAAAATGGCTCCCCCATGCCCATAAAAACTATATTATCAAT
>Ga0224525_1000126_pt1 | contig 40665 bp, 30 predicted proteins | sample CFST100metaG_FD_179874 | JGI IMG/M metagenome (GOLD analysis project Ga0224525, IMG submission 179874) | Peat soil microbial communities from Stordalen Mire, Sweden - C.F.S.T100 | ecosystem: Environmental > Terrestrial > Soil > Wetlands > Peat | place: Sweden: Norrbotten County, Stordalen Mire...
CTCCCATGGCTTGACGGGCGGTGTGTACAAGGCCCGGGAACGTATTCACCGGATCATTGCTGATATCCGATTACTAGCGAATCCAACTTCACGAAGTCGAGTTGCAGACTTCGATCCGAACTGAGACCGGTTTTGGAGATTAGCATCCTGTCACCAGGTAGCGACCCATTGTACCGGCCATTGTAGCACGTGTGTAGCCCTGGACGTAAGGGCCGTGCTGATTTGACGTCATCCCCACCTTCCTCACTACTTGCGTAGGCAGTTTCTCTAGAGTCCCCAGCATTACCTGATGGCAACTAAAGATAGGGGTTGCGCTCGTTATGGGACTTAACCCGACACCTCACGGCACGAGCTGACGACAACCATGCAGCACCTCGCTGGCTGCTCCGAAGAGAAATCCGGTTTCCCGGATGGTCATCCAGCGTTCTAGCCCAGGTAAGGTTCCTCGCGTATCATCGAATTAAACCACATGCTCCTCCGCTTGTGCGGGCCCCCGTCAATTCCTTTGAGTTTCAACCTTGCGGCCGTACTCCCCAGGTGGATTACTTAATGCTTTCGCTTAGACGCTGACTGTATATCGCCAACATCGAGTAATCATCGTTTACAGCGTGGACTACCAGGGTATCTAATCCTGTTTGATCCCCACGCTTTCGTGCATGAGCGTCAGTTACAGTTTAGCGAGCTGCCTTCGCGACTGGTGTTCTGTGTCATATCTAAGCATTTCACCGCTACATGACACATTCCGCCCACTCCAACTGTACTCAAGAACGACAGTATCAATGGCAGTTCTACAGTTAAGCTGTAGGATTTCACCACTGACTTATCATTCCGCCTGCGCACCCTTTAAACCCAATAAATCCGGATAACGCTTGCATCCTCCGTATTACCGCGGCTGCTGGCACGGAGTTAGCCGATGCTTATTCTTACGGTACCATCAGCTCCGGTTCACGACCGGAGGTTTTTTCCCGTACAAAAGCAGTTTACAACCCGTAGGGCTGTCATCCTGCACGCGGCATGGCTGGTTCAGACTTGCGTCCATTGACCAATATTCCTTACTGCTGCCTCCCGTAGGAGTCTGGTCCGTGTCTCAGTACCAGTGTGGGGGTGAATCCTCTCAGAACCCCTAGACATCGTAGCCTTGGTGAGCCGTTACCTCACCAACTAGCTAATGTCGCGCATGCCCATCTAAGACCGCCGGAGCTTTAATTATAATGAGATGCCTCATTATAATTTTATGGGGTATTAATCCCGATTTCTCGGGGCTATCTCCCAGTCAAAGGTAGGTTGCATACGTGTTACGCACCCGTGCGCCACTCGTCAGCATCCATTGCTGGACCTGTTACCGTTCGACTTGCATGTATTAGGCCTGCCGCTAGCGTTAATCCTGAGCCAGGATCAAACTCTCCATTGTAAAATGTATAATTTGAATCCTTCAAGATTTGTTATAACCAAAGAAAAAACTTTGGGATATTTGCTACTAGGCTTACTTCAATCTTTCAAAGAACGTTATTTGTTCTACCGCTTTCGCAGATGTTTTTTCAAAATCGGACTGCAAAAGTACAACCTTTTTTTTAACGTACAAATATTTATGTTGAAATTTTTAAAAAAAATTTCAACAATCTCCAAATCGACCCTTTCTGTTCTCGTTTCCGGTTGTATTCTTTTCAGTACTTTTAAGAACGATTCCCGTTTTTTTATTCGGGACTGCAAAAGTACACTATTGTTTTGATATAGTACTACACAATCCAAACTTTTTTCAATCTGTTCTGAAATGAAACTCCACATGCATTCATCCCTAACGTATTACGGGTAAATAAAAATTTGTACTATTACCTTGACTTAAGGGAAGGCTGTTGTTGAAATCCGGAATTATCCTTCCGGCAGCTTAGTTCTACAGAAAAAAACACATGGATTAATAGATAAAACAATCCTTTTTTATTAGCAGAGAAATCCTGAATTCATTATTTTTGTGCATTATTACAGAAATCCCATGAAACATAAACGTATCCTTATCCTTTCGATGATCATCCTGCTCTCTCAATTGTCTTTCGGGCAAGAATCAACAAAACAAAAAAAACATGACTTCTGGCAACGTGTCTCTGTCGGAGGGAACCTTGGACTACAGTTTGGAACGGTCACTGCGATCAACATATCACCGGAGATCATGATCCGCGTTGTTGACCAATTCCACCTGGGAGTGGGATTCTCTTATGATTACCTCGAGGCTAAACAATACTTCCTGGATGATACAACTCAGCAGTTCCTCAATTTTAAAGCAAATGTTTATGGAGGAAGGTTTTTTGCAAGGTATTATTTCCGCAGCCTTTTTGATAATTTCCTGGGAAACTTTTTTGCCCATGCCGAATATGAGTACCTCTATTATACCCGTCCGTATATCCAGGATCCTACAGGAAGCATCATTGATCCTTATGGCAACACCTTTAGAAGAGGAACGGATGTTCAGGAAATAAACAGCCTTTTTGTGGGCGTTGGATATGAACAACCCTTCAGTGAACGGACTTTCATGGACATTATGATCCTTTATAACCTCAACGAAACCTATGCCTCTCCTTATTCAAATCCGGTTTTCAGATTGGGATTCGGGTTCAGATTGTAAACCCACCCCCTACGTGGAGGCGTCATGAATTAGGTGGGATCCTTTGTAATACATCCAGGATCAGATCCCAGAATTTTACCACGCTCTTGATCTCCAGCCGTTCATCGGGTGAGTGTGCCCCTTTAATGGTAGGTCCGAACGAAACCATGTCCATCCCTGTATAGATAGCGCCGATCAGGCCGCATTCGAGGCCGGCGTGAATAGCGAGAATCTGGGGTTCTTGCTGAAACAACTTCCGGTAAGAATCCACGCACAGGCTCAGGAGTACCGAATCGGGATTGGGTTTCCATCCAGGATAACCAGTGGATTGTTCAACTTCAGCACCAGCCAGGTCAAAAACACTGGCAACCATGTCGAGCACATCTTTTTTTGCCGATTCAACCGAACTGCGCTGGCTGGTTGTCACCTGGATTGTATCTTCCGTAAATTTAACGGAAGCAAGGTTGGTGGAAGTCTCAACGAAATTAGGGATGTCACGGGAGAATTCGATGACGCCATGAGGGCATGAATATAAGGCATTCAATAGCCAGTATTCAAGGTCGGGCATCAATATCGTTTCCGGCAAAGGGCAGGGTTCAATGCCGAATTTTATATTCGGTTCCGTGGTATGCAGTTCTTCAACCATCATTTCCTGGTATTGTGCAGCGTATTTTTCAAAACCAGATTTATATTCCTGCGGCAGGACAATGATAGCAAATCCCTCCCGGGCGATGGCGTTTCGCAGGTTCCCTGCGTCAATGGAGGAGACCCTCAGGTAATAATCCCGGGTTGCGTTCCAGAGAAAACGGTTCAGGATCTTCACGGCATTACCCAGTCCCTTGTTGATGTCGTCTCCGGAATGACCCCCTTTAAGGCCGGTAATACTGATTTTATACCCCAGCGATCCTTCCGGGACCGGTTCCGTTTCCAGGTCGAAGCGGGCCGTTGTATCCGCCCCGCCGGCACAACCGATAAACAACTGTCCTTCATCTTCCGAATCAAGATTGATTAGGATACGACTCTTTAAAAGACCGGGTTTGATGCCGAATGCTCCTGTCAGCCCGGTTTCCTCATCGATAGTGAACAAACATTCCAAAGGCCCGTGTGGTAACGTTGTGGATTCGAGGATGGCAAGCATGGCCGCGACCCCGATGCCATCATCGGCACCCAGGGTTGTTCCCTTCGCTTTGACCCACTCCCCTTCGATCCATGGAACAATCGGATCCTTTTCAAAATCATGTACCGTACCTGAATTCTTCTCACAAACCATGTCGATATGGCTTTGTAGAACCACAGATTGCAGGTTTTCATTTCCAGGCGTTCCCGGTTTCCGGATCAGTACATTGCCGGTTTCATCCGTTATCGTTTCCAGTCCCAGCTTATTTCCAAAGTCCAGGAGGTACTGAACGATCTTTTCTTCCATTTTTGAAGGGTGGGGGATCCTGCAAATCTGCAGGAAATAGTTCCAGAGTCGTTCCGGGTTCAGTTGCGCGATCTTGTCTTCCATACGAGATTTTTTTTGTCATTACAAAAATATTCATTTTCTTTGAATATCTTTAACCCCACAATCCCACTCATAATTTATAATTTGATGTTCACCCTTTTCATCTTATACCTGATACTATTTATTACTGTATTGATCAGTGGGTCTTTCATTTTTTTTATCCGTTCGGATGATCAACGTATCCTTAAGCTTCTGCTTGCATTCAGTGGGGCTTTCCTGATCGGGATCAGTTTCCTTAAGCTGGTACCGGAGGTTTTCAGCTCACAGGCAAAATACGTCGGTTTGTTTGTTATGCTGGGGTTCCTGATCCAACTGGTGCTTGAACTGATCACAGAAGGAGCAGAGCATGGCCACAGGCACGAACATTCGGAAGGGGAGAAGGTATCGCCATTTTTACTTTTAACCGGATTATGCATTCATTCTTTCCTGGAGGGGATGCCCATTGTAGGAGCTTTCACAACAGGTATCCAGCATACGCTGGTGATCGGGATCGTGATTCACAACATCCCCATTTCGCTTACGCTTATGAGCCTGTTTCTTCATTATGGCCTTTCGAAGAGAAAAGCCATGTTTTTCCTGGTCGTTTTCGCGTTGATGACCCCCATGGGATCCATCCTGAGCAACATCATTCATCTTTTATCATCGGCTTCACTCGGTATATATTTTAATTATGTCATGGCGGTTGTCATTGGGATCTTCCTGCATGTCTCCACTTCGATCCTGTTTGAAACGGAAGAAAACCACCGCTATAACCTTCAGAAATTCGTTACGGTTTGTGTCGGAATCCTTGTTGCCTTCGGCTTAAGTTTGATTTAGAGAAGAAAAGTCTTGCCGGGTAAGATAAAATATGTAATTTTGCCGTCCCAAAAACCCTCAAACACAAACCCGCTTTGCCCAGGTGGTGAAATTGGTAGACACGCTACTTTGAGGGGGTAGTGGCCTCTGGCTGTGCAGGTTCAAGTCCTGTCCTGGGCACACCCACACTCACACCCCACACCCAAATATACACTCAAAACCACACCCTCTTCGCCCGGGTGGCGGAATTGGTAGACGCGCTAGTTTCAGGGACTAGTATTCATACGGATGTGCAGGTTCGAGTCCTGTTCCGGGCACACAAAAACTTCGATAATGAGCTGTATATTAGCAAATTATCGAAGTTTTGTTTTTTTATACTGTAACATTACTGAAACCTTTCTCCTATTCGCTTCCGATTATCATATTGATTTCTTTAGACAGCGACTTTAGAATGAACCTTTATCATTTGTTTGTTTTCATTTTGCAAAACTGCAAAATTTGCAAGGTTGCAAAATGTGAATCAAAGGAAAGCTGTGGACACATTCATCCAACTTTAATCATTCCATTGAAAACTACAGTTGCTTCTCCTTATATTATTAATATAGCATTCTTCAGCTTTAAGGATACTGCCCATCATTAGGTTTTCGATTTCTACACCACTAGCAATCCTAATTATTTTGATGAGTATTGGTTCTAAAAGCTCATTAAATTGGTTATATTTCGCTTTAAAGTCTAACTATTTTAGTTAGCCCTAGCCATAATGTTGACAACTTTCAATCCAAAAACCGGACTGCCATTCGACCAAAACCTTTGAGTAATAAGTATTCAGTACCCGACTTTGACGCCCTGGACTTTTGGAAAGATAAGTTTAAGGAATGGTCATCAAAGGTACAGGATGACCTTGATAGACTTACAAAATAAAGAATTTTTTTATACCTGTTATTATGAGAAAAAAATCCCTGCAATCTGAATATTTGCAGGGATTTCAATTAAAATGCAAGTAACAATTTTAAACAAATATTTTTAATGAAATAGATTAATAAATGACTTTTTGAAACTTAGTTATTTTTTTATTATTACCTCTTTCCCTTTTTGTTCATTTTGTTTTTCTATAGCTGGTTGTTTTTGTATTATTACTGGGGTAGTTGTTTTGAGTATAATTGAAGAAATGGTTAATGACACAATTTTTGTTTTTGGATCAAGCTTTCCTTTATCTTTTCCAAAACTTATAATATACACATTACCCTTATCATCTTTACCCTCAACAGCTGTGCCATTTTTCCAACTCAAATCAACTTTTTCGGCAGTTTGTGCTTTATTTTCTGCTGCTTCATTACTTGGTGCCGCAAATGTGACTGGTACATTTACCTCCTTCTTTGCTGTTATAAATTTTATAGGAATATTAATGGTGATGTCAACTTTGCAAGTTGTCCCTTTCCATAAACATAAAAATCCTCTGCCTGTCCAATTTATATGAATAGGTACAGTTACATTTGTTGCTAATAATTGCGTTGATAAAAAAAGGAGGAAAATAAATATTGTAAATGATTTTATTGTTTTCATATATTTGATATTTAAATATTACCTACTCTATTTTGTTTTCGGTTTCCCTGTTATTTAAATTAATTTCATTTTCTATTTGAATATATTCTAAGGCGGTTTAATAATAATCAATATATTATTTTTTGAATTTATTTTCATTTCTTATCAAATGAAATAAAGAAACCTCTTGTACTATGAATCTAACTTTTATTAAAATTTCATTTTTATAGAAATCCATTCTTTAAAGCTCATAAAGCTTATGCTCCTAACAATCTTGTTTAGGGTGTAGTATAACTAAATGTATTCTTTCATTCATGGAAATAAAACAGTAAATATACGATGTATAAATTCATAATCAAAAAAACTCATAATAAAGTGATTTTATATTTAAATAATAGATTCATAATTTAATCATTGTTTTATATCGAAAACTCCACAAAAACCAATTCAAACCCCTCTTATCCACTAAATTAAATAGCAATTTGTAAGGGTCTCCTGTGGGTTGCAACCACTTGCAACCCTAAAACGCCAAAAAAGGTTGCAACTACTTGCAACTGTTTTTCCCTTTTTTAGCAATGTGATTTTGCTGTAAGCCTCCACAAACTTCTAAAGTAACTACATAATGGGGATAATCTTACTCATTCGTCTTAGATATTTAGGGAGTGTCTCAGTTTGAATATTCCTTACTTTTGCAGTTAAGAATGATTATCCTTGTACTATCAAATCTATCGTTATAGCAAAGAGAAAAGATCTAAACCAATTAGCCAAGTTTGTCGTTGACCAGGCGACCGGAGAGATCACAGAATCCGTTTCAGAAAAAATCCTGCTGCTGTTTCACTTGGTAGGCTCGGAGGATTGAAGGGAGGCAAGGCAAGGGCATTGAAGTTAACACCTGAAAGGCGCAGAGAGATAGCGGTTAATGCAGCTAAGAAAAGGTGGGGTAAATAATTTTCAAGTTATTGTTTAATTAAATCCATTACAACCCTATCACTTGCTATTTGATTAGAAAGCGCCATTCTGTCTTTGGGATTATCATTTATTTTAGACTCCTTGATAATTTCATCAATTCTCTTTTTAAATTTCTCTTCATTATTCAATATCCTGACATCGTGTGTGATGATTTTATATATATCCAAATATGGTAATAGTTTTAGCTCATCGGGACTCTTAATTTTTAATAATTCCGCCTCTTTTGCTTGGAAAATCCGCACATATTGACCCCCTAGTTACGCTTCAAATTGACCCCTCATTCAAAGTAATGAATTCGCGGGATGTTATTGCTTAATGAACTTCCCCACCTCCACAGTCTTATCATTTGTCAGCCGCACAAAATAAACACCGTTGGGCAGAGTGTTGATGTCAATTGTGATCTTGTACTCGTTGGTGTAGTTCGTCGATGTAGTCGTCGGAAGTCTTTCTTATTGGCATTTCAACCTTTCTTTAGGTACAATATTAGGTGTTAACGGGATATTATCAAATTCACCATTAGCAATATGGGAGACACTCCCGCTGAAATCCGGAATACCATCAAATGAAAAGGTGCCTGATCAACGCAAATCGTGGCATTTTAAAATTTTAATGACAAACGATCAAGCCGTCATATGCACTAAATCCATCATTTTAATGGGCAATATTTTTAAATCAGTACACAGGCGTATTTCTAACTTCAACAATTCAAAATCATCTGCAAACGTTTCCAAATGCTCTTTTTTATGGTCTGCTTTATTTGCCCTGTATATGCTCCTAACCAACTGTAAGGCATCTCGTTTCATATCCTGACCGAGTGTATATTTAAACTCTTTCGGGAAATGCTGCGTATTCTCAAATATTTTTAAGATCAATTTATAAGTGTCCCTGTAAACGGGTAAATCGTAGTATAATGCCATTGTTCCTTAAAAAACTTCGACCGCTTAGCGGTATTGATTAAATTGTTAAATGGTTAAATTGTTAAAAAGCCCGAACAGCACGCATAGGCTGTGGGTTGCCCTTATTGAGGTAGCCCTGGTCGCCACCGTATAAGTCCTGGACCCACGCGTCGCCGTTATCGTACTCGGAGGAACTCCAACACCACTCGGTATTAGCAAAACCGCCAATTACATTTTTTTGCAGGTACATTTGGTTCAGTTCGTCTTTTGAAGGTAAAAACCAATCGCTGTAACCGTTCAATACAAGAGCATCACAAATTTGGGCTGCGATACCTATTGTGGGGCATCCTGCTACAATAGCCGTGGTATTGGCTTGTCCCGTGCCAATGGCTGTGGATGTGCCTGGAATTGATGTCCCGTAACAGCCCCACAGCGCTCCTGTACTTTGGTCGCTGGTGGCGGAAATAAGCCCATGCTGCCCTGTGCCATCAATATAGAAGATTATTCCACCGCCATAACTTTGACCAATAGTGAATGTTGATGTGGTAAATGTCACCTGATTTCCATAAGAAGTTCCAAAACTATTGGTAGCATACGCCCTTACATAATAGGGTGTGATTGCTGTAAGCCCCGTCAGGTTGCTCACAAACACGCCTGTTCCGCTGCCATCGGTGGTATGGCTGTCTGCAATCGTCGGACTTGCTGTTGTACTCCAACAAACTCCACGGGCTGTTACAGTTGCACTACCCTCAGTTGTTACATTTCCCCCGCTGGTGGCAGTGGTTTGGGTGATGTCTGTAACGGCTGTTGTTGTAACGGTTGGCAAATTTTCGATTGTTCCTGAACCATACAATATTTCCTTCCATACATTGGCACTGGTAACATATGCATAAAATTTATTGTCAGTGGTGCAAAATACAAACAAACCATTTGCAGGGGTTGTTATTGCTAAAATCTGGCTCTGGGTCATACGGGGTATTAACATACCTTTATTGATAAATTTTACATCCAGTCCTGCTGAAGGATCAGGCAGGGAATTATCGGTATTGATGCCCATCTGGGCAAACATTGCGCTGCTAAAGAGCAGAAGCAAAACGATAAGAATGGATAATTTTTTCATTTTCAATTTGTATTTGGTTCTTTGTAAGAATGAGCTGTTAAATATATAACATTAAAAGGAAAAGTTAGGAAAATATTAATTCAAAATGATTTATTTGCAAAAGTCTGTGGTTATTTAAGACCTGACAATATCAAAGCGATTATCTATTTACTCACGAGTAAACTCCACTTCTCTAAAATCAATCCTCATTATATTACCCACTCAAAGTGATATAGGACCACTATTATAGTTAGCCCAAACCATAAGATGGGGGTGATCTTTCTCATTCGTCTTAGATATACGTAGAGACTTTCCAATTTGCCAATTCCAACCTAAATCATTTCTTAGGTAAAATTCTCCATGCGTATGAAAGCAGAGGGTAATTCCACCAAACTACCCCACCCATAGCATAAGCATTGGGGTCAACCCCGGGCTTAGAAATTTTTCATAAACAATTTTAAAACTATTAACTATGGTAACAGTAGTAGAGTACGCCATCCGCAAAACAAAGGATGACCGTGAGTTCATTGCCCTGATACTTCAGGGTGGTTTGCATTTGGCTCAGTCAAAGCAGACTGGCAATTTCTATGCAACGGTGAAACGGTGCAGCATTCCAAGCACGTTTGACGTTGAAACAGCTAAAGGAATGATTGGGGAAAAGATCCCTGGGACAGTCCAGAAAACAAGCTGTGAACCTTATGATTTCCTCAACAAGGAAACAGGCGAGATCCTTCATTTGGATTACCGCTGGGCATATGTCCCAGAGGGAGCAACCATCGAAGAGGCTGTATTCGAGGGAGAACCAGAGGTCACAATGGTAAAAAGAAAGGATCCAATCCTTTTTAAACCCATCGTTTAACCTTATTTGAAAGGGAGGTTGCCACCATCGGCAGCCTCTCCTTTTTATACATGTATTACAACTGATTTAAAAACGAAAGAAATGGAAATTAGAAAAGCATTAAGAAAGCAAGCGAAAATAAAGCTCGCTTTACAGGGAAGTTCAGGAAGCGGAAAGACATATTCTGCGTTGCTTCTTGCTTCAGGCATGACAGCATGGCCTAAAATCGCTGTTATAGATACAGAAAATCACAGTGCAGACCTTTACGCTCATTTAGGTGAGTTCAATGTTCTGCAGCTCTCAAAGCCCTTCGCCCCTGAAAGGTATATTTCTGCAATTGAAACTTGTGAGCATGCAGGGATGGAGGTAATCATCATTGACAGCATCACCCATGAATGGGAAGGAAGCGGTGGTATCCTAGATATACATGGAAATATGCCAGGCAATTCATTTACCAACTGGGCTAAGATTACACCGAGGCACAATGCCTTTGTACAGAAGATCCTTGAATCGCCCTGTCATATCATTTGCTCCATAAGGACCAAGACAGATTATGTCCTTTCTGAGAAGAACGGGAAGATGGTTCCTGAGAAGGTGGGAATGAAAGGTATTACCCGAGATGGTATGGATTATGAGTTCACCATTGTCTTTGACCTGGATCTGAAGCACAATGCTTCAGCAAGCAAGGACCGCACAGGCTTATTTATGGACAAACCAGAGGCTATCATTACTCAGGAGCACGGACGGCGGATATTACAATGGTGCAAAAAGGGAACATCCTTGGAAGAGGTTATATTGCAGGTGAATTCAGCCACCTCAATAGAGCAGATCAAGCAGCTATACAAGGAAAATCCTGAGTACCAAGCTCAGCTACAACCCCTGGCTGTTGCCCGCAAGGAACAATTACAAAAGGAAATCATAATTAACAATGCTAAAACCAATGGAAATGGAACTGATCAGAGTGAACAATAAACAGCCAGCCGCTGTTGAAGAGGTACCTTTAATACAGGAAACCTCCAGCGCTCATTTCATGGCTGCCAACACCAATGTCATCTCCCTAGAGGAATTAAAAGAACGACACACGATTCCCGTCTTTGCTAAAGATAATGAATCAACCATAAGCCATCAGGAATTTATTGAAACTGTTTCCTTTGTGGCAGATCATGTATTCAAGGGAGAGGTCATATTAAAGCCCGCAGTACGTGTTTCTCATCCTATTAAGGGGAGAATACCCTCAGCTGTCGGTAAGCCTGCCAAAGAGCTCCTGGACCATGAAAAAACCCTTTATTACGAGCGGATGGCTTTTGCCATGGAGATCCCTTCCATCACAGACTCACTGGCAGGTAACCTCTTGAATTTGACAATAGGAGGCGTGAGAGCATATAATCTTGAAAACCTTTATTCCAGAAAGAGTGAAGAACGGTTTAAGCTTTTCATCGGATTTCAGAACAGGGTATGCACAAACCTTTGTATCTCCACAGATGGATTCAAGGCTGACGTGAAAGCGAGGAGCATTGCTGAGCTTGCCAAGGTGGTTTATGACCTGCTGGGAGATTTCAATGCATTCAAGGAGTTGGAGAAATACAATCGCCTGCCTGATACCCACATCACCGAATCACAGTTTGCACAAATTATTGGAAGGGGGAGGCTTTACCAGAACATGCCATTGAGGTACAGAAAGGATCTGCCTTCCTTTCCCTTGTTAGATAGCCAGGTGAACCTCGTGGTGAAGGATTACTACAACGATGATAGCTTCAGCAGGGATGAATCCGGCAACATCAACTTGTGGAAACTCTTCAATCTTTTCACAGGTGCCAATAAAATGAGCTACATAGACAATTTCCTTGATCGCAATGTAGAATGCCAGCAGTTCATCCATGGGATTCACAAGGCTATAGAAGGAAATGGCAGTCACTGGTTCATCAACTGATAACGGAATCCCTATGTCTGAAGAAAAAGCACGTATATACATTGTTGAGCTTTTCAGGATTGTCAGCTCCAGCAGCATCTTGGTCATTGATTCCATAGGAACATTGCACAGGCTGAATTGCCCTTTCAGGGTGGTAGCATTAATGGATATTCCTCCTGATATCAATGAGGGGAAGCCCTATTTTGTGAATGCCGTAAAAATGTCTCTTGATCTGAAGGATATTTTCATTATCCAGGATAAGGGTTATTATATCTGTGGCTTCCTTATCCTATTGGAATAGAGGGCTTTCGGGAGTTTCTACTATCATAATAATAATGGTAAGGGAGGAAGAAAGGGAGGGGTAAGTGTTGTGAAAGGAGGAAATAAGGAGGAGACTATACATAATTCTGTACAGCTCCTCTTTTTATTCCCCTAAAGGATCGTAGATCTCAATGGATTTAAAGAGAATGATGCCTACTTCTGCATTAATAATAATCCTGGCTTCATTAACATGTGAAAAAATTTTCATTCACATTGCAGCATGAAGGCTGCACAAATCAATCAATATGCAAACCTATACTAACAAAATATCCTTGTGCCATTGGGCGGAGGATGATCTTCCGAGTGGGAAACTACTCATGAAAGGAACAGCAAGTCTTTCTGACGCAGAACTTCTGAGTATCATCATTGGCTCAGGTGTTTCGGGGGAAAACTCCCTTGATATTGCCAGGAAAATACTGTCACTGTGCGGAAATAACCTTTCAGAATTCTGGAAGTATAGTGTTTCAGATCTCCAACAATTCAAAGGTATCGGACAAAAGATAGCCGTTCAAATCTGTGCCATGTTCGCTTTGGCTCGCAGAAGAAACGAATCAGATGTTCTGACTAAAGCAAAGATCGCAAGCAGTAAAGATGCTTTTGATATATTCAATTCGCTGACCGGAGATCTCTTCTATGAGGAATTTTGGATCATTCTTCTTAACAAAGCAAACAAGGTTTTAAAGAAAGTCAGAATATCTGAAGGCGGTATATCAGGAACGGTTGTGGATCCTAAAAAGATCTTCAAAATTGCACTTGATAACCATTGCTCAAGCATTATCATGGGTCATAACCATCCTTCAGGCAATATCCAGCCCAGCGAAGCGGATCAGAAGATCACAAAAAAGATCAAAGAATGCGGCATTTTACTGGATATCGCTGTCCTGGATCATATCATCATCGGAGATGACCGGTACTATTCATTTGCGGATGAAGGTTCCATCTGATTTTTTGCCCCGGGAAACCGGGGCTTTTCCTATATGTGAGATGGTATTCAAGAGAGTAAAGGTTTTTTGTGCTTAATATCAGTTCGTTAAAACCTTGATCAAACCTTATGTTAATGAATTGAATCGAATTTATATTTAACTTGCAAATCTTTATCGAGATACATGAAACAGACTAAAATCACTATAGGACAATTGTCAAGCTTTTTGTTAAAAGCATGTGATATTCTGAGAGGGAAAATGGATGCCTCTGAATACAAAGAATATATTTTCGGAATCCTGTTTTTAAAAAGACTTTCAGATGAATTTGAATGTAAAAGAAAATCAATAAAGATTCAATATAAGCACTTAACGAAAGCAGAAATAAACGAACTTCTTGAAGACAAGACTACTTACAAGGACACTTTTTTCGTTCCCATACGGGCAAGATGGAATGATAGCTGGCTGGAAATCATCACCAACGACGAAGGCGAGACGGAAGAAGTTTTTCGTCCTGCACTTAAGGACATCAAAACCAACGTAGGTGCAACACTAAACAAAGCTTTAAGTGAAGTGGAAGAACAAAACTCCGACATTCTTACCGGTGTCTTGAAAAGCATTGACTTCAACAAAGTTGTGGGTAAGACTAAAATCCCCGATCAGCGCTGGATTGACCTGATTAACCACTTTAATACTAATATGCCCGCACTGGTAAACGATAATTTTGAGTTTCCCGACTTGCTGGGTGCAGCGTATGAATATCTCGTAAAATATTTTGCCGACAGTGCTGGGAAAAAAGGCGGTGAATTCTATACTCCCGGACACGTTGTCCGTTTGCTTGTTACATTGCTGAAACCAAAGGTCGGAATGGAAATCTATGACCCCACATGCGGTTCAGGAGGTATGCTCATTCAATCGGTACAATGGGTGGAAGAACATGGCGAAGACTTTCGGAACCTCGCCCTTTACGGGCAGGAAGCATCAGGCACTACTTGGGCCATTTGCAAAATGAATATGATATTGCACAACATCCCTTCGGCTACCATTGAAAACGGCGACACGTTACAAGACCCGCTGATAGTGGACGGAGCTACCTGGAAGAAGTTTGACATAGTAATTGCCAATCCGCCATTTTCTCAGAACTACAACAAAGCCACCATGAAATTCCAGACAAGGTTTTCGTATGGCTTTGCCCCCGAAACAGGCAAGAAAGCCGACCTGATGTTTGTACAGCACATGGTGGCGAGTTTGAAAACCAATGGCCGTATGGCTACCATCATGCCGCATGGTGTACTGTTCCGTGGTGGAAGCGAAAAAATCATCCGCCAGGGAATGGTGGAGGGCAATATCGTTGAAGCTATCATCAGTTTACCGTCCGCCTTATTTTATGGCACACCCATTCCGGCTTGTGTGATTGTGATTAATAAAAACAAACCCGATGCCCTGCACAATAAAATCCTATTCATCAATGCCGATGCTGAATTTGCTGAAGGAAAAGTGCAAAACCTCTTACGCCCCGAAGACATTGAGAAGATTGATCATATCTTTACCCTAAAACCGGAAAACATTGACAAGAAATACGCACGGCTTGTTGATTTATCGGAAATAAAAACCAACGACTACAACCTGAACATCCGCAGATATGTGGACAATACGCCTGATCCCGAACCTGAAGATGTGAAAGCACACTTGACCGGTGGTATTCCATTGATTGAGATTATCGCACAGCAAAAGCAGTTTGACAAGTTTGGGTTTCAGCCAAGTGAAAGTTTCCAAGCCCATAATGAACAATATTCTGATTTTAAATTCGAGATTGAGGGAAAATTACAAATCAAAGCTACTGTTGAAACCAATTCAAAACTACAAAGTACTTATTCCAACATGCAGCACCAGGTGAACGACTGGTGGGAAATGGCTAAAGAAGATTTTGCTTCATTAGCTCCACAAAAGCAAGTTGTTGACGACAACCCAGGAAGCGATGCTAAAGAAGGCCTTGTGGATTTTATTGTAGCAGGTGGCAAAAACATGGCTGCTGTAAGAAGCCATTTGCTTTCCACACTCAAGGAAAAACTCATTGTCCAAAACGTGTTGGACGAGTTTCAATGTGCAGGTGTGTTTGTAAACTGGTGGACTAACATCCGCTACGACCTTAAAACCATTTCTTCCACTGGTTGGAGCCCGGCACTGATTCCACGGGAGTATTTTATTGAAACCTATTTTCAGGTGGAGCAAAACGCAATTAATGAAAATGAAAAATTCATTGCCGACAAGGAAGCCGCCTTGCAGGAAGCCATGGAAGCCGTTGAATACGAACCCGAAGAAGGCGAAGAAGTGACCGCCAACACCATTAAGGAATACCTAAAAAAAATATCAGACGAAAACCCCGAAGTGGAAGAAGCTGCTACCCTAAAAGCCATTAAAGAAATAGAGAAGAGTATAAAAGACCTGAAAAAGGAACTAACTATTAAGCAGGAAGACCTTGACCGCAAAATCAACATCAAATGCTATGGCATTGACGACGAAAAAGAAGAGTTGCGGAACATGCTGAAAGGCAAGCAGAACGAACTGAACACACTCCAAAGCAACCTTCCGACCGATAAAAAGGAACTGACTAAACGCAAAACTGCCATTAAGAAATGCACCGAAACGGTTGCCAAAATACAGCACCGAATGGCAGGGCTTGAAGCCTTTCTGGCAAGCATTGGAGGTATCATTACCGATGAAGAAGCCAAAACCCTGATACTGCAAAAGCACAACCACCTGGTGCAACAGGAACTGTTGAAATACCTAAATGCCGAAAAACGCAAGCTAATTGCCGGCATTGAAAAGCTGTGGGACAAGTATGCTGTTTCTTCACAGGAACTGGAAGTTGAAAGAACCGTCATACTGAATGAATTGAATAAATTTCTAACAGAATTGAATTATTCGAATTAATGGAGAATTGGTCAACTAAAAAAATTAAGGAATTTGCTTATACGGTCTCAGGAGGAACCCCCTCTACTGATATAAAAGAATATTGGGAGAATGGAACGGTGCCTTGGATTAACTCAGGAGAGCTAAGTCAGAATGACTTTATTAAGTCAGCAACGACATTCATTACTGAACTTGCTTTAAGAAATAGTTCTGCCAAGCTAATGCCTGTTAATACAGTTGTAATAGCACTGACTGGTGCAACAACAGGCATGTCTGCACTTCTTCAAATAGAAACTTCAGGCAATCAGTCAATCACTGGGATTTTGCCTTCAAAGCATCATGACCCTTTGTTTTTGCTGTATTGGCTTCAACAAAATATCGACAAAATTATTGGGTTTAATATAGGGAGTGCCCAACCGCATATAAATAAGGGTATTGTTGACAATCTTGATATTCACATGCCTGATGATGTTATTCTGCAGGAAAATATTGCGAAGATTATTCGCAAAGTTCACAAGGCAATAGAACAAACCGAAGCCCTTATCGCCAAATACCAGCGTTTAAAAACTGGTCTTATGCAGGATTTACTTACCCGTGGTATTGATTTAGAAGGTAATATCCGAAGCAAAGAGACCCACCGCTTTATGATGAAAAACGGGATGGAGGTGCCTGTGGAGTGGGATGTGAAATCAGTTAACCAGTTATTGAATGACAACATAGTTGCTGATATTCAAGATGGTAATCATGGAGAGAAACATCCTAAAAGCTCTGATTTTGTAAAAGAAGGTATTCCATTCATTATGGCATCAGATATCTCAAATAATGAAATTGATTTTTATGCATGTAAGAAAATTACAGAAGAACAGTATCATTCTTTGCGAATCGGTTTTGCTCAACAAGAAGATGTTTTGTTGAGCCATAAAGCAAGTATTGGTTTCGTGGCTGTGGTTCCTAAAGGAATTTCTAAAATCATGCTTACTCCACAGGTGACCTATTACAGAATTAAAAACAAAGAAAAACTGAGTTATCATTACCTGAGTTGGTTTATGAGAGGTGATGCTTTTCAGAATCAACTTTCCAATTTAGCTAAACAATCTACTCGGGACTATATCGGTATATTGATGCAACGTAATCTCAAATTGGCTTACCCAATATCAAATGCAGAGCAAATAACCATTTCTACGAAAATTGAATCCATTGATGATTACTTAAAAACAGAAAAGAAAAAATTGTCCAAACTTCAATCTCTCAAAACCGGCTTGATGCAGGATTTGCTGAGTGGGAAGAAAAGAGTAATATACTAACTAACAGATTATGAAACAACAAAATGTACTTTCTGCATACTGCTTTTTGGCGGCACTAACCGAAAACAACAATGATTTATATAATCATGTTTACGTTCCAATGTGTAAAAGAGCACTTAGTGAATATTCAAGTAAGGGACATGAGTTTGGTACTCATTTAGATATTAAAGAGATAATTCTAGAAATGTATGGCATTAATGTTCCAGAAAGTATCGTTTGCAAATTAATCAGAGGCTCTGAAGCTTCATTATCTAGAAGGAAGAAGGAGGAAATAAAATTACAGGTTTTGGAGAATGGAAGATCGTTTCAATTACAAAAATGGGCATTTACTGAATATGATGAAAAGTTCAATAAATCACAAAGAGAGGCAAATGCAATTGAAGAGGCATTCGCGGATTTTATAAAATCAAAAAGAAGTCACTCTGAAAAAATTCCATGTTTTAGTGAATTTCTTAATCGCTATAAAACTAAACTCTCAGCTTTTTTTAGCGGTGAACAGAAAATAATTGAGCGAAATTCAGAAGAAACATTTTATTACCATGTTGAGTTTCTGGAGCAGATACAGAGATCACACAATACTTTTTACAAAATTGCTCAGGACCTTTATCTGGGGGCAATCGTCGCTGGATTTCTTGAGTCAGGATTTGATTTAAGTCCACGGAAACCTACTAATGAATTATTCTTTTTTGATACACCTCTAGTTCTAAGGGCTCTTGATTTACAACGGCCTGAAGAAACAAATCCTATAAGTGAACTGATTCACTTAATTAAAGCAACTGGCAGTACTCCGAAAGTCCTTTCCATTACTGTTGAAGAGATCCAGCGAGTAATCAATAATGCAATTGAACACTATAATAATAAAACGTCTGTAACAACTATTAATGATGCTTGTTTAAGAAGGAATAAAGATAAGGCTTGGTTAATGACAATCAATACAAATTTGGCAAAATACATTACAGATAATTTAAAAATTGACATTGAACCAGTAGATAATGATTTTATAAAGAATAATGAAAAAAGTTCGGATATTCCTGAATTACAAGAATTGAGACTATGCAAAGGAAATGCTGCACATGATGTATACGCCTATCTATTTGTACGAAAATTGAGAATAGTACCCGTTTCCATAATCTCTAATGCCAAAGTGTGGTTTGTTACAACAAATCCATCTTTATTAGAATTTAATATAAAGAAAAGACTTGCTGATTCAGTGCCTGAAATTGTATTACCTGATATGCTTACAAGTTTATTATGGTTGAAGGATCCTGCAAAACTTGTAAACGAAATTAAAAGCACAGGATTGAAGGAATTGATGGCAAGTACTCTTACAGAGGAAGTAGCAAGTAAGGAATTAATCCATGAATATAATAAGCAGATAAAAAAGATTGATGGAATTGACGATGATGCATATAATGTTCTCCTTGAAGCTGTGGCACACTATTCTGCAAACAGTATAGAAAAGTTTATCGAGTTGGCCGAGACAGATTCTGTAAAAGCAAGAGAAAGAGCTCTTCAAATTGTGGAAGATGAACGTAGTAGGAAGGCTGAATTGCAGCAAATGGTAGTTGATGCATTGAATTCCGAAGAGCGGGAAAATAATGCTAAAGAAAAATTTTCACAAGATTTAGATAGGATAGAAAAGCAGCTTAATGAAGCTAATGAGGCATCAAATATTGCTATTGAGGAATTAAAGAAGAAAGTTGCAGATCAAGATTCAAAATTAAAAATGCAAGATGAAAAATTAGAAAAGCAGGACACTGATATTCATTCGCTGCGCATACACTTAAGAAAACAATCCAAAAAAATAATATTTGGATTCGTTGCGCTGATATTATTTATCTTAACAGTTGTATTTATAAGTAAATTAGGTAACTGGTCGTGGCTGATTGGTATAATATCTGGGTCTGGGTGGTTATGGAGTTTTGGTTCTTTTTTCTTAAATGCTCTTAAAATATCGAAAGAAAGTAAATCCTGAGGTAATTTCAAATAGTAATATAAAAATATTGATATAGGTATTGCTATGAAAGAAAATGAGTGGGGAATTGTTTTAGGAAAGAGGTTATGAAAATCATTAATCTAATAGAAATTCTTCATCCAAAAATGGAAATTCTGTTCGTGGCACTCAATCTACCCGAGAAATCAAACAGTAACGGGCATTTTTTTTCTGGCAGTCTATCTTTTTGGAATTTGCTTTTTGATTCAGGATTAATAACTAATAGAGTAAAATCCCCGTTGACAGGCGATGATGAAGTTTTTAGAAGTAACAGTATCAATTTCAAGAAGGCGGTATTCGGGATAACTGATTTATGTCATGACATTGTTGAAACAAATAGTTCTAGAGTGAAAATTTCTTCTGAACGGGTTCAACGAATAGTGCAATTGGTGGGCAAACATGAAGTAAAGAACATATGCCTGATCCATGGAAAAGTAGGAACTGCTTTTAAGTCCTTGCCTTCATTGGATCGAAGCAGAAAATATGGATTAATCGGGAAACTTGATAAAACAAATATTTTCGAAATGCCCTTTCATTGCGCTTCGATCCCTCAAAAACACTTAGAATACAAGAAACTATTAACTTATATATAGAAAAAATGGCAATAACACCACGCAATGAGATTAAAACCGATAAGATTTACCTCAAGGATGTATTTGAGCAATGGTATCGCATACCTGAATATCAACGTCCTTATGTATGGAGCAAAGATGAGGTAATTGACTTGTTGGACGACATCAGTTATGCAGCAATAAATACGCCCAACAACGATTATTTTTTAGGTTCATTTGTGTATCAGCACAAAAAAGCCGGAGGCGACCAAGTATTTGTTGAGAATGATTTACTAGACGGACAGCAGCGCATAACTACTGTTTTTCTCCTTTTTGCCGTAATCCGTGATATTGAAACCAACAAGAAGCGTAAGGAAAACTGCCAGAAATACATTTTTCAGTACGAAGACAAAGATACAAATACCCCTGAACGCATAAGGTTGCTTTATAAGATTCGTCCGGAAGTAGAGAAATTCATTGATGAATACATAAAACCCGAAAACAGCATCGTTGATAAATGGGACGACATTAGACGAATAGCCAGCGAAGAGAAGGATGTTTCTATTAAAAACATGGCAAACGCCATTGTGTGCATCCGAACCTATTTTGAAGAAAATAAGAACATTGATTCCTTCTTTCCTTACCTTCTCCAGTATGTGTTAATGATTTATGTTTATTCTGAGCAATTAGAAGATGCCTTCCGTTTGTTTACTATATTGAATGATAGAGGTATAAAGCTTCGAAACTCGGATATTCTCAAAGCCCAAAATTTACAACACGTTCCCGAAGCAGAACGTATCAAATACGGCATTAAGTGGGAAGAACTGGAAAGTGAACTGGGGGAAGATTTTGACCGTTTTCTTTCTTTCATTCGAACCATTGTAGTCAAAGAAAAAGCAAGACTGAATTTGCTTCAGGAGTTTGAAGAGAAAATCTACAATCCAAAGGAAAAAGACAAAGCCACTGGTCTATTGAAACCGGCATTGCTAAAAAGAGGCAAAGAAACGTTTGACTTACTTGACAGATATTACAAACATTACGACCAGTTGTTTGAAAACGATAACCACTGTTTTACCAATGGATTTGAATTCAATAATTTATTGGTGTGCATGAACACAACATTGCCATCCACCGATTGGATTCCACCATTGCTGTCATATTATAACAAATTCAACTCGAATCGGATTTATGATTTCCTTCTCTTGCTTGACAAAAAGTTTACTGGAGATTGGGTGGGACAATTAACACCCACAGAAAGAATTGAAAATATGAATGCCATCCTCAAAGGTATTGAAGCAGAGAAAGCACCGGATGATTTATTCAAGACCTCTTTATTTGATTTCGACAAAGCAGATTTTTTGAAGAACATAGAAGGTAAAGTGTATGGAAGGCAGTTTGCTAAAAACGTACTTTTAAAGATAGACTTTCTTCTGAATGATAATAAGACAACCAAATGGAGTGCTTTCAGCCAGATTACTATTGAGCACATTTTACCACAGACGCCAGAGGACGAAAGTCAATGGAAGAAAGATTTCACGGACATAGAAAGAGGAGAATTGACCAACAAACTCGGAAACCTGATTATATTGGGGAGAGGTAAAAACGCCTCACAAGGGAGATTGGAATACCTGTTGAAACATCAAAAGTACTTTGCAAATAATATTAATACATTTCCTAATTCATTGCGGGTATTTAACAAATATCAGACGCAGTGGACAAAAACGGAATTAAGCGAAAATCAAACTTATGTTATTAACACGTTGAAGTCCTACTATAATATTTAAGGCTATGGCAGCAGATAAAACACCACCACATGTAAGGATGGATGAAAAGAACCATGTGGAAAAGCCATTTCTTCATCAGTTGGAAACCATGCCCGGCTTGTACTGGAAGGTTTTGCGATTGGATAACTACCAGGCTCCCGAGGAAACGCAACGCACAGATTTTACCCAAGTCATTATGAAAAATGATTTGTTTGCTGCCATTAAGAAAATCAATTCTTGGTTGGATGATGATCAGGTAGAAGAAGTTATTGATAAAGTTACCCGTTTTGAAGGGGACAACCTGCTGCAAAATAATGAACTTGCATTGCAACTGATGCTGAAAGGTACATCTGTAAGTGAAAACCGCAAAACAGGTGAGAAGTCGCCTGATATAGCCATCGTGGACTTTGACCATCCTGAAGATAACAGTTATGTAGCCGTTTCGCAGTTTAAAGTCCGCATACCTGGTACCGACAACCATATTTACCCTGACATTATATGCTTTTTGAACGGATTACCCGTGGTAGTCATAGAAGCAAAATCACCCAAAGCCAAAGAGCCGATACCGGAAGCCATTGACCAGTTGATGCGATATTGTGAGCAACGCAATTACCAGCGCGAAGGAAATAAACCACTTTTTTATTTCAACCAGTTTATTGTTGCGACCTGTCGCCAAAAGGCAAAGTTTGGAACTATTACTACCACCATAGAAAAACTTTTTTTTCGATGGACAGACCCTTTCCCTGCTACCATTGACGAACTTATAAATTACTGCAATCCGCAAAAGCATTTGTTTGTGGATGAGCAAAACAATGATGAAGATATAGAACAAGCACAACGAACTTCACCCAACGATCAGCAACGATTGGTGCAGGGTATGCTTAAGCCGGAAAATCTGTTGAGTATTATCCGTAGCTTTTCGGTTTTCAGCACCGACAGCAAAGGCAACGTTATTCGCATCGTTGGACGTTATCAGCAGTTTAGAGCAGTAAAGAAAACCGTTCACCAATTACTGAACGGCACCAACAAAAGAGAAAGAGGGGGGATCATTTGGCACACGCAAGGTTCGGGCAAATCACTGACCATGGTTTTCCTGATTCGGGAAATGTGGCTGCACGCCAAATTGCAATCGTACAAAATCATTCTTCTTACTGACAGAACGCAACTTGATGACCAAATAAAAGAAACAGCACAAGGTGTTGGTTTTACCTTAAATGATCCGAAAAGTATTGCCAAGGTAAAAGCAGCATTGCGTTCAAATTCATCTGAGATTGTTTCCTGTATGATTCACAAGTTTCAGGAAAGGGAATTGGCAGATGCATTTCCTGAATTGAATATAAGTGAGAATATTCTGATATTGACTGACGAAGCCCACCGTTCACAGTATTCACTTTTAGGTGCTAACCTTGACCGAGCTTTGCCAAACGCAACCCGTATCGCCTTTACCGGAACTCCTATTGAAAAAACTGAAGAAACATTTGGTGATTATATTGACAAGTACACCATGCGCCAAGCTATTAAGGATGGGGTGACGCTTGAAATTGTGTATGAAGGCAGAACCCACAATGCCGAAGTAGAGGATGAAAGGGGTATGGATCAAAAATTTGAAGATGTTTTCAGTGAGTACAACCTGAATGAAAGGCTTCAGATTTTAGGGTTTGGGACTCGCGATGCTTATTTGGAAGCAGAGGAAACCATTAAGGCAAAAGCCAAAGACATGCTGAGGCATTATGTGGAGCAGGTCTTTCCCAATGGTTTTAAGGCTCAAATTGTAACTTGTTCAAAAGAGGCTGCACATCGTTATTACATTGCAGTGCATGAAGAAATAAATAATCTCATTACCGAATTTAGAGCAAACAATCCGAATAATATCAACATTGATTTGCTGGAAAAAATGAGAACAGAGGTAGTGCTTTCCTCAGGACACAACGACCCGCCGCACATCAAAACACACGGAGACAGTACAAAAAACAAAGAAAAAATTGCCAGCTTCAAGATTCCTTTCGGCAATGAAAAAGACGGTATAAAAGGCGATGTTGGAATTTTGATTGTTTGCGAAATGCTTCTTACTGGTTTTGATGCACCTATTGAACAAGTGATGTATCTGGATAGAGTGATTTTTGCCCACAACTTGCTGCAAGCGATAGCCCGTGTAAACAGGGTTGACAATGACGATAAAGATGTAGGGTTCATTGTGGATTATGTTGGAATCGGTCATCACCTTAAAAAAGCTTTGGATATATACTTTGAGAAAGAGCAACAAGAAATCCTAAGCTGCATTACAGATCCAACAGAGCTTTTCAAAGAACTTGAAACATCTCATAAAGATGTTTGGGGAATTTTCAAAGCTCAAGGTATTGAAGTCCTGTCAGATTCAGACGCTTTTTATGACTTGTTTTATGATGAAGATATCCGTTTTATATTTATCGATGCTTACCGAAAATTCATGCGAGCCATAGATAATGTTTTCCCAAGAAAGGAGGCATTGGACTATGTGAAAGACATGTTTCGCTTTTCCGAACTCAATGTGTTGGCAGGCCAGCATTTCCGTGATTCACGTATGAGCATGAAGGGAATTCCAGCAAAGTTGAGAAGTATTACAGATGAATACCTGAAATCGCATGGAATTGAGCAAAAGGTTGAACCCATTTCAATTATGGACGAAAACTTTTTTGAACATGTAAAAGCCAAACAACGAACAAAAACTAAAGCCGCAGAAGTTGAACATGCCATTCGGCACTATATTGACATCAACATCAATGAAGACCCTGAATTATATGCTTCGTTTGCAGAAGCATTGGCAGAAATACTGCAAGAGTTCAAGAATAACTGGGAGGAGATTTACAGGCGACTGGAAGAATTGCGGAAGAAAATCATGGATAAGGAAAAAGAACCTACCTATGGTTTGCATCGAAAAAAACAAATGCCATTTTTCCGCATCTTTAAAAAAGAGTTTTATGGTGAAAAAGCAGAATTGAGTGACGATGAAATCTCTGTTTTGGTGGGAGTAACCAAAGAGGTATTTGATAAAGTAAAATTGGAAATTGGTGCAATCGGCTTTTGGAGAAACATCCCTTCACAAAACAGATTGAAAGGAGAAATTGTGGATATTTTAATCTCTGAAGAACAAGAGTTGACAAGATCAATTCCAGGATTATTTGGCAGGAGAAATGAAATAGCTTCAAGAATTATGGAACTGTCTAAATCAAATCACGACATCATCTTATACGCGGCTTAAAAATGCAGATAGAGTATTCTATAAAATATTCAAACCGCAAGACCCTTAGTATTATCGTTGAACGGGATAGAAGCGTAATTGTCCACGCCCCTTTAAATACAAGCAAGGAGGTCATTGAAAAGGAAATAAATAAACGTAAATTCTTACTGTTTCAGAAAATCAATCATCCTCAGAAATATGAAATACCAAAACCTAGAAAGGAATTTGTTTCTGGTGAATCGCTTCTGTTTTTAGGAAAGCATCATAAACTTGAAGTTGTTCAAGATGCAATTTATGGTATTCAATTGGATAGTAAATTCTATATAAGTAATTCAAATCAGGAAAAAGCCGAACAACTATTCAAGGAATGGTATTTCAAACAGGCAGAGGAAAAGATAATCCCGAAAGTGAAATTCCACGCAAAGAACTTAGGGGTTAAGTTTAGGGCAATAAAAATTGTGGACTTGAAATATCGATGGGGTTCATGCACACCTAAGGACAATATCAATTTCAACTGGCGACTAGTTAAGGCACCGATTTACGTTATTGATTATATCATCGTTCACGAGTTAACACATTTACTTGAACCCAACCATACTCCTGAATTTTGGAATATTGTTTCGATTCAGTTACCGCATTACAACAAAGCAAAAGACTGGTTAAAAGATAATGGACATTTACTAGAGACAGAATTCTAATGCATTGATCCATGGCCAAATTGAGGTCTAGGCTGGAAAATACGCACATATTGACCCCCACTGTACGTTTTAAGTTGACTATGTCTTCAGGGTTATGAATGAATTGCCCATTTCAGACTCATAACGCATAATGAGGTTAATTTTTTCTTTTAAATCTTGTTCAATACTCTTTCCTTTTGAAAGGACCAGAATAGCTTTCGCAATATAAAACACTGCTGGTTCTGGTTGATCATGGTACAAGATTATACTTTTCAACTTTGTAATTATTTTACCTCTTAATGCATTTGGAACCCAATTATTAAATTGAATTAGACAAAATGCAGCATCGTCTAGAAGACTAATGTCAGTATCACCAAGCCAAAAATCAAATGTTTTTATAAGAAAAGCCCGTTGTTTCAAACTTATATCGCTTTTTATTCTTATAAGTGCGTTACACGCATAGCTACAAACTGACCCGCCATAAAGTCTACCTTGGTCAGGTAAACATTCTATTAAAATATTGACCAACTCATTCTTTATTTTCTTTGGAAAAATTTCAATTGAATCTGTAATGGTTTTAAAATATTCAACTATTTGCTGTTCCCCGTCCCAATAGTGTTGATCCATTATATGTTTCATTCTCATAGCTAGAATTGAGTCGCAAGCTTCAACGACCTTCCTCATTTTTTTCCTTTCTGCAATGTTTTCATTAATACCCTTTACATAGTTCTTGATAATCAAATTCGATTTAGCTATACTCTCATATACTTCATTTTTGTGATTTAATCGAATTGCATCCATCAAATTCGAAGATGAATATTTTTGTTCATTTTTCAAAACCTTTTGATAAAATGAGTACATCTTCTTATTTATTCCAATTTCAAGCATGTTACAATTTTCTTTAACACCAGAAGAAATGACTGATCCAGTAATTTTTATTGTATACCATTTAGGGTCAATTACTTGTTTGTTTTCAATGTTCTCAAAAAATATGAACAAATCACCGGAAAACACCATTTCATATCCTTCAATTAACAGTGAATAAACTATCATGTCTTCCAAAAATGAATTATTATAAAAACCTTTAATAATGTGATACGAACTAGGTCGCCTAGTCCAAATATTAATTTTAATTTCCTTGTTTATAACATTAGGTAATGTTCCATAATAAATCACTTTTAAATAAAATGAATAAAATGATAAACGTTCATTAATCCTTTTTTTTAAATCTATGCTGTCGCTAAATATGTTTAACCAATTTTCTTTCGGTTGTTGGGTTATAAAATCAATAAATTCAAAGGTCTTGATGTTATCGGTATGTGTTGGTTTATACGTTTTTGGGCTTAAATTATTTTTAAAAGAGATCCTTTCGTTAAACACATTGTCTCGGACAAAAACATATATTTTCTTTTTTTCCTTAAGTGCAGTTTTATATTCATACCATGTTATTGATATATCTTCTTTTTTATATTTGGTTCCACAGTATTCTTGTCCATACCTATAATCTATGATTAAAATGTATATATCGCACTTTTTCACTGCATCCAAACAAACGTCATGAGAGTGCATTCCTTTCTCCACGGGAAAATGAGAAGATTCATGATATAATACTTCATAATCCTTTGAATGTAAAAGATTTACTATTTCGGCGCGTAGATCACGTAATTTATATGCAGTTGAACTAATGAATATTTTTTTCATATGAATCAATTTAATATCTCACAAAACCCATTTGTTTATGAAACAAAATCTGCACAATCGAACATCATAGATAGCTGGTGATGCTAATAACTTTTTAACCCTCTTATTGGTTTTCCGTCTATATTTATTTAGAAGTACAATAATATCAATTTTATCAATACTTGAGGCAAGAGTAGTAAATAAGCCTGTCGGATTTCTCCCACAGGCTCAAACTAACACCTATGAAAACACTACTCAATCCTCACAATGCCTAGCAGTGGGATGGAGGATCGCAGCTATTTTTCATATATCAAGTCCCATCTCAGAAGGTCTATGTAGTCCCAAAACCTTTTTCATGCTGTCTTTCCACATTAATCGGTTATTAAAACAAAAAGTATTACTTTAGAATCAATAAGATATCAACAGATTATTCTGGACTTTTACGTAGTAAACCGAGACAAAGTAAAGCATGAAAGACCCTGTCAGCGTACTGAGGATGAAAGATTGTCTCAAAAAGTAACCCATGACACACTTCATTTCTAAGATTCCATCCACGAGGATCTGTTAATAAAGTTCTAAAGTAGAAACAAAGATCATCTGTTAAGATTCTCTCAAGTAAATGATCTTCCAGCATCGAATCCAGCGAAATAAGGTTAAATCCATCATATTTACCCTTTTTTAAAACAAGACCACCTGCTTGCTCCAAAACTTCTCTTAAGATATCCTCAATACAAGGGATTAATATGTGTGCAGCAACAATATAGTCTTGAGAGAAGAAGGCATCTAAACCTCTTTTAATAATTGGATGTCTTTCTGAACTAATAGCATCACTTTGTGCAAGAAATTGTAATGAACTCTCAGTATTCAGATTCTTTTCTTTTATAAGCTTCTCGTATGCTATTCTGAGAAGAAAAGTGCTTGTATAGAGATATTCGGATGTTTTTTTTATTTGGTGGCCTACCATGTCTCGCTCGATTGAATTGACTTTTGCCAATATTCTGCCTCGTTTATCTTGTAAGGATGTAGTGATTAAATACAGCAAAGGGAATTCTTTTGCCAAGCGAACAAGATCTTGTTTAACTTCGCTCTGATTAGGCATGAACGAAGAAATCAATTTTCGAATAGAATCATTTAGATCACCTGAAAGAATTTGATTCCAGAATTGGTCTAGCTTTTCTTTTGGGATAGAAATTTCTTGAGATATAGGCTTTAGTTCATCAACTAATTGTTTGCCTGTTTCATTTAGTTCCTTAAGAATATTATTCTCTTCGTGATGCAAATTGAATCTTTTATATAACCCATAAACGGTTTCCAGAGCTCCGGATTTTTGTAAAGCAGTTGTATATTTTCTGCCTTCCAGATATGCCTTGGATACTAAGTTGAGAACCCGCCTAATATCCTCAGTTTTATTCTTTTTTCTATAATATTTCGCTAATCGAATTCCAGCACATTCACACGGCCAAGGGTCAGAATACTTTTCATTTTCAAAGTCGAACGATGCAGTTCTGCTTAGAATTAACTCGAGTTCTGAGATGATGGACTGTTCTTCTTCAACACTAATTTCAACTTTTTCATTTTCAACGAGAAGATCATAAGAAAAACCCCACAAGCCAGGCATGTTATCTTGTGCGACTTTCTTTTCAAATTCTATTATTACTTTTTTAGTTCGATTTATAGCATCAAGATCATTTATACTAATAGAGACTTCTAGTGCTCTCTTAAGTTTAGTTATAACTTCAGTCGGATGTTGGTTGTCTTTTCTTTCTGCGATTAATAATAAATTGTTTATATAAGTCTTGGCAATTTTGAAATGAGGTTTTTCCTTACAAATCTTCTCTGAGAAATCCCAAACTAATCCAGCATATCTAGCTTTTAGTATTGGGTTCTTTGCCTGTTCTATTCTTTCAGCATAGTACTTGATTACATCTGGTGTAACTTTTTGAATTGCTGGGGTCACATAAACATGTCCCTCTCCATCGTTATATATCATCTCTGGACCAAAATATGTTCCCCAATCCAAGGTATCCCGTGTATTATCCTCCCAAAAAGAGAAGGCCATGCCTTCGGACATTAGAAATGGATCTTCTTTCTCAGCGTCATTTTCTATAATTGACGACAACGCTTTTGACACCTCATTTTCTCTAAAACCCTCAGTCTTGTTATCGAATTCTGATAAAACTGAATAAATTCTTTCATGTAGATCCATTCCGATTGTTTTGGTAATAAAATAAATTCAAAGGTTATGCCAGTTATTGAATATGACATATTGACATAGAAGACCTGGCTACTTAGCAAGATTCCAGAGGATACTCCCCCGAACTCCCGACTTGAGTGCATTCTGTATTAGTTACTTCTTGAGTGAATCCCGAGTGTACTGTCTTCTACGCCCACTATCATCCACCCGAATCCAACGAAAGCCTTGATTTTAGTGCATCAGGGTGCAGGGGCGCAGGAATTAGTAAAAACTTCTGAATCGAGATCTATCTTATTGGTAATCCGGTTCATCATTTTTTCTTTCATTTAACTTTTTCCCATTTCCTACGCCCCTACACCCAACCGCCCATTTACCAAGGGTTTTAATGGGTTTGGGTTGGGCGCAGTGGGCATACATCTCGTGATCAAATGTTGGTTCCGCTTGATACCTTCGGTCGGTGCGGGAAAGTTGGCATTGGATTATCCTTCAAATATTCCATAGCCCTACGTTTAATAAATTCTAGCCCTTCATTTCCCACAATATGCGTGACATTAGTCATTATTCCCCACACATGGGTTTTGGTTTTTACCAAAGGCGTTGCCAACAGACCGGCATTAATGTATTCCTGTTCCGGCCGGTTATGATGATCAACGATTCCTAGAGCTTTTAGAATGCGATAAAGTTTGTTTCTACCAAGCCCCGGTATTTCTATCATCTGAACCGCTTTACTCATCGTATACTTTGTCTTCATCGATATTTTTGTTTAAAAGGTCCTTTTCTAAATTTCCCGAATCGGAATCCTCCTGGCTATCTTCCCCGGCATGAGTACAATCGAATATGATTGTTCGTACATCCCCAGAATGGCTCTCCGTGATCTGGTAATTTTTATACTCGCCCCATGATCGGAGCCAGAATGTGAAATCCCGTTGCTTCACCTTCGTCTTGTATTCAGGGTAGGCACTGAGATATTTGTCATAGAGCGCTTTTTTTCCATATTGGATTTCAGGCTGGACAGCGGTGTCAACCCATTCGACAAATTCTTCACATGTCTTGCTGATCAATTTAGTTAGGTGCAGGTTAACCCCTTCCGACTCAATGAGGCCATTCTTCAAGAAGACCTTCAGACAATGAGCCATCACGTTGAAGAAAAGATTCCAGTCCTCTTCTTGCCAGCCGTCAAAAAAATTTCTCCCGAATTTTTCTCTTGGCGACCACTCGGACGAGTAAGTTGGCGTCAATTCAAATTCCATTTTTCTTCTACGGCGGGATGAGCTATCGCCATTTATGGCGTAGTTCGTTGTTATCGCTATCTTTGGCGCCTTATCAAAGGGCAAATACTGGTTATCTCTATGCTTTCGCCTGACCAGCATCCCTGTTGTAATCAAAGAGAAAATTTGCTCGAACTGGAAGTTCAAGCCAACATCGTCAAAAAGCAGTACCTCGCTTCCGAGATCAACTGATGACATGGAGAACCACTCCCTTTGATCGTAAAATTTACCGTCTATTATGGATAGGTTCCTAACCTTACCAATCGCATTCATCAATAGGGTCTTTCCACTGCCCCCATTCGCGAGCCCATTGACGAACATATCCATTATGATGATGGCCTTCGTAGTCGCCGGATTCTTCTCACGATGAATTAAATAACCAAGAGCAGACATGAGTGAATCTATCCTGGATGCCGATTTCTCTGGATCGGCGACCACGGACAAATCCCCCAGAAATATCATAAAATCGGACTTCTCTTTTAATGTGTCAAAATCAACGACCGTGAAATTGAAGGGAATGATACTTTTTTCCCAGATATAATCATCGAAGTCAGAGTAGTCCTTTAACTGAACAGCATCCCGGGTAATTTCAAGCACTCCATTTCTAAAAAAGAGAAAGCCCCGGGTCGGAGTATCTGATATGAAGTTCAATGGTAAGGTCTTTAAAAGCTTGACATTCTTATCGCTAAAAAGGGACATCTTCATGTGGAATGAATTCATAATGTTGCACTGCAGGCTTTGGTCCTTTACGTTGGTCTTGATATAATCATTCGTAAACTCCAGCAAATAGCCTATGTTGACAGGGCTGACAATGTTTCCATCGACCTTCACGATTATCGCTTCCGTGTTCTTCTTTTTAATCTCATCAAGGAAATATTTGCCAAAACCGTTAGTTGAAAAAAATTCGTACAGAAGGTACGGAACGAGTTGGCCATTTTCCCTCCAAAAGATAAAGTTTTCCTCCATGTCTCAGCGTTTTGAGGTGATTGAATGGTCGTTCATGAATGCCTCCAGGTCCGCCCGTTTTACGTAAATCTTGTTACCTATCTGACTGAAAGGGATAAGCCTTTTATCCCGATAGTTTTGCCAGGTTTTACGTGAGATCCCTAAGATTTTAGGCACTTTTACAGATTCAATCCACTGGGAATTGATCTCTTCTTCGTTTTTCGTTCTCATGAGCTCTTTAAGTATCTGTAAATCAGACTCTACTTGTTGAAGAAATTCTGATGGGACAACCATCACACTTAGGTTACTTTCAATTCTAGTCATATTTCTAAAAATTAGTTAATAAATTAATAATCGGTGCAAAATTGACTAAATTTAAGTTATTGATAATGAATATAATGAAACTAAATACTCATTATTTTTATGGCTATTTAGTTTCAATTCTAAAACGATTAAAAGAAATATTTAATTCCGGATTTAAATTTGTACTGTGCCTTGGTCTTGAGGGGAGAGAACAACAATATAGTGACAAGTGCAATCCGGATTTGAATCTGCACTTCATTTTCGGAGTAGCTACCGAATGGTTTGAGTTACCGGTTCAGCTTAAGCATCCTGTCGATGTTGCACCAGGATGCTTAAAGGGAAAGAGACAAAGAGAAAATGCTAGCAGCTAGGATAAAGGCTCGGCTTTTAGTCCTCATCTAAGCAGGTTTTTTTAATATTATCTGGGTGTACAAGTTGTTCCTATAAAAAATTATGAAGGAGGGTTGTGTTTTTTATTCAAATAATAGAATTTGAATACCTGAAGCTTTTGCTTATCGTCTTCAATGGTTGCCAGATCGTTGAAATCCTCAATCATTTTTCTTATCCGTTTTTCAAGACTTTTCCTCCGCTTGACATCTTCCCTATAGTCGATAATTAAATTAAAGAAGGACATCATATCATGTATATATCGGCGATCTTCATTTGTTATATCAACTTCATCTATTTTTTCGATACTCTTGTCTTTTAAATAACGGTTCAGACGCAATAAAATACTCAAAGAATAGGCAATGTGCTTAAGAATTGATGTGTCTTCTTTACGACCACGTTTTGACTTTACTTCTTTAATCTTAGCCAAAATTCTATTAAGTTCTTCAATATCAAGATCAGCTTCTTGTGGATGATCATAAGCGTATTCTTCAATCATTTCCTCCCGTATACGATCTTTTAACCCAGGAAGGGCGGGTGAGAAAGCAAGCTTATTGAAATAATCATCGAATTTTTCCAATGTGAAACTATCCAAATCGGGATCAATGTATCCCATTAATTCCATCCATCTTTCTACCCATCCGATATCTGAATGACTGTTAATTTCTTCAATAGCCAACTCTTTGGGTAATGGATATTCATTCAACCCTAATTCATTTATTGTATTCCTAAGAGTACTGATTGCAGCCGATTGTAACAGGTCCAACAACTTCTTATTATGGATAACATGAGGCTTGGTTAAATTTGGTATTGTCGACCGGAGATTTCCACCAGAAAGTAAATCCATTAGTGTTACAACAAGCTCTTCCTTATATGACAAGTCTTGTCTATAATTATCATTATATTGTTCATTGTGGGTTAAAAAGTGGTCCTGTCTTTGAGAACCCAATATCAGATAATAATATAGCGGTTCAGCGAACTCGCTTAATGGAGGGGTTGTTAAAATTTGTTTGAAATCTTCAACTTTATACTTATTTTTATAACGATCATATTTTTTAAAGGAAGTAAATTGTATATACTCCATCATAGAATATCCGGTAACAGCTTCAAATTTCTCCTCAGTTAGCTTATCCATATCTGTGATTTCTCTATAAGTGAGTCTTGTCGGCACTATTTTTCAATTCATTCTTTTTAAGTTCTTTAATAATATTTTCCAGCTCTGAGATATCCATTTGTTTGAGAAGGTTTTTAATTTTCTCATTATCATTTAGTTTTTTTTCTTCAAAGATTGAATTCATTACCTTATCAGTTTCTTCTGTCTCGAAGTTCCCCATATATACCTCCGTTACCTTGATATTGGAATGGCCAAGCAACATTTTCAAATGTGAATTGTCCACTCCCTTATCTTTTGCGATTTTAGCGAAACTGTGCCGGGAGATATGGAAGGATATTTTCTTGTTGATTTCAGCTTTGTTAGCAATTTTCTTCAAGTATTTGTTTATCAATGCATTTTTACTGCTTATGGAATCGGTCAGTTTCACGATTACCTTGGGGGGCAACGTTGCTTTCTGTTCCTCGGTGACAGCCTGAGCATAGGTCTCCGAGTTATCCAGTAGCGGGAAAATGTAATCACTAGGTTTGATATCTTCTTTATGATACTGCTTAATGATGTCCATTGCTTTTGCGTGCAGAAATATGCTCCTGTCCTTTTTGGTTTTTCCCATGCGGTAATCAAGTCTCCCATCCGGGGTAATATTATTCCAACGCAATTGCATTAAGTCACCAGCCCGTATACCGGCCATATAAAAAGAGAACAAGAAGTAGTTCCTACAGTGCCAGATTAAAGTATTCTTTTCAAGATCAAGTTCCTCTATTGTAGTGATTTCTGACTCGTTCAGTTTATCTTTGGGAGAAGCAATCGTCTTTGTATAAGTGAATCCCAGGAACGGATTCATATCTGGTGTGATGATTTTTTCTCCAATTGCACGATTTATAAGTGTCTTGAATATCCTGATAGTCAAAGAAATAGTGCTCGGATGCAACTTTGCTTCTGAATTTCGAGCGTTGCACAATGTAAATAAATGACTTTCAAATTTGGCCAAGAATGCGGTGGTCACTTCGGAAAACAGAACGTCCTTCTTGTGAAGTGTATTGAGGAAGGCCTCCAATTTATTGCAGAATCCGTTGTACTTTTTATAATTCCGGTAACCACCTTTGTTAAAAATATCCTGTGTACGTTCTTTTGCAAAATCAAGGAAAGAGGGAGAGGCATCAGCGGAGGTGATTTTCGATTTTATTAGTTCTTTAGTAGCTAAACCAGAACTTTTCAGTTTTCTGTATGCTATTTTTGCATCCTCGATCTCTTTTTCCAGAGCATCATTCCAGACTTTATGATTCGGCTCTGATTGCCTTATCCAACTACCCGGCTTGGCTTTGGGATTAAAATCACTCTTCCTTTTTACTTCGACTGTCGTCTTTTTTCTTGTGTGCTTTTTATTCTGGGTAATCCGCAAAAAGATCGCATAGGTCTTTTTTTTATTAGCTTTGTTGTTCAATTCGAGGTTGAAAGTAATTCCCATGGATACAGTAATTAATATTCACTCCAAATATACAAATTACTGTAACATTACTGAAATAATTTCGTTATTTCGTTACTTTTATTTACCCTCAGGTTGTCTCATACTTTTTCATATAGCTAGTATTCATTGACATAGAAATGAGATCCAAAGTGTCCAAGAGTAATTTATGTAGTCCTGTTCCGGGCACCAAATCCCCTCTAAACCCACTATTTTAGTGGGTTTTTTAGCAAGATATTTATTCAGTGCCGGCGTATTCATTGATGTTTTAGAACTCAAATATGCAATTTTCGTTGTGGGTGCTTTTTGCCTGAGTCTACCCCCCAGTCAGTCAACCCAATGCCCTTTCCCTTTTTCAAACATCAGTAATTTTTTCTGCCTGAAAAGCGCAGTATCCCCATTAATAAAAAATGTTAAATCGGGTCAATTCTAAACTTTTTCGACTACATTTGATGTGTTGCATTAAATATGAATTTAATGTTGATTTCCCCGCTTGATGCGGTGGAACAAAAAGGCGGCACCCTTGTTCCGCCAATCCACAATAGTGATTGACAAAGATGGAACGCTCCTTTCGGTTCGATTAGGGCGTTTCTATTTTGGCAAAGAGTCATATTTATTCGTGACTCAAATTGTTAGAACAAAGTGTCACGAATATTCGGGATGTTAATCGAACCCTGCCTACGGCAGGCAGGAATCCCATCTCTGGTACTTGGAATCGGAGGCTAATCAAGTTGGGGAGCTGGCTAGTTGTGAAAAGTGAAAACCAGTTACCAGGATCCATTATCCAGCATCCAAAACTCATTAGTATTCCTGAATAAAAATAAAAAAACGAGCCGTCTCCCAACAACCCGTAATTCACCTGCCTGCCGGTAGGCAAGTAATTCCTAATTAATAATTGATCTGTGTGACCCCGGCGGGATTCGAACCCACGACCCACAGCTTAGAAGGCTGTTGCTCTATCCAACTGAGCTACGGGGCCTGATTGGCCGTGCAAAATTAGAAAAATTTAAGTTACTAACAAGGATAGCTGCTATTGCTGAACATTCTGATTTTATCACAAGAAATGAAAAAGGTATCCTGCAAGGCTTGAATAAGCAACAGCTTATCACTGAATTTTCTGATAAAAGATTAGGTTTCATAATTGGGCGTTCTACCAGCGAATCAAAAGTTAAGTCATTAATAGATATGGTCCGTGAAGAATTTGATATCATTCCCTGAACTCAACCTGGCCATGGATAATTTTTTTTTTGAAACGGAATAAAAAAATTCCGTTACATGCTGTTTGAGAAAAATAGATTATTTTTATTCCCACATTTTAAACAGATCATTATGAAGAACCTTTACAAAATTGTTGCACTGGCCTGTACGGGACTCAGTGTCATTTTCATTCTCCTGGGAGGAATTGCTTTACTTTCGGGAGGACGGTTGTTCGGTCATCTCTGGAACAGCTACCTTTCTCCTTCCCATTACCTGATGATGTTTGGTATCCTGATGCTACTGTTCATCCTCGCAGAAAAAGAGAAAAAAGAATAGCAGGACCAGGTCAGGATTCAAGAGCATACGCTTATTTTTAAATATTGCACGGCAGGCAGGCAGGCAGGGAGCTGAGCTACGGGGTTTGATATGCGCTGCAAAATCAGAAAAATTTAAGTTACTAACAAGAATACCTGCTATTGCTGAAAATTCTAATTTTGTAGAAAGGAAAGAAAAAGTTATCCTTAGAATACCGGAATAAGCAACAGCTTATATGCTGTATAGGTGAATTCCGGTGAAATAAAGCTGTATTGAACGCGTTTACCTTTTAAAACTATAGGCCATGAGAATCTTGAAAGACAGGTCTGCAGCGCTGATTATAGATATTCAGGAACGTTTGTACCCGTTCATTTTTGAAAATGAAAAGCTCACAAAAAATGTGTCGAAACTGATCGAAGGCCTGAAAATAATAGGAATCCCCATCTTTATCACGGAACAATATGTGAAAGGACTGGGTCCGACCATCGAGCCGGTTGCAAACCTTCTCGGAAGCCATCCCCGTATCGAAAAAATGTCGTTCAGCTGCTGCGACGAACCCCGCATAATGGAAGGCATTGCCGTTACAGGGAAGGAGAACATCCTTATCGCTGGTATTGAAAGCCATGTTTGCGTATTGCAAACCGTGATTGACCTCAAACGCAATGGATATCATCCAGTTGTAGTGGAAGATTGTGTTTCTTCCCGTATTGAAAATGATAAACATATGGCCATTGAGCGGATGCGCCAGGAAGGTGCGATCATAACGACCTGCGAATCCATCCTGTTTGAACTTCTGCGGTACTCCGGTACAGAACAGTTCAGGGGAATATCCAGGCTGGTGAAATGAGTTTATAAAGTTCATAAAGTATTAAGTTTTAAGTGTTAAGTTTTCCATAATGCCCATTGCCTAATGCCTAATGCCTTTTTTCAATTTCGCTACTTCGCTACTTCGCTATTTCGCTGCTTATGACTATTGATGAAATAAACAATACTAACGGGATTGAGAACGATAATCCGGAACTGGAATCAGGCGAATTGCGGGGAGCGATCCATTTATCGTCCATGTACAAAGACTGGTTCCTGGATTATGCTTCCTATGTAATTCTCGAACGTGCGGTACCGGAGGTAATGGATGGATTGAAACCGGTTCAGCGACGCATCCTCCATGCCATGAAGGAACTGGATGATGGCCGCTACAACAAGGTGGCCAACATCATCGGCCATACCATGAAATACCATCCGCATGGAGATGCCTCCATCGGGGATGCGCTGGTTCAGCTCGGACAGAAAGACCTCCTCATCGATGCACAGGGAAACTGGGGAAATGTGCTCACCGGCGACAGCGCCGCGGCTCCGCGTTACATTGAGGCGAGATTGTCGAAATTCGCCCTCGAGGTTTTATTCAACGCGAAAACTACAGTCTGGAAAGCTTCTTACGATGGAAGGAACAAGGAACCACTGGCATTACCAGCCAAGTTTCCGCTATTGCTTGCACAGGGCGGGGAGGGTATCGCCGTTGGACTTGCCTCCAAGATCCAGCCTCATAATTTCAACGAACTGATCGATGCATCCATTAAAATCCTTCAGAACAAAGAATTCGAGTTGTTCCCCGATTTTCTCACCGGCGGATTTGTGGATGTGTCAAAATACAACGATGGGACCAGAGGAGGTAAGATCCGCTCGCGTGCCAAGATCAGCCAGCTGGATAAAAAAACGCTGGTGATCACCGAAATTCCATTTGGTACCACTACCAACTCCATCATCGATTCCATCCTGGCTGCCAATGATAAGGGGAAGATCAAGATCAAGAAGATCGATGACAATACTTCTCAGAATGTTGAGATCCTGATCCAACTTGTCCCCGGCGTTTCACCGGATACAACCATGGACGCACTATACGCCTTTACCGATTGCGAGGTTTCCATTTCTCCCAATACCTGCGTGATCGCGAACGGGAAACCCAGCTTCATGGGCGTCAGTGAGATTCTGAAGATATCCACCGCATCGACCCTGGACTTGCTGCGCAGAGAACTGGAGATCAGGCGGGATGAATTGAAAGAACAATTGCATTTTGCATCGCTGGAGAAGATTTTTATCGAAAAAGAGATCTACGAAGGGATCAAAAAATGCAAGACCGGCGAGGAAATCGACAAAGCTATCATAAAAGGATTTAAACCCTATCTCGACCTTTTGATCCGTCCCATCGACGAAGCTGACCTTCACCGCTTACGGAAAATCCCAATCGAACGCATTTCGAAATTCAATTCCGATAAAGCCGATGAAAGTATCCGCGATATCGGGATGAACATCGAAGAAGTCGAAAATCATCTTGCCCATCTCATCGATTATGCCATTGAATATTTCAGGCAAATCAAAAAGAAATATGGAAAAGGGCGCGACCGGAAATCGGAAATCCGGAATTTCGATACCATTGAAGCCGTGAAAGTCGCGGCTGCCACCCAGCGACTCTATGTGAACCGGGAAGAAGGATTTGCCGGTACTTCGCTGCGTAAGGACGAATTTGTGACCGAATGTTCCGACATCGATGATATCATCGTCTTCCGCCAGAATGGAACTTTTGTAGTTACGAAAGTCAGCGACAAGGTTTTTGTCGGGCAGGAAATCCTCCACATTGCCATCTTCAATAAAAATGATGAAAGAACCGTTTATAACCTGATTTACCGCGATGGAAAGAACGGCAAGATCATGGTGAAAAGGTTCAATGTAATGGGGGTAACGCGCGACAAGGAATATTTTATAACCAAAGGAACGCCTGATTCAAGAGTCCTTTATTTTACGGCGAATCCGAATGGTGAAGCCGAGATTGTCAGGGTTGAACTGCGTCCGAAACCGAGGCTGAAAAAATTGAATTTCGATTTTGATTTCACTACAATCGCGATCAAAGGCCGGGCTTCCATGGGGAATATCCTGACTCGGTATAGCGTCCGGAAGATTGAACAACGCCAGGAAGGAGTTTCAACACTGGGATCACGGCTGATCTGGTATGATGACACCGTAAAACGACTCAATACCGAAGAACGGGGAATCCTCCTGGGCGAGTTCTCCGGTATCGACCGGATCGTCACCATCATGCAATCGGGCCATTACCGGCTCACCTCGTTTGATCTCAGTACCCATTTCGATGAAGATATGATCCTCATTGAAAAATACGATCCTGAAAAAGTATTCACGGCCATTTATGAAGATACGAAAACGAAATTATTTTACGTTAAACGATTTATTATTGATGTAACGGAACGGAAGATGGATTTTATCGGGGAAGAAGAAAAAAACAGGCTTGTATTGCTTACCGGTGACAAATATCCACGGGTTGACATTGCTTTTGACATGAAGGTGAAGACCAAAGGTGCTGAGAAGGAAGAGATCACAATAAATGAATTCATCGGCGTTAAAGGCTTCAAGGCGAAGGGGAAAAGAATTTCTCTTCATGCCGTGAAGAAGATTGAATTCCTGGAACCGCTGCAGACCGAAGAACCAGCCAAGCAGATTATGTTAGAAGAGCCGGAGGACGAAAATAAGGGACCAATCATCATGGATAGACAATCGGAAGTTGAAATGAAGAATGAAAAAGGAAGAATGAAGAATGAAGCGGCTGAAGTGATACCGGAGGTGAAGAAGGAAGAAAAGAAAATGAAGAATGAAAAAGGAAGAATGAAGAATGAAAAAGGAAGAATGAAAAATGAAAAAAATGAAGCGAAGAGCGAAAAGGGAGACGAAGTGATAAGTGAAAAGAGAAAATTGAAGAGTGAAAAGTTAAAAGTGAAAAGTGAGAAGGAAAAGATAGAAGAAAAGAAAAATGACGAAAAGGATAAAGGGGATGCGGTTCAGATGGAGTTGCCACTTTAGTTGGCGAGTTGGCGAGCTGATGAGAAATTAAATTGTAAAATGCAAAATGGTAAAATGGTAAAAGGTTGTGTTGGTGTTATTGAAAGGCAAAGAATTTTTGAAATAAATTTTAGATTTTGCGATTTT
>Ga0224525_1000127_pt1 | contig 40530 bp, 39 predicted proteins | sample CFST100metaG_FD_179874 | JGI IMG/M metagenome (GOLD analysis project Ga0224525, IMG submission 179874) | Peat soil microbial communities from Stordalen Mire, Sweden - C.F.S.T100 | ecosystem: Environmental > Terrestrial > Soil > Wetlands > Peat | place: Sweden: Norrbotten County, Stordalen Mire...
ACCTTCAACCCGGTAAAGCATTATCGCCTCGATACAGGCCTGCTTCAGAAGGGTGACCCGGCAGATTTCATCTTGGTGGATGATCTTGATAATTTCAATGTTCTTGCAACCTATGTCAATGGCCGGAAAGTAGCTGAAAATGGAAAATCATTAATCTCCTCTGTTGTTGTATCGCCGGTGAACCAATTTCATGCAAAACTGATAAAGCGTGAAGATATAGTTGTAAGGCCGATAGGGAATAGAATCAGGGTGATAAAAGCCATCGACGGACAACTTGTGACCGGGGAACTGATCGTCGATGCCCGGATTGAAAATAACGAAGTCAAAACAGATCCTGAACATGACATTCTGAAGATTGTTGTGATGAACCGGTATTTTCCTGCATCCCCTGCCGTCGGGTTCGTGCAGGGCTTTGGGTTAAAATCGGGCGCTATCGCATCCTGTGTTGCCCACGACAGCCACAATATTATCGCAGTGGGTACCGATGATAAATCCATCGTGGCAGCCATCAATGCAATTGTAAATTCGCAAGGAGGAATTTCGGTAGCTTTCGGGGATGAACTGTTCGTTTTACCCCTCCCGATTGCCGGGATCATGTCTGATGAGGATGGATATAAGGTGGCAGGGCTCTATAAAAACCTGGATGAACAGGTGAAAACAAAATTAAAAAGTTCCCTGAAAGCACCTTTCATGACCTTATCATTCATGGCACTACTGGTTATTCCCGACCTTAAACTCAGCGATAAAGGATTGTTTGACGGAAAAAAGTTTTCATTTACTGAACTTTTTGAAAAAGTATTTTAATATATCTACATATTTATTTTTGTTTACTATTTTTCTTATATTTGCATTCACTTTAACTTGTTAAATAATTAACAATCGCATTTAACTTCATCCTCAATGAAAAAAGTAACATTAGACGTCGAAAAACTTGAAATGGCTGCCAGTAAATTAAGAGCAATTGCCCATCCCATGAGAATTGCGATCATTGATTTGCTTACTGTAAATCCTAAAATGACTGTCACCGAGATTTATGAATACCTGAATCTTGAACAGGCTTCTGCCTCTCATCATCTTAACATTCTGAAAAACAAAGGATTGCTTGATTCAAAGAGAGACGGGAAGATGATTTATTATTCCCTGAAGTTTGAACATCTCACAGAAGTGATCGACTGTATCAACCGTTGCGGCGTTAACTAACAGCAATCTAATCAAAGTTCCCAGGATTCATCAATATCCCAGTTGGCGCGGACTTCTATTATCTTTTGGAAATACTGAACCTTTTCCGGCTGTATTTTCCTGGAAAACCTTCCTGTATCCCATCGGCCATTCCGGTTGCGGTCGAAAATGGCTTTGATCTTGTATTTTCCAGGGAAGAGGTAATCAAATTTCACTTTTCCGGATGCGGAGATTGTTTTCTGTTCCAAAATGTTTTCTTTTTCATCCAGGAGTTGAATAAGATAATCGGAAGGATCTTTAATGCTGATCGTCATCTGGATTGACCCTAAATCCCTGAGAGAATGGGTTCGGAAGGAAACAACCAATGAATCATTCGAATGGCCGTTGATAGACTGGAAGACCGAATCAGGAATAATCAACCAGTAGGGGTGGTTTTCTTTCCATTTGTAAGAAACCTGGAGCCTCCTTTTGATTGAATCCGTAAAAGCCAGTTTTGGGTTTATGGTATCCTTGCCATCTACTAACAGGATCCTGAAGAGATCCTGTCTGGACAATGGGTAGGAAAAAATGATCACCGGGTCTCTTTTGAACTGGTTCAACCTGCCATCCGGCATATTGGTGGAAAGTTTCAACTTTACCAGGGATGCAGTGCCTTTATCTGTTTTCTTTTTCTTCAGACTTTTCTTTAAGAGATTGATTCTTGCAGTATCAAGGGTTTTGTCCTTATCGACCAAACGAAGATAAAGAGAATCTTTCCCGGTATTTTTTAACCATAAAAAAACAGAATCCCTGGTGGCATTGAATTCCGATATCATCCACCCGGGTACATCAGGGATATTCATCGGGATGAATTCCGGTTTGACGGTAGGAAACCGGTAATAAATCCCGACCTGGTCTTCATTGACCATGTCGGCTTTAAGGATTTTTTGAATGGTATCAGATTCTTCAAACAGCATCAATGTATAACCCGGTTTTGTTTGTTTTTTGATTTCGGAAGTATCTTTTTTCGGGAGGAGTGTATCACGCTTTTCAGCAGAGTCTTTTTTCAGGGTTTCAGGTGAAGGTGGCTTCACATAGATTCCTTTTATAAGACTGTCGCAGAAAGCAATTTTTTCATTTGGCAGATTAAAAATATAATCCCCGTTCATATCCTTTAAAGCGAACAATAAAAATGGCACATCTCTCAGGTTCCTGAAAGTGAATTCGCCATTTTCATTGGCTTTTGCCATGTAATAGGGTTTTACATGAAACGGAAGCGAATCAAGGGGTAAGGTATCGTTTTCGTTGATATAAAGCATTGCAATCACGTCTTTCTGAGGTACCTGGTCGAATGCATTGATGATCATTCCCGACAGGCTCAGCGAGTCAATGAAGGAACCCGTTGAGAACGTATAAGTGAAATCATGCAGTACATTGTTCTCCGTCAGGTCCGAAATAGCATCACCAAAATGGATAGAATAAGTCGTATTGGATTTCAGGGTGTCGGCCAACTTAATGAAGATGGATTTTCCACGCAGTCGTATATCGGTATGAGGCAGATTTGGCGGCGCAATATTGATCTGGTTATGCTGATCCTTCATTTGAAGGTATTTATTGAATGTGATACGGATATCTTTTTTATGGAAATGTGTGGTCAACGCAGGTGGGTCACAATCGGTCACCTTGGGTGGTGTAACATCTTTTGGGCCCCCTTCAGGCGTGACCGGGTTGGCACAACGGTAAAGAAGAAGCATTAAAAACAAAGTGCAAAGGAAAAAACATTTCGAACGGATCACCTTAACAGTATTTGATTTTAGGGAAAGCCCGCATCAAATTTACCAATGGTTTTTGTATAAATAAGCCAAATTTTATTATTTTTACACAGAAAATTCACAACATTCCGGAGAATCATAGAATAACAACCAATCCGAACTTTTATGTCAGGGCATAATAAATGGTCAACCATTAAACGAAAAAAAGGTGCATTGGATGCAAAGCGTTCAAAGATCTTTTCCAAAATCATTAAGGATATTACCATTTCCGTGAAAGAAAGTGGTCCTGATCCGGAACACAACCCCCGCCTTCGCCTTGCCATCGCCAACGCCAAAGGGGCCAGTATGCCTAAGGAGACGATCCAGCGTGCCATCAACAAAGGAGCTGACAAAGACGCTGCTGCACTGATAGAGACCACGTATGAAGGAAAAGGCCCTCACGGGATTGCTATTTTTGTGGATGCCACTACGGACAATATCCAGCGGACCGTCAGCAATGTAAGGGCATATTTTAATAAACACGGCGGTGAACTTGGTAAAAATGGTTCGCTGAATTATCTCTTTGACCGTAAAGGGGTCTTTGTAATCCCCAAAGGAGAATTGAATCCGGAAGAATTTGAAATGGAAATCATTGATGCCGGCGCTGAGGATATTATCCTGGAAGACGATTTGTTTACCATCACGACAGCCATGGAGGACTTTGGGAACATGATGAAGAAACTGGAACAATTGAACATCGAACCTGAAAGTGCTTCTTTACAACGCATACCAAAAACCACGGAAACGCTGGATACCGATTCGGCAAGAAAAGTTTTAAAGCTGATCGATCTTATTGAAGAAGATGAAGATGTTCAGAATGTTTACCACAACCTCACCTTGACGGATGAACTGATGGAAGAATTATGACTTCTTTAAACCAGGCAAATAAACTGAACCAGGTTCACATTCTTCGGAAGGGCCAGTTTCTTCCGGAGACGGATCCGGGAAATTTCTGTGCTCGGAGCCGTGATTTTCAAGATCTGTGAAATTTCCTTCGTGCTGAGATTCATGCGCAGCAATGCACAGATTTTATGATCGTTGGGTGTAAGTTGCGGGAACTTTTCACGCAAACGGTCGAAGAACCCAGGATGAATCTTCTCAAAATGAGCCTTGATCCGGTACCAGTCGTTCTCGAATTTTACATTCTCATCAATGGTTTTCAGGATTTTCAAAAAGTCGTTTTTTGTAATGGCCTTTCCTTTTCTTAGGTACCGGTTCACTTCTTTCCGGATCAATCCGATGATCTTGTTCTTCTGTGAAATGAAAATAGAAGAAGTGGCAAGTTCACGGTTGATGAGATCCATCTCCATTTGAAGCTTTTGCCTGTGCAGCTGGTTAACTTTATGTTCTACCTTTATCTTTTCCTGCAAACGCATCTCGGTTTCTTTTTCAGCTCTTTTCCGCTGTTCCACTTCGTTTTTAAGGTCGGCGATGGCTTTTTCCTGCGACATTTCGAGGCTACGCTGGTAGTTGGAAAGTTCAATAGCCATCTTTATCTGATCAAGGTCAACAGGCTTGAAAACGTAAGCATAGGGTTTGATCGAAAAAGTTTTGTCGAATGCTTCCGTTTTATTCATGGAGGTAAGAAAAATAATCCCGCAATGGTGTTTCTCCGAGAGGATTTTTGCTGCTTCAATTCCATCCATTTTCCCTGCAAGTGTGATATCCATAAGAATGATATCCGGTTGCTTGTCGTTAGCTGCAAGTGCGTCGATCGATTCAATTGCATTTTCCCCTTTTCCGTCAATTCCCAATACCTCATAACCGAACCCGGTAAGGCGGTCTTTCAAATCATTGGCGATGATGATCTCATCCTCAACAATGTACAATTTAATTTTTCCCATTTTTTCTTTTTTAAGTTAAAGAATTTAATGAATCTTTTTCGAGGGAATATTAAAATTTAAGATCAGAATTTGTGACAATATTATAAGTGTCGATGGCGATAACCAGTTCCTCGTTGGTGGGCATTACCATTGCGAGTACTTTTGATCCCGGACGGGTGACGATCAATTCTTTACCCTTCAGCATTGAATTCCTTTCATTGTCATAATCAATACCCATGAATTCTAGCCCTTCCAGAATCTTACGGCGTGTTTCGATATCATTTTCCCCGATCCCACCGGTAAAGACGATAAGATCGACACCTCCCATCGCGGCAGCGTAAGACCCGATATATTTTTTGACACGGTAAGCAAACATGTCAAGTGCAAGCCGACAGCGGACATTTCCTTTTTCAGCGGCAGTTTCCACATCACGCATATCGTAGGATATCCCGGAAATCCCAAGGACTCCACTCTTTTTATTGAAGAGGTTATTGGTCTCTTTCATGCTCAGGTTATCCTTTTCGGCAAGATAGAGTAGCACACCAAGATCAACATCCCCGCTGCGGGTGCCCATCATCAGTCCTTCCACCGGTGTAAACCCCATGGAAGTGTCGATCGATTGTCCTTTCTTGATCGCAGCCACTGAAGATCCATTTCCGAGATGACAGGTTATGATGTTGATATTATAAAAATCCCTCCCAAGGTAACGACATGCTTTCTGGCTGACGAATTTATGAGAAGTGCCGTGAAATCCATACCTTCTTATTTTATACTTCTCATAAAGTTCGTAAGGAATCGGATAAAGATACGAGTGCGGAGGCATGGTTTGATGGAATGAAGTATCAAATACAGCGACCTGTGGAATATGGGGAAGCATGGATTCTATGGATAAAATCCCTTTAAGGTTGGCAGGATTGTGCAGTGGCGCCATCTCAATGCACTTTTCGATGTCCTTTTTAACGTTGGCTGTGATCTTTACACTGGTCCTGAAATTTTCACCTCCATGAGCAACCCGATGTCCCACCGCTGCAATTTCGCTTTCATCCGCGATGACGCCAACCTCAGAATCCTTAAGTGTTCTGAGGATTAGGTTAATGCCAACTTGGTGATCCGGTACAAACTGTGTGGTTTGATACTTGTCTTTTCCCGGAACCTGGTGGGTAAGCAAACTACTCTCCAGCCCGATCCTGTCAAGTAACCCTTTTGCAAGCAATTCGTATTCTTTGCTCATGTCAATGAGCTGATATTTAATGGAAGAACTTCCGCAATTCAATACTAGAATTTTCATGGCTTCAATACTATCCGTTAGTTGTTATGTTGAGTGAATGATCAAGTTCTGTGGTAAGGAACACTATTGTTATGGCGCACAAATGTAGAAAAAAAGAGGCTTTATTCCAAATTCCGGGATAAAATTTATTTAAAATCAATTCAGAAGGCTCGTCAGGTCAACTTCGGTGGGGGATTATTAGGTACATTTAAATATCATTATGTTAGGGCAGCAAGCGTATTTTATATGGAATCAATTTAAATAAAATGCTGTTGATTCATGAGCCATCTATTATTGTATTTTTGATTCCGGATCAATTATCTCCTCATGGCACTGATAAATTCTGTTCTTTCATGGCTGATGAAACAGAGAATCCATCAGATGGAGCTCTTCATGAAGTATCCCCATGAAGTGCAGTTCGATTGGTTCTGCCAGTTACTGAACCAGGCAAAAAATACCGAATGGGGCCGAATTCATGATTATAAATCCATTATACGACTGGAAGAATTCAAGGCACGTGTCCCGCTTAATGATTATGAAACAATGAAGCCTTATATTGAAAGGTTGCGTAAGGGAGAACAGAATATCTTATGGCCTTCGGAAATCAAATGGTTTGCAAAATCATCCGGAACCACTGCCGAGAAAAGCAAATTCATCCCTGTAAGTGAAGAAGCCCTTGAAGAATGTCATTTTAAAGGAGGAAAAGACCTGCTTTCCATCTATTTCAACAACCATCCTGACTCCCTGCTTTTCGATGGAAAAGGAATTGCCATGGGAGGAAGCAGCCAGATCACGGAGATTAGCAATGAGTCTTTCTATTATGAAGGAGATCTTTCTGCGATCATTATCCAGAACTTACCATTCTGGGTGGAATTCAGGCGAACACCCAATCTTTCCATTGCCCTGATGGATGAATGGGAAGGCAAGATTGAAAAAATGGCCGGAGCCACGATCAACCATGATGTTACGAGTGCATCCGGTGTACCTTCCTGGACCTTATTGTTGTTCAGAAGAGTGCTGGAGATTACCGGGAAATCGAACCTTCTCGAAGTCTGGCCGCGATTTGAGTTATTTATCCATGGAGGCGTGAATTTTGTTCCGTACCGGGAACAATTCTATCAACTGCTGCCATCCCCCAAAGTGAATTACCTGGAAACCTACAATGCTTCAGAAGGGTTTTTTGGAATTCAGGACCGCGACCATGCGGATGATATGCTTCTAATGCTGGATTACGGGATCTATTATGAATTTCTTCCCATTGACCGGCTGGGATCGGATCACCCGGAGACCATTTCCCTGGAAGAGGTAGAAACAGGGATCAATTACGCCCTGGTGATCTCAACGAATGCCGGTTTATGGCGATACCTTATCGGCGATACGGTCACATTCACCACATTGAATCCTTACAGGATAAAGATCTCAGGAAGAACCCGGAACTTTATCAATGCCTTTGGGGAGGAAGTAATCATGGATAATGCAGAAAAAGCCCTTGCTGTGGCCTGTGAGAAATGTCAGGCCATTGTTTCGGAGTACACTGCCGGCCCGGTCTATTTTAACCTGGGGAAACGGGGTGCTCATGAATGGCTCATCGAATTTGAGCAGGAACCCTTTGATCTCGGCTTTTTTATCAATGCACTCGACAATGCCCTAAAATCTTTGAATTCAGATTATGAGGCCAAAAGGTATCACGATATGATCCTGGGGGAACCCATTATCCGTGTGATGCCTAAAAACACATTTTATTCCTGGCTTAAATCCAAAGGCAAACTGGGTGGCCAGCATAAAGTGCCTCGTCTGTCGAACGACCGGAAATATATTGAAGAAATATTGGGGATGAAGAATCCTATGTGAATAAGTTATTATTAACATTTCTGTTGACATGTGACTTTTTTCTGTATGTTTGAAATGTAATAGAAATAGAATTATGCATATTGCTATCGCTGGAAATATCGGATCCGGAAAGACAACGTTGACCGGACTTTTGGCCAAACATTTCGGTTGGACGCCACATTATGAAGATGTGGATACGAACCCATACTTGAACAGTTTTTATGAAGATATGCAGCGTTGGTCGTTCAACCTGCAGATCTATTTTCTGAATTCGCGCTTCCGTCAGGTCGTTGAGATTCGCAGATCGGGGGATACGGTGGTACAAGACCGTACGATCTATGAAGATGCCCACATTTTTGCACCCAACCTGCATTCCATGAACCTGATGAGCACACGGGATTTTGAAAATTACTCCTCTCTTTTTTCTCTGATGAGTTCCTTTATCCAGGCTCCTGACCTTCTCATTTACCTGCGGGCTAGTGTTCCCACACTCGTAAACCAGATCCAGAAACGCGGCCGGGAGTATGAAAATGCCATTCGGTTGGATTACCTGAAAGGGCTGAACGAAAGGTATGAGAATTGGATCTCTGGGTATAACCTCGGAAAGTTAATGATCGTTGAGGTCGACAATATGAATATTGCTGAGAATCCTGAACACCTGGGCAACGTCATAGAGCGCATCAACGCTGAATTGCACGGACTTTTTTAAATTCATGAAGATACTTGGGGTGATACCGGCCCGATACGGTTCCATCCGCTTTCCGGGGAAACCGCTGGCGGATATCCTGGGAAAACCCATGATCCAACGAGTGTATGAACAGGCCAAAAAATGCCTTCTCCTCGATGATCTGATCGTTGCAACTGATGATGAAAGGATTGTTGGTTGCATCCAATCCTTTCACGGGAACGTAATGATGACGCCGGAAACCCTGAACAGCGGGACTGAAAGATGCATTGCCGTTGTAAAAAATTTCCCCGGGGGAGCAACATTTGATGTGGTGATCAACATCCAGGGCGATGAACCCTTCATCGACCCGCAACAGATCTCGCAGATTGCCGGGTGTTTCCTTTCGGAAGAAGTGGTCATCTGTACGCTGATAAAAAAGATCACACAACCGGATAACCTGATCAATCCCAATGTGATAAAAGTTGTTTTTGACAGAAATCATAACGCCCTCTATTTCAGCCGGCACCCCATTCCCTTTTTACGGGGAACTGAACCCAAGGATTGGCTGAACGAAACAAATTATTACAAACATATCGGAATTTATGGATACCGCACCGGCATCTTAAAAAGCATTACGCAACTTCCAGCTTCCCCGCTTGAAAAAGCAGAATCACTGGAGCAACTTCGCTGGCTCGAGAATGGTTATCCAATATATGTTAAGGAAACTGATTATGAGAGTATTGCCATCGATACTCCCGGTGATTTATTAAAAATTATGAACATTTCCTGACAGCTTGTTTCTCTTTTTAATATCTTAGCAGATTCGGGAGAAGAGAGATTTCTATTGTCCTATTATTTTAAGAATGAAAATCAACGTTGTAAAATACATACCAGAACTTTTATACCGGCACGATTGCGTAATCATCCCCGGATTCGGGGGATTTATCGGGAATTATTCCCCCGCCATGATCAACCCGGTGTATCATACTTTTTATCCTCCGTTTAAATCCTTGCTCTTTAACATCCATCTGAAACAAAATGATGGCTTGTTGGCTTCCTATATATCACAGGCCGAACAGATTCCCTATGAACATGCCATGGAAATGATCCGGATGATGGTGGAGGACTGGAACGGGGAACTGGAAAACGAGCGGGAACTGGTCATTGACAAAGTCGGGAAGATCATAAAAGAATCTGATGGCATCTTTCAATTTGAACAGGATCTTTCCGTCAATTACCTTCCGGAGGCTTTTGGACTGACGACCCTTGTTTCACCTGCAATCCGGCGTCCAGGGATGCAGGATAAGCTTGAAAAAAAGCTCGACCGTTATATACATGCTTCTTCGGGAAAATCACGGAAACTGACACGGACACTGAAGTGGGCAGCCATGATGGCACTTCCAGTGGGACTTGCCATGTACCTCAGCCTTACAAATATGGATCAGATCCGGAGTTTCCACGAAAATTACACCGGTTTCCTCTTTCACAATTCAACTCCGGTATCAAAAAAGGCTGTCGAATCTCCAAAAAATCTTCTCCCTTCAAAGAAATCCGTAAATCCTGTACAAAAAATCTTTACAGTTCAACCATCAACGGCTGCCCCGGTGATACAAGTCGTAAAACCTGAGGTTAGGGAAACTTCTGATCCTTTTGCAAAGAAACCCTATGCTATCATTGTTGGCGCCTTCCGGTTCCGGGAAAATGCAGATAACATGGTTATAAAACTGAAACAGGAAGGATACGATGCAGGGATCTTTAACACAACAACGACTGGCTTGTTCAGGGTCAGCGTCGGGACCTTTATTAACAGGGACAAAGCCATTGAACAACTTGCTGTGGTTCGCTCAAACAAGTATTCTTCGGCCTGGTTGCTGTCCAAATAACATCTTCTGTGGCCAAAAAGAAGCTGATTCACTTCCGGGAAAACCTCACATTTTCACACCTTTTCCAGCCCCGCTATCACGAAATTGAAGAGAATTTTCGATTGTCTTCCTGCTGGGGAAAGGATTTTTTCTCCAACACGAATCCTATCATTCTTGAATTGGGTTGCGGAAAAGGAGAATATACCGTTGGATTGGCTGAGAAATATCCAGAAAAAAATTTCATCGGCATCGATTTTAAAGGTGCCCGGTTATGGAGAGGCGCCAAAACAGTACGGGAAAAAAAGATGAAAAATGTGGCCTTCATCCGGACCCAGGTCGACCATGTGAATAAATTTTTTGGTCCTGGTGAAATTTCTGAGATCTGGATCACCTTTCCTGATCCGCAGCCCGGAAAGGAAAGAAAACGCCTGACTGCACCCCTTTTTCTTGACCGGTACAGGATTCTTCTCTGCCCGGATGGCATTCTTCACCTGAAAACAGATGACCTGGATTTTTACAACTACACACTGGAAATCATCGGAAAATACCATCATTCGCTCTTATATTCCACCGACGACCTATATCATTCGGTTTGTTCGGATGATGTAATCTCCATCCGTACATTTTACGAAAATATGTGGCTGGAGATCGGTAAAAAGATATGTTATATCAAGTTTAAACTGAATTGAAGATGAGAAAATGGATTGATTTCCTCCTATTTCCTTTTTATCATCGATAAGTTTCCAGGAGCCCAGCGGCTGATCAATGAAATGAAGATAATAAAGTAAAAGTATTACCGAGTTCAGATCCTATAGAGATTCAATAGCGCTTTTTCGATCGTTGGGAACTCGAACTCAAATCCGTTTTTAAGTAGTTTTTCCGGGATCACATTTTGCCCTTCGGTCAGGATTGATGCCGCATCCCCATATATAATCTTCAATGCGGACAGGGGTATTTTAAAAACGGTGATCTGGTTCAGGACTTTTCCAAACGTTTTGGTAAAATGAAAATTAGTGGTAGGGTTCGGCGCAACAGCGTTTACTACTCCCCTGATGTTATCATTTTCCAGTATCATTTGATAGATATGCATTAAGTCGCGGATGTGGATCCAGGAAAACGCTTGGTCCCCTTTTCCGATGATGCCGCCCAATCCGAAACTGAAAGGTCCGTAGGCTGCTTTTAACGCTCCGCCCTTTGAACTGAGCACGACCCCGGTACGGAGCAGGACTATGCGGGTATTTCCAACAGCAGCCAGGGCTTCTGCTTCCCAGTCACGGCATACTTTTCCCAGGAAATTATCAGAGAACCCGGTGCTCTCTTCGGTATGAACATTCAGGGTATCATAAATCCCGATTGCGGAATTGGAGATGAAAACTTTCGGTTTGATTTTTGCCTGGACGATCGCATTTGCGATCAACCGTGTTGTTTCAATACGGCTATTGAAAATTTCCTTTCGGTAACTATCAGTCCATCTTTTTAAAATGGGTGCTCCGGCAAGGTTGATCACTGCATCGGCTCCTTCGATCTTCGTTTCAAGGAATTCCTTGTCCGGCAATTTAATGGAATCCCGGTTGATGATCCGGAAGGTCAAACCTTTATCTTTATAAGTATCGATCAGTTCGCGGCCGATCAATCCTGTAGATCCGCTTATACTTACCAGCATAAAACATCCTATTTACTCGTAAATATACGAACAAATGATTAATTTTGCTGTCCTTTTCAAACTGAAACTCATCCTACGACCAACTTGAATAATGGAAAAGAAAGATCAAGACAAAAAGCTGTTTTCGGAGTTTCCACCCGTTTCGACTTCCCAATGGGAAGAGAAAATAAGGGCTGACCTGAAAGGTGCCAGTTATGACAAGAAACTGATCTGGAAGACCGATGAAGGAATCAATGTCAAACCATATTATCGTGCGGAAGACCTTGAAGGGATTGAATATCTTTCAGCGCTTCCCAGCGAAAAGCCTTACATAAGGGGTGTGAAAAAAGAAAAGAATGACTGGATCATCCGACAGGATATCTATACGGGAAATATTTCCGAAGCCAACCGTATTGCGTTGGATGCAGTTTCCCGGGGAGCAGATGCAGTCGGCCTGAATGTTAAAGAGATCACTTCCCACAAGCAAATGCAGCAACTCCTTCAAGGGATCGATATTACAAAGACAGGGATAAACTTCATGTCTTCCCGTTCCTATCCGTTAACGCTCGAATTGTTCATTTATGAGATCGCCCACCGTGGCCTCGAAAAGACTAAAATAGCGGGCTCGCTCAATTTTGATGCCATCAGTTATTTCCTGCTTCATGGAGATTTTTACAAATCGAAGCAAGGTAACCTGGATGAGGCGGAATACCTGATCCAGACCATCGGGAAGCATTTGACGGGGTTTCACACTATCACGATAAATGGACATCTTTTTCAAAATGCAGGGGCCACACTGGTGCAGGAACTGGCCTTCAGCCTGGCATCCGGCAATGAATACATAGCAAGCCTGACCTCGAAAGGATTACTAGTTGATAGGGTCGCTGAAAGTCTCAGGTTTTCCTTTGGCATCGGCTCTAACTATTTCATGGAGATCGCTAAGTTAAGGGCAGCCAGATTATTATGGGCGGCCGTTGTTGAACAGTACCATCCAAAAAACCCGGATAGTTCCAGGATGTTCATACATTCTACTACCTCTCTCTGGAACAAAACTGTTTATGATCCTTATGTAAATCTTCTCAGAACAACGACTGAAGGAATGTCGGCTGCCATCGGGAATACAGACTCTATGTCCATTCTTCCTTTTGATTTTCCGTACAAAGACGAGAGTGAAATCTCCCGGCGCATTGCACGTAACCAGCAGCTGATCCTGAAGGAAGAAGCTTATCTTGACAAAATCATCGATCCTGCCGCAGGTTCCTATTATATTGAAAACCTTACCCATTCCATTGCAATGCATGCATGGGAATTGTTCAAAGTGATCGAAGAAAAAGACGGGTTGATCGAAAGTATCAAAACAGGATTCATCCAGGATGAAATTGAAAAATCCTGCCATAAAAAAGACATGGATATTGCACAACGAAAAATTGTGATCCTCGGCACGAACCAATATGCAAACCCGCTGGAATCCATGTCACAAAGCATCGAAAAACTGCAGGAAACACAAAATAAGAAGCCTTCGGTTTATAAGAAGCTGCATATTTACCGCGGCGCAATGGCTTTTGAAGAAGTCCGCCTGGCCACCGAGCATGCTGTTTCCGGGGGAAAGAAGAAACCATCTGTATTTCTTTTGATTATTGGCCACCCTGGGTTGCGTAAAGCAAGGGCAACATTTGCCACGAATTTCTTCGGATGTGCAGGATATGAAATCATTGATAATGCTGGCTTTAAAACAGTGGAAAAAGGAGTAAAAGCGGCGGTGGATTCAAAGGCAGAGATCATTGTTCTCTGCAGCTCTGATGAGGAATATGCTACCATTGCCCCTGTAGCCTGTCAGGGTATCAAATCGCAGAACAAAGAAGCTATAGTCCTCGTTGCAGGTTACCCGAAAGAGATCGTTGAAACGCTGAAATCCAACGGTACGGATGATTTTATTCATGTCCGGACCAATGTTCTTGAATTCCTGTTGAATTTGCAGAAAAAATTCGGAATCCTTAAAAGAGAAAAAATTGATTCTGTTTCTTGAAACGCTAACAAGTTACTATCTGTATGAGACCAAATTTTAAAGATGTCGATTTTTGGACCGGGTTTAAACCCACATCCTCTTTCCGGGAGTGGGAAAAGGCAACAGAGATCAGGAAGGACTGGAACACCCCTGAACAGATACTGGTAAAGCCTGTTTATGGACAGGATGACCTTGAAGAGATGGAACACCTGAACTATGCTGCAGGCCTTCCTCCTTTTCTCCGCGGGCCTTATTCGACGATGTATGTGATGAGCCCGTGGACCATCCGGCAATATGCGGGATTCTCCACTGCCGAGGAATCCAACGCCTTTTATCGCCGTAACCTGGCGGCTGGGCAGAAAGGACTATCGGTAGCTTTCGACCTTGCCACGCACCGTGGGTACGATTCCGATCATGAGCGGGTTGAGGGGGATGTTGGGAAAGCTGGCGTAGCCATTGATTCCATCCTTGATATGAAGATTCTTTTTGATCATATCCCACTCGATAAAATGTCGGTTTCCATGACCATGAACGGGGCTGTTCTTCCTATCCTTGCATTTTACATCGTTGCTGCCGAAGAACAGGGCGTTCCGATGGAATGTTTGACCGGAACGATTCAGAATGATATCTTGAAAGAGTTCATGGTGCGGAATACTTATATTTATCCACCCCTTCCATCCATGAAGATCATCGCCGACATCTTTGAATTCACGGCGAAGAACATGCCTAAGTTCAATTCGATCAGCATCAGCGGGTACCATATGCAGGAAGCCGGCGCCACTGCGGATATTGAACTAGCCTATACGCTGGCTGATGGACTTGAATACCTGCGGGCAGGCATCAATGCCGGAATGAATATCGATTCTTTTGCACCCCGGTTATCGTTTTTCTGGGCAGTGGGTATGAATCATTTTATGGAAATTGCGAAGATGCGTGCAGCCCGGCTTCTCTGGGCCAAGATTGTGAAACAGTTCAATCCGGAAAATCCAAAGTCGATGGCATTGCGCACGCACAGCCAGACCTCGGGATGGAGCCTCACCGAACAGGATCCGTTCAACAACGTCACACGTACTTGTGTTGAAGCGCTGGCGGCCGCACTCGGCCATACCCAATCGCTTCATACGAACTCACTGGATGAGGCCATTGCATTACCCACCGATTTCTCTGCTCGGATCGCACGCAACACCCAGATCTACCTGCAGGAAGAAACGAACATCTGCAAATCACTCGATCCCTGGGCCGGATCCTATTATATGGAATTCCTGACCCATGAGATTGCACACAAGGCCTGGACCCTGATCGAGGAAGTGGAAACACTGGGAGGTATGGCAAAAGCAATTGAGACAGGTGTTCCCAAGATGAGGATCGAAGAAGCTTCGGCCCGCAAACAAGCCAGAATCGATTCGGGAAAAGATAAAATCATCGGGGTGAATGTGTTCCGTCTTGATAAAGAGGATCCCATTGAGATCCTTGAAGTCGACAATTCTGCGGTAAGAGAATCCCAGATCATTCGCCTGCAGAAACTGAAAAAGGAAAGGAACCCGGAAGAAGTTCATAAGGCCCTGGAAGCGATGACGATGTCAGCAAAGACCGGGGAAGGCAACCTGCTGGCACTTTCCATCGATGCTGCCCGCAAGAGGGCTACACTGGGTGAAATTTCATTTGCACTGGAAAAAGTTTACGGGAGGTATAAAGCTGTGATACGATCAATTTCAGGTATCTATTCCTCGGAATCCAGGGATAGTGAGAATTTCAAAATGGCTCGTGAGCTGGCCGATAAATTTTCTGCGATGGAAGGACGACGTCCCCGGATCATGATTGCAAAAATGGGTCAGGACGGGCATGACCGCGGGGCTAAGGTAGTCGCGACAGGGTATGCCGATATCGGGTTCGATGTGGACATCGGCCCACTTTTCCAGACACCGGCAGAAGCAGCGAAACAAGCCGTCGAAAACGATGTCCATATCCTTGGCGTTTCCAGCCTTGCAGCAGGACATAAGACCCTGGTACCCCAGGTCATCGAAGAACTGAAAAAACTTGGAAGGGAAGATATTATGGTGATCGTCGGCGGAGTCATCCCCCCACAGGATTACGACTTCCTTTATCAATCGGGAGCTGTAGCGATCTTTGGCCCCGGCACTGTGATTTCCGATGCGGCCATCAAACTGCTCGAGATCCTTATTGAGAGCAGGAAATAATCCATGGAACTACAGGTTCATATCTTACCAAACGGAATCCGGCTGGTTCATCATTTCGTACCCTCGAAGGTGGCACACATTGGCTTATTCATCAATGCCGGTACGCGGGATGAAAATGAAAAGGAACACGGCATTGCGCATTTCATCGAACATACAATTTTCAAAGGAACCGAAAAACGAAATGTATTCCAGGTACTGAACCGCCTGGAGAATGTCGGCGCCGACCTGAATGCATATACCTCCAAGGAAGAAACCTGTATCTACGCGACTTTCCTCAACGAATATTATGACCGGACCCTGGAGCTGTTCCAGGATATCCTCTTTCATTCGACATTTCCTGAAAAAGAACTCCTGAAAGAAAAGCAGGTGGTGATGGATGAGATACGGTCATACCAGGATAATCCTTCCGACCAGATCTTTGATGATTTCGAGGATCTTGTCTTTGCAGGCCATCCCTTAGGGAAGAATATCCTTGGAACAGTCAAAAGCCTGAAACAATTAACCCGGAATGACCTTCTGGATTTCATCCGGAGAAATTACTGCCCGGAAGAAATCGTGGTGGTTTCCGTAGGAAAGATTGAATTTCCACGACTGACAAGATTAATCCAAAAATATTTCAGCCAAACGCCTAAACGTAGAAAACCCACTCCCCGGGTGCCACTTGATGGTTACAAGGTTGTCGTCAAAGCGCAAAAGAAAAAAACGTTCATGGTTCATTGCATGGTGGGTTGTGCCGGTTATGCATTCAGCGACGAACGCCGGATTCCCCTTGCGCTTCTGAACAACATGCTGGGCGGACCGATCCTGAATTCGCGTTTGTCATTGGCGCTGCGCGAACGAAACGGACTGACCTACCATAATGAATCCAATTATACGCCATACTCTGATGCAGGAATTGTCAGCATTTACTTTGGAACCGACCCTGTTAAATATGAAAAAGCATTGAAAATTGTTCACCAGGAACTGGCTAAACTCAGGAATCAAAAACTGACCCAAATCCAGCTTCACACCATTCAAAAACAGCTGATCGGCCAATTGGCAATTGCGCAGGAATCAAACCTGGGACAGATGTTATCCATTGGGAAAAATTTCCTGCTCCAGAATAAATTTGATCCCATTGAATCGATCATCTCACGAATAAACTGTACCACTGCAGAAGAGTTGATGGATATTTCCAATGATGTTTTTAAACCGGAAAAACTCAGTATGCTTACATTTCAGGTGAAGTAGCGATAGCTTTCTTTGTTATCCAGGTAAAAATAATCGCCATGAATTCCAATGATCTTTTTGAATATGCCGAACAGCATTCCACTCCGGAATACCCATTCCTGGACAGGCTGAACCGTGAGACCAACCTCACGCAAATCTACCCACGCATGCTCACTGGACACATGCAGGGGATGTTGCTGCGATTGATCAGCCAGATGATAAAACCCCGCCGGATCCTTGAGATCGGCACCTTTACCGGCTATTCTGCGATCAACCTTGCCATGGGTCTTAATTCGTCACCTAAAGAAGAAGGTATTCTTCACACTATTGAAGTCAACACGGAACAGGAAGAGATCATATGCAAATATTTAACTGAAGCCGGATTAGAAAAAAAGGTGGTATTGCACATCGGTGAGGCCCTGAAGATCATTCCAGCCCTTAATGAAATCTGGGACCTGGTATACATCGATGCCGATAAACCCAATTACCTGAATTATTATAAATTAGTTTTCGATCACGTGAGGCCGGGAGGATATATCCTTGCCGACAATGCTCTCTGGGATGGGAAGGTTCTGGAACCCAACACCCGCAGCCGCGATACGCGCGGGATCATCGACTTCAATGAATTCGTTGCCAAAGATGATAGAGTGGAAAACCTTCTGCTGCCTTTTCGCGATGGATTGATGATTGTAAGAAAGAATGCTTATTGAAGAAATATCAAACATACCAATGCTTATCGCAAAGCAATTCTTCATTCAAACGAATAAGAACCAATTTTTTAACATCTAAGCATCTAAACATCTAAGCTTCTTAGCCAACCTTGTACTCGTAACTAATCTTCGCCAGTTCCTCATTCGCCTTCACTACTTTTATCTTTAGGTCTTCTTTAAAATCAAGCATTTTCTGATGCAGTTCCGGATCGTTGATTGCCAGGATCTCCACGGCCAGGATGGCTGCATTCTGGGCGCCATTGATAGCAACGGTTGCAACCGGGATTCCCGGGGGCATCTGGAGGATTGCCAGCATGGCATCCAGCCCTTCCAGAGAGGCTTTGATCGGGACCCCGATCACCGGAAGGGTCGTCATGGCTGCAATGACTCCCGGGAGATGAGCGGCCATACCGGCAGCAGCAATGATGACATGAATTCCCCTTTTCTGCGCATTCCGTGCAAATTCTTCGACTTTCTCAGGAGTCCGATGAGCCGAGAGGGCATTCATCTCAAACGGGATCTTCATTTCATTCAGGTATTTAGCTGCCGCTTCCATCACCGGGAGGTCGGAGGTACTGCCCATGATAATGCTGACTTTTGGTTCCATTTGTTTATCTTTGCTGGTTCCTGACAAAAATACTGATATTTTCGAATTTATTATGACCACAATAAAAGTTAAAGACAAGGATTTTGAGATGAGCATTGACGCATCTGCCATTGATGCTGCAGTTCAGAAGATGGCCGTTGAGATCAACCGGGATTATGAAGGTAAAAATCCTTTGTTCCTTGCCATCCTGAACGGATCCTTTGTCTTCGCAGCCGACCTTATCCGCAAGATCATTATTCCATGCCAGATCTCTTTTGTAAAACTTTCTTCCTATTCCGGTACGGCCTCAACTGAAAATATCAAAGAACTGATCGGCCTGAATGAAGATATCAAGGGAAGGCACCTGATCGTTGTAGAAGATATTGTCGATACCGGGCTAACACTGGATAAATTTCTTCAGGACCTGGAAAAATTTGAACCGGCGAGTGTGAAACTGGCCTGTTTTACCTTTAAAAAAGCAGCATTTCAGAAATCCTTCCGCATCGATTATCTCGGGATTACTATTCCCAATGATTTTGTGGTCGGATATGGACTCGATTATGACGGATATGGAAGAAACCTTCCTGATATTTATAAGATCGTGAGTTCGTGAAGAAATGAAATAGCGAAATAGCGAAGTGGCGAAATAGCGAAATTAAAATCTTAACATTTAATTGATACTTAAAACTTAACACTAATATAGATCATGTTCAACCTCATCCTCTTTGGTCCTCCGGGAGCCGGTAAAGGGACACAAGCAATAAAGATTGCAGAAAGATACGGTTGGATACATGTATCTACGGGTGACATCTTGCGGTCGGAAGTGAGCCAGAGAACCCTCCTCGGGCTCAAAATTAAAGCTGTTATGGAAGCCGGTATTCTTGTTTCCGACAAATTGCTGATCGAGATCATGGAATCGGTTTTCAGGAAAAACAATACCGCCGGTGGTTTTGTGCTGGATGGTTTTCCCCGTACCCTGAATCAGGCAAAAGAACTCGACCGGATGCTGGTGAAATTAGGAACAAAAGTTTCCCTCGTTCTTTCATTGGATGTGAATGAGGAAGAACTGGTGAAACGCCTGCTCAAAAGGTCACAGGACCAGGGCCGGAAAGATGATACTGAAGAGGTGATTAAAAACCGCCTGGTTCAATATCATAAGCATACAAAACCCCTTATAGAATACTATGAAAAGAAGAACCTGCTGAAAAATGTCAGGGGTGTCGGCAGTATTGATGATATCTTTGCTGCGCTATGCAAGTCAATTCCTGAATAGTCAGGAATAAAGAATCAAGACATAATAATTGTCACAAAGCAAATGGCTGAATCAAATTTTGTTGATTATGTTAAGATTTTCTGTAGTTCCGGCCATGGAGGGCCAGGTTCAGCGCATTTTCTCAGAACACGCGGAGTTCCGCATGGCGGGCCCGATGGCGGCGACGGTGGCAGGGGAGGCCACATCATTCTTAAAGGAAACAAGCAACTGTGGACCCTGATTCACCTGAAGTACACACGACACCTCAGGGCAAAAGACGGTGAAAATGGTGCAAAACAATTAATGCATGGTGCAAATGGTGCCGATGTGATCGTTGAAGTTCCCCTCGGAACCGTCGCAAGGGATGCGGAAACCGGCCAGTTTGAATGTGAGATTACAGAGGATGACCAGTCGGTAATCCTGGTCCCTGGCGGGAAAGGCGGACTTGGCAATGATCATTTTAAATCTTCCACCTTCCAGTCACCGAAATTTGCACAACCCGGGGAAGAAGGAATTGAAAGCTGGAAAATCCTTGAATTGAAGCTACTGGCAGATGTCGGGTTGGTGGGATTTCCCAATGCCGGAAAATCTACGTTGCTCTCGGTGATTTCCGCAGCCAAACCACAGATCGCCGATTATCCTTTCACTACTCTGATTCCGAACCTTGGGATCGTCCCCCTGGAAGGCAGAAAATCCTTCGTCATGGCAGATATTCCGGGAATCATCGAGGGCGCCCATGAAGGAAAAGGGATTGGTTTGCGGTTTTTACGACACATTGAACGGAATTCCATCCTGCTTTTTATGGTGCCGGTTGACAGTCAGGATATCCGGAAGGAATATGAGATCCTGCTGAATGAACTCCTGCAATTTAACCCGGAATTGCTGGATAAAGCAAGGGTTCTTGCAGTGACCAAAACTGACCTTGCCGATGCAGAACTCACGCGTGAACTTAAAAAAGAATTACCTGATGTTCCCACGGTGTTCATCTCTTCTCATAAAAAACTTGGGCTGAACAAACTGAAGAACATGCTCTGGGAAGAACTCAACCGGATAAATACCGATTTTATTTGATCGAATTCCTGAATCATATTGACCGTACCTTATTTCTATTCCTTAACGGATTTCACAATCCTTTTTTTGACCAGGTGATGTTCGGGGCTACAAAAAGCTTGATATGGTTTCCCCTTTACCTGTTTTTTCTTTTTTTCGTGATCCGCAAATACAAATGGAATACCTTGGTGATCCTGGTGTTTGCAGCATTGATGATCCTGGCCAGCGATCAGTTGTCGGACCTGGTAAAAGATACGGTTCACAGGTTGAGGCCTTCCAATCAGCCGGGACTGATGGTTCATATCGTTGAAGCCTATAAAGGAGGAACCTATGGCTTCTACTCAGCACATGCCACCAATACTTGCAGTGTGGTTATCTTCATTATCATCCTCCTGGGCCGGGAATACGCGTATGTTTATTTCCCGGCCATTCTCTGGTCACTGTTTACTTCGTATACACGTATTTATTTGGGAGTACATTACCCGGGCGATATTTTTGCAGGATGGATTGCGGGATCCCTTATCGGTTATCTGTTTGCCACAACAACATTAAAAGTGATCGGGATCATGGAACGGAAAAAGCAGGACATATCATCTTAGCGCTTTTTCCATGATGAAGTAACAACAAAGCAGGAACTGTTCTAATCTGCAAACTTATAGCTCAATCCTGCATTCAGAATTCCGTAAGAGCCAAACCCAAATTCAACGAACCCTCCAAAGGCCCGGCCAAATCGTAATCCCATCAACGTAATTTGGCCTCCCGGCCATAACTTCCGCTCAGAAGTTTGTTCGCTATTAACGGTTACTTTTCCGAAATCAATGGTGAGGCCTATCCCGATTCCGGAATACATGCGGATAAAGGGTTTGTTGAGGTAACAAAAGGTAACTCTTGCGATACCCGTAACCAGCAGATCATCAACTTTGAATTTAGCAGTATCAGTTCCGCTTGCTTTTAAAAGAGCGGTTCCTGTATAATGGAAATTCTGGAATCCGAATAAAATTCCGGTTGAAACTACCCTGTTCAATGACCGGCCATAACCTATAAAAAAGTTTCCGGCCGACTGAGGTTCTGTAAATTTTTTGTTTGAATAATAATCTCCGGAGGAAGTTGTCCCTGATTCGGTCGGATAATCTGAGGAGTGTTTCATCCTACCAGTGAAATAGAAGATTGAAAGCGCTCCATAACCTCCATAAAAATCGTTATAGAGCGTCGCTTGTGAACTCTTTGTACTTGCTGTTGAAGTTGTTTCAGTATTCTGGGAAAATGAAAACAAGGATATCAGCAAAAAAATCATGAACAAAGAGAATTTTTTTTTCATATGTATGATTTGATATGTAAATAATAGGAAGATAAAGTAAAAATACAAATTATTCTGAGATATTAATATTTTTCAGGGATTTTTTATACAACAACTTTAAAAAACTCGGGAAGACAAACAATAGCAGGGGAATGGCGACAATAAATCCTCCAATTACTGCGATGGCAAGCGGTTGCTGCATCTGGGCCCCGATGCCAATGCCTAGCGCCAGGGGAGAAAGCGCAAGGATAGCGCCAATAGCCGTCATTAAATTCGGACGGATCCGTAAGGAAATGGCATACCGGATCGAGAGGTCAATATTACCGGATTTCTTTAAGGTGAGTAAAAACTGGTTGACGGTAAAAATAGCATTTTCCGCAATGATCCCAACAATCATGATAATTCCGGTATAACTGGCGACATTCAGCTGGATCCCTGAAAGGAATAATGCCCAGATACTGCCTCCGATCCCGATAATGGAAATGAAAATGACCAGGAAGGTGATCTTCAGGTTCCTGAACAGGAACAACAAAACCGCAAAGACCAGCAATATAGCCGAGATCAGGATGATCAGCAATTCTCTGAATGAAGACTGCTGTTCAGCATAGGTCCCTCCAAAAACGATATACGACCCCGGTGGAAGAGGAAGGTTCTTCCCGATCATAGATTTTATTTCTGAAATTGCGCTTCCCAGGTCCCTGTTATCCAGACGAGCGGTCACCACCACATTTGATTTCAGGTCTTCGCGGGTGATGTCCGGGTCACCGGCAGACAATTCAACCCTGGCGAAATAGTCAAGCGGCCGGGAGATCCCGTCAGGCGCAAAGATCAACTGCTTTCTGATCCGCTCCAGGTTGTTTTCCTTAAAATTGGTGAATCGCATAAGGATCCTGATCATCTGCTCACCTTCCTGCACCTGGCCGACTTCCACACCTTCATTGCAAGCTTTGATCTGGGTTTGAAAGTCGGCAGGAGAGAGATTGAATTGCGCCAGCTTGGAAGGATCCGGAACGATGGTGATTGTGGGGCCGTCAATGATGATGCCGCTTTGAACATCTGCTACTCCAGGGATCTTATTCAACAAGGCCTTGGTCTTATATGCCAGCAAACGTAACTGAGGAAGATCGTCGCCAAAGATCTTGATTTCAACCGGTTGAGGCCTTCCTATCAGGTCGCCGAGCAGATCGGCAATACGCTGTCCGAATTCAATGTTCAGCGCAGGTTCCTTTGATGCCACCTGCTGCCGTAATTCCGATATGACCTCTTCTGTTCTCTTGCGGGTACCCTTTTTCAGCTGTATGAGATAATCGCCTTCATTTGGCGGGATTACGCCGAATGCCATGCTGATGCTTGAAGCCATATTAATCCCGGTTCGTCGCATGTAGGTCGAAACATCAGGATGTTTCATCACCACGGTATCAACCTCCCGGAGAATGGCATCTGATGCGTCTAATGAAGTTCCGGGAGGCGATAAATAATCCAATACGATTGTACCTTCATCGAGAACCGGAAGAAATCCCGTTTTCAATTGATTGATCAGGAAAGCTGATGAAATCATAAGCGCCAGTATAAAAATGATGGCATAAACGGGTTTGTCAAAAAACCAGATCAACCAGGTTAACCTTGGTTTGTCTTGAGAAACGGCTTTTCGGGCCAGGAACGAAAATTTCCGATGGGGCTTGTAACCGAATAACAGGTGAAGCGCTGGCAACCCGAGCCAGGTAGAAAGAAAAGAACAAACCAAGGTTATCTCCATCGTCAGGGAAAGTTCCTTGAAAAAGCTACCGGCAACCCCGCTCATCAGAACGAAAGGAAAGAAAATGACGATGGTACTGAGCGATGAACCGACCATGGCAGGAAAAATCCCATGAATGGCTTCCTTAACAACCGTATGCTTGTCTTTATCCGGTTGTTCCTCATGGATGCGATGGATCTGCTCTATCACAACGATGGCATCATCAATGACAAGCCCGATCGATGCGGCTATGGCCCCAAGCGACATAATGTTCAAAGTGATGCCAAACAGGTACAGCGCCGAAAATGTCAGGGCCAGCGTTACCGGGATGATGAGGATAACACTCATGCTGGCCCGGAAGGAACGGAGAAACAAGATCACAACCAGAATGGCAAGAATGAGACCTTCATAAATGCATTCCAGGACACTGTTAATGGAATTAGAAACAAATACAGATTGGTCATAGTAGGGTTTGAGATACATTCCCTGCGGAAGTTGCCGCCGGATCTCTTTTGCTTTCAGTTTTACATCATTTGCAAAATCGATCAGATTGACCCCTTTTTGTTTGACCAGGTCGATAATGACGGCATCATGTCCATTGGCATTGATCCGGATGAATTCCTGTTGTTCCTCAAGGTCGATCCCTGCAATATCGGATAAGAGGATGACCCGGTGCCCGTCATTCCGGACGACGACTTTTTTCAGCTCCTCAAGGGTTTTTATCCTTGAGTCGGTAAGGGAAAGATACAACCGGTGATAATCCGATAAAAGTCCGTTCGACTCCACAAAATTGGTATTACCCAATGCAGTCATGATTTGCTGGGGAGTGATCCCGAGTGCGATCATTTGCTGGGAATGTGGTGCAATCACAAATTCCTTGGTCCGTCCGCCCCTTACGACCACATTGGAAACACCAGGAACCATCGAAAATTGTGGCCGTACCGTGTATAGTGCATATTTCTTCAGTTCAACCTGACCGTATGTATTGCTCTCCACCGTATAACCAATAACCGGGTAGATATTCTGGCCCATTGCTTCTACTACAATATTAACTGTGGATGGAAGCTGGTTCTTGATCTCTGCAATACGTGATTCAAGTTGGGTTTTCGTATCCTGTATATCAATGTTCCAGGTAAAAAATGCTTCGATCGTACAACTGCCACGATTGGTGCTGCTCCTCACCATCTGGATCCCATTTACCCTTTTGATCGCAATCTCAAGCGGTTTTGTCACCATGATCATCATCTTATCCACTGGTTGCTCACCGTTATCTGCAATCACCGTTATCTTTGGGAACACCACATCGGGGAAAAGGGAAGTCTGCATCCGATGGTATGAGTAAAGTCCCACCAGCAATGCCATCAGCACAATGAAAAGAATAGGTTTGTGAAAGATCCGGTAATAGTGGTGTTCCGGCATAAGGTCTGGAGGTTATCTGGATATCATTTTCTTCGTAACGGTAACTTTCACAGTATCTCCCAATCCATAGTTTCCTGATGAAAGGAACAGATCGGAAAGAGAAAAGACCGGTGCCGTGATCTCGATGTCATTTCCATTGCTTAACCCGGTAGTAACCGGGATTTTTACTGCAACAGAATCGCTGACTAATTTCATCACCCAGAAATGTTGCATCACCTCGTCAGCAAGGATACAGGATTTATTTAACAGCGCCGCTTTTGGAATGATACGCTTTAAAATCCGGATTTTCGCGATCAGGTTTTCCGGCATGTTTTGCGTCTCGACCGGATGGATGATATATCGCTGGGTTTGTGAACCGGAGGTTATGGAAGGTAATCGTGAAAATATCTTTCCGTTCAGCATGTGCCCGTCGGGCAATGAAATTTCACAGGAAGAAGATAATCTGATGAAAGAAACGGATTCATAAGGAACGTCAAGGATATAAACGAAACTTGAAGGAACGGCAATCATTGCCAGTTGGTCACCTTCCTGGATGTAATCTCCCCTGGGGTGATCCACAGAAAGAATAATGCCATCCATATTGGCTTTCATCGTAATTAACCCTGAAAAAGAATAAGGATTCAGGGAATCGTTTTTCAATGCGGTCGACTCTTTTGTCCTGAGTTTGAACAATACCTGGTTCTTCATCACTTTATCTCCCTGGGTCACCGTAATCTCCTCGATATACCCGGCAGTGGGTGATTTTATCATCGATTTTACCAGGAATGAGGAGGTGGCGTTCAGCTCCAGGTAATCTGCAACATCGGCTGTATGAATGTTCTCAACCGTTACCGGCACTTTTGCCTGGATTTCCTTTTCCCCGTTTTCCTGCCTGCCTCCGCACCCGGCCAGGAAAAGAAAAGGTACTAATCCGAATATTCTAAACAGTCTTATTTTCATGGTTCTTTATTCATCACTTAACAATTCTTCATTTTTAATTCTGAATTCGCATTCTGCATTTGGAATTTCTGCATTAATGATAAAAGTTGATTTCATTCTGGATCTGCAGGAGCCTGACCTCATACCGGGTGAGGCTTTTACGTAACGACAGGTAATTTTTCATTGTGATCAGGTAATCGGTGATGGATCCGTTTCCTTTACTGATCAATTCCTTCTCCTGGTTTACAAGCAGCTCCATATTCCTGACTTGCGACCTGACGGCAGGAATCAGTTCACGGGTCTGATCAAGTTCATCCAGCCATTGCTGCAATTGCTGATAATATTGCTGTTTGAAAGCTACGGAATAACCGGCCCGGATGTCTTCTTCATTTTTAAGCTTCTGGTGGTTCAGTTTGCGTTGTTTACCATCATATACCGGCAATGTAAAATTCAGCCCCAGGCTCAGGCCGAAATTCTGATAAAGAACACCGGGGTCATTGTTGATCAACCCTGCATCCGAAAACCAGCTGACGGCAGGTTTATAATTTCGATCGGTAAGGATATTTTCATTGGTGATCCGGAGGCTGTCAATAAAGAATCGCTTAAATATAGGCAATGCCTCCGGTTTTGAGACGGAACGGTTTTCCAATTCGGGTTTGACAGGCGAAAATACTCCTGTATCCCTTATCCCGCAAAGGATGTAAAGATCCGATATTTGTTTCCGGAATTGGAGATTCAGTTCCCTCACCTGTAGTTCCTGCCCTTGCATGTCGATCATAAAGGAAAGATAATCGTTTTGCTTGTAGATGCCGTTTTCCGTAAGTGATTTCAGGATCTTACCCTGCTCCTTTGCGAAAGAAAGGAGTTCAAGGTTAACGGATATATCGGAATATGTGGACCAGGCATCAAGATATGCAGCAGTGATCGCCTTTTTCAGGCTGTTCTCGGTAAGACGAACCGTGTTTGCCAACGATTGTTTCTGAATATCGTTTTTCAACAGGTTTGCATCTATTGTTTTTTTGTTGAAGATCTGTTGCGAAACACTCATCACCGTGGTCAGGTTCGCGATGTTTGTCAGAATCTCACTATAACCGAAATGGTTGACAATAGGCGCATAAAAAGCATATCCCCTGAATTCCACCCTGGGTTGATTCATGGCCTTGATGAGCAGGCTGTCGATCCGGTTCGACCGGATCTGTCCATTCAGGTCACTGATCAGGGGACTGTTTTTTATTCCCTCCTGAAGGAAATAATCCAGTGTTTGGTTTTGGCCTTTACCAGCCAGAAAAGATAATAAAAAAGAAACTACCAAAAGGATCCTGCAAAACATTATTTTCCTTGAATAAAAAATACATTCCTGATACTGTCACTCTTATTCGGTCAACCCGTACTTAATCCTGTCGGATTTCAATCCAGATGAGGATTTACAAATTCAAAGGTAAAAAATCCATGATATCCTTCCTTTGAAATCTTCCCCCATTATAATGAATAAATACTTCTTTGAATAATTATACAAAAATACATTTTGATGCGTTATCTATCCGAAAAAAATCAATATCAAACTTTGGAAAATCTTGTATATCCGGTAAAAAGATGTCTTTATGGGAATAATTTTGCATTTCATCAAAAAAAAAATAATAAATATTTTTTAGTTGTATATAATAGATTAACTTTGTTAACGTAATTCTGCATACCGATAGCTACGTTATAAGGATTAAATTTATTAAAGTTAATTATTTGAAGACCAATGATATCAGTGGTCTTCAATGGTTTATTTCATATTAAAAAATCATGGCAACAAAAGAGAAAAAAACGATAACCATCACCAATAAGATAGCAGAAACCCTGAAACAGGATATTAATTACGGAAAAATCACTGCGGGGGAAGCGATTATTGAGCGAAAAATTGCTGAACAGTTTCATGCCAGCAATATTCCTGTCAGGGAGGCTCTGAGGATCCTTGAGGGGGAAGGTTTTATCATTCACAGAAAGTTTTCCGGGTATAGCATACGTCAGATCAATCCGGAAGAGATGGTCGAATTGTATGACATCATTAAATACCTCTCCGGCCAGCTTCTTTCCAAGGGGATTCCCCGTTACACTGAGTTGACCTATCACCGTTTCCGGACCCTGATCGAGGAAATGGATAAAACCAAAGATACCAATAAAACGATTGCTTTATTGATCGAATTTGCTGAAACGGCATATGCTCCCGCCGGATTAAAATATTCCCTGGAGCTGGCAATGCAAATCCTGAACCGAAACATACCCATTATCCAGGGGATGGTTGAGAAGATCTATAAAGGTACAATCCCGACCCGGTTCCAGCGTCAATTTATGGAACTTTGTCAAAATAAGGATACAAAAAAAGCCATCGAAATCTGGCTCGACGAGTTTGAACAAATGATAGAGAGCTTTGTTGCGATCATCAGTAATTACAAACCCTAACATTAGATCCACAACTAAATACTTACAAATGAAAAAGAAAAAAGAATCCACTACATCGAACAAAATTGCAGATTCCCTTCGTGAGGCTATCAATTATGGTAAGCTGAAACCAAGTGATAAGATCATTGAGCGGGAGATTGCCGAAAAATACCTGGCAAGTCATATTCCTGTCAGGGAAGCATTGAGAATCCTGGAAGGCGAAGGATTTGTAGTTCACCGGAAATTCGCCGGTTATACCGTTCGCGAAGTCAACCCTGAAGAGATGATCGAACTTTATAATATCATGAGGTTCCTTACGGTCCAGCTTCTCAACCGGGCAATCCCGAGGTACACCGAGATCACCTATTATCAGCTGAAGTCCATTACAACTGAGATGGAAAAAACCAAGGATGCGGATAAAAATATCGATCTTCTGATGCAATTTGCAGATGTGATCTTTTTCCCTGCCGGGTTGACATTTACTTATAACCTTGCAAAACAAATCCTGAAAAGGAATATTCCGATTTTTCAAGGAGTGATCCATTTGCTATCCAAAGGAACCATACCGGTAGCAGGGTTTAATCATTTTATCGAATTATGCCAGAAGCGTGAAATTGAAAATGCCGTAAAATTCACAACGGAACAATTCGATATTGTGACCAAGACATTTGTGGCATTCATGAGTGAATCCAGGAAAGCAGTTTAATCAGGAAAACTGATCCCGGATATCCGGTATAAATTTCCCTGATCCCTAGAGTTCCGGATATCCGGTATGCCTTGGGGGTCATATGCTTGATCTGAACAAACACTTCAGGAAAAAGATAAAGGAATGAATAAGATCAGGGACTATTCTTAGTACCCGTTGATCTTTCCTTCGAGTTTATCGATTTTGACGATCCAGCAACAAACTTCGTTCACCGAGGGCGGATTATAAATAAATTCGCCAGAAACATAATTTTTCATGACGATGTTCATGATCCGGGTCTTTTCTTCAGGATCTTCGATGAATTCCACTTTCCCGTATGCAAGTACGCTGCGGTATTTCATGGTATAGCTGCATCCGACCTTCTCACTTTGAAACCGCAGAAGATAATCGGTACTGAATTCCACACAAACATGAGGATTATTGGTTAAGATCCCCATCTTTTTTCCCATCCTTGCTGAATGAAAATAAAGAATGTCCTTCTCGTACCCGAAATTGAATGGAAGAAGATAAGGAAGTCCGTCAGGATCAACCATTGCAATATGACACACCTGGCATTTGCGGATAATTTCTTCCATTTCTGAACGGGTGGTAAGAAAGCGGTGTTTCATGGTCAGTTGAATAGATGAGAATAAAGATCAGTGATCTTTTTTATGGGCATGATGCGGATGGAAAACCGCTTCGGGTCAATGCCCTTGAGGTTGTATTTGGAGATAAAGATCCGTTCAAAACCCAGTTTTTCTGCCTCTGTGATCCGCTGGTCAATGCGATTAATGGCGCGGATTTCGCCCGACAGACCGACTTCTGCAGCGAAACAGGTCTTCGAGTCAACGGGCAGATCTTCATTGGATGAAAGAACAGCTGCGACAACGGCAAGATCGATGGCCGGATCATCCACTTTAATACCGCCGGCAATGTTAAGGAAGACGTCTTTGGATGCCAGCCGGAACCCGCTTCTTTTTTCCAGAACTGCCAGTAACATGTTCAGTCGTTTGGTATCAAAACCGGTAGATGATCGTTGTGGTGTTCCATAGGCAGCAGAACTGACCAACGCCTGGGTTTCGATCAGCATAGGCCGTAACCCTTCGATGGTGGCTGCGATCGTGATCCCGCTAACATCTTCATCGCGCTGGGATAAAAGGATCTCCGACGGATTTGAAACTTCCCTCAGCCCGGTGTCCTGCATTTCATAAATACCTAATTCTGAAGTGGATCCAAACCGGTTTTTTGCTGCCCGCAGGATACGATAACCGTAATTCCGGTCACCTTCAAAATTCAAGACCGTATCTACCATGTGTTCCAGGATCTTAGGACCTGCAAGACTCCCGTCTTTGGTGATATGCCCGATCAGAAAGACCGGAGTATTGGTGATTTTGGAGAAACGCTGCATTTCTGCTGCGGTTTCCTTGATCTGCGAGATGCTTCCGGCAGAAGAATCAATGCTGTCGGTATGAAGGGTTTGAATGGAATCGATGATCACCATTCCGGGACGGAGTTCTTCCAGGTGTTGAAAGATGATCTGGGTTGAGGTTTCCGTAAGAATATAACAATCGGTATTTTTAATGCCGATGCGTTCCGCCCGCATGCGGATCTGCTGTTCGCTTTCTTCCCCGCTGATATAAAGCACTTTTATCCCTTTGCAATTCAGGGCGACCTGCAGCATCAGCGTCGATTTACCGATTCCCGGCTCTCCTCCGATCAGGATAACAGATCCCGGCACCAAACCACCTCCCAGTACCCGGTTGAGTTCTGCATTGTGCGTATGGATCCGCTGGTCGATATCAAAAGTGATCTCTGCAACAGGTTGTGGTTTTCTTTCCCTTCCGCCCACACCCATGGATTGCCACTTATTCGCTTTTTCTTCGCGCTGGATAACTTCTTCAACATACGCATTCCATTCGCCACAGGAAGGACATTTCCCAATCCATTTTGAGGATTGGGCTCCGCAATTCTGGCAGAAAAATGCAGTCTTGGTTTTTGCCATAGCGGTTTATTAAAATTGTAAATCAGTGTTTAATCTGTGAAAATCTGCGAGAAAATTCATTTTTTTACTTTTGAGCTAACCTCTGAGGTATTTGGGTTTATTCTTTATGAAGATTCAGAATCTTTTGTTCGATGCCGGTTGTACTATAGTCAGGGGTAAGTTCAATGGTCTCGACCTTTCCGCCTTTTGCCAGCACAATGTCATGCCCGGCAATCTCTTCGACCTTATAGTCTTTTCCTTTAACAAGAATATCAGGCTGAATGGTTTTGATCAGTTCATAGGGTGTTTCTTCATCGAAAAGAACTACGACTGTGACAAATTCGAGGGAGGCAAGGACCATCGAACGGGAATGTTCATCATTGATCGGCCGGCTTTCGCCTTTGATCTTGTGAATCGAGCGGTCGGAATTCATTCCTATCACCAGAACATCTCCTAATTCTGCGGCTTTTGCAAGATATTCAATGTGTCCCAGATGGAGGATATCGAAGCACCCATTGGTGAAAACCACTTTCCTGTTTTTGAATTTCCATACTACACAGGCCCGTCTCAATTGCTCGCGGTCAAGGATCTTGGAAGTAAGTATTTCAAGCTTGTTCATCTGGTTTTTTATTAAACGTCAACAGGATCAGGGACAAACCTCCGACAATGAAGATCATGACAGTTTGTGCGGTCCATGCGATCCAGCCCAGGGCCAGTCCGGTTGTACGCGAAAGTCCATAAAGCAACAAGGTTTCCTGGATAATCGCCGGATAGAGTCCAATCCCTCCAGGAGTGATCATGATCCCGATGCTGCCAAGAACAAGGGAAGATAATGCCGCTCCGGGACTCAGTGTACTCGTTGAAACGAAGCAGAAGAAACAAACATAGACCATCAGGTAATAGAGAAACCAGATGGCTAAAGAATAAAAAACAAAGAGTACTGGTTTCCGGATCTGGCTGAGGGATTTAAATCCTTCCCAGAAGCCAAGAACCAAGGATACTATTTTATGATAGGTTTTGCTGTTTTTTATTCTTTTCCTTAGAATAATAAAAAGAAGGATGATCAATGCAAGAAAACCAGCAATGCCGAAAAGGAAGAGAGGATTGGAAAAAGGATCGATAAATTTCCCCTGAAGTCCCGGGTAAACATTATTGTTGAGGTAATTGCGCAGCGTGCCGATCTGGGTAAAAATAGTCAGAAGGAACAAAAGAAAAAAAATGATCAGATCCAATGCCCTTTCGGTGACGACTGTTCCGAAGGATTTGTTGAATGGAATCTTCTCGTATTTTGCGAGGATCCCGCAACGGGTCACTTCGCCGAGCCTTGGGAAAGCCATATTGGCAAAATAACCGACCATGATGGCATAAAAAGTATTTTTAAAGGAAGGAAAATACCCCATGGGTTCGAAAAAGATCATCCACCGTAACGAACGGAGCACATGGCTTAAAATGCCCAGGATGATGGCAAGAAAAACCCAGTTATAATTGGCAATCCGGAAAGAATGGATGATTTCATTCCTTTCTGAAAGAGTCAGGTTCCGTATCGATAACCAGATGATAAGGATTCCCAATCCCAGGAAAAAAACGAACTTGATAAGTGTGAGGAATTTACTCCTGAGAGAGGTGGATTCAGCGTTGAAAAATGCCATTAGTTGCGTTTTTTAACCTTCGTAAGCCGGTTTTTCTTGTCAGGAAATATGAGCTGGGGTTTGAATTTTTTCGCCTCTTCAAAGTCCATCATGGCATAGGAGGCAATGATTGTGATATCGCCGGCTACAAATTTCCGGGCAGCAGCGCCATTGAGGCAAATGATCCCGCTTCCTTTCTTTCCTTTGATCACATAGGTTTCGATCCGTTCCCCATTGTTGATGTTCAGCACATGAACCTTCTCGAATTCGATCAGGTTGGCGGCTTTCATAAGGGCCTCGTCAATGGTGATACTGCCAATATAATTGATATCCGCCTGGGTAACCGTAGCCCTGTGGATCTTGGATTTCAATATTTCGATCTGCATCATGCTGCAAAATTACGAAAAAAGTTCCATATTATCGATGAGGCGCACATCTCCAAGAAAAACAGCAGCACAAGCTAGGGCATTTTCTTTTTCCTTCCAATTTTCAAGTATGTGAAGGTCGTTTTTATCAACGATCTCAAAATACTCAACACTGAAAGCGGGATTCGAATTGATCTTTTTTATCGCCCATTGCCTGAGTTCTTTCACCGGTAAATGACCGGTTTTCTCCTTCACCTTGCAAAGGGTCTCGTAGATCAGGGATGCCATTTCCCGTTCGCCGATCGTAAGCCGTAAATTGCGTGAACTCATAGCCAATCCGTCTGGCTCACGAAGGGTAGGACAGACATGGATCTGCACCGGGAGCTGAAGCGCCGAAACCAGGTACCGGATGACCAGCAATTGTTGGTAATCTTTCATGCCGAAATAGGCATGGTCGGGAGTTATGATCTCAAATAATTTTTTAACGATAATGGCTACTCCCTTAAAATGACCCGGGCGGAATTTCCCTTCCAGTACCTTGTCAAGAGTGCCGAAGTTGATTTCCAGGGCAGGAGGTCCATTTGGATAAATCTCTTTATTTTCAGGAATGAAGACATAATCACAACCTGCCAATTGAAGCAGCCGGAGATCTTCATTCAGATTACGCGGGTATTTTTCGAAATCCTTTTTGTTGGTAAACTGGATAGGATTGACGAAAATACTGCAAACCGTGATGCTGTTTACTTTCCTGGATTCTTTAACCAGTGAAAGGTGCCCTTCGTGCAAGGCTCCCATGGTCGGGACAAATCCAATAGAATGACCCGCCTTGTGTTCCTTCCGCAAAGCCTTTCCCATTTCGCTGATCAGTGAACAGGTCTTCATGGACTCAGCGGGAAAAAGTAGCTTGAATATACTTTCCCGGATCAAAATTATAACTATTTTAAAGAATCGCGATAATTAAATAACGAAGAGATGAATTACAAAGAGGTAAGTTGGCGGACAAGCGGACAGGTGGACGAGCGAACAAGTTTATCAGATAAAAATTTCGCTATTTCGCCATTTATTATTGCGAGGAGCGCAGCGACGACGCAATCTCCAATAGTTATCACAATCAATTGTCATTGCGAGGCACGCAGTGCCGAAGCAACCTTCAGTATTCACCCTCAGGAAAAGAAGCCGCCCTTTTGGGACGGCTTCCTGGTATTTAATGGTAGTTTAGAAGTCACAGACTGCCTTCGTCGTAAGCTTTTTCACCATGAATTGCTATATCAAGCCCCAGTTTTTCATCTGCCTCCGTAACCCTGACCTTTACAAACAGGTTGATGAGGGCGAGCATGATATAGGTAAAAACGAAAGCATAAGCCGATGCTGCCAGTACCGTGATCATCTCTTTGAGGAAAAAGGATGACTCACCAAAAGCCAACCCATTGACTATAACGCCAGGATTGATCAGTTTACTGGCAAACACCCCGAGGAGAATGGTGCCGAGAACACCGCCAACACCGTGAACTCCCCAAACATCGAGGGCATCATCCCATTTCATCTTGTTTTTCCACTGAACGGCAAGATAACATAATAATCCTGCAGCAATACCGATAAGCGGGGCGGCCCAGAGCGGGACGAAACCGGCACAGGGAGTAATGGTCGCAAGTCCGGCGATTGAACCGGTTAGCAATCCGAGTAATTTCGGCCTTCCTTCCCGGATCCATTCAATCACAACCCATGCTGCGGTGGCAAACGAAGCCGCAACATCTGTATTTAAAAATGCAATAGCCGTAATCTTGTCGACCTGCAATTCACTGCCTGCGTTGAACCCATACCAGCCGAACCACAATAAACCTGAACCGATGGCCACAAGTGGAATGCTGTTAGGTGTTGAATTTTTATCCACCCGGGCGCCGACATAGAAAACTGAAGCCAGGGCGGCAAAGCCTGCAATAGCATGAACCACGATCCCGCCGGCAAAATCAAGAACACCCCACTGGGCGAGCAATCCGCCGCCCCAGATCATGTGAACGAAAGGATAATAAACGAGGATTTGCCAGGCAGTAAGGAAGATCATGTACGATTTGAACGTAACACGGTTGGTGAAAGCCCCGGTGATCAAAGCAGGTGTGATAATGGCAAACATCATCTGGTAGGCGATAAAAACGATTTCCGGGATCTTCCCGTTTCCGGCAAAGACAGAATCCATGGTCACTCCATGAAGGAAAGCCTTGTCAAGATTCCCGAAAAATCCACCTGCTCCTCCGCTGAAGCAAAGGGAATAACCGAAAGCATACCATAAAACGGTGGTCCATCCCAAAGAGGCAAAACTCTGGATCATGATACCCAGGATATTTCTTTTTGTGGCCAGCCCTCCATAAAAGAATGCCAGGGCCGGTGTCATAAGCATGACGAGGCTTGCTGATAACAGCATAAAGCCCGTTGAACCAGTGTCAAATTGTCCCATAGTCTTTAATTAATTAAAAATTAATAATTAAGAATGAAAAAGTATAATGTTTTTTTTCACCACAATAGTCACATAGATCACAATAGAATAACACATTAGTTCAAATTAATGCCGATACTCTGATCACACACAATTTCGCTACTTCGCCATTTCGCTATTTACAATGACACTCCAAACACCAGGAATACACTTTATGCCTGCGGATTTGTAATGACGGAGGTAAAGACAGGCAGTTCGTATTCCTTTGAGATCCGGATCGATTTTGAAACAGTCAGCCCGGCATTTACAACACCTCCGTATGGCCCGTACCACCCGCTGCCAAATGGGATGCCACCTACAAAGGGTTTTACACCGATCCCTCTGACGGTGAAAGGATAGGATATTTCAAAGTAGGTTGAATAGTTGTTTTTGGCTCCCAGTCCGTATGCGCCGGTTGAGTCCTTCGCTTTATCTGCCCCATAAAGCAGGGTACCTGCAAATATCTGCAAGGGAAATTTTTCCGGACCGGTGAATGTCAGGCAGGCTTCAAAAGCATGCCCCGTTTGTTTGGAATCATAGTTGAAATACCGGTTGTTATCATTCGGCGTAAGTCCGTTCGGAAAGAAATAATCCGTAATACCTACCGTAAACAATTTCCAGGTATAGGAAATATAGGGATCAAATTCTGCATAAATGCCTGAATTTTCACGATAGAGAACCCCATAGGATCCCCATGCCCCGATCTTGAGTCCGGCAAAAGAAAATGAGATATTGGGTTGTATGGCCGGTGAATTCCCATAATCTTTTCCCCGCCAGATGTATCGGCTTACAAGGTCAGCCCCCAGGCTGAACCGGACAGAATTTGCCGATCCCTTTTCATCCTGATGAGTGTCGACGGTCTGTGAAAAACAGGGAACGATGGAAATTGAAACAAGAAGAAAAATCAGGACTAATTTAAGGGCAGTTACTCTTTTTTCCATTTAGTGCAGGATTGTGTCAATTTAAATTAAGACCCACAATTTTACGCTCAATTAAAATGCTGTACAATCCTGCAATTTACTGATATTGAAATAAGGGAAATAATTTCAGGAATAAGAGAAATACTTATCAAAGAAGGTGTTTTGCTTTGGATGATGAAAAAGAAAGGATCAGATCTCCGCAATCTTATTCCGGATCGCAAATTTCACTAGTTCAACGGTCGATTTTAATCCCAGTTTCCGCATGATGTGATTCTTGTGTGTTTCAACGGTACGGATACTGATATCGAGCTTATCGCTGATCTCTTTATTGATCAATCCTTCAACATACAACTTCAGAATTTCAATTTCCCGGTTGGTAAGAACTGCATGGGTTTTGTTTTCCGGTTGGTCTTCATTGGTGGCTCTTTTTACATAGCTTTTCAGCATAATCTTCGAGATGGACTCCCCGAAAAATTCTTCCCCTCTGTTAATAGTATAGATTGCTTCCAGGAGTTCATCCCGTGATGTATTCTTCGGAAGGTAACCCCTGGCGCCTGCTTTCAGGGAATTGAAGATGAATTCTTCATTGTTGTACATGGAAAGGATCAGTACATTGATTCCCGTGTATTCGTTACATATTTTTTTTGTGATTTCAATACCGGAAATTTCAGGCAGTGAGATATCCATGATCAGAAGATCGGGTTTCAGGTTTTCCAGTTCCCTGAATAATTCACCGGCCCCGGAAGCCTCCCCGATGATCGCAATATCCGGGATGCCGGTGAGTAATGCTTTGATCCCATCCCTTACTAATTGATGATCGTCCACCAATATGATCTTGATCTTTTCCATGGTTTTACTTTACAGGTACGTTGATGATAATGGTTGTTCCATCTCCCGGTGATGACAGGATGTTGATGGTTCCCTGCAGGAGGGCTACCCGCTCGCGCATATTATGCAATCCGTTTCCTTTCTCGAAAGCAGCATCTTCCACATCAAATCCCTTCCCATCGTCCCGGAGAATAAAAGTAATGATATCTTTTGATCTTGACAGTGTAAAGGTGACTTCTTTCGCACCTGAATGCTTCAGGATATTGTTCAGCGCCTCCTGCGCGATCCGGTAGAGATACGTTTTTGTTTTAGTATTGATCTCCTCAAGTTCGCCTGTCGTTTGAAAAAGGATCTCCAGGATGCCATGTTCCTCGGTCTCTTCACAAAGGTTCTTCAAAGCAAGGGTGATCCCGAAAACTTCGAGGACCGAAGGCATCAGGTTGTTGGAAATTCTCCTGATCTCATCGATGGTTACATTAAACTGGTCTTTCAGCATACGGATCTGATCCTTGATCTCGGGATCATTCATGTAAAGAAGGCTTTCCAACCGGAGTTTATGTGCGATAAGGGATTGCCCGATCCCGTCGTGGATCTCCCGTGATAACCGCTGCCGTTCCTTCTCTTCTGCATCGATTACCGACCGTAACCTCCCGGTCCGTTCGGATTGCAATTCACGGGTTTTCTCTTTGATCTGCAACGACATGGAATTAAATGCCTGGGTCAGCGCACCGATCTCATCATTCGACCTTACCGGGATATCAATGTCGTATTGACCTTTCCCGACTTTAAGTGCGGCTTCTTTCAACTGGTTTATGGGCCGTGTTATCCGTTTTGAAATAATAAATACAAAAACAAAAAAGATGATGGATATCAACGTACTCAGCAGCAGGATGCTATTGCGCATCCTGTAAATGGGCACCATGGCTTCTTTCTGGTCGATCTCGGCCAGGATGAACCAGTTCAGCCCCGGTATTTTCACCCTGCTGTAAGACGACAATACCGGGATAAACCTGTAATCACGGGTGATGATATGGCCTTCCTCCCCGCGGATGGCATGTAGCATCGGCCGGGTACGCACTATTGTTCTCAGGATGGAATTCCGGATAAACCGGGATCTTGAACGCATTTTAAAATCCATCCCTACAAGATAAGTTTCACCGGTCATACCCAACCCGCTCTTCGGATCGTTGTTCAGCATGATGGTGTTAATTTGATCTGCAGGCAACTCCAGGATGATCCGGCCTGTAAGATTATTTTTTGCGTTAAAAACAGGCGCTTCCATGAACATCTTGACTTTCCCGAAAGAAGGATCCATCATTTCATCCCGGATGATCACTGGTATTGACGGATTCATCTGAACAGGAACCGAACTGCCTCCCAAGGTCAAACTGTTCTGTTTGCCCGATTCAATCGCAGGATCAGCAGTATATCCTTTAACGAATTTTTTCTTAAGTGAGATGATCATTACACTGGTAAAGTAACTGGTGAGTGATTTGTACTTTTCCAGGAAAGTGGTCAACTCCTTTTTACTGTCCTTTTCCGGAATTTTATCCTGTATCTCAGCGATATTCCGTGTGTCATCAGACCCGGAAAGCAGGATCACTTCCTTGATCCTGTCCTTAAAGAAGATCTCAACCTGGTTTTTTTTGGCAATTCTTAAAGAAGTAAGCTGATCAAATGTTCGGTTCATCAAAGCATCCTGGGTACTGTAATAGGAATAAATACTGATGATGAAAATAGTTCCCAATCCGAGAAGAAGGAAATAGAGAATAAGTTTCTCGCTCAAGGTGATATTCTTCATCGAAATTTTGCTACTTTTGGCTGTTTGCTTCAGCAAGATCATTGATTATTAAGGATTACAAACGCATTATTATTTGGAAGACATGGCAAATATCGGAATATTTTATGGCTCAACAACCGGTAACACGGAAAAAGTCGCAAACCTTATCCGGCAGGCTTTCGGTGAGGAAAATGCAGATATTTACAATGTGGATGTCACCGATTTGGCAGATATTGAAAAATACAAATTCCTTATCTTTGGCGTATCCACCTGGGGTGTAAGTGATCTCCAGGATGATTTTGAGGATTTTATGGAAATCCTTGAAAAGGTTGATTTTTCCGGGAAAAAAGTGGCCCTTTTCGGCCTGGGGGATCAGAGCACCTATACCGACTCCTTTGTGGACGCGATGGGGATCCTTTACGAACGCCTTAAGAAAAAAGGGGTGAAGATCGTTGGATTCGTTTCCCGTTCAGGATACAATTTTACTGATTCCATGGCCCTGGTGAAAGATAAACTTGCAGGATTGGCCATTGATGAGGAATTCGAGAGCCAGCTTACCGGCAAACGCGTAAATGAATGGGTTGAAATGTTAAAAAAGGAATTCGTAATTTAGTTTGTAAAGTTCATAAAGTTATAAAGTTCATAAAGTCAAACCCATGACTCCAACCTCAGATCCCACACATCCAGTATCCAGTAACCAGTATCCAGTAACCAGTATCCAGCATCCAGTATCCAGCATCCACATCAAATAATCAGAATGAATAAATTTATCCTCACTTTATTAGCATCCCTCGCTTTTATTACCGCTGCCGGACAGGATAAAACCACCACTTACCTTACCGATCCATCCTCCAATCCCCCGGATCTCATTATTACCCTGAAGCACATCCGGGCAGATGTCAGCTTCAAACCGGAAGAAAATCTCATCCTGGCCAAAACAGAATTTATATTTACCCCGAACCGTTACCAAACCGATTCCATCGTTTTCTATGCCCCGGATTTCAAAG
>Ga0224525_1000128_pt1 | contig 40306 bp, 28 predicted proteins | sample CFST100metaG_FD_179874 | JGI IMG/M metagenome (GOLD analysis project Ga0224525, IMG submission 179874) | Peat soil microbial communities from Stordalen Mire, Sweden - C.F.S.T100 | ecosystem: Environmental > Terrestrial > Soil > Wetlands > Peat | place: Sweden: Norrbotten County, Stordalen Mire...
CGCGTGCCGTTTCTTCATCGGGAGGTTCGGCATTACGGAGCTGGCGGTAAATGTATTCAACAGCTTCTTTTTCAGAATTGGCGGTATCTTTCTGGAGGGTATTGAAAATGATGGAATAGTCTATTGACTGTGACTCTTCCCTGTGGATAAGGATCGTTTTGATCCCTGCATCAATGATCAGGTCGATGTGTGCATCTTCGAGAATGGTTTCTCTTTCGATGATCACTTCGGTACGCTCGATGCTGACGACTTCTCCGGTATCTTCATCCACAAAGTCCTCGATCCAGGAACGAACCACGCGGGCTGCGAGCTTGGATCCCAGCAACCGTTTCAGGGCTGCCTTACTGACTTTTATTTCCTGTGCCAGTCCGAAGATCTCCAGGATATCCTTATCTGTTTCATAACCGATTGCCCTCAACAAAGTCGTGACAGGTAATTTCTTCTTCCTGTCAATGTATGCGTACATTACATTGTTTATATCGGTAGTGAATTCAATCCAGGATCCCTTAAAAGGAATGATCCGGGCCGAATAAAGTTGAACTCCGTTTGCATGGAAACTGGTACTGAAGAAAACGCCCGGGGAACGGTGTAACTGGGAAACAACTACTCTTTCTGCTCCATTGATACAGAAGGTACCACGGGGTGTCATATAGGGAATCATCCCAAGATAAACATCCTGGATGATCGTCTCAAAATCTTCATGTTCGGGATCGGTGCAATACAATTTGAGTTTGGCTTTCAGCGGAACACTGTATGTCAGACCGCGCTCAATGCACTCTTCTATGCTATAACGTGGGGGGTCAATGAAATAATCCAGAAATTCCAGTACAAAGTTGTTCCGCGCATCCGAAATTGGAAAATTCTCTGCGAATACTTTGTAAAGGCCTTCATTGATACGATTTTCAGGGTTGGTCTCCAATTGGAAAAAATCCTTGAATGACTTTATCTGAATATCAAGAAAATCAGGATACTCGTATTGGATCTTTGTGGAAGCGAAACTGATCCTGTTGATTTTGTTTGAAGCCAAGGTCTTATGTTTTACGTCCCGCCGGGTGCGGAACAATGGTTAGGTATTAATGTGTACAAACGCGAAGGGCTGTTAATCAAACGCGGTCAACCGCGTCAAGTTAATCATTAACAACAAGGTATAGACCTCTTCATTTTCGGAAGAGATCTATATCCTAAATCATGGGTAAGAAAAAATTTTCCTTACTTAATTTCAACCTCTGCACCTGCTTCTTGTAACTGTTTCTGTAAAGCCTGGGCTTCGTCTTTGCTAACGCCTTCTTTCACTGCTTTGGGAGCAGCATCAACGAGTTCCTTGGCTTCTTTTAATCCCAAACTTGTCAGTTCCTTTACCAATTTCACAACTGCAAGTTTTGCCTGTCCGGCTGATTTCAGGACAACATCAAATGTGGTCTTTTCTTCAACCACTTCAGCAGCGGCGGCGGGAGCTGCAACTGCTAATGCAGCAGCTGCAGGTTCAATACCATATTCATCTTTTAAGATCTTAGCCAGTTCGTTTACTTCTTTTACTGTTAAATTCACTAACTGTTCTGCAAAAGCTTTTAAATCTGCCATTTTTACTCTGTTTTAATATGATTACTACTTACTCTCTGTTAATTTACTTCCTATTCCGCCGGCCTCCCGGCCATGCGTTGATTAACCGGATCGAACAACCGACTATTCGGGTTTTTCGGATAAGGTTTTTACGATGCCTGAAAGTTTGTTGCCTCCCGATTGCAATCCGGAAATAACATTTTGTAAAGGTGACTGCAGTATTCCGATGATAACACCGATCATTTCATCTTTCGATTTGATGTTGATCAGGGCATCCAGCTGCTCGTCGCCCATGTAAATGGATTCCTGTACATAGGCTGCTTTCAGGATGGGTTTTGGTGCGGTCTTCCGGAATTCCCGGATCAGTTTTGCGGGGTCGTTTGCAACCTCTGAAAACAGGATCGATGTGGAACCCTTCAGGATGTCGAAAAGCGGTTCAAAATCCTTTCCCGACTTTTCCATTGCCTTCTTCAACAAGGTATTCTTGACCATCTTCAGCTGGATGTTTCGTTTGAAACAGGTCCTCCTGAGACGTGATGTAGTTTCTACATTCAGGTCAGAAATATCTGCAAGGTAGAAGTTATTCGAATTGTTTAACTTCTCGGCAAGAGCATCAATAAACTGTGTTTTTTCGTCTTTTTTCATAATCAAGCTCTCTCAAATGTTCATAAAAATCAGGCAGTAACCGATTTGGGTTCTACCTGAATGCCGGGGCTCATGGTACTCGATAGGTAAATGCTCTTGATATAAGTACCCTTTGCTGAAGAAGGTTTAAGTTTGATCACCGTTTGTAGCAGTTCTCTTGCATTTTCAAGGATCTTGTCCTTGTCAAAAGATGCTTTTGCTACCGATGCATGAATAATTCCAAACTTATCCACTTTAAAATCAATCTTTCCGGCTTTTACTTCCTTCACTGCTTTGCCAATTTCCATGGTCACAGTCCCGGTTTTCGGGTTGGGCATGAGCCCCCTGGGACCAAGAATTTTACCCAGAGCGCCAACCTTTGCCATAACGCTTGGCATCGTGATGATCACATCCACATCTGTCCATCCGCCTTTGATCTTCTCAACATATTCATCGAGCCCGTAGAAGTCAGCGCCGGCCTGTTTGGCTTCATCTTCTTTATCGGGTGTACAGAGTACAAGAACACGCACCGTTTTTCCGGTACCATGGGGCAATGTAACGATTCCCCTTACCATCTGGTTCGCCTTTCGGGGGTCAACCCCGAGACGGACATCCACATCGACGGAAGAATCAAACTTCGTGCTGGTGATCTCCTTAACGATTCCTGCAGCATCTGACAAGGAATAAACAGCGTTTTTATCGAACTTTGTGTAAGCCTCTTTCTGTTTTTTTGTCAACTTTGCCATTTCATTCGTTTTATAAGATTTGTACTAACAGCTTAAGAATCCCATTGGATATCAGTTGGCAAACGGAGCATTTCCGCTAACCGTGATACCCATGCTGCGGGCGGTTCCGGCAATCATTTTCATGGCTGATTCCACCGTAAATGCATTGAGATCAATCATCTTGTCTTCCGCTATCTTCTGTATCTGGTCCCATGTAACTGCACCGATCTTATTCCGGTTAGGTTCCGGGGAACCTTTTTGCAATTTGGTAGCTTCCAGCAACTGAACAGCAACAGGAGGGGTCTTGATGATGAAATCAAACGATTTATCCTTGTAAACAGTGATGATCACCGGGATCACTTTCCCGGCTTTATCCTGTGTACGCGCATTAAACTGTTTGCAAAACTCCATGATGTTTACCCCTTTTGCGCCCAATGCCGGGCCTACAGGTGGTGAAGGATTGGCACTGCCTCCCTTGATCTGCAACTTGATAATTCCACTAACTTCTTTTGCCATTTTGTAGTTATTAAATGTTTTTAATCCGGTTTTCCGATACCGGAAACGTTTACTCTTTCTGGACTTGCATGAAGCTTAACTCCAGCGGCGTCTTCCTGCCGAAGATCTTAACCATGACCTTCAGTTTTTTCTTTTCCTCGTTGATCTCTTCGATCACCCCGCTGAAACTGTTAAAGGGTCCGTCGATGACTGTAACTGTTTCACCCACGATGAACGGAATGTTCATTTCTTCACCCTGCTCGGCCAGTTCATCAAATTTTCCGAGAATGCGTTTTACCTCAGCAGGCCGCAAAGGATGAGGTTCCCCCTTGGCACCAAGAAAACCCAATACGCCGGGAACATTCTTGATGACGTGAGCGACTTCGCCAACCAGAGCAGCTTCAATCAGTACATAACCCGGGAAATAATTCCGTTCCTTGCTAACCTTCTTCCCGTTCCGGATCATATAGACCTTCTCAGTCGGGATCAAAACCTGGGAAATGTAGTCCTGCAGTTTCTGAATCGATATCTCACTTTCCAAGTACTGCTTTACTTTCTTTTCATTCCCACTGATGGCCCTAATGACATACCACTTTTTAGCCTGCTCACTCATTTCGTGAAAATTGATTCATTAAAACGATCCGATAGAATATTAGATAAAACACCCTGATGCATCAGAACAGTTTGTAAAATTGAAGTAGGATATTGCGGAATGTCTCATCCATCAGGAACACCACCGCGGCGATGATCAGGGAAGCAATGGACACGACGATTGCACTACCTTGCAGTTCACTCCAGGAAGGCCAGGAAACTTTATGCATGAGTTCATCATAACTTTCCCTGAAATACGCTGTTACTTTTGAATTTGCCATTTATCTAATATTTTGCACGGGTGGTAGGAATCGAACCCACAGCCTACGGTTTTGGAGACCGCCACTCTACCAGTTGAGCTACACCCGTGTACAATTAAACTTTAGTTTTATATGGATCCGGACAGGATGACCTTGTCATAAATGCCTCAGACATTGTGTATTCTCTGGCGGCAAACGGCTTTCGCTATTTTGCTTTTCGCCATTTCGCTAGTTATTTTTAGTCCAGTATTTCTGTTACTTGTCCGGCGCCAACTGTACGGCCACCTTCACGGATAGCAAAACGTAATCCCAGGTTCATTGCGATTTCGGAAATTAACTGTACCTCGATGGTAAGGTTATCTCCCGGCATACACATTTCCACGCCATCGGGAAGAATAATCTCACCGGTTACGTCTGTGGTACGGAAATAGAATTGTGGACGATACTTATTGTGGAAGGGAGTATGACGGCCGCCTTCCTGGGTCTTCAGGATATAGACACTGGCTTTAAAATGTTTGTGAGGAGTGATGGAACCCGGTTTTGCGATTACCATACCGCGGCGGATCTCATCTTTATCAATACCACGAAGCAATAAACCAGCATTGTCGCCGGCTTCTCCGCGGTCAAGGATCTTCCTGAACATTTCAACTCCCGTTACTACGGACTTCAGTTTTTCTGCACCCATTCCGATGATGTCAACAGGGTCGCCGGTATTGATAATACCGGTTTCAATTCTTCCGGTGGCAACAGTACCACGTCCGGTGATGGAGAATACGTCTTCAACCGGCATGAGGAAGGCTTTGTCAATGTCGCGGGTAGGCAGCGGAATATAAGTATCAACTGCATCCATGAGTTCCATGATTTTATCAACCCACTGGGGTTCTTTGTTCAGGGCACCCAATGCGGAACCACGGATAACCGGGGTAGTATTTCCGTCGAAACCATAGAAAGTAAGGAGTTCCCTGATCTCGATCTCAACGAGGTCAAGTAGTTCAGGATCATCAACGCTGTCGCATTTGTTCATGAAAACAACGATCTTGGGAACACCAACCTGACGGGCCAGGAGGATATGTTCACGGGTCTGTGGCATCGGGCCATCTGTTGCGGCAACAACCACAATTGCACCATCCATCTGGGCAGCGCCTGTAACCATGTTTTTAATGTAGTCGGCATGGCCGGGGCAGTCAACATGCGCATAATGCCTTTTTTCGGTTTCGTACTCAATGTGTGCAGTGTTGATCGTTATACCTCTTGCTTTTTCTTCAGGAGCATTGTCAATTTGTTCGAAAGACTTATAGGTGGCTAACCCCTTATCCTGAAGGATAAGCGTGATAGCAGCCGTTAAAGTGGTTTTCCCGTGGTCGATGTGACCAATTGTTCCAACGTTTACGTGCGGTTTGGAACGATTGAATTTTTCTTTTGCCATATAAAATTAAGTTTAATTACAGTTTACTTTTTTGTTAATACTGGTTGAGCCAATGATGAGAGTTGAACTCATGACCCCTTCCTTACCAAGGAAGTGCTCTACCACTGAGCTACATCGGCGAAGCGGGTGTGGGCCTGCCTGCCGGCAGGCAGGTTTGGGTGTGATGTGTGAGTGTTATTTTTTATGAGCGGAAGACGGGGCTCGAACCCGCCACCTGAAGCTTGGAAGGCTTCCGCTCTACCAAATGAGCTACTTCCGCGAAGCGGGTGTGTGCCTGCCTGCCAGCAGGCAGGTGTGAGCGTGGGGAGAGGAGGATTCGAACCTCCGAAGGCTTCGCCAACAGATTTACAGTCTGCCCCATTTGACCGCTCTGGTATCTCCCCGAGGTAGGTGTGCGTTTGAATGTGAGTGTGGGTGTGATTCATTTTATTTTTCATTTTTTATTTCCTGAGCCGATGGACGGGATCGAACCGCCGACAAGCTGATTACAAATCAGCTGCTCTACCAGCTGAGCTACATCGGCATCTGTTTGCTTCAAACCGATGCACTCATAAGTTTTCCCGTTGTTTTATTTAAAAGATTTTTTCCCCCGGGCAGAAAACATCGACATTTTCAGATACAAAAGAAAAATACAAGTTCCTGTGCATCATCCATTTGCTGCCTGACAATGATAAAAAAAGCAGCCCTTTTACAAAAAGGACTGCAAAAGTAGGAAGATTTTAAATAACATCAAAGACTTTTTTTAAGATTTCAGAGAAGAAAAGCACATTTAATTAACAAATAGCATGCCGCAAAATTTTCCGTTCAGTTTTCCTGCAGCAATCACTAATTAATTTACGATTGGACGCCTGCCTGCCGCAGACAGGATTTACGATTTTAGAATCATTTTTTTTATTTCCAATTTTCGATTTTTCAATATATTATTCGTCAGTCGTCAATCTCACAATTCAATCGCCTGCCGGTAGGCAGGGACGCATTGCGGTGACGAGGGCCGTCCGGCTCTTGCTGTTCCATGGAAAAAGTCCCTCGGACATAGCTGGGAGGTTATAGGGTACTATATGAACGCTATATGAATGCTATATGGGTGGTAAATGGGAGCGAGCAGGGAGAAAGCTCGGAGAAAGCTCGGAGCGAGCAAGGAGAAGTGAGGAAGTGATGAAGTGATGAAGTGATGAAGTGATGAAAAAGTACTAGAAGTTAATTTAGGAAAACCTTTTGGGTTGATGTTGTGTTAGTTGAAATAACTTTGACAAGATAGCAACCTTCATTGACATTTGGATAAAACCGGTCAAGCAGGATATCCTTCAGTTTACCGGAAAAAACTTCACGGCCAGTCATGTCAAAAAGAAAGATATCTCCCTGTAGATGAGAGCTGAATTCCCTTTTAACGTAAACGATCTTATCAAAAGAATAAATCTCAATTCCTCCTGACAAAGTTGTTTCCGGAATCCCGGTTGAAGGATCCCTGAAGTAAATCCGGAACCGGTCAGAAGTATCTGCAGGTGTTGACTGGAAGATGTAAACCGAATCCTGGGTCAGTTCCTGTAAGCGATTTTCCTTCAGATCCTTGATCCAGATAGGTAGCGTAGCTGCAAAACTCTGCATATTCCGTGCGATGATCGTATCCGTTCCTGCGACTCCAGGCTTGTAACCCATCGGAACCACCATATTACTTCCTGCCCAGGGCAATACATCCAGAGTGACCATATTTGAGTCGGGAAGTTCGCTGTACAATTGAGGAGCCACGTCACTGCCCCATCGTTTATAAACATCGTGTTCCCAGTCAAATAAAGGGGTTGACGAATCATTAAACCAGATCTGTGCTTCATCCCTGTAATCATTTCCATTAGCTGAAAGAATTAACAGGTTATCCTGGGAAAACAGACTTTTATAAAATGAATAATCATCATGGACCCTCATCCCGTTATTTACAGCAACGCTTCCTATTCCCGGTATGGGCGCATGACAATGAACATAAAAGCCCTGCATTGCGGGAATTATGGGACTGATATTGGTTGTATGCGTTACATCATTGGAATTCCAGAAGATATAATTCCCTCTTTGCGGATCAAAAATGTACATGGTCGGATCTACTTCACTGAGGATCATCGACGGCCAGATCACTCCACTGGGATAAGGGTTACCGATGAGATTCCATCCATCAGGTCCATCCTGACCCATGGTAGCGGTCACAGGAATAGAAATATCTCCTGTGTTCGGAGTTCCGGTTACCGAGATGGTGGAATTGGTTCCAAGGGAAGAATTGGAATACACAAAATACCCCAGCATTTGTTTATTGAGAATGGAATCGCCGGCCGGGTTGACGATAGTGTGATAGGTGTGAACAGGTTCATCATACCATTTTGAAATCAATTGCAGATCGAGGAAGGGATGGGTGTTCGTGCTGTTAACCGGAAGACAATAGCCATGCCACCTGTCCTGGCTCAGATAGCGGTCAATCAGGGTAGAACCACTATCTGAACAGGAAATAATGCCATTATCAATAAACGATCCTGTTGAAGAAGGAGTTGACCTGATCCATAATCCATGCAGATTATCTATGTCTACCGAATCAAAACAATTCACCTGTGCGCCGGGATCAATAATGAACTGCGCGGTATTATGAACCCGTAATTTATTTGTCACTGCTGTCCCATCAATGGTTGCTGTGCTGTCCCAGACAGAAGTATTAACGGGTATGCTCCAGTCAAGATATTGCACATTATTGGTTGAACCGCCATACTGTGACCAGCCCCATATATTTGAGAAGATCCGTGAAAGGAAGATCGAACTGAAATCATATCCCTCAAAAAGATTTGGATCGGTATAAGGATAATACGTGGGTAAGGGAATCCCTGCAACTGCATAGTTCTGCACCTGTCCCGGACCTGCCGGCATGTTTTGAGGGCTGAATGTTATCCCGGCTGTACCTGAAATACCATCTGGATTAGAAATTTCAGTTCCGATTGTGACTATTTTTTGAAATGAGGTTGTAATCTTTGCACAAGCCTCAGAAGGATCAACCCCGTTAAGTGCAATATTTGTTGTTACAGCAACACCAAATGAGGTCGCTGGATTACCCCAATTTTTTACTGTAGTATAACATGGTGTACCGTAATAGTTTCCATTTAAAATCCCTTGCGAAATATCAACAAAGATATTACTTGAAGGAGAGGTAATAAAATTTGCTGGCGCTGCAACATTAAATGCAAGCTGGGATGAATACAAATATGTTCCTGTATCAGACGCTTTGACATAAACATTAAATTGGAACCATTGTTTGTTATTCATACGGATGATCCTGGGATTATCCATTTTAAATGTAAGTTCCTGGGAGAGAACGCACAAAAATAACAGTGTAAAGAAAGAACAAAAAATTACTTTTTTTATGCAGTTCCTCATACACTACTTATTATTTATGGCAATAATAGCCATCAGCTTACATCGATTATTTTTTTTATTTTTCAAACACTATAGAATCAAAACAATTTACTTGTGCGCCGGGATTAATAATGAACTGTGCGGTACTATGAACCCGTAATTTATTTGTCACTGCTGTCCCATAAATGTTTGCTGTGCTGTCCCAGACAGAAGTATTAACGGGTATGCTCCAATCAAGATATTGCACATTATTGGTTGAACCGCCATACTGTGACCAGCCCCATACATATGAGAAGATCCGTGAAAGGAAGATCAAACTGAAATCATATCCCTCAAAAAGATTTGGATCGGTATAAGGATAATTCGTAGGTAAGAGAATACCTGCAACCGCATAGTTCTGCACCTGTCCCGGACCTGCCGGCATGTTCTGCGGGTAGAATGTAATCCCGGCTGTACCTGAAATACCAATTGGATTAGAAATCTCTGTTCCGATAGTAACGATTTTTTGAAATGATGTTGTAATCAATGCACAGGCTTCAAAAGGATCAACTCCGTTAAGTGCAATATTTGCTGTTAAAGCAACACCAAATGAGGTCGTTGGATTACCCCAATTTTTTACTGTAGTATAACATGGTGTTCCGTAATAGTTTCCATTTAAAATCCCTTGAGAAATATCAACAAAGATATTACTTGAAGGAGAGGTAATAAAATTTGCTGGCGCTGCAACATTAAATGCAAGTTGGGATCCATACAAGTATGTTCCTGTATCAGAAGCCTTGACATAAATATCAAATTGGAACCATTGTTTGTTGTTCATACGGATTATCCTGGGGTTATCCATTTTAAATGTGAGTTCCTGGGAGAAAACGCACATGGACACCAGTGAGAAGCAGAAACAAATTAATACTTTTTTTATGTAGTTCCCCATATACTACTTATTATTTATGACAAGAATAGCCATCAGCTTTCATCGATTATTTTTTTTAATTATTCAACCCCAAAGTTCTAAAAAAAAAAGACAACCACGAATGGGTTGTCTTTAATTTTATTACATGTCTCAGTTTTTATTCCCAGATTCTATGTTGTTCTATTTCAAATAAACCTTTTGAGTGTAAGAATTATCGTCTGTAACAACCCTTACCATGTAATATCCTTCGTTAACACCGAGTAAGTATTTGTTTAATTCCACGTCTTTCAGCGTTCCCTGGAAAACTTTTCTTCCAAGCGGATCAAAGATTTGAATAGTTCCTTTGGTGATACCTTTCACAAGATTCCTCACATATACAAACTCTTCAAAGGAATAGATCTGCATGCCGGCAAGGTTTTTATCTTCAATCCCATAAGAAGGATTGTAGAAATGCAACATAAACCGGTTAGGATCATCGTTTGGTGAAGCTGTAAATGTATAGACCGGATTAACGGTCAGTTCTTGCGTGTTGGCTTCCTTTTTATCTTCCAGGTAGATCCTTGTTCGAGGTTTGAAGCTTTCCATGTTGGAAGCCGTGATTGTAACGGTTGTATCAGCTTTTAATGAAAAACCCATCGGGACCACCGTATTCAAACCGCCCCAGGGAAGTGTATTAACGGCTGCAATGTTGCCGTCGGCAAGTTGGCTATAGAATTGGGGAGCCTCATCAAGGCCTGTTAACTTGTAATTATCATATTCAGGATCAAAATTAACGGTGGCTGAATGATTGAACCAAACCTTGGCTTCATCTTTATAACCGTTTCCATCAACATTTAAATCAAGCAGTTCATTATACGTAGTTTGGTCTTTCCAGAAAGCCTGGGAATTGAATATCTTGACAGGGTTATCCATACCCAATGTTCCGGCTGCAGTGACATGAACAAAGAAACCCTGCATGGATGGAATGTATTGTGTCCCTCCAAGGGTGTATGAATTATCCGAGGCATTGAATGTCGCATAATTCCCGTTTGTCTGGCTCCAAAGGTAGATTGTAGGGTCTACATTCGTTTTCGTCCATCCCGAAGATGCTTTCCAATCTATGGGGCAGGGATACATGTTTGCAACCAGGTTCCACCCATCATAAGAGGCATCGGTGAATGCGGTATGTGTCAAACCGCGCGAAAGTGTCCCGGAAACGAGGTGATTTGCTCCATTGGCAACATATTTAATGATATAGTCACCAGTGGTGGCAGAGTTTGACCAAAAGGAATAACCCCTTAAATTGTCTGCCACAGAAGACTCCATAATCAAATATGTCCATTTATTACCTGCAAGGGCAGCAGTGGTTGACATTGTTTCATTGTACCATTTTAAGTAGGTACTCAGGAAATTTACCTGGGGATTGACCGTGTGAAGAGGAAAGCCGATCAGGTGCCATTGATTCTGGCCCCCATACCGGTCGATCCGCGCATAGCAGCCGGTTTTATAAATAACCGATGCTTCGTCGTTATCCATAAAGGCGCCGGTACCTGTAACATCGGAAGCGATCCATAATCCCCTGGGTTGATTGATCTCAGTACTCGCTGTTACTTTCAGTTCACCTCCCGGTATGATTTTCAAAGCTGTCCCGGCATGAATCCTGAGATTATTGGCCTGGCAGTTGGTTGCGGTGATCTGAGGTGCAGCTCCGCTCCCAACCAATAAGGTTGAAGTATCCCAAACCGAAGTATTATAAACATGTGACCAGACAGCCGGCGGCTGGACAGTAGTTCCAGAAGTACTATATTCTGACCACAACCATTTGTTACTGTATATCCTGCCGAGATAAAGATCAGTAAATTCAGGTGTTTCACGAGAAGGATTATTATAATAATGTAATGCGTTATTACCTGTCGTTTCACCTGCGATCATATACCTTTGAGTTCCTCCTGTACCACCAACCATACTGGCAAGATCGAAAGTCAGTTCCGCCATTCCGCCGGAAGCTCCGGTAGCGGATATTTGGATACCTATTGTACACAACAATTGGTATGAAGTCGTAAGAGGAACAAGGACATCCTCCACAGGTTGCTTTCCATTAAGGCCTTGATTATACACCACATCCATACCAAAACCCACAGCAGGTATACCCCAGCCTTTGCCAGAAAATGTATAAGTACTATAATCGTTTAATATACCGGTGGTAAGATCAACGAAAATAGTTGTCCCATCAGCGGTGCCAAAATTCGTTGGTGTCGCAACCGAAAATCCTAATTGTCCACCATAAAAGTACGTATCGGTAGCAGAGGCCTTTATATAAATATCGTATTGAAGTCTTGTTTTCTGCCCCCCTCCATTTCCAATAGAACGATATATTCTGGGATTAGCCATTTTATAAGTACACGTAGGTTGCCCTTGGGTAACTCCATACATTAAAATGGAAAATGTTATTAAAAAAAGTATAATGGATCTTTTCATTGGAAATGTTGTTATATGGTTTGTTTTAAAATATTTCTGAAGAAGATTGAACTGGATTAAGGTAACACATTAGACCTGTAATAATCGGCTACGTAAATATCATAGTCATTGCCCCAGACATTCTTATCCATATTAAAGTCGGATGGAAGATATCTATTGCTTAAATAGTACTGCGAAACATAAATATCATTATCATTACCCCATATATGATTGTCTCCATTGGCATCGCCGCTAATACATACATACCTTGAATCAAGTAGTTTACAACCGCTTAATCCTCCGTATATCTGGCCCGACCCGGTGGAAAAATTATAGGTATAAACCTGGCTTACATCTTTTGTCACTGCATTGTTTGCCATAATTGCCATGTGGTTACGGTGATAAATGACCACATAGAGATTATCGGAGAAAGCAGGAAGGTTGTTAAATTTCAGGCTGGTTCCATCCAAATCAACAATCGAACCGTTATTGAGCAAAAATGCAGCCTTCCTGCCCAATACGGTGGAGGATGATGCTGCAGAAGCCGAACTTGCATGGCGAAGTTCCACCAATACCCAATCCACAGTGTTGGCCGGTAGGCTGCCAACACTTTCAGTTCCTGCATAAATCCACGGAGCTATATTATAAGGTTGATTGTTCGGGAACTTTGTATTATCAGACCTGTCGCCAAGCGGTAAGGTCGTCAGAGTCGTATTCATGTTATGATTGGTTGCATTATAAGGCCCCTCCAAAAAGGCAGTCAAACTAAACTTTACGGCTCCCGATCCCCCGGTAAATGTTCCGAAACCCGTCAACCCGCTTGCTGTCAGATAGTGGCTTGAAGTATTGGCAGCATCATAGGAAACCTGGTCAGGAGCAACTCTGAGGCAATAAATATTGGCTTCGGTACCATTAACATCTGCGGCAACATAATTAAACTGGGCATTACAGGCAAAACTTGTAATGCCACTCTGTGAAAGGTTCCAGTAACGGCTGAGGTAATCACCCGTCTGGCCCGTGTAGCCAGCATTAACCAGGTTAACCCCGGCAATGCCGGTTGCAAAGTTCCCTGTTGTAAAATTCAAGGTAACGGGAGAATACTCGGCAGTTCCGGTGCTGTCTCCAACCGGGTATGTAAAGCTTCCCGAAACTCCGGTTCCGTCAGGAAATTGCTTTTGCAACAGTCCGCTACCGGTTGCCACCACCATGTGGGTAGCCGTAGGTGTTCCGGTTACAGTGGCCGAAGGCCCCAGTAAAAGATTGTTCGAACCCAGCGTAACAAGGCCACTGGTCAGGGCGAGTACTCCATCAACCTCGGTATTCCCCTGAATACCCAATCCTTTGGAATTGTTAACCGTTACATTATTCATCTTGTTCAAACCGATAATGTATTGGTGTGATGTTCCGGCGAATTCGAAGGTGCCGGCCCCCATGTCGCTTTGGGAGACGTTCTGGTTATCAAGGTTTCCCTTCAGGACGATCGTTCCCGAATTAGCTACAGCAGCTCCGGATTCCATGGCGAGGGTACCTGTTTCAACAACCGTTGTACCGGAAGTGACCTTTAAAGTTGTTTGGGTTTCCACCAGGAATCCCTGAGCTATGGAAGAGACAGAAAATCCATAGAATAGAAGTCCGATAAGGATAATCCCGAATAACTTGTAAATCTTTTTTCTCATAAAATTAGTAATTAGCAAGAGCAAAGAAATAACAAATTTTTTATAAAACAAATATAAATATTTCTTTTACGTATTTAAATATCACTTAACGTTTTCTGCAATTTTCATTAACAAAAAAACATTACAATCAAAATCCCCTAATGAAACAAAAAACGTCAGCCACTTCTTTTCCCCTACCACCGAATTAGAGGCAAAAGGATACTGTTTTTTAGAAAATAATTTTTGTCAACTAATGAATATCAATAAACCTACTGCGCAAATAACTATTTAAATAAACCTATCTTAAACGTACAAAACCATGTAAGATAATGATTTCGAACTATAATAGTTCAGCCAGAATGCATACAAAATGGCATTGTTCTTCAATTCCGGGAGATCTATACTGGTTCTTCTTCTTTCGCGTTAACTTTCTGTTTCCAGATCTCATAGATCTTATAGCATCCATAAGCTATACCCAAGGCAAGCAAAATACAAATTCCATCATCGATCGGGGCTCCGACGGGAGTTCCTCCGCCAGCACCAACCGGAGTGCCTCCAGGGGGTGGAGGGGCAGGGGCGTCAGCAAAAATACCTGTTATGAAAAGCGGTACTACAATTAATTGAACAATTAAAAAAATTCTCAGCAGTGATTTTTTCATGTCTTTATAGCTTTTAATAGGGCAAAAATACAAATATTTTATAAAAAAATATTATTTTCAAGAAAATATATATTTTTTATGCAAGAATAAAAACTTCTGATTTAACTTCAATTTACCGCAAAAATGATTGTAGCTTTTTTAAAGTTTGACAAACAAATGTAAGCAACATTTTTAAAAATGCAAGTTTTTTCTAAAAAATTTTTATCCATGACTAATTCCATACACCCTTCCTGCATTTTCAAATGAATAACATTGCATCAATGTATCCTTTAAACTATTTGTTTCCTACTGATCGATAAAAGAACAAAAAATGTTTATTAAAAAGCCCTGACAGCGCGCACATGGTCTATGTCGTACTTAGTGGTGTGGTTTTGTGCACCAGTGGATAAGTCCTGGGTCCATGCGGTGTTATCATCGTACTGGGAGGAACTCCAGTAGATGCCGCCCAAACCGTCAAAAAAACTTTTTTGAAGGTACAAAAGATTAAGTTCGTCTTTCGATGGCAAAAACCAATCAGAATAACTCCCTCCGGTATAATTATGACAACTCATGGCTGCTGTGGCTGGGTCGGTAATTATACTTATAATAGCGTTAGTATTGGCTTGTCCTGTACCAATGGCTGTGGATGTGCCCGGAACTGGCCCTGAGAATGGTGGTGACCAAAATGAATTACCCAGGTCGCTGGTGGAGGCTATTAACCCGTGCAACCCTGTACCATCAAGATAGAAGATCCTTCCACCCTGATAATCCAGGCCAATACAGAGCCCAGGTAAAGTTTGACCTGATAAGGCTGTCGGTGCCGAATGTCCGCAATCATTGTACGCCCAAACATATCCATAATACCAGGTGCTTGGGGTACAGTTTGGCGCTGTGGCTGTCAAAACGTTGCCTAAGTCAAAAGCAGAAGCGTAATCACTATTTTGTCCAGCCTTATAACCTGTAGCCAGGGGTACAGCACTCCAGTGAAATACTATCTGGCTACAGGTTGCGTCAGATGTGCCGGCTATAGGAGAAGATGGTGCTATTTGAAGAGTTGCTTGAGACAGTATGCAGACATTAGAATGACCACAGACATTATAGGCCCAGACATATCTGGTGTATGTTGTGCAGACGGTTAGTCCTGTTTCAGTATGTGAGGGTGAAGTTCCTACATTGGTTGCAGAACTGTAGTCATCAACTGTATTCCATTTATAACCGGAGGCTATCCAAGCTGGGTTCCAGTTCCAGGTAATCTTTGTAGTGTCCGGAATATTTGTTCCTGGAGTCGGAGGAGCCGGTGTTGTGCAGTCCAACAAAATATTTTTCCATTTGCCACCCTGGTATATTGAGAGTAATCCGGTACCATCAGTATTACAGTTTGTACAATATACCATAAGCCCTTCATGCGGACTCACGATTGCATTACGCTCATCAAAGGTCATCCGGGGGGGAAGGAATCCTTTATCGCTGAATTTCACATCTAATCCTGCTGAAGGATCGGGAGCGCTTTTGTCACTGTTGATGCCTACCTGGCTGAAACTGGAAATGCCTGGGATAACCACAATAAACCCAAGCAGAACAAAAAGCCGTAAAATTGTTATCATGGGTTAGTTTTTAGTGTTAATACTCTGATTATATGTGTTGTTGTTTCCGATGAACGCTAATTGATGAGTATTAAAAAAGCAATCGACAGAAATCGAATCAATGTTGAGTAATCCTATTGAATGATATAATATCCAGCTTGTAAAACAGTTGCTAATATATCAAATATTTGAATTCCAACAACAGATGATAAAAGAATTATCAATAATATAGGAATTAAAAAGCCCTGACAGCACGCACATTGAATGTAGAACTCTTAGAGATGTTGGGCTGGCTGCCATCGCCGAAGCCCTGGAGCCATGCGTTGTCAGCACTGAACTCGGAGGAACTCCAATAGCCGTAGTCAGCAAAACCGCCAATTGCAGCTTTATGTAAATACATCTGATTAAGTTCGTCTTTTGATGGCAAAAACCAGTCATTGTATCCGTTCAGGTCAAGATCATTACAAATCTTGGCTGCAATGCCTGTGTCAGTGCATCCGTTCACAATAGCGGTGGTATTTGCTTGTCCTGTGCCAATGGCTGTGGATGTTGCTATTGAGGTTTCCGCACACCCCCATACCCCTGAGCTTTGGTCGCTGGGGGCGGCTATTAACCCGTGCTGCCCGGTGCCATCAACATAGAAGATTATTCCTCCTCCATAACTTTGTCCAATATTTAATAAGGATAATCTCCGAACAGCACGAACTCTATAGACCTGGTATTTACTGTTGTCGGATGGGACGCCGTAGTCGAAGATCTGGTTCCAGGCAGAGTTAATGTCGAGCTCGGTAGAACTCCAATAAATGGCCAGGTTTGATTGAAATCCATTTGTAGCTCCTAAAATAGTGTTTACAACAAAAGCTGCATTGTAACATTGGTTTAATTCCCACGCAGCAGGCAGGTACCAGTCGGTATAAATACCAGTACCTGTATTATCATTGGTATAGTTAGCACACAATTGTGCGGCGATAGTGGGATCGGCATCTTGTGCAATAATTGCATTGGTATTGGCTTGTCCGTCAGTCCGGCTTTGTGCTCCTGGACCAATTTCTGGTGGTGATGGTATATTGCTCCAGGCTGCACCTGAGCTTATATCAGCTAAAGAGGCAATTAAGCCTTTTTCAATGCCAGTTTCTTTCCAAACGGCAACCACAATACCACCAGCATAGAGTTCGCCTACGTAATGGGTAAAACCTTCTGTGACAAAGCGAATCCAGGAAGTTCCGTTCCAGTAATAATAACCAGAAGTAACATCGCTGGTATTAGCAGTGTTATATATCAGTAAACTAGTTACAATTCCTCCACCGATAGGTGCATTGGAAGTGGTTGATGTCAATGACACCCTCGGGATAAGCAGTCCTTTATTGCTGAATTTCACATCCAGTCCTGCTGAAGGATCTGGAGCGCTGCTATCACTGTTGACGCCTACCTGGCTGAAACTGCAAATACCTGGGAAAACCAAAATAAACCCAATCAGAACGAAAAGTCGTAAAATTGTTTTCATGAGTTAGTTTTTAGTGTTAGTACTTTGATTTTATGTGTCATTGTATCCGATGAACGCTAACTGCCGTTATTAAAATAACAATCGATAAAAACCGTATCCCTGATAAGCTAACAAATTGAATGATACTATATGCAGCTTGTAAAAACCGATGCAATATAACAAATATTTGAATATTGTCAACTGAGGATAGAAGAACCTATCAATATTATATGAGATGATATATAGGGCAAATAAAAAAAGGCTGTTTCAAAAGGGTTCATTTTTTACCGCAAACAATTTCTTCCTGTACTTTTCTTTTGCTTGTCTCCCGATAAAAAATCGATTCATTGGTGATTGCCAGTCTGTCCTCAGGCCGGACGGGCCTCGTCACCGCAACGCAGCTGCGCCTGGCACAATCTCACTTCGTTCGATTGCACCAGCCAAGGCTGCTTTTGCGGCGACTGGTATTTTTTTTCTTCTTATATGGATTGACCCTCAAAGCATTATAAAAGCTAAAAATAAAGAATATTTGCCTTAGGGTTTGAGGCGGGGAACCCACTCGGTGAAGATTCCGTTAAAAGCCAGGCGGAGAAGTGAGTCCCGGCTTAAAAGGACAAATACATCTAATTTATTGAAATGCCGGGACGAACGGCTTGACTGGCTTAGGAATCGAACCGAAAGTGGGTCGCTGAAAACCCAGGCCGTCTTTTTCTTTGGTTCATTTCTTTTGGACGAGCAAAAGAAATGAACATATCTGCAATACTCAACACTTTCCACTAAAAAGGAAATTATCATTAATTGCTTGAACACTCTTGGTTGTTGCGGTCACTACGAAGACATGAAATCGTGAGATGTGAGAACCGTTACGCGTCACGTTGCCGCCCGACCTGAGTGCATATAAAAAAAGAAGCTGCCCTTTTGGGACAGCCTCAACTTATATTACCCATGTTACCCTAAAAGTACGCATTTTGTGAAGAACCTATTATTTATTGATAAAATTACCGCTTATAATTAATGCTTTTCCAGGGTCAATGGTTAAGGTTGCTCCCGTATTTACAGTTAAATTATTACACGTTGCAGGCGAACTTATGATTGCAGTTACATGAGGTTGATTTGATGGAACAGATGAGATTTCAACATCATCAGCGCTTGTAGGCACTGTATTCGAATTCCAGTTTGAAGGTTCTGACCAATCGGTTGATGTAGCTCCAGTCCACCTCAGGGCCAGGAGGGCTTCCCATGCACCCATAGTTGGAGGATCTAACCTTGTAGTTCCATAATAATCGGTTGTAACACCTGTGCTTACTATACCAGGAAGACCAGCTGAAGGGATGTAATTATATGGTAATGTGCCACCGGCATTTGCAAAACCAGGGTTGATGTTTAAGCTATGGACATCCTGCCCGGTTGCAGCTTTCCAGGCTGCAAATGTTGTTTCATCTGTACCATCAAAATTCCCTATTACACCACCAGTGCCGGAAGCGTAATAGTCGTTGTAATCAATAGTCAGGTTTGTATTGCCTGAAAGTTTTATCGCATAATGATTTCCTATACCACCATTATTCGACCGTGCATTATCAAAGATATTATTTTTTAATTCCCTTATGGTTGTGCTGGCACCGCTGACTAAAGCATAAGAACAGTTGCCGCCTGATGTCACAACCCCTCCAATATACACTGTATTAAAGTAGAGATTGTTATGATTGCTTGTTGCAGCACTCTCATAGAAACCCATAATATTATAATCCAAAGATAATCCACCACCAATATTAATGATATTATTTGCATATGTTGTTGCTCCTGCTCCAGCTGCAAGGCCGGTAATTACTGATGATGCAGTAACTGATGAAAGCGACAAACCGTAAATAAAGTTATTTTCAACTAAATTCATACTGCCTGTGCCACCAAAATACAAACCCACAATGCTTATACTGTCGCTGATGGTGTAGGTGTCCGATAAATCATGAATTGTATTGCCCGATACTGTCTGACCATCTGCATTACTTACTTGCAAAAGACCCACAATTGCAATTTCTGTACTTGGGCTGGTTGTTGATAAATTATAGATAGTATTATTTGTTATGGTATTTGAGCCATCAATGGTCCAGATACCAGATATCGTACCCTCGGTTGCACCTCTGTGTGCATAAGCATTATACATATTGGCAATGGTATTGCCCGATATGGTTAATATACCACTACTACCCAAACTAAGAATTCCATACACGTCCTGAGAGGTAGTACTTTGGGACGATGAGCTTGCCTGTATGCTGTTTGGTGTGGCAGTGCTTCCTATTGTATTATTGCTGATAGTTGTTGCTCCTGCAATATTGGCTATTCCATAAAAGCTATGAGAATATGATACTGAACCAACAGTAGTAATGGAACCTATTATGTTATTTTGTATATTAACATTACCTGAACCACCAAGATAAATTCCACAAGATGTTGCATCAGTAGATGTATTTGTAGTCGTTATGGAACCATTTCCAGTGGTGGCGCCTATGGTATTACCGGCAGTAGTGCCGATATTTACTGCACCCTCTTCCAAAAATATTCCGTAAAAAGGAATGTCGGAAGTGCTTGTAATGTTAATGTTCTTAATAAAATTGCCTTGAATATTGCTGGCTATGCTGGTTCCAACGTTAAGGTTAATACCTCCAAAGCCGTTACCAGTACTATTTATTGTCATGGCAGAACCATCGCACTGGGGAGCGCGACCTCCGATATAGTTGTCCGATATGGTAAAATTATTCCCTGAGATGTTGTCAATATTTATCATGACCCCGGAATTCTCAGCTGTTGTTGTTTCATAAAAACTGTTTCCAGTTATGGTCCAACCGGTAGAATATAAAGCAATATAGATTCCGTCAGAAGAAGCCCAGGCTTCTGCATTTAAAAAATCATAAATATTATTATTGCTGATTATGTTTCCGCTGTTTTCTTTAGAGGATGTTCCGGATGAATAAACAGCATTTACAGGTCTGTTGGCATCAGCAGCATTTGTAATATTGTTATGATCTATGGTGTTTCCGTCGTTTCCAGTGGTTCCTGATGTTGTACTAAAAAACAGTATTCCCGCAGTAGCATCGGTTGAAGACCCTTTAATAGTGCAATATCTAACTATATTGGCAGAGGCATCGTTGATAAACCGTATAGTTGATGTACTTGCTATTGCTGATGTGCTGATGTTCGTAATGGTAAGGTCTTTGGCAGAGCCTGTAGCATTTACCCTGCCATCAATGGTTACATTATCCGCTCCGTTTAAGTCAATAAGCGGCGCTGCAAGGTTACCCAAGATGGTGAGGCCAGTTTCCGTAGGATAAATAGTAACAGAAGTGTAACTTGCGCTTCCGGTACCGCTGGCATTGAGTGAGGCAGAAAAAGACAGAATTTGATTCCCGGTAATTTTTAGAACAATGTCTCCGGTATGAGTTCCGTCATTTATTTTCTCGAAGGCGGTTCTGAGATTAGCGTATGATGCTTGAAAAGATTCCCCGATATATACATCAATGGTATTGGTAGCCGATGCAAATTCTAATGCCCCCATTTTAGGAGTTGTAATATTTCTTATAATCTCATAAAAATCATCCAAAATTCCTGTTCCTGAAACCCCAGATAAAGTTGCCGACGAAAGATAATCTGGCGGAGTTGTTCCCCCTGCACTGGCAAAGCCCGGGTTGATGTTTAAACTATGGGCATCACTATCTGTTCTCAACGGTAATGATGTAACATCAGCATTGTTATAATATCCCAAAACACCTCCTGTTCCCGGTGCGTAATAGTCGTTATAGTCAAGTGTCAGGTTTGTATTATCAGCATAGTTAAAGTACGCAGCATAATGTTTTCCAGAAGCTCCTCCATTATTCGACCGTGCATTATCAAAGATATTATTTCTGAAATCCCTTGTATTTGTGCTGGCACCGCTATATAAAGCGTAACTATTTAAAGTGCCCGTTGTTGGTGCGCCTCCGATATAGACAGTGTTAAAATATAAGTTGTTATTATTGCCTGCTGCGCCTGTTTCATAAATGCCGTAAATATTCGCTGTTGTGTTGTCTCCAAGACTGATGATGTTATTGGAGTAAGTGGTTGCTCCCGAGGCTATTTTTATACCATTAATGCCAGCACCATTTGCAGCAGTTGCCGAAAGGCTATGAATAAAATTGTCCGAAACCGAATTGGAACCTGTGTTCCCTTCGAAATACAACCCTGTAACACTCCCTGCAAACGACGGATAGGTATTGGATAAATTGTAAATAGTATTGCCTGTCACGGTTCTTGTATAAACACCTTTCAAGGCGATTCCACTTACAGAAGCAATACTGTCAGGGGCAGTATTGGCATTGGCAATGGTCAGGTCGCGAATGATATTGTTGTTTATTGAAGCTGTAGAAGTGGAGTATATACCACTGATAAAACCGGAAGTGCCTGCCGTGCCATTGGTAGTACCATTAGCCATATTAGCTATTGTGTTATTGTTAATGGTTGTTGGAACACTGGAATATATTCCATAAACCCTTTGAGCCGATGTAGTACTGGCAGAACTGCTATGAATACTGTTTGCAGTTGTAGTACTTCCTATTATATTATTGCTTACGGTAAGGGTTCCCGCAGTATTGTATATTCCGTAAAAATTGGTTTTCTTAGTGGCATCGGTATTTATAGTGGTAATAGAGCCAATATTATTGTTTTGGATATTTATTGTTCCTGTACTATAATTCCGTATTCCAACAACTAAAGCATCGGTTGTATTGGATATAGTAATAGAACCTGTTCCGGTAGAAGCTCCAATAGTATTCGAACTAATATCTGTATTGCCGTTTCCAATCCGATAAATACCATTAAAATCAGCAGATGAAGGATTACTCCAGGCAATATTTTGTACGGTGTTATTTTGTATTATACCATCACTGACTGTAATTCCAGTAAAAGAGTTTGAAAACGCAGAGATCGGTTTTGTAAAAGCTGTGCCACCGCATAGGGGTGCGCTTCCTCCTATATAGTTTCCGATAGCTGTATATGTGCTACCATTTAACTGAATACCAACAAATGCATTGATAGTCGTAGTCACAAATGCAGTAGTTTCATAGATACTGTTTCCTGTTATAGTCCAGGCTGTTGTGTTTGTAGCACAAAAAATTCCTATACCAGATTGAGTGGTATTCCAAAAATCATAAATATTATTATTACTAATAGTGTTATTACTATTTGGTTTGCCTGAAGTTCCGGTAGACCTGATGGCCCGATAGGGTCTGTTTCCATTTGCATTGGTAATATCATTGTTATCAATTGTATTGTTATTGTTTCCTGTTGTTGTAGCTGTGTAGAAAAAGATGATACCTCCAACAGTAGTCGTACATGATCCTTTTAGCGTACAATATTTCACCGTATTGCTTGTGGCATCGTTTATATATCGTATGGTTGAAGTTCCTGAGGTGGCTGATGTGCTTGTGTTTGTAATAGTAAGGTCTTTGGTAGAGCCCGTAGCATATACCCTACCATCAATGGTAACATTATCGGCACCGTTTAAATCGATGAGCGGCGCTGCAAGATTACCGCTTATGGTGAGGCCGGTTAGGGTGGGGTAAATGTTAACAGAGGTGTAGCTGGTACTGCCACCACTTGCATACAACACTGCTGAAGCTGTTTCGGTAGTATTGTCAATAATTTGAAGTGTAATAGCGCCGGTGATAGTGCCGGCATTAATGGCATCAAATGCAGCTTTCAGTGTAGCGTAATTGCCACCTGAACCAACTGTGTAAGTGTCTGCATTTACATTTTGCGGAAAGATTCCGGCTACAAAAGCCAAAGCAAAAAAAACAGTAGTTAACTTTTTCATCAATATTTTGTTAAAAATTTAACAATGAATTTAACAATGGTATGTTCGTAAAAATCCGCCCAATGGACTGAAGGCAAAAAAAAAGTATCTGTTTTGTAGTCGTAGAAAACCTCAAACCATGATGCTTCTTAAGCTAGCATAAGCAAATATAAGAAACATTATTAAAAAGCAACTTTTATTAACAAAATTATTAAAATGATAGGAAGTAATATTTAATCTTTTAATACCATTCTATCCAGGAATCAATATAACCGCCTGAACCATCCATGGTTACCAAGTAATAATAGTTTGGTAAAACAATAAAGAAGGTATTTCTATTCCATCCATCTCCTCCGGAAACTGCAGATACTTTAGTTGTTGGCGACGTGGTGTTATCACATAATACTTTTGTTGTCCCTACTGCATTGTTTACAGTTATAATACTGACATACATTATTCTACCTGTTGTATTTTGATAGGCCGTATTTAATGCACGTGTTAATTTTACTTGATTTTGTGTTGTAACGCTGCCGATCATCACCCAATTCGGTGTACCAGAGGTTCCTTTGTTGGAATAAAAGTTGTTGTCATCGGTGCAGAAAATAAGTAAACCGTTTGCAGGACTGCTTATAGCATTACGCTCTGTCATAGTCATTCGGGGGATAAGCACCCCTTTTGAAGTACTGCTTATATCCAGCATGGCTGAGGGATCAGGCACGATCACACCAGCACTGATACCAACACCTTGAGCAAAAGTTTGTGATGAAAAAAATAATATCACAAACATGGCGAAAAAGAGCTTTAATTTTTTCATAATAGGTTTGTTTTTACTGATTTTAATTTCTTGTGGAGACGAAGCATGCTTCGTCTGTACGATATGTATAGTTGTGTTTTAAAACAGCACGGGAACTTCTATTTATCAATACTCTGTTAAAAATTTAACAATGACATCTTCGTAAAAATCTGCCTGATGGGCTGAAGACAAAAGAGAAAAGCATCTGTTTTGTATTCGTCGAAAACTTCAAACCATGATGCTTCTTAATGGTAGCAAATGTAAATATAGGAAACATTCTTTAAAATGCACCTTTTTTTAAAATAAATTATCAAAATGATAGGAAACAATATTTTGGAGAAACAAAAAAGGCAACTTTTCGGGTTGCCTTGGACTATTTAAAGAGTGATAGAATTGAATTGGGTTTCTATCTTATTACAAGCCTCGTATTTTTTCCTTGTGTTTGATCAACTGCTTTTTGAGCGCTTCCATAGCCTGATCGGTTGCTTCCTCAAACGATTTTGCCTGCTTCTTGGCGAAAAGGTCGTAGCCGCGTACAATTAATCTGATCTCCACCATCTTATTATCCCGGCTTTCCGTATTCTCAAGTTTCAAAATAACCTCACTGCCGATGATCCCTTCATAGATGCTTAGCATCTTCTGTAATTTCTCCTTGATGAACGATTCCAGTTTACCGTCAGCTTTGAAATGTACAGAATTGATCTTGATGTTCATTCAAACCTCCTTTTTTATGCCTTTGGATGGGCTTGTTTATAAATAATCTTCAACTTTTCGATGGTATTGTGGGTGTAAACCTGGGTAGCCGAAAGGTTGGCATGCCCAAGGAGCTCCTTAACGGCATTCAGTTCAGCGCCATTGTTGAGTAAATGGGTCGCAAATGTATGCCGTAATACATGCGGGGAGATCTTCTGAAGCGTGGTCACCCGCGACAGGTATTTCGTAACGGCACGGTAGATATAACGCGGATAGGATTTTTTACCACTATCAGTAATGAGAAGCCAGGGATCATCAAGGTTACCTGATGGTCCTGGAAATTCCGTGTTTTCAAGATAAGTCTTTTTCCCTTGTAAATATGTCTTCAAAAAAACAGCAAATTTACTGGAAAACGGAATTAACCGTTCTTTATTTCTTTTCCCCAGAACCTTTAAGGTCGATTGATGAAAATCGATATCCGTTTCTTTCAGGTTGATCAGTTCCGACAAGCGCATCCCGGTTACATAAAGAATTTCCAGGATAAGCTGATCGCGCAGGGCTGGGAATCCTGTCCCGAAATTTATTGTTTCGAAGAGCATAGCCATCTTTTCCTTTTCCACAAACGAAGGTAATTTTTTTGAGATTCTCGGGGAGATGATTTTCCGCATCGGATTGATGGAAACCTTACCCTCTCTCAGCAAGAATTTATAGAATGATTTCAGGGTGGTGAGTTTCCGGTTGACGGAACGGGGAGATATTTTTTCTTCCATCAGCAATACCAGCCATGAACGGATCATGGGATGGGTTACCTCTTGGATATCACTTATATTATATTGTATATCAAGGAAGGAAAAAAACTGGTCGAGGTCGTTACGGTAGGCTGATACGGTATGTGGAGAGTATCTTTTTTCGTATTGTATGTAGTCGATAAACTTTTCCTTCTCCATCATCCATCAAAAAATAAAAAGAAATCTTGCCGATCTCCAACCAAAGGATAAATATACGAAATATTTCACCCTTGCAAAACTTCTTTTGTAATATTTTTTTGCTGATAGGAAAAAAACAGTCCTATTGAGGGAATTCAGGAAGACACGAAATCCGGCAGGCCGGTTCGTTGTATTACATGCCTTCCTCGGACTGCTGAAGTTGCTGGACGTAAATGGCTTTATTTACTCCCTCACGCCTTTTAATCGATGGCTTTGTGAATTTCTGGCGTTCGCGCAGTTCTTTAACCACGCCGGTTTTCTCAAATTTTCTCTTCAGTTTTTTTAAAGCTCTGTCGATGCTTTCACCTTCTTTAACAGGGACAATGATCATGTGTATGCGACTCTCTTTCTTTTAAAATGATGAATAATTATCCTGAAAACAGGGGTGCAAAGTTAAAAAGAGTTTTTGATAAACCAAGAAAAAACAACATCCACATCTCCCATCTCACAAATTCTTCATTATAAATTCCGTTATTCTGGTATATAGATGAAATGTAGTGTTCTTCCCGGCATAGATCCCATGGTTGCTGTTGGGGTATAATTGCATTTCAAACTGTTTATTGGCAGCTACCAAAGCAGTAATAAAATCGTAGGAATTCTGTGTATGGACGTTATCATCTGCCATCCCGTGAATGATCAACAGTTTTCCTTTCAGTTCGGCGGCATGGTTGATAGGCGAATTGGATTCATATCCCCTGGGATTTTCTTTGGGTGTTTGCATGAACCGTTCCGTATATATATTGTCATAATATTTCCAGTTGGTCACCGGGGCGACTGCAACACCCATTTTAAAATAATCGGCTCCTATGGTCATGCAGGAAAGTGTCATATAACCTCCAAAGCTCCAACCCCACATCCCGATCCGGTCTTTGTCGACAAAGGAAAGTGCACCCAGGTATTTTGCCGCATCGATCTGGTCGAGTGTTTCATACTTCCCGAGCTCCAGGTAAGTACACTTTTTAAATTCTTCTCCCCGGGCGCCTGTACCACGGTTATCCACGGAAACCACAATAATCCCGTTCTGTGCGAAAAGCTGATCCCACGACGACGCCATTCCCCATTGATTCTTTACGGTTTGAGACCCGGGACCCCCATAAATGTTAAATAAAACCGGGTACTTTTTTAACGGGTCAAAATCTAGCGGTTTCAGCATCCATCCGTTCAGTACTAACCCGTCATGCGTTTGAAAAGTAAAAAACTCAGCTTTAGCAAATCCATAATCCTTCAATGTTTCCTTTAGTTTTTCGTTGTCCTGGATTATCCGCACTTCTGAGCCGTCAGGTTTATTGACTGTAGTTATTGACGGAGTGCTGATATCCGACCATCGGTTAATAAAATAGATGAACTTACTGCTGAATTCCGGCACGTTGTACCCCTTTTTCGGTGTCAGGCAGGTTTTGTTTTTCCCATCAAGGCCGATGCTGTATACATTGCGTTCGAGGGGGGAAACTTCCGTAGAGATATAATACAATTTATTGTTCTGTTCATCAATACCGGCAATGTCGGTCACTTCCCATTTCCCGGAAGTCAGCTGCCGGACCGGTTTCCCTTCTATCGTATAGAGGTAGATGTGCTGGAAACCGTCTTTTTCACTGGTCAGGAGAAAACCGGAATTATTCTTCAGGAAATGCCAGTGATCATTGATTTCAATGTAGGTTTTATTCTCTTCTGTATAAATAACATGAGATGTGCCTGAACCCGCATCGGCAAGAAGCAGTTCAAGTTTGTTTTGGTGTCTGTTCATCCTGTAGAAGGCAAGGACATTGGGATCTTCAGTCCATTTTACCCGTGGGATGTAAATATCCTGTTCCTGTCCGATATCCACCTGGAATGTTTTCCCTGAATCTGCATTCCAGACAAAAATGCTGATCTTTGAATTATCCTCACCAGGTTTTGGGTATTTGTATTTATACTGCTCAGGATAGAGATCCCCGTAATATGTCAGCTGGTATTCCCTGACATTAGATTCGTCAAACCTATAATAAGCGATCTTTTTGCTGTCGGGCGACCAGAAAAATGCTTTGGAAAACGCGAACTCTTCTTCATAGACCCAGTCGGTGGCGCCATTGATGACCTCATTGATCTTTCCATCAGTCGTGATCTGCTGCTCCTTCCAGGATGAGAGGTCCACCATATATATATTGTTGTCGCGAACGAATGCAATTTTGGTTCCGTCAGGGGAAAAAGTTGCCAGTCGCTGCTTGCCATTTTTCGAAAGCAAGGTCAGCTTACCGGTGAGCAGGTCATAGAAATAATAATTAGCTCTTGAGGAATGACGATAGATGGCTTCTTCATCCGTGGAGAACAGGATCTTCGTTTCATCCATATTAAAGGAATAACTTCCCATCGAAATGGGAGCGGTATCCCCTACCGGAATGAGTTTTTTTGCAGTAACCAGCGTTTGAGTTAATTTCCCGGTTGCATATTCATATACGTTGAGACTGTCTTTTTTGAGCTGGCAATAATGTTCACCATCCTTCATCGAATTCATTCCTGAAACACCCCGGGAGGAAAATTTCCTGTTTTTGAAGATATCATCCAGGGTGATTTTTTTTGTTCCTGTTTGTGAGAATAAGGAAATGGTGGAGATGAGAAGCACGAGGGAAATAAGTTTTTTCATAAGAATTTCAATTTATTGATTTCTATTTTAAAAGAAAACGATTCATCATTCGGGTTTCCAAAGGTAAAAATAATCCAAGGAATTGAATAATTTTGTCACGCGTAACGCGTAACGCGTGACGATTATCTTTGTAACTTTCTATTATGAGAAAAGAAGTGGAAATAAGCAGTGTTTTTGGCGAAACTCTTGAGAAGCTGAAAGGGCAAGGGGTTATCCTACTGGCGGGTGATCCGCCCAACCCAATGACAATTGGCTGGGGTACAATCGGTTTCATCTGGGGAAAATTGATCTTCACGGTATTGGTAAGGCCATCAAGGTTTACCTATACACGTATGGAATCCTCTCCTGAATTTACCGTTAACCTGCTGCCGGATGCATTCTCCCGGCAGTTATCCATATGCGGATCAAAATCCGGAAGGGATGTTGATAAAATAGCGAAATGCGGGTTCAGCCTGGAGCGGGGGATACATGTCACAACCCCATTCATCCGGGAATCATCCATACATTTTGAATGCAGGATTGTTCATAAACATGATCTTCTACCGGAAACCCTTGATAAGGGGATTCTTAAGAAGTATTATCCGCAGAAAGATTTTCACAGGGTGTTCTACGGGGAAATTGTTGGAGTTTTTAAGGCAGACTAGCAGATGAGAAATAGCGAAATGGCGAAATAGCGAAAAATGATAAGTGAATAGTGAAAGTGCTCCATTACCTTATTGCCTGATGCCTGGAACCTGGAAAAAAAATCAGGATCTCCGATAATGAGATTTTTTTGTATTTTCGCGGCGAATTTCAATGGGATGGTAGCTCAGTTGGTTTAGAGCATCGCCTTGACAGGGCGGGGGTCATGGGTTCGAATCCCTTCCATCCCACGATAAATTTTAAGAAAATTATTTCCATTATCATTTTAATATTTATATCCTATACCACAAGAGTTTTCAGTATTGCCTCGCTCCCTGATTAGTAAAACATAACCGTTGGTATCGACTGCAACTTCAACCGGGTAAGTAAATCCACAAAAATTATAAGGCGAAAGTGTAGTTGTGTATGCGCCAACATCAGGTATTATAACTAAATCGTCAACTGCTACATTTGGGAAATCAACTTCGTTTTGAATTATATCTAACGGGGTGCATGTTGCACCTGTAAGAATTGCTGGTGAATGATGTTCGTATTCTTTTAAAGTACTTATATATGGTCCATGTGTTCTATAAAGTAACTGTCTTAATCCAAGATGATTAATTCCAGTGTCTAAAATTATGTATTTTTTGCCTTTTGAGTATTTAATATCTAAGACCGTACTTACTAAAATAGCTGATGTTGCAGTTAAATATCTACCACTTTCAAAAAATTTATATTTAACTCTGTCGATGAATTGTTTTTTACTTTTAAACAAATCAGCTAAACCGGTTTTTAATATATTCATGTTTAATCCCAATTGGTCTGGTGATTCTACTACGCCAAATCCTCCTCCAAAATCCAAGAAATCTAATTGATTGAATTCGTCTTTATGTTTTTCCGCAAATTCTATCAAAAATGATGTGTTTTGAATAATATTTTGAGCATCAAAAAACTGTGAACCAGCATACATAAAAAGTCCATTAATATTTACTTCATTCTTGTACTTTCTGATTAAGGGAATTACATTATTTTCGTCAATACCAAATTGAGAAGAAATACCTCCCATTTTTAATACAGAATTACGATTAGAGAAATCCGGATTAATCCTTAGTGAAATATTTAAACGTTGATTTGATGCACATGCAATGTTTTTTAAATCTTGTTCAGATTCGACATTGTAAGAGAGGATATGGTTCTGTATACCTAATAATATTGCTTCTTTACTTTTTATTGGCCCTCCTAACAAAATTCTGTCAGAATGAATTTTTGATTTAATGACGTGTTGTAATTCGCCGGCAGATGCTACCTCAAACCCCAAACCTGCTTGATTAAATAGATTTAAGACAAACGGATTAGGATTAGCTTTTACAGAATATAATAAGCGTGACTCATTAGGTAGGGCTCCCTGTAGTTCAATTATTCTATTATTTAGTTCATCAACGGTATAGATAATTAACGGTGTTGAAAATTTCTTTACTATATCAGCAATGTTAATATTGAGTTTAGACTGTAAATTGTGCATAACGACTTATTTTGCGTGAGAAAGTCATTGATTTATCTTTATTTGAATCTCATACATCAGATGGTTTATTGTTTTTTAATAAGAAATATTGACCTTTCTTAAATATTGGGGTAAAGGATTTTCCAAGCGAACTTTCTAAAAATTCATTCATCGCCAAATAGGCCCCATATAACAGAGGTGTCGAAGTGGGGTCTTCTGCAATAATAATACCACCTTCAGCTAATCTTACAGCGCATTTATTTAAAGCAGAGAGCGTTGGGTCATACATGTCAACATCAATATTTGCAACCGAAATTCTATCTATTGCTTCTGGTAATTCATCTGAGCAAATATTCCCTTCAATAAGTTCAAAAGGAGCTCCAGCATCTTTCAGGGTATCAGTAATATATTTCTTTGTCTCCCCGATGCCAAATAATTTATGGGTACCTTGCCATATAACGTCCTGACTATTTTTTGCTTCTTTATAATTGAATCCGTCAAAAGTATCCATAAGCCATGCCTTCCGTGATGCAACTTTGCTTACTTGTGATTGCTCATTTAAGAAGTTAAGGGCGGTCAAAGATGATCCACCAAGATAGACTCCGATTTCAACAAAATCACCGCGAATGTTTTTCGTTAGTTCAAGAGCTTCACACAAATTTTCGTGAACAATCATTGTCAGGTGAGAAATACGGTCAGATTTTTTCCATGTTTTTTGAATTGCATTATATGCTGATCTGTTAACAAATCGATAATCAGTTTTTGAGGAATCCTGATGAGGCATATACTTCCCTCCATGCTCTTTGATCTTTTTTAAAACAGGTAATGCGTCACTATCACAAGTGAAAAATATAAATATAAGAGAATTGGGAATCTCTTCAATGGGTATTTCATCAAGTGAAAATATAATTTTTCCTAAATCCGATATTCGATTGGGTAAACTATGGCAATCTGTAAGAACATATTTCTTATAATCAGGATATCTGTAGTTTGCAATTTTTAAATTTACCGGGTTTTCAAAAAGTTTTTCTGGTTGAACTCTGATAAATACATCTTGGCTTGGATCAATAATATCTTCAACTAACTTTTCCGTTTTTTCATTTAATTGTTCATCTGTTATTAATGACATTCTTTCGTCAAATTGATTTTTCATAATTTTTTTTCTTATAAGATTAATTACATGTTTAGTTGTCTATAAAATTGCCTCTGACGCCTTTGTTTGTACTGTTCATGTTTATTGCAATAAACGGATCATCGTTTGACTAAGATTTTTTTCCACCGGAAATGCGATAGAAAGCATACCCTGGGGTATGGTGGTCGAAAGTGCCGTGAACACCGATAGGTTTTTACCTGACTTTTTCATTTATTGGGCTCTTTGACAATATGAATGGTTAAATCTACAGAAACTTTATTAACGAACCCCATATAATGTTGCAAAAAAAAAATTATTGACATTTTCCGGGCATCACTCAATTTCAGAAAATCCGTAAAAAACTTTATTTTTTTTACAAAATCAATTATCTCCTTCATATTGATTGCATTACGATGATTTTATGAAAATTTGTGAATAAAGCAGGTTAAGGCTGTTTAAAAAAAAATCTACCTTTGGCTACTACAAAATAACATTATCCATATGGAACTCCCTTTTGCAGAATCCTACCGGATCAAAATGGTTGAATCCATCCACCGCAGCACAAGGGCGGAACGCGAACAATGGATCAAAGAAGCCGGATTCAACCTGTTCAACCTGAAGAGTGAGTATGTTTTCGTTGATCTCCTTACCGATTCGGGAACAGGGGCCATGAGTGACCGGCAATGGAGTGAGATGATGCTGGGTGATGAAAGTTATGCCGGGGCCTCTTCCTTTCACAAATTCAAGAACGCAATATTGGAGATCACCGGGTTTGAATACGTACTTCCGACCCACCAGGGTCGTGCTGCAGAAAACGTACTGTTTTCGGTACTGGTAAAGGAAGGCGACTTTGTGCCGGGAAATTCCCATTTCGATACTACCAAGGGCCATATTGAATTCCATAAGGCAAAGGCAGTAGATTGCACTATTGACGAGGCTTTTGATACAACGCTAATACATCCTTTCAAGGGAAATGTCGATCTTGCCAAGCTTGAAAAAGTACTTAAAGTAAACGGGAAAAAAGTTCCCTTCATCATCATCACCATTACCTGTAATTCATCGGGTGGACAACCTGTTTCCATTGAAAACCTGAAGGCTGTGCGGAAGCTTGCCGATAACTACGGAAAAATGATCATCCTGGATTCCGCCCGCTTTGCCGAAAACGCCTATTTCATCAAGTTGAGGGAAGAAGGTTATCAGCATAAAACCATTCGTGAGATTGTGAGAGAGGTATTCTCCTATGCTGATGCCATAACCATGAGCGCCAAAAAGGATGCCATTGTGAATATAGGCGGTTTCATTGCCATGCGCGAAAAAGAGCTTTTGTGCAGGGCAAGTGTATTCGAGATCATGTATGAGGGTTTTATAACATACGGAGGGCTTGCAGGCCGTGACCTGAATGCCATTGCGCAGGGGCTCTACGAAGCCACGGAATTCGACTACCTTGAAACACGTGTAAAACAGGTAGAATACCTGGGCAACAAACTCCTTGGCTTCGGGATCCCGATACAGCAGCCGATAGGAGGTCATGCAATCTTTGTGGACGCAAAACGCTTCCTGACCCATGTAAGAAAGGAAGAGTATATCGCACAGACACTGGCAGTGAATCTCTACATTGAAGCCGGGGTGAGGGGTGTTGAGATAGGGACCTTACTGGCTGACCGTGACCCGGTGACCCGCGAGAACAGATATCCTAAGCTTGAGCTTATGCGGCTTGCCATCCCCCGAAGGGTTTATACCAATAACCATATGGACCTCGTTGCCACTGCCTTGAAAAATATCTGGGACCGTCGAAACACCATCAAACACGGCTTCAGGATCGTCCGTGAAGCCCCGATTCTGCGGCATTTCACTCTTGAACTGGAAAGGATCTGAGAAAATTGAAGGGTGTATATAACTGACCAAGGTCAGTTTTAACTTTATCAAGAGACAATACCCAGTTCAATAATACTCCTCCCCGTTTTTGTTAATACCAACGATTTAATAACATACCCGCAACAGGCAAACAACTCTGTATATTCCTGCAAGGTCCTGTCCTGCCCTCCTACCAAAATAAAGAAGTTCATGTCCATCCATGGAACGATGCTTTCGGCGCTCGTATCGTCGCTCATCAGGTGTTCGATAACCAACACCCGTTTTTGCTCAACATCAGGTGAACTACTTATGGCCAGGTGCACATTCTTCATAATATGCTTTACCTTTTCTTCTGGCCAGTTGTGAAGTATATTCTTCAATGTGTAGATATCGCCTTCTGTTGGAACAGATTGAAAAAAATCTCCCTCCTGCAAAGTTATCCTTTCTGTTATAGCTTCAATAGGTAATTTAACAGAAGCCAATGTTTCCTTAAGATCGAAAATGGTGCCCCGGATAGATGGATTTGCTTCTAATATGGCCTTAATGAACGTACCATGGCCTCCACCTATATCTATGATATGCTTATATATACTGAAGTCGTAGTTTTTTGCAATGTTTTCATTCTCTATTACGGAAAGGTTTGTCATTGCTTTCTGGAATACTTCCAATAACTCAGGCTTGTCTTTCAAATAATCCAGAGAACCATTTTTGTGTGTATCTGAGAATCCATCGCTACTTCCAGACTTTAGAACATCAAGTATTTTGCCCCATGGCTCGTATCGGTAAAACACACCATTTAACTTGGCTGCATCGCGTTGACTATAGGGATGGTTGCTTTGCAGGTATTTTCCAAATTCGGTCAATGTTATCTCTTTTGTAGCAACATCTAAATTTATGAATTGAAGTTGCTCACAACAACGTAAGAACCTAAAGAGATTCTTAGGTTCAATGGCTGTTTGGCCTGCAAGGTATTCCAGGTTTTTCGCGCCATCCTGAAGCTTATCGGCGAGCCCCAGTTCAGCAAATGCATATGTTATGCATGTTTGCCAGTTTCCATAGATCAGTCCCCGCATACGGTCAATAAATGCTTCTTGTGTTTGTTCCATATTAATTCGTTCTATGATTCATATAAATTGCTGTTGCAGATTATGCAGTACTGTTCATATTTATTGCAATAAGCCGATCATCGTTTGACTAAGATTACTTTCTGCTGGGAATGCTATGGAAAGCATCCCCCCGGGGATTTCAACCGAAAGTGCCATGAACACAGATAGGTTCTTAAAGCGGCACTGGCGTATCAGTTTCGGTTCTGTTCTCAGGGTTTCAACAAATTCAATCTCATACCACTCTGCTGGTACGCGAAATCCGAGGCCGATGACCTTTCCCGCGGCCTCTTTCGCGGTCCAGAGGACGTGAAAAAGCTCAAGAGAATCTCCTTCCCGTCTGCACAGATCTTTTTCATTATCGCTGAGAATGGACGATATGATTTTCCTGTTTTTTTCCATGATGGTTTCCACATCCACTCCCATAGGTATAGATAAAGGGAAACATAATCCTGCATTCCATAATTCTTCATGTGCTATGGAAACTGCATAAGGATAGGCCAGGTTTTTAAGGAAAGGCTCACCAAGAAAAGTTGTTGCAATTTGCAGGTTTGCCGGCGAAATATCAGGAAAGAGTTGATTCACGGCCATCTTTGCCGCAATCCTTCCATGCAGGAATGATCTTCTCCGTATATCTAATGCATAACCATTCCCGGTTTTTATCTCTTCAGGATGAAGCAGTTTGAGCGATTTATCGTTAAGCTCCTCGTCATTAAATGAGGAAAAAAGAGCGAGGCTGGCTGCCAGTTCTTCATTGCCGGAAGTAAACCGGACCAGGGATTGAAAAACTCCTCTTTGTTTTTCCATAGGTTTGTATGTGAAACGCTCTGATTTTATAAACCAGGATTCACCCATTTCATCAAGGCACATGCCAGGTCTTTGACGTATGGTTGAGCAATAATCGAAACATGATTGCCCGGGATATTCACTATTGAAAGATCCTTTCTGATCCAGCGTCCCCAATCCAGGTCAGCTGTCCGGAATGGAATTTTGCTATGGTCATCAAGCGGTGGTAAAGTATCCACCGCCCGGATCAGCAGGGTTTTCCCATCGAAGGAGCCCGGGCGGCAAGAAGAGGTAATTTCATTATGATGGATCATCAGTTCCAGATATCCGTGAAAATCATCAATTCTCATATCCGGTGGTACCAGGTTAACCGACTTAAAAGCAGTCAGGAAGACTTCGGATTGCTCTTTGGAAGTCTTTCCGGTCAGATTAGCAGCGCTGATCTCAAGAGGGCGCCCCACAAGATGGGCCACTTTCCCTGCAAAGGTCAGCATCCGTTCAACAGGATCCATATGTTTGTTTTCCTTCAGGCCTGATTCTTCAATGGGCGCCAACTGGTCGATGATCATCAGCCGGGGACACATTCCAGATATTTCCGCGACCTGCTTGGCCATTTCAAAGGCGATCAGCGCCCCCATCGACCATCCTGCAAAAATCACATCATCTTTGCAGTCCGGGAGATTGATCTCTTGCAGGTAAAAACCGGCTATATCGCCAACGGTATCCACCTTTTTACCATACAACCCTGTCGCCTGCAGCCCGTAAACAGCATATTCCTTTCCCAACTCCCTGGCCAGTTCAAAATAGCAAAGCACGTTTCCACCGGCAGGGTGTACAAGGAATAATTGCTTTTTGCCATTGCCTGGTCTGATGGGAACCAGAGAGATTGTTTGCTGAATACTGCCTGATTTCCGGAGAAGTTCAGCCAGTGTCATCACACTGTCCCGTTCGAATAATGTGGATAACGGAAAGTGAATGTGAAATACCTTTTCAATCGCGGCAAACAGCTGAATGGCAAGAAGGGAATGACCGCCCAGATCAAAAAAACCGTCTTCAATTCCAACCTCTTCCTGTTTCAGGATCTCCTTGAAAATGTTGACAAGCATCAACTCGGTCAGATCACGGGGTGGAGAATATGATTTAATCTGATCCACCGTCTTTTCAATCATCCCGTTTAAGTCTTTTAAATCTATCTTCCCATTGGATGTGAGCGGGAAATGATCCAAAACACGGATTACAGAAGGGATCATGTAGGAAGGAAGATGACGGGAAAGCCACTGCATGAGGGCTTGCTCATCATAAACAAAGCCCTGCCTGATAATAATTGCAGCCTCGACGGAATTAACCGATGCTGTATTCTCCGGAATGAGAATAACAGCTTGTTCAATGGATGGAAAACTGTTCAGGATATTCTCAATTTCCCTGGTTTCAACACGATATCCCCTGATCTTTACCTGGTGATCTTTTCGCCCCTGAAACACCACTGATCCATCCCCGTTCATCCTGCCAAGGTCGCCGGTGAAGTACATCCGTTCCCCCGGACTGAATGGATCGTCGGCAAATTTCTCACGTGTCAGTTCAGCCTGGTTCAGGTATCCCCTTGAAACATTCCTTCCGCTGAGAACGATTTCGCCGGAAATACCTTTCGGAAGCAGGTGAAGTCCCTGATCAACGATATAAACCGCTGTGTTATCCAGCGGGAAGCCGATAGGAATCGCGATATTTTCATCAACAGTATTAAACGGGACCTCATAGGTCAATGAACCTATTGTTGCTTCCGTTGGACCATAATGATTGATAATTCGGAGGTTCGGGGCAAGGCTCCTGACACGCCGGACAATTCCGGCAGTGCATTTTTCTCCTCCCATTATAAGTAGTTTCCTTGGCAGCAGGTTTTCGGCCTTTGAGGAATGGAGTAAACTTGCAATATGGGAAGGAACAATCTTAAGACAATCGATCGTTTGCCGGCTGAACCAGCCGGCAAGCAGCGAGGCATCGGTTGAATGATCTTCCGGGATCATAACTACCTCACCGCCATGAATCAGAGGGGGGAAGATCATCGTATTTCCCAGGTCGGCCGCGATGGATGAAATGGTCGCAAACGAATCTCCTGCCTTCATATTCATACGTTGCCATACGGTCTTTGAATAATTCAGTAATTGATCAAAACCGATGCAAACTCCCTTGGGAGTGCCGGTGGTACCGGAAGTATAGATTATGTATGCAAGGTCATCGGGACCTTGGGCCTCTGTATCAGGTAATTTCTCCCCAGTCTCATGTTCATTCATTGCCTCCTCAAACTGCAGAACCGGTAATCCGGTACATCCCAGTGATGCCGTAAAATTCTCAGTGCTGATGATCAGCTTCAGGCCGGCATCTTTTGCAATGAACTTCATCCGTTCCTCCGGAATATTTATATCCAAAGGAACATAAGCTGCCCCGGTTTTAAATAATCCCAATATGGTCAGTATGAGAGAAGCATCGCGCGGAAGAAACAATCCGACAAGGTCTCCCTTCCTGACACCGTGTCTGGCAAAAACAGTCGCAAGGCGATCGGAACCTGTATCAAGTTCCCGGTAGGTAAGCTGACGATGGATGTCACGCAAAGCCTTGTAATCAGGGGTTGACCGTATCTGTGCCTTAAATTCCCCCATCCAGGTCATAGGCAAAGAAGTGTCACGGTCAATAAAAATGGAGGTGTTCCCTAAGCGAAACGAACGTTCATCTGCAAGGTAATATTCTAACCTGCCGATCTCTTCTTCAGGATGGCCGATCACAGATGTCAAAAGGATCTTGTAATGATTCAGAAGCTTTTGAACTGTTATCGGAAGAAAGATATCGCGGGAGTAGGTAACCGAAAGGATCAGTTCATGGTTCGCTTCCTCAACCCAGAAATTCAGGTCAAATTTGGAATAGGAATAATCTATGCTCTCAGGTTTGATCACTAACCCCTTGACGCTATATAGCGATGGGATATTCTGATGAACAAAATGAACCTGGAACACAGGATTTGTATTCAGGTTCCGGTCAGGATTCACTTCTTCGATCAATTTCTCAAAAGGAAGTTCCTGCCGCATAAAAGCTTGCTGGCAATAGGTCTTTATCTCTTTCAGGAATGTTATGGCAGTCATTTTTTCATCTACTTTCAGTCTCAGCGGTAATGTATTTATAAACAGCCCCATAGTCTGCTGGAATGAAAGCTGATTGCGTCGTGCAACAGGTACACCAATCATGATCTCCTTCTGCCCACTGTATTTCGACATCAACAGCCCGAAAGTTCCAAAGAGCAATTGAAACATGGTAAGGTTTTCACGTTGACAGAATTGCCTTATTTCTTCTGCCTCCGTTGCATGAATGGAATTAACCTCCTTGCTTCCACGATGCGACATGACTGCAGGCCTTGGAAAGTCCAGAGGGAGACGAAGGGGTTCCGGTAAGTCTGCCAGCTGAGCTTTCCAGAATTCAAGTTGTTCTTTGTATGCGGAAGTTCCCATCCAGTCCTTTTCCCATTTCACAAAATCTATATACTGATACTCCGGGACTGGGAAAGGGGAAGGTCCTTTGTTTTCCAGTGCTGCATAGGTCATCGAGAGTTCTTTTGCAAACAGGGCATTCGACCAGCCATCGGAAATAATATGATGAGGGTTGATCAGCAACATGTATTCCAGATCGCGCAAATGGAGCACTTTGAACCTGAGCAACGGAAGCTGGTCCAGGGGGATGGAAGTTTTACCCTGTTCAACTGCTTCGGCCATGGCCATGGATTCCCTATCGCTTTCCGGAAGATGCCGGAGATCTTCATAGATTATTTCTGGTTTGCCGGAAGGATGGATGTGCTGTACCGGCATCCCTTCCTTTACGTGGAATGAGGTGCGAAGGATCTCGTGCCGTTCGGTCAATATGCCCAGGCTTTGACCCAGCATATCAATATCCAGGGGAAACACGGCCGAAATCCTTAATGCTACCGGGTTATTATAAATGGCTTCTCCCTCGGTAAGATTGTGAAGGAACCACATCCGCTCCTGGGCCTTCGATAATGGATAGATCCCATCGGGATTCCTCTCCATTTTGGCAGGTTTGCCGATCCGTGGGGCAGAATCATCCCTCCCCTTTCGGAGCAAGGATTTTAGCTGATCGGGGCTTAATCCCGATAGTCTTTCATTCAGTGATTTTTCCTCCTTCGCCATCTTATAAAACCATCAGGGGTATGTCAGCACCAGTTTTCCGATATGTTTTGAGCGGGATAATGTGTTCATTGCTTCTTTGATCTGCGCCAAGGGAAAGGTCTGACAGGGGATAGGTTTAAAAACACCGGCATCGAAAAGTGCGACGATCTCCAGGAGTTGTTCCTTCAGTTTCCGCGGCTGTATCAGGTATAATGAAATATCGAGGACTGTAAAAGTGATGCCTCTCCTGAACAGGTTCATCGGGAGAAGCGTATTTCGGACAATGTCTTTTTTATCGATCTGAATGAATCTGCCGAAAGGTGAAAGTATCTCCATCCCTTTCATCATAGCATCTCCCGAAAGCGTATTTAAAACAACATCGACTCCCCTACCCCCCGTTAATTCCATGATCTCATCACCGAATGCCACAGATCTCGAATCCATGGGATGTCTGATACCCTTTTGC
>Ga0224525_1000129_pt1 | contig 39736 bp, 22 predicted proteins | sample CFST100metaG_FD_179874 | JGI IMG/M metagenome (GOLD analysis project Ga0224525, IMG submission 179874) | Peat soil microbial communities from Stordalen Mire, Sweden - C.F.S.T100 | ecosystem: Environmental > Terrestrial > Soil > Wetlands > Peat | place: Sweden: Norrbotten County, Stordalen Mire...
GGGGGGGCTGCCGGAGTAAGCTGGCTGAAAATCACTTCCCCTTCTTCATGCTGCGCTGCTGAATGGATATGATCTGCAAAGTCGTGCGGTGAGGCAGCCGCTCGCATGTAGAGCATTTCCTCTTTTGCTATAGACTTCCGTGCCCCATCCATTCCGCGTTTTCTGCGGAATGGGTGGGAGACCAACAGAATTACGGTCTGCACCAATTCCGAAAATGCTCTAGATTCGTGGTCTCCCACATCTGCCGCACAGAACGCGGCAGATATGGGGCACCCGGCCACCTGCGGTGGGGCCAGCCGATCGCTTGTCGCTCGCATGGACATTCGTGGTCTCCCACATCTGCCACACAGAACGCGGCATATATGGGGTACCCGGCAGCCTGTTCAGGCCCATGAAAAGTAGACGCACATTCCGGACGAGGATTTTCCCAAAACAAAACTATAGTGCTGTAAACAGGCTGGCGCATTGGCTCGTACTGTATACAGATGTTTACAACCGGTGACGATGATGAATAAATTAAAATCCTGCATGTCGTTGATTATATATGTGATATATTTATGGATTAAATGGCGCGCCAAATGCTACAGACAGGGCGGCCCGGCTACAGGCTGGGGAAATCGCCATACGGAGAGGACACAAAATGAACACCATGCTTTTGATGATCAATATGAAGTTGCACGACTTCATGAGTCGTGATGAAGGCCAGGATTTGGTCGAGTATGCTCTGGTTGTTGCGCTGATTGCGTTTGGCGCTGTTGCCGGCATGAAGACTTTGGCCACGGCCCTTAACAATGAGTTCCTGAGCATCAGCAGCACGCTGGCCGCCACCGTTTAGCTTTCATGCTGTACGTCAGTGCGGCTAAGTCCGGTTCCTTGGCCGGAGAGGGATACGCCTGAAGGATTTTGCGTCAGGATGTATCCCTCTCCGGCTATAGGTGCTATTTACACAAAATACAACGAGACAATGATATGTGGCCTGGTAACTTACGGCGCGTTTTCAAGTTGCAAAGCCTGGCATCGCAAGACGAGGGGCAGGACTTGGTGGAGTATTCCCTGCTCATTGCGCTGGTGGGAGCCGGTGTCGTTGCTTCAACAAGGGCTATGGCTATTGTCCTGACTACGTCGTTTACCAAGCTGGCATCGGCGTTCGTGAGAATTGTGTCTTGAGGCCTATTGATTCGGCCCAAAAGATTTGCAACGTACTTTCCCGCCCTAGCGACAAGAGCAAGGGCATCGCGATGGTGGGGCACCCAGACAGTGTTGCAATACATACGGGCCAGATCAATAAGCAGGGACGAGGCGCAATATACAATTTGTTGTTGCTGTGCGGGAGAGGTGTGTTGGGCAAATCAGTTGCCAATGCGTCTCTCCTTAATTTTGTCCGTTCGCGTGTTAGGATTGCAGTCGTCGCCACCCCGACCGTGATTTTGATTCCCAACGGCCGGTGGTGTTGAGAGCGAAGCTGAGGATGGGCATGAATAGGGCGCGGTGGATTGCACTGGTTTGCTTGCTGCTGTGCTGCGGGTTTTCTGTTGTATGGGGCTTTTCCTGCGCGCGGGGCGTTACAGGGTGGGCGGATTTCAAATCGGTTTACTACGGAACCAAATCTTTGCTCCAGCGCCACGATCCATATATAAACAGTGAGCTGAATAGCGTCTACCGCGCTGACGGTGGTGATCGCCTGCCTGAGGGCATCCAGGAATCTCCGATGCTGGGGCCGTATATTAATATCCCACCACATCCATCTTCATAGTTCCTTTTGCTCTGCTGCCATGGGGGGCAGCGCACCTTCTATGGACAATTGTTACGGCAGGCAGCCTTATTCTGGCCGCCTTCCTGATGTGGAATCTTGGAGCGCGTCATGCGCCCCATCTCTCGCTGTTCCTGATCTGTTTTTTGCTGGTAAACAGCGAAATACTTTTTTGTGGCGGCAACCCGGCAGGAATTGTTATTAGTCTTTGCGTGGTGGCTGTCTGGTGCTTTCTGGAAGAGCGGTATGTACCGGCGGGCATTCTGTGCCTTGCTGTCAGCCTCGCCATTAAGCCCCATGACGCTGGTCTGGTCTGGATCTATTTCCTGCTGGCCGGAGGCGTTTATCGGAAACGCGCTCTGCAAAGCCTTCTGGTTACGGCTGCGTTTGCGGGATTGACCTTTCTCTGGGTAACGCCGATCGCGCCGCATTGGATTGAGGAGCTGCGCTCCAATCTGTCGGCCATTTCGGCGCCCGGTGGCCTCAATGAGCCGGGCCCCGCTTCTTTCTCTGGACGCAAAGCCTCGATGGTTATCGATCTGCAAGCGGTTGTCAGCGTATTCCGGGACGACGCGCGCATCTACAATCCGGTCAGCTATCTGATCTGTGGATCACTGCTGCTGGTTTGGTTGGTTCGCACGCTCTGGTTGCGCTTCTCGCAGGCAGGTGCGTGGATTGCGCTTGCGGCAGTCGTGCCTCTAACCATGCTGGTGACCTATCACAGGCCATGGGATGCGAAGCTGCTGCTGCTGGCCATTCCCGCCTGCGCCCTGCTGTGGGCCGAGGGTGGGCTGATCCGCTGGGTTGCGCTTCTGGTGACTGCGGCGGGAATCGTGTCAACGGCGGATATTCCGTTGGTGATTCTCAGCATTTTCTCCAGTCACTTGCAGGTGGGCACAGCGGGAATTCCCGGACAAATACTGACACTCGTGTTGATGCAGCCCGTTCCGCTGATTCTTCTGGCGATGGGCATATTCTATCTTTGGGTGTATCTGCGGCGCGATTTCAGCCGGGTTGCGGCCTCTGATCGAGGATAGTTTGAAGATGAAAAGAAAGTGGCAAATCGCGCTGACGTGGATGCTGGTAAGCAGCGGGATTTCCATCCTATGGGGTCTATCCATCGGGCAAGCGTCGCCGAACGGAAGTGGGGATTTCAAGGGGGTCTACTATGATGCGCGCTGCCTGCTTCAACACCTTGATCCCTACCAGGAAGGCGCGCCGCTCGGAGTTTATCAGGCGGAAAGGGGAAGGCTTTCGCCGTCCTCGGACACGCTTCGGCAAGCTCTGACGTGGACGGTATACTTGCCCACGACATTTATTTTGGTCGCTCCCTTTGCAGTGTTATCGCTGGGGACTGCGCATTTGCTGTGGACGATGATTACAGCAGGCAGCCTTATCCTTGCCGCTTTTTTGATGTGGAATTCCGCGGCCAAATACGCGCCAGTCCTCTCCTGCGCTTTGATCTGTCTTGTTCTTGCCAATTGCGAGGTCCTTTTTGCTTTCAGCAATCCGGCGGGAATCGCCGTAAGCCTTTGCGTGGTGGCTGCCTGGTGCTTTCTGAAAGCGCGGTATGTGCCGGCGGGCATTCTGTGTCTTGCAATCAGCCTTGCGCTCAAGCCGCATGACGCGGGTTTGGTCTGGCTCTTTTTCCTGCTGGCGGGAGGCGTTTACCGGAAACGCGCGCTGCAAACCCTGCTTGTGACGGCTGTATTAAGCTTACCGGCGATTCTTTGGGTTTCGCAGATCGCTCCAAACTGGATGCGGGAATGGCAGTCCAATGTGGCGGCTATTTCGGCGCACGGCAGTGTCAACGATCCCGGACTCGTTTTCGTCACAGGTCCTCTCTCCGGCATGGTCATCGATCTGCAATCGGTCATCGGCATCTTCCGGAACAATCCACACATTTACAATCCTGTGAGTTACCTGATCTGCGGAGCGCTGCTGGCAGTTTGGTTAGTCCGTACACTCAGATTGCGATTCACGCAGACGACAGCCTGGGTCGCGCTGGCGGCCGTCGTGCCGCTTACCATACTGGTGACCTATCATCGTCCCTATGATGCGAAGCTGCTGCTGCTGACGATCCCCGCCTGTGCTCTGTTGTGGGCCGAGGGAGGCGTGACCGGCTGGATTGCGCTGGCCGTGAATACGGCTGGAATTGTGCTGACGAGTGATATTCCCGCAGTGATACTTCTGATCCTCGCCAGGAACCTGCATACTTCCACGGTGGGGATGGCAGGAAAAATCGGTACGGTTCTGCTGGTTGAGCCTGCACCGCTTATTCTGCTGGCAATGGGCGTCTTCTATCTTTGGGTGTATCTGCGGCGCAATTTCAACCGGGTTTCGGCGGCGGAATCCGGCAGACTCCAGGCCAGTGCATGAGCTTCCGGCAGACAGCGGGATTGACGATGACAAATACGCGGCGGATGGCCCTGGTTTTGATCCTGCTGTGCGGCGGATTTTCCATTCTGTGGGGTTCTTCCATCGGGCGGACGGGGAATGGCTGGGTGGGCTTCAGGGCCGTTTACTACGGTACGCGATGCCTGCTCGAACACCGCAATCCATATAGCCAAAGTGAGCTGGAGAGCGTCTACCGGGCCGAGGGCGGAGAAAGCCCGTCGGAGTCCATGCCGCACCGCCAGTCCGTGACGTTGTATGTGAACGTGCCTACCACATTCCTTTTGGTGGCGCCCTTTGCCGTGCTGCCGTGGGGAGTTGCGCACACGCTGTGGATGATCCTCACCGCTGGAGCAATTCTTCTTGCAGCTTTTTTGATGTGGAGTTATGGCGCGAGTTATGCTCCGAAACTTTCTCTGTTTCTGATTTGCGTATTACTGGTCAACTGCGAGACGGTCTTTCTCTCTGGCAATACGGCTGGGATCGTAGTCGGTCTTTGCGTGATAGCCGCATGGTGTTTTCTTCGGGAGCGGTTTGTGCCAGCCGGCATTGTGTGCCTGGCAGTCAGCCTCGCCATCAAGCCTCATGACGCGGGCATGGTCTGGCTCTTTTTCCTGCTGGCGGGAGGCGTTCACCGCAAGCGCGCGCTGCAAACCCTGCTTATAACTGCCGTTATGGGCCTCGCGGCTTTCCTGTGGGTTTCGCGCGTCGCGCCCTGCTGGATGGAGGACTGGCGCTCCAATCTGTCAATCATTGCGGCGCCTGGCGGCATTAATGATCCGGGCCCCGACGCGATTACCGGCCGTTCCGGTACGGCGGTCATTGACTTGCAGGCGGCTATCAGCGTTTTCCGCGACGACGCGCGCATTTACAATCCGGTGAGTTACCTGTTCTGCGGAGCGCTTCTGCTGGCCTGGACGGCGCGAACTCTCCGGTCGCGCTTTTCGCAGCGGAGCGCCTGGTTTGCGCTGGCGGCCGTTGTGCCGCTCACTCTGCTCATAACCTATCACCGGCCCTACGATGCAAAGCTGCTGCTGCTGACCATACCCGCCTGCGCCCTGTTGTGGGCCGAAGGCGGTCCGCTGCGGTGGCTTGCGCTGGTGGTGAATACCGCGGCGCTTGTGTTGACCGGGGATATTCCGCTGGCGATTCTTGCCCTTCTGGCGAATCGCCTGCATGTGGGTGCGGTGGGCATTGGGGGAAGGGTACTGACAGTTTTGCTGATACGCCCTGCCTCGCTTGTTTTGCTGGCGATGAGCCTGTTTTATCTGTGGGTGTATCTGCGTCGCGCCGCTGCTGAAAACCTGTCCAGAAACCATCATTAGTACGGCAGCTCTGAAGCCCGTACATAAAATCTTCAACTTGTTCAGAGGTTCCTTAAGCTGTCAGATACATAGGGGAGCAAAACTGACCAGTACTTGATGGGAACATGTTTCATCCTGACAGCAGGAGAAGTTAATCCTGACGAAACTTTCCAAGAATCCAAAAACGATCAAGCTCGAAAGCAAAACGGCATCGAACGCGACAGCACAGAAGCGGATTGAACACCTTGCAGAAAAGAAAGCGGAAGAGACTTCACATAGCGAAAAGAGATTCTCGATCAGTCCAAGTCGATACTGATTCGGAGAGTTTCAACCACTGGTCTGATCATTGCTCTGCGCCAAGCCATGTGGTGAATAGTCTGTGGCCAATCATATTTCCAGGGGCAACGGTATAACATGATGATCGATTCGAAGACCTACCATGTGTCACCAGACAAGAAGATCGACCTGAGCGAGTGGCCGACCGCCGGCCCGGCTCTGACCGAGTCGAAGAAGTGCTATCAAAAGCTGCTTGAAGAGCATGTGAAGGACCTCAGCGCGTTGCAGCAGATTCACTACGCATCCAACCGCTATGCGCTTCTGCTTATCTTCCAGGGCATGGACGCTGCCGGCAAAGATGGCGCCATAAGACACGTCATGTCTGGAATCAATCCGCAGGGATGTGAAGTTTTCAGCTTCAAGCAACCAAGCGCTGAAGAGCTGGAACATGATTTCCTCTGGCGTACAACGTGCCGTCTGCCCGAGCGCGGCCGCATCGGCATTTTTAATCGCTCCTACTACGAAGATGTGCTGACCGTTCGCGTTCATCCGGAAAAGCTGCGCAACGAAGGACTCGCGAAACAGCTACAGGATGATAAGTCGAAATGGGAGGATCGGTATCGCTCCATCGTGAATTTCGAAAAGCATCTTGACTGCAATAACACACGCATCGTCAAGATATTCCTGCACCTCTCGAAGGATGAACAGCGTAAGCGATTTCTGGCACGCATTGATGATCCTGAAAAGAACTGGAAGTTAAGTCTGGCAGACATTCAGGAGAGACGATTCTGGAAAGACTACGTGAAGGCTTACGAGGACTGCATAAGCGCAACCAGCACGCATCACGCCCCCTGGTATATTGTGCCGGCAGACAACAAGGATGATGCTCGCCTAATTGTTTCTCAAATTGTTCTCGACGCGCTGAAGGGACTGAATATGTCCTACCCGGTATCAAGTGCAAAGCACCGAGCCGAGCTTAACTCTATCCGTAAGTCGCTTACCAAGTGACACGGGATCGCGCCACGGTCAAAGCAAACAATCTGAAGTCTTGAAAGCCACTGCCAGAATGTGAGCCGTTGCGGAGTAAGAGAAAAATGCGTCACGATCGTCGCCACTGAACAGTCTTGATATTCATTTTCTGAATTTGCTCTACTCTCGTGGTCTGACCTCAGAAACCGTTCAAAAACAATAAATCATCCTGAAAACATCAGTATATATATGATAAATAACAGCCTACAAAATATTTTGAAGAAAAACAATGTTTTGCTTGACGTTGCTATGGGCAGGTTAGGATAATTATCCGTCTGACGAGGTCTGACCACTTACGTCGCAGGATTCATGTGAGAAGGAGTGGCAATCAGCCTCAACTCTGTTGTTGATGCACTTTCGGAGTGTGCCATGATGCGCCGTTTCTACCATGCCCTAGTTCTTCTGTCCGTGCTGTGCCTGTTGCCGCTTGTGAGCGCCGGAGCGCAGACCCCTGTTGCGCTGCCTTACACCTTGACCACGCTGGCGGGAGGCACGCCGACCGCAACAAGCTCGGGCAGTGCCTGTCCAACGCTGTCAACAGCGACGGCGACCGATAGCGCCGGCGACGGCTGTCCAGCGGCCAACGGTGTTTTCGGCGCGGGTGGTCGCGGCGGCGTGGCGGTAGATTCTTACGGCAATGTTTTTGTCGACGATGACGTGAGTGGCATACTCCACATGATTAATCCCACCACGGGGATCATGACCGCGCTGGCGGGCACGGGCACGAACTGCAAGGCGGTCGATAAATCCGGCGACGGCTGCGCGTTTCCGGCGGGGGTGCCCGCAGCGGCGGTGACCGGCGCGCGCGGTGTCGGCATCGATCCCTACGGCAATGTTCTGTTGGCCGGCTATACCGACAAAATGATCCATGTTCTCTGTCGTGCCGCTTCGCCGCTGTGCTCCGCCTCTCAGGTGGGCTATATGGAACTGGTGGCGGGCTGCATAGCCACCCAAGGCTCTGGCTCCGCCTCTGGCGGCGTTGGACTGGATGGATATCCGGCTTCGTCGGTTGGAGTCAGTTGCAAAACCAGCTTGGGCGAAACCGATCAGCCGCGCGGCGCGACGGCGGACATCTATGGCAATGTCTACTTTGCCGATTCAACCTCTTCGCGTTACCGCGTGGTGCTCGGACCTCTGACCTCCAGCTATTTCAAAGGCAACAACCCGCTCTACGCGGTGCTGAAGGGCTTCGGTTACTATTCCTCGCCGACCGCGGGCTATGTATACACAATCGTGAACTTGAATGGCACGTCGGTCAACACGCCGGGCGCCGCGCAGGTGATAAGTTCGGCCTGCCAGTTTATCTATGCGCAAAACGCCACCGGATATACCTCGACGGCGTTTCCGCTGGACACCTATGGCGACGGCTGCCCGTTCCAGTTCAGTTCGGTCTATGAAAATACGACCGGCACCAGCGCCTACCAGATCGGCGTAGCCGTCGACGCGGCGGGCAACATGCTCTTTACCGATCCGACGCATGGCTTGCGCGTCTTCTTTGTAAGCGACGGCGCCAACTTTGACAGCGGAACCGCCGGGTACATTGCCGGCCAAGCGATGAAGAACGCCATCGCCGCCAACAACGCAACGATCACGCCCACGGCGGGATACATCTACATGCTGGCCGGCGGAGGAAGCACGAACAAACTGGGCACGACGCCGTATTTGGGCAACAGCTTGGCTATCACGGAGAACACGATCACCAAGGTGACTGTCAGCCCGCAGGGCAACATATATATCGGCGACAGCGGCAAGGTCCTCTTTTTTGACATTGCGACGGGATATATCCGGACCCTGGCCACGACCGGCTCCTTTGTCAACAGCAATGGCCTGGGCGTCGCTGTTGACGGCGAGGGCAATCTCTATCTGTATGACACGACCACGTCCATGCAGGTGCGCAAGGTGCTGGCGCAGGGCCTTGCCCCGCTGTCACTGGGCCTGCCGCTAAGCCAGACTTTCCAGGCGCACTTTCCGGTAGCCAGCGCGGCCTCGGCAACGCAGATGAGTTCACCGAACGCGGATATTAGCTATAACACTCTTTCGTGCGGCGCGCTGAATGGCGATGGCAGCCTGGACTGCTCGGTAACAGTGACAGCCACGCCAAGCATGGCCGGGCAGAGTACGGCCGCGATGACATTGGCGGCTTCTGGCGGAGAGAGTCTTACCCTCAATCTGGGCGGCACGGTTTCTGGCTCGGTGCTAGCCATCGACAACGCCACCTCGAGCGGAACTTCCATATCGCCCACGACCAGCGCGCTTTTCAGCGGCTCCACACCGTCGGCGGTGGCCGTCGACGGCGCGGGCAACATCTATGAGGCCAGCGGAAACAGCCTTCTTGAATCGCTGGTAACCTCTGCCTCCAGTACGGTGACGCTGGAGGGTGGCCTTTCGGCCACTCCCACGCAAATGGCCGTGGATCAGACGGGTAATATCTTCTATCTGAACGGTTCCTCGTCGATTCAGAAAATGGCGGTGAGCCAAGCGTCTTCTCCGTCGACGTATTCCTCCGCCACAATTTCCTATACGCCGGCCAGCCTGGGAACGGCGTCGCCGAGCGCCATCGCGGTGGACGCGGCCGGTAATCTCTTTGTGGCCGACGAGCAAAGTTCGGCGGGCACCATCTACCGGCTCTCGCCTTCGGCGCTGAGCGCGAACTCACAGGCCGAGTGCTCCTATCCCGCCACTGCCTCATCTCCCGTTCTGCCGTCGCTTTGCCAGACGACCATCGGCAGCGTGGGAGCCTTCGGAAGCATTTCCTCTCTGACTGTTGATCCTTCCGGCAACGTGTATGTTGCGGATACAACCAATAGCGCGGTTTACAAGTTGACGCCGGATGCCACGGGCATGTATGCGCAGTCAACAGTTTCCAACGTGGCGCCGGGGCCCCTGGCCGTGGACGCGGCCGGCGATCTCTACGTGCAGAGCGGCACGAAGGTGACCGAGTATCCGGTAAGCGGAGTGACAAGCGGGATTACGGTGTTGAGCGGCGTGACCACTCCGGTGGGCCTGGCCGTCGATGGCCTTGGCAACGTCTATAGCGCGGACGCCAGCAAGACCTACCTAACCCAAGTCAAGCGCAATTCGCTGACCGAGGATTTCGGTTCCAGTTATACGACAGAATTCACCGCGACGCTGACCAATGTCGGCAATCAGACTTCCTCGGCGCAGAGTTCAGCCAATGGCGCCGAGGCGGGCGATTTTACGCTCGCGGGCTGTACCTTCTCCAATAATCTGCTGGCGTCGATGACGGCCGGCGAGGCTTGCGCCATGACCGCCTACTTCCCAGCCATAGGGAACACGGAGGACTACGATTACATTGCCTTCACCCCGACTTCTCCTTCCGTTTCCGCTTCGGGACTGCTTACATTGAAAGGCTTGGCGGACATGACGGGGTACGACACCATCACGGCGATTGGCACGGCGTCTACATCATCCCCGGCTTATGCGGCCAGTGGTACGGAAGTCAGCTTCCCAATCACGGTGACGGCCAGCGGCACCTCCACCGATGGCACGGTGACGAACAATACCGTGGGACCGACGACCGCAAACTATGTGGTTGTCAGTGTGGATTCCGGCGCGGCCACAACCTACAACCTCACCAGCGCGAGTGGCCTCAGCGCCAACGTGACGCTGAATCTCTCCGGCTTGGCGGCGGGCAGCCACTCCTTTACCGTGGCTTTTCCGCAGCAGAATTCGTTCCTCGCTTCCAGCGCCACTTCGAGCACGATTACCGTGGCTCAAGCCAGCGCCAGTATCGCCTGGTCGCCGAGCGCAGCCAGCCAGTATGTCAGCGCGGCCATTGGCGCTGATGTGCTGAACGCCACGGAGTCGAGTGGCATCGCGGGCAACGTCATCTATAGCGTGACCAGCCCGCCGTCCTGCACTTCGACCTCGACGGCGACCGTGGACGCTTCCACCTATTTGGCGGTGGGTTCTTATACGCTCTATGCCACCTTCTGCCCCGCCGATTCGACTAACTACAGCGGTTCAACGGCGTTGATTTCCTATACCGTGAACGGCAGCGCGCCGACCACGGCCACGGTGGGCGCTTCGACCATGGTGCTGGCGGGTGACAGCAGCAGCGGCAATTACATCAGCCTGACAACGGCTCTGGAAGCCCTGCCGGTAACCGGCGGCACAATTTACATCAAGCCGGGAACCTATTCGGGGCAAAACGCTATCAGCTACCCCAACGTGCAACTGCGTGGTCTGGGCGGCGATCCCACGCGGGTGATTCTAAGCGGCGAGAACGGCGCGTGGCCAACCGGCCAATTCAATGCCAGTTACCTGCCGGCCGGCTTCGGCCTTGGCCCAGTGGGCAAGGGCGGCGATGAAGGATCGGCAACCCTGGACGTGAGCAAGAGTGCATTCATCGGCACGGCGTCTACGGCTGGTACCTACATTCCCAACAACTTCTACGCCGAAAATCTGACCATTCAAAACACCTTTGATACGGATCCCGACACTACGACGGTCTGGGGCGCGTCCAGCAACGGCTCGAGCTCCTGTACTTCAATAACAGCCACCAACTTGCAGTACCTGTACAACAACAATGGACTTTGCGGCGCGCAGGCCCTGGCGCTCTTCATGAACTCCGACGGGGCGATTCTGAACAACGTTAACCTCATCAGCCAGCAGGACACGCTCTACGCCTCCGGCATCGGCTGCGGCACCTATTGCACGGTGGCGCGCGAGTATATGTGGAAGGGCCTGATTGTTGGTGACGTCGATTACGTCTTCGGCGACGCGGCTCTGGTCTTTGACCACACCAACTTCTTTACCACCTGGCATGGCGCGAGCGCGACAGGGCAGGAGACAATCGAAGCGCAGAACAAGCGCTATGCGACCGGCACAACCAGCACGACCAACAGTTCGTACAGCACCAGCAGCGATTATCTGAGCGGATTCATCTGCAACGCCTGCAACCTGATGTCGCAGAGCGCCGGCATGACCAAGCTCTACTACGGTCGCCCGTGGAATATCAGCTCCAATTATCCCGCGTCGTACTCAACCTGGGTAATGTTAAATTCATCAGTGGACCAGGTGAACGCTGCCGGGTGGATTGGATGGGATGGAGCCTCGCAGTACCTCAACACCTCGACTTACGCCGAGTACAACACGCAGGCCTTCACCGATCCAACGCTGTGCACCAGCGCCAGTGATTCAACGTGCACCGGCTATCCTTATCCGTCGATGCTCTTCAACACCACAAATCCTTCGCTTCTTTACACCTATTCCAGCGCCGCGCCGGTCGATTCCGCTGCGATTCCGGACGGAGGCAATAGCGGCTCCGGCGTGACCGGCACGCGCGAGTCCTACGCGCTAAAGCTGACCGCGGCCACGGCGGCCCCCTACTATCCGGTCGATTTTCTTTCCACCACGGTACCCTCGACCAAGCTCTCCTCGGGCCAGTCCTCAACCTGGAACCCGGTGAATGCGCTGGCCGCAGAGGTGAATGCTTTCGCTCCGGTTAGCAGTGTGGGTGCGCTTGCCCAGGGCAGCAGCGTGACCATCCTTGGCCGTCCACAAACGCCCGGCGCGGGTGTGATTCCCACCGGGATTTACACATTCTATGACAGCCTCGGCAAAAACCAGGTTTGCTCCTCGGCCACCAGCAGTTGCACGCTGCTCGCCAGCGGCACGCTGGATAATAGCGGCGAGGCTTACCTGACCACCAACTCACTAGCCTCCGGCACGCATTACATCACCATGGTTTACGTCTCAACCGATAGCAACTTTGCCAGCAGCACATCCTCCACGTACAGCATTTATGTTTTGGAGACCGGCCAAGTGGCTTCCACTGTCACGCTGGCTGTGGACAACACCAGCTCCACGGTGGGCACGCCTGTTACCGGCTCGGTTACGGTCTCGCCTAGTGATTCGCCGGGCATCGTAACGCTCTATCTGGATGGCGTAGCCACCACCACTTGCACCCTTTCCAGCGGTTCCTGCGCCTGGTCGACCAGCGGCGTTGCGGCCGGCGCGCACACGCTCTATGCGAGCTATCCCGGCACTGCGAGCTACGGTCTTAGCACCTCCGCTTCCACGTCTATCGAGGTGATATCGCCAGTGGCCACCGGCGATACCCGCACCACCGCAGCTACCGAGCCATCCTTCCCGTCGGTCTGCCAGCAGTTGACTGCGGACATCGCCGATGTGAACAGCGACATTCCTGCGTCAATTGACGGCGGAAGCACTGTACTTACCAATTCCAATCTCGTCAATCCGACGGTGACCAACCCGGACGGCGGACGCATCCAGGCAGCCCTGAATGCTTGCTCGGCCAGCTATTCTGGAACAGGCTCCGGACTGGCCGTGGAACTTTCGGCGGATTCGTCGGGCAACGACGCGTTCCTGACCGGACCGCTCTCCATGCCGTCCAATGTGACCCTGCTGGTTGATCCGGGCGTGACCCTCTACTTCTCGCGCAACGCGCAGGATTACGACATGGTTTCCGGCACGAATACCTGCGGCACCATCAACTCCAGCACTGCAACCAAATCCTGCCAGCCGCTGATCGACGTTCCCAAAGGCATAACCAATGTCGGCATCATGGGTTATGGCAAGCTGAATGGCCGCGGCGGAGACGCGCTGCTCAACCCCATGTCGGGTTATTCCGGCTATAGCTGGTGGGATTTGTCGGCCGCTGCTAATGGTGTGGGCAGCCAGCAGAACCCGCGCTTTATCCAGATGGATACCGGCGCCAGCAACATCACGCTTTACAAAATCACCATTCTTAACGCTCCGCTATTCCATGTTTCAACGACCGGCCCCGTTTCTGGTTTTACCGCTTGGGACATCAAGATCGTGACGCCGACCTACGCGCGCAATACGGACGGTATTGATCCGGGCAGCGCTACAAACTTCACCATTACCAAGTCGTGGATTTCCGATGGCGATGACAACGTGGCGGTCGGCGCCTCCGGCAATACCTCCTCCAAAGCCTCGTCGAACATTTCCGTTACCGATAACCACTTCTTCGCAGGCCATGGCGAGTCCATTGGCAGTTATACCGGCTCGGGCGTTAGCAATGTCCTCTTCGACGGCAATATGTCGGTGGGCAATGCGTGGTCCGGCCATGGCAGCGCCATCGGCAGCGCTGGCACGGTGAATGGCGTTACTTATGCCGCCAACTACGCTGACACTAACTCGACCGCCGTCCGCATCAAGTCCGCCAATGATCGCGGTGGTACGGTAACAGGCATTCAGTACTCGAACTCATGCTTCCTGGATCACAAGGCGGATATTCAGTTCACACCCTACTACAGCAGCGGCGATTCGACCAGCACGTCGTATTTCCCGAACTACAACAACATCCTGATGCAGAATCTGGTCTTTGAAAACGATAATTCCAGCCAGGGAACGGTGGAGCTGACCGGCGAGTACAACAGCAATGCCGGATCGCCGGTAACGAATCCGCTTTCCCTGACAATGGACAATGTGACCTTCCCGTCAACGCTGTCCAGCCTGGTGAATTCAACTTCGCCGGTGGAATCAAGCACCACATGGGCTGACTATTCCGGCAGCTACAGCGGCGGAACAGGGCAGTATGTCAATCTCACCGTTGGCCCAGGCGAGGTCTCCAGCAGCTTCCTGACGGCCTACAATGCGCTGGCTGCTGTCAGCGGCAACAATGACACGCTGACCAGTAATATCGCATTGACCAGCCTCAATCCGCCCTCCTGCACCTTTACCTATATCGCTCCGGAACTGACCGGACCCACCGGCTTTCCGCAGACCATCGCCTACGGAGATACCGCCAAACTGGTCGTAATTCTGACGCCGGCCGTGGGCGGCGCGGCTTATCCTGCCGGAACCGTTACGCTGACGGATGCCCTGACTGGCTCAACTTACACGGGCGCGTTCACCGGCAGCGGCGACACCATTACCGTTCCGGTAACTGGTCTTGCCGTGGGCACGCACACCTTCAGTGTCACTTCCTACGCGGGCGACTCCAACTACACGGTTTCGGCGTTTGGGTCGTATGCCGTTACCGTCACTCTTGCCCTGCCGGCAACCACGCTGCCGGGTGCTACGGTGGGTGCTGCGTATACGGCAGCAATCACTCCCGCCAGCGGCGGCGGCAGCTATAACTACATGGCAACTGGTTTGCCTTCCGGGCTCGCTCTGAACAGCTCGACCGGCGCCATCACGGGAATTCCGACTGCGGCCAGCGCGATGGCCTACTCCGTTGTTATTACAGCGACGGACACAAACGACGCCAGCCTCAGTATTAGTCAGACATACTCGTTGCTGGTGAATCCACCCACAATTACCCTGACGCCAACCACGCTGACTGCCGGGACTTTTGGATCGAGTTATGGCCAGAGCGTCTCGGCTGCGGGCGGCGTCGGTCCCTACACGTATGCGCTGGCCAGCGGCTCGTCGTTGCCCGCTGGTTTAAGCCTGAGCAGCGCCGGAGCGATTACCGGAACGCCGATAGCGGCTGGAAGCGCTTACAGCTTTACCATTATCGCGACCGATACAGGCAGCACCGATGATGGGGTGCAGAATACCGGCAGCCAGCTTGTCTCGCTGCCCGTTGGCGAGGTGGAGCCGGTCGTAACCGTTTCGCTCACAAGTGGCAGCAGCACAACCTTTGTTGACAACTCACTTACCTTTACGGCGGCGGTCAGCTTTGTCTCGTCATCTAGCGCGACGCTCGCCGCTCCCACCGGCACGGTAATTTTCTACGATGGCTCGACGGTGCTCTGCTCGACCAGCGTGGCCGCGGCCACCTGCACGGTCAACAGCGCCACGGCGCCGCTCAGCCTGGGTTCGCACAGCATCACTGCCAGTTACTCGGGCGATACGAATTATCGCGCGGCGGCCAGCAGCGCGCTCGGCGAAACGGTGGTGGACTTCACAGTTACAGCAACTAAGTCCACTGCAACGGTGGTGCCTGGCAAGTCCGCCGAGTTCACTTTCACCTTCAGCCCGGTCAGTCCGGCCACCAGCTTTCCGGCGGCCATCACGCTTGCGGTTAGTGGACTGCCAGATGGAGCCACCTATAGCTTCTCGCCAGCCACGATAGCCTCCGGCGCTAGCTCGACAGCAGTAACTCTAAACATCCAGATGCCACTAACTTCAGCAAAAGCTCGACCGGCTGACGGCAGCTTGCTTTCGCATCTGGCGCCGTTCTCTCTGGCTCTGCTGCTGTTGCCTCTTGTCGGGCGTTTGCGCAGGGCAGGCAGGCGCTTAAGCCGGATTCTGTCGATTCTGTTGTTGTTTGGCGCTGGCTTTGCTGTAATGGCCGGGCTGAACGGTTGTAGCTCAGGCGGCTTCTTCGGTCAAGCACAGAAGAGCTATACGGTGACCGTGACCGCAACCTCGGGCACACTGTCGCATTCCACCAACGTCACTTTGACGGTTGAGTAACAAGGAGAACTTAGGATGCGTATTTCGATTCGCGGAAGAATGCTCCTTGTGAGCGCATTCGTATTCGCTGGAACCGCTCTTTGGTCCCAGCAGAGCCAGAAGCCGCTTCAACCGCCGACGGTTTCGGCTGACCTGGCAGTGACCTTTGCGGCCGAGCGTTCGCAAGTGGTTTCCAGCCAGAACTTTTGGTTCAAGGGTGGTGGAGCGGACGCGGCGTTAACTTTCTGGAAGGGCGTGGGTCTGGCCGCCACACTCACGGGCGATCACGCCGGCAACGTAATGAGCGGTGTGGACGTGAACAAAATCTCTTACCTGGGCGGGCCGCGCTACACGTTTACAGCGTGGCAGGCAACAACTGGCCCGCGCCGGCTGCAAGTCTTCGGACAAGGGCTGTTCGGCGGCGCGCATGGCTTCGACGGTATCTATCCAGACGGTACAGGAGTTAAGTCCAGCGCTAACTCGCTGGCCGTGCAGGCAGGCGGTGGCTTCAATTATTACTTCAGTAAGCATTGGGGAGCGCGCCTGCTGGAGGCTGACTATGTGCGCACCGAGTTGCCCAACACCGCCGACGACGTGCAGAATGATTTTTGTCTGGCTGCTGGCATTACCTATCATTTACAAGCCGCGCCTCCGCCGCCGGTAACTCTGTCTAGTTCCGCCAGCCCGTCTGCGGTTTTCCCTGGCGAACTGGTGACGGTGACGGCGACGGCGAGCAACCTTAACCCAAAGGAGCATGTGGTTTACAGCTTCGCGGGAGCGGGAGCTACCGCGAACGGCACGACGGGTACGGTGGATACGCATTTGCTGGCGCCTGGAACCTATATGGTGAAGACGCAAGTGAAGGAAGGCAAGCCCGGCAAGGAAGGGCTGAAGCCCTGGCAATCAGCCGAGAGTTCGGCCAGCTTCACGGTCAAGCAGTTTGAGCCGCCGACAATCAGTGTTTCGGTGAACCCCAGCACCATCAAGCCGGGCGACACTGCCATGGTGACGGCCACTGGCGTTAGCCCGCAGAGCCGTCCATTGACTTATAGTTATGCGGTCACGGCTGGCGCGATCAGCGGCACGGGCACGACGGTGAGCTTCTCTTCCGTGGGCGCTCCAACCGGTCCGGTGGGCATAACCTCCACTGTGACCGATGACAAGGGACAGGTGGCCACGGCCAGCACAACGGTGACCATCACGGCACCGTATGTGGCGCCTGCGCCGCGCACTCAGGCGCTGCGCGCGATCAGCTTCGCCAGGGACAAGAAGCGCCCGGCGCGCGTCGATAACGAGGCCAAGGTCAGCCTGGACGAGGTGGCCTTGGAGCTACAGAAGCAGCCGGATGCCAAGGCTGTCATAGTAGGAAATTCGAATGCGAAGGAAAGGGCCAAGCTGGCCAAGGAAGAGAAGGGAACTGCTCGGCGCAAGCACTTGAAGATAGTGGATCTGGCTGCCGAGCGCGCCGTGAACACCAAGGCCTACTTGGTGACCGAGAAGGGCATCGACGCGAGCCGCATCAGCTTGGCCACTGGCACGGCAGACGAGCAGACGGTGAACATCTATCTGGTTCCTTCCGGTGCGACCTTCACAGCCGATGTGACCGGAACTACTCCAGTTGACGAAGCCGCGGTCAAAGCTCAGCCATGCAAGCCGCTGGCCAAGCACCACCACGCCGCCGCCAAGAAGGCGAGTAGCTAATTTATAACAGCACGCTAGAGCAGGACGGCAAGCCTGCCCCGGCGTGCCATTACCGATGCAATAGAACCTCCGAAAACAACGGCGGATTCAAGGTCCAAGTGCAACAGTGCATCATCAAGACTGGCCATGGGATGGCACAATAAAGCCATGGAAAAGATGGAAAACAAAGGATGTTTCCCATCTTCCCACGGCACGACTACGGCTATCTATATGGATTAATTCAAAAAAGTTGTTGCACTTGGAATTTGAGCGCGGCCCGTCCTGGTTTCACCAAAGCTGTCGTAATTGATTCCTGGTAAAGCGTGTACGCTATTCGGATTGGCCGCTCGTGCCCAGCACGGCATGGGGCCAGCCGCCTTCCCATGTTAGCGTCGAGATTTGCAGCGCGGGCTTGCCGGTCTTCGCGTCGTAGGCATGGAAAACGATCACGTCGCCCTCGGGCCGCTGCAAGATCGACGCGCCTCCGGGACCAAGCCAGCGCCCATTGGCTGTGAGCAGCCCGGTGCCGCCACCGACGAGCATCGGCTGTCCCGCCGCATCTACATACGGTCCGGTCACGCTACGCGCGCGGCCCACCATTGTTCGATAACTACTCGCGGTGCCACGGCAGCAGAGATCGAAAGAGACAAACAGATAGTAGAAATCGCCGTGATGCACAATAAACGGCGCTTCAATCGCCTCCCAGTCGGGCGGCAGTCCAGGCTTGGCAGGCGCGGCCTGCGCGGGTTTCGCGCGCGAAGCCAACGCGTAGAGCTTCGCGTTGCTCGCGTCCAGCTTGCCCGTCGCCGAATCGATGCGCCGCATCTTGATCCCGCTCCAGAAACTGCCGAAGCTCATCCATGGTGCACCCTTTTCATCGAAGACAATATTCGGATCGATAGCATTGAAGTCGTCGGTCGTCGTCGAGCGCAACACGAGTCCTTCATCCTTCCAGTGGTAGCGCGGGTCGCGAGGATCGAGCGTTGCATTGGTTGCCAGCGCGATGCCCGAGGTGTTCACGCCAAAAGCCGAGTACGCGTAGTAGAGATGATACTTGCCCGCGAAGTACGAAACGTCGGGTGCCCACAGTTCCTTGGTCGACGGACTGGCCTGATGAATCCAGGCCGGGATCGCGTCGAAGATGTGCCCGCAAATCTTCCAGGCTGCGAGATCCTGCGAGCAGCGCACGGCGAACTGGCCGCCATCGGGTGCAAGGCCCGTCGTGAAGACGTAATAATTTTTGCCGTCGACGCCGATCGAAGGATCGTGCGCCATCGGATAGTCGCCGCTCAATACCAGTGCCTTTTGAGCGAACGCCGGCGGCATCAACGCCGCGCAAACAAACGTTGCGAGCAAAACTGAAAATCGCATTAATCGTTTTCCATTCTCATTCGCAAAAGTTACTTCGCGATGTACGGCCAGTCGTCGCTCGTCCATCCAAGAACGTTGATGCCCAGGGCCGGGTATCCGCTGTTGTTCCCATCGTAGTAGTGGTACGTCAGAATGTCGCCGTCGGCGTCGGAGAAGACCGTCTGCCCGCCGGGACCGTAGACGTTGCTGTGCGAACTGAGCAGAATCGTGCCGCCGCCCGAGGTCAGCGCAACGCCGCCGCGATCGGTATAGCTGCCGTTGATGGTGCTCGAGCGGCCCACCACGATGCGATAGGTGCTGCCGGTTCCGTCGCAGCAGGTATTGATCGAAGTGAACAGATAATAGTAGCCGTCATGCTGATAGATGAACGCGCCTTCAAGGCCTGTGCCTGAGGAGTGATAGGCGAGTTGCGTGCAGGTTGCCGTCGAAGCGGGAATCCCGGTGCTCTTATCGACAGGCACGATATAAATCCCCTTCGACCACGAGCCGAAGACCATCCAGTCATTGCCTGAGGCGTCGACCACTGAAGCTGGATCGATGGCATTCGATCCGGAGCATTGCGTCGAGGTATAAATCGCTGCGCCCGAGTCGGTGAAGGTGGCAGGTGCGCCTGTCTGACTGTAGGCCAGACCGATCGCCGAGTTTGTGCTGCCAGAGGTCGAAGCCGCGTAGTAGAGCCAATAGGGATTCGACGACGCGCTGTGATAGGAGATGTCCGGTGCCCACAGATCGCCGCTCGAAGCTGTGTAGGCGTTGGTCCACGAGGGCACAGCAGAGAGCGCGAAACCGGCATCGGTAAAGGTGGCGCGGTCAGTCGACTCATGCGCACGCAAGAGACTGTGCGTCGAATAAAGATAGTAGGTCGAGTTGGCCTTGATCATCGCCGGGTCGTGAATGCCGATGGCCTGCGTGTCAGAGTAAGTCGACGAATAGGCGACGGAAACCGTCGACGGACTGGGATAGGCAGCGGTGGTCGTCATCGTCAGCGCCCACTCCTGGCAGGTACACCCGGTCGCGGTGCTGCTGCGCGTTCCCTGCGCAATGGTCGCCGCGGTCGACGTGCTCGAATCGAGATCCTCCAGATACAGGCCGCTGTTCACATTCTCGATGAGGTAATTGCCGTCGGTGAGCAGATAGAACTTCCACAGATGATCGGTCGTGCCATTGTCGGCGTACTGCAAAACCTGTGCGCCCGAGGAGGTCGAGGCCGCGCTGACGCCCATCAACTGATGCGTGAGCATATTTTCCACGTTGTATTCGCTATTGCCCATGGGCAAGAAGTGCCAATTGATGTCGCTGGTGGTTGTGCTTGCCGCTTCCTGCACAACATCTGTGCTGGCTGTCTGGCTCTGGCCAGAGATACCCAGCACCATGCCGCTGGCGGCGTTCTTAAGCGTGTATTGGTTGGTGATGTTGAGTGAGGAGGTCAACGTGCCCATGTCCGCTGTGGTTCCGCTCCCTCCGCCCGACGAGCCTGAACCGCCTCCGCATCCTGCCATCATTGAAATCGTGAACCATGCAAGTCCCAACCAGAGATGCCGCCGCGTTCTTGCTGTTTTCGTCAAAAGGTTTCTCATCTTTGCTCACCTCGTTGAATTGCGCTTGGCGCAACATTAAGCCTCCGAATCGTCGTGGACGGCCAAGTAAATCCGTAAAGATCCGCCCGTTGGGTAACCGCTTACTTTAATCGCTGCACATCTTCCATGAATAGTAACTTAGAACGGTTCTGCGATGGGCCCACCCATATATGATTTTGACTCCCAGGCCGTTCCAAATACCGCGTGTGGCCAGTCTCTTAGCTATTTTTCCTGGAGGAATAGGCGACATCGTTCCAGCGCAGCTCGCGGCGCAACTGCGGTATGTTCGTGTTCTGATCGATACGGATCAGTTCGATGCCGGCGATTTCAGCAAAGTCTTCCATGTGCTCCATCGTCAGTGCCTGGCTGAAGCTGGTGTGATGCGCGCCGCCCGCATAGATCCATGCCGCCGCCCCTACCTTGAGACTCGGCTTGGGTTGCCAAACCGCACGGGCGACTGGCAGATGGGACAAACTCTGCTCCGGCTGGACGACCTCAATCTCGTTGACGATCAGGCGGAATCGATTCCCCATGTCGATCAGGGATGCAACAATTCCCGGTCCGCTTGGAGCGGTGAAGACCAGCCTGACGGGGTCTGCCTTGTTACCGATCCCTAGTGGGTGAATTTCGAGCGAAGGTTTGTCCGCAGCAATCGAAGGACAGACCTCGAGCATGTGCGCACCGAGAACCTTCGGCGTTCCACTGAATCCATAGGTATAGTCCTCCATGAACGAGGTTCCACCCGGCAGACCTGAGGCCATGACCTTCATTGTCCTGAGCAGTGCTGCGGTCTTCCAGTCGCCCTCCGCACCAAAGCCAAATCCATCCGCCATCAGGCGTTGCACAGCGATGCCTGGCAGTTGTTCTAATCCATGAAGATCCTCGAACGTATCCGTGAATGCCGAGAAGCCTCCTTCGGTCAGAAAGGCACGCAGTCCAAGTTCGATTTTTGCCGCGCCGCGCAGTGCATCGGGGCGGTCATACTGCTTTGCAATGGAGTATGCCTCGCGGTATTCGACGACGAGCCGGTCGATGTCCGAATCCGGAATCTGGTTGATACGATCGGCCAAATCCTCAATACCATAGCCTGAAACCGAGTAGCCAAATTGTACCTGGGCTGCGACTTTGTCTCCCTCGGTGACAGCAACATCGCGCATGTTGTCGCCAAACCGGGCGATCTTCAGGTTCTGCGAATCATGCCATGCCGCCGCCGCGCGGATCCATGTGGCGACCTCACCGATTGTTTCAGTATCCTGCCAAAAACCGACGACTACCTTGCGCGCCAGCCGAAGCCGCGCGGTGATGAACCCAAACTCGCGGTCGCCATGCGCGGATTGATTCAGATTCATGAAGTCCATATCGATCGAGGACCACGGCAGATCGCGATTGAATTGTGTATGGAAGTGAAGAATCGGTTTCGATAACGAAAGCAGTCCGCCAATCCACATTTTCGCCGGGGAGAACGTGTGCATCCAGAGCACCAGGCCGATGCACTTCTCGGTGTTGTTGGCTTCTCTGCACAGATTCAGAATCTCGTCCTGCGTTGTTGCGATGGGTTTGTAGACGACTCTTACGGGGATCTGTGGGTCGCCGGACAGAGACTCGGCAATCTTCTGCGAATGCGCGGCTACCTGCCTAAGTGCGTCTGCGCCGTAAAGGTGTTGGCTGCCTGTGACGAACCAAACTTCAAGAGACTTTATTTCATCCATGGTCTCAGTTGCTCCCTCTCTAACCGAATGTGTCCCGGCTTTTGCCGCGATATTCGCCATGCCGCCGAATACTGAAATCGTTTACCGGGCGAACCGATCTTCATCGGCGGTCTGTAGCCTTGGACACCACTGAAACGGTTTCAGCGGGGAAACCTATTCTCAGTGAGAGTATAACTTCCAAAAACTACTGTTTGTCAATTGATTCTCGAAAACGCTGGATGCCTCGCTCGATAAATACCGCTATCTAGTTGATTGTAAATAGATAAAGTTCGCGCAGTGTTTTCGATACGAGAAGTGTAGCCGCCGTTGTTTCATTAAAAATCAGCGTAACTGAAGGGGAACTCATCTAGAGCGATTGTGAAACGATTGTGAAAAGACCAGATGGAAATCGTTTTCTTTTGACAGCTCTTCATGGCTAAAGATTACACTTTGTCTCGCCTGGAAAACTCCTCTTCAATCTTGCAATGATTGAGGCTGTGCGTGCTCCATCGCCTACTGGTCTGGGAAGACGGTTGGCCGCAAGCGGCAGTGTCAACCACAGAGCAAGCAAAGTAATCGATTCCCTACGCTAGAAATGCTGGTTTACTCCTCCCCCCCTTGCCATGAACTCGATAGGCAAACGATTGATTTTGCGATGATAAGAGGCAAGCGGATCGATCCGCATTTTTCTCAATTTTCATATTGACAATTGCTTAGTGTCAGATGTATATCTGTGAAATCAAGAAAGCGCTTGCTGAAGGCCCGAATAAGCAGGACTGCAGATTGCAAAGCAGATTGCAAAGAGAGATTCTTTTGACCTGGGGTCTGGCAAGCGCCAAGATGTTCTCCCGAAAGCTGTTAGCCGGAGAGGTTGGCGCTTTATGCAGTGCTGGCACAGCCTCGATGATTCGGGAGGCGATGCAGTAAGAAGCCGGGCAATGGGCTCGAATGGACGATCCAGAGAGAATGAATGGTTCGTTCAATCACCGAAGAGTCCGGCCAAGCAAGAGGTTGCAGGGCGAACCTGTTTTCGCCCCATCCAGTGTTTTTCCGCGGAAGTGCGGATCACAGAAGCGCACGGCGGAAGCGCACGATAAAACGGGTAAACGTTTGCTCAGGAGGCAGACAATGAACCATTGCTGGACACAACTTATTTCGAAAGCGAGAACATCTTCAGCTGAGATTTCGATACGAAGATCTCTGCTGATATGGATCGCATTTATTGCCATGTTGCTGGGGGCCGGTGTCCCCGCCCTAGCACAACTTGATACGGGCGGCATTGCCGGAACGATTCTCGATCCATTCGGCAGGGTCATACCAGGGGTCAATGTGGCTGTCCACTCGCTTGTCACCGGAACAGACTATTCAACGGTCAGTTCCGCCACTGGCTACTACGTTTTTCCCTCGGTCCGCCCCGGTGTTTATAACGTGACTGTGACTGCGGCAGGCTTCAAAACGGCGGTTCACAGCGGCGTCGTTGTATCTGTCGGCGTGCACACCTCGCAGGATATTACGCTTGCAGTCGGCGAGGCCACTGAAACCATCAGCGTGACAGCTGGAGGTCAAGCGCTCGAGGCGGATACCTCCGAGGTCGACGCCAGCATTCAGCCCGAGCAGGTGGAAAATCTTCCCCTGACGGTCAGCGGCTGGCGTTCGCTGGAAACCCTCGTATATCTGGTCCCAGGCGTTGTGGGAACTGGCATCGCGTCCTCTGCCGACGCGATCAAGATCAACGGCGGCCAGGAAGGCGGAACCGACTTCCTGATTGACGGCATCACCACCAACCGGCAGCAGAACGGCTCCGGCAGCTTCGGCATCCTCTCGCCTTCGGTCGACGCGGTCAGTGAATTCCACGTCAGCATCTCCGCGCTGCCCGCGGAACTGGGCAGAACCACCGGCGGCCTGTCCAACTTCAACACCAAGGGCGGCACCAACGCCTACCACGGCTCGGTCTTCGAGTTCTACAAGAACGCCGCGCTCAATGCTAATACGTGGTTTAACAACGGACACATCGCCGAGCAGGGAAACACCGCCGCCGCAAGGGAGACCTACAAACGCGGTGCGGACAACAAGAATGATTACGGCCTCAACCTGGGCGGACCTGTGCGTATTCCGCACATCTTCAACGGCAAGGACAAGACCTTCTTCTTCTTCAACTGGGAGCAGTGGAATCATCACTACGGCGGCGCCGTCACCAGCTTGCTTCCAACGCCGGCCGAACTGGGCAGCGACGGGCAATACTTCGACTTCTCGTCCCTGCTGGGCGCTCAGATTCCCGGTGTGACCGCCAAGCAAAATGCATGTACTCAGACGCTCTACTACGGCGAAATCTTCGATCCGAACTATGAAACAACCGGCTCAGCCAATGGTTTGCCGTGCCGGTCTGTTCCCTTCGCGAACAACAAGATTCCCATCAACCGCGCGAACCCGATTTCCCAGAACATAGTGAACACGTATCTGATGCCTCTGGCCAAGCAGGAAGTCACCGGAAGCAGTAACTATAACTACGTCCAACGCAGCCCAGGAGTAGAAATCAATACGGCGTATAGTTTCCGCATTGACCAGAATCTGGGAACCAGGAACAAGATATGGGGTTTCTGGAGCTCGAGAGAAAATACCGACTCGGGCGGCAATTCCGATCTACCGGCGCCGATTCAAACCTGCTGCGCAACGGTCGACCAGTTAGGCAAGATCTTCCGTGCTGGCTGGGATTGGACAGTGACCCCGACCATGGTCAATTCACTGACCGTGGGCGGCAACCGCTCCAAAAACGTCAACAAGTCCAAAGCTTCCAAGATGGGAACGGATTGGGATAGCAAATTGGGCATCGCTAACGGCTTTAGCGACGACTTCCCGGTCTTCGAGTTCTATAACAACAACAGCTTGAAGAGCTTGGGACAGCAAAAGGACAGCACGGATGTTGACAATGTGCTTGCGCTCAACGAAATCCTGCACTGGCAGCATGGCGCCCACAGCATCAAGCTGGGCGGCGAGGCGCAGTATCACCAGTACTCGTGGGTCAGCAGTATCGGCGGCACCTGCAGCGGCAACGCTGGCTGCATAGAATTCTGGGACAATCAGAACGCGTCGGATGAAAACTACTGGGGATCGACAGGAAACTCCTTTGCCGCCTTCCTGACGGGCAATACCGGCAATATGAGCAATCTCCACGACCTGCATGCTCCGCGTTGGATCACTCATTACGGAGCGGTCTTTGCGCAGGACGACTGGAAGGTAAAGCCGAATTTGACTGTGAATATCGGCTTCCGCTGGAGCTACGACACGCCTCGGCGCGAAGCAGCGGGCGATACGTCGATCTGGGATCCCAACCTTACCGACGCGGCGACCACGCCCGGCATCTATGGGCAGGCGAAGGGCGCCCTGGTTTTTGCCGGCAAGGGCGCAGGCCGGAATGGAAGCAAGAACGAAACCTGGGGTAGCGTCTACAAGAAGAACTTTGAGCCGCGCGTGGGCTTTGCCTGGGAACCGGGCTTTCTCTCTCACAAGGACGTGATTCGCGGTAGCGCCGGTATCTACTACGGTCCGCTCGTCTATGCAGATTGGGGCCAGGGCACCGTGCAGGGTTTCACGGTTACAGGAAGTCAATACACCGCCGACCCATTGAGCGGTAAGAACCTTAGTGTTGGGTTGGCTGCCTTATCCACCACGCCCAATCTGAACCCGAACCAGTTGGATGGCACCTCTACCAGCGCGGACTACGTTGCCAAGGGTAACGGACGTCCGGGGATGGTTGAGACCTGGGCGCTGGAATTGCAACACCAGATCACGCCCAATCTCATTGCAAGCGTGGGCTATCTGGGGCAGCACGCCACACACCTGCATGCCATGCTCACTTACATGAACGATATGCCGGACAAGTATATGTCCCTGGGCAACTACCTCAACTGGTGGGCTTCCTATCCAGGCGACCCCAACGCGACCAACAATACCGGCACTCCCATGGAGCCTTATGGTAACTTCAGTTGCGAAACGGGCTGCACCTGGCCGCTTGACGAACCAGAGTATCAGGCTCTGCGCCCCTTCCCGCAGATCCAGTACATCAACATGGACAGCTACCTGCAAAACATGGGCCAGTCCACCTACAATGCGCTGGAAGCCAAGCTGGAACAGCGCTTCCATAATGGCCTGAACGTTCTGGCCGCCTACACCTTCTCCAAAACCCTGACCGACGCCGACGCGATCCAGCCCTATCAGAGCACTAACCAAAACGGCGGCGCTGTCCAAGATCCGGAAAACCTGAAAGGCGAGAAGTCCGTCAGCAGCGAGGACATCCCGCAGAACTTCGTGATCAGCTACACCTACGAGTTGCCCTTCGGCAAAAACAAGCATTTCCTGGGCAACACATCCAAGCCGGTCAGTGCGATCATTTCCGGATGGAGCGTCAGTGGCATTCAGCGCTACCAGAGCGGACAACCGATGAGCATCTACGGCGCAACCGGCATTCCGGGCAAGAACTCCAGCGTGCGCTTTGACCGCGTGGCTGGACAGAAGGTAAAGAACTCCGCATACACCAACCCCTTGAACTTTAGGACGGGTAATGACCCCATAACAGGCAACACGTATCAATGCGAAACAGGTTATTTCAACTGCGACGCCTTCTACGACCCAAATTATGCCGACAATCGCAAAACCCAAACCAACGGCGCATACCGTTTCGGCAGCATGCCACGCAACTCGGCTGACATTCGCTGGACTGCATACAAAACCGAGGACTTTGGCATTTCGAAGATCATTCCCATTCACGGCAACATCAAGGCTGACTTCCGTGGTGAGCTCTTCGATGCCTTCAACCGCCATATCTTCACCCGGCCCGTTTCCGACCTCAACCATGCCACCACAACCACCGGCCAAATCGGCGGTCTGCAGAACGGTCCGAGAAATGTGCAGTTCCGTTTGAGGATCAGCTACTAACCCGGCAGTCTTTGTCCGGTATTTTGAAGTCTCGAAGAAAACAGGAAGCGCGGCGTACAACTTTGTGCGTCGCGCTTTTTGTCGCTTGCTGATCAATAGGCCTTAATGGAGTATCGATGCGAGCTGTCCTTGCAGTATCTCTGTTTGTATTTGGCTGCTTGCTGGCGCCAGCAGCGTCGCCTGCTCAGAGCGTACGGGAGCCTCAACTTCCGCGGGAAAAACTCGCAGCGGAGAACTTCGGCACCGATGCTCCGTGGTTCCAGCGCAACATCCCGTTCATTGAGATCGACGATTCTGAGATACAGACAATCTACTACTATCGCTGGAAGCTCTTCCGCTCCCATATTCGCGAAATTGGCCCGCAGGGTGTTACGGTATTGGAGTTTCTTGACAACGTTCCGTGGGCTCGCCAGCCCTATACAGACCTGAATGACTCCGCATCGTTTCACATCATGGAGGGTCGATGGCTGCGGAATTCAGCAATCATCGACAGCTTGATTGACCACTTATATACGGGCGGAGCCAACGACCGGCATTTCTCCGAGTCGATTGCGGCGGCCACCGAGAGCAGCATCCGTGTCACCGGGGACGCAACTCCTGCGCTTCGTCATCTCGACACGATGCAGCATATATTCAATCTATGGGACGATCACTTCGATAGGAGCCGTAATCTCTACTGGATTGAACCGCTGCTCGATGCGACTGAGTATACGATCTCGTCGATTGACGCCTCAGGCGCGGGGTTTAGCGACTATCCGAGCAGCGATGAAAGTCGCAACGGATTTACCGGCGGCTATGCGTATCGGCCATCCATCAATAGCTATCAGTTCGCAAATGCGATGGCGATTGCGCGATTGGCGAGTCTGGCAGGTGAACCAGAGGTTGCTGCGGACTACACGCAGCGCGCGGAGAAGATCCGCTCTGCTGTGCTGGCGCAGCTTTGGAATCCCACGCTTCAACATTTCACGGACCGCTACCAGCGCTCAACCCAGTTTGTCACCGCTGGTGAGTTTGTCCGTGGGCGTGAGCTTGTGGGGTATCTCCCCTGGTTCTACGAGATGCCTCCAAAGGACACATTGGGAGAGGATAACTATGCCGCCGCATGGCGTCATCTGCTTGCGCCAGCGGAGCTTGCCGGTCCATACGGCCTTCGTACGGTTGAACCATCCTATCCGCGCTATCTTACGCAGTATCGATACGATCGGGCCACGGCGAAGCCGGAGTGCCAGTGGAACGGACCGTCATGGCCCTTCCAGACATCGCAGGCGCTTACAGCCCTTGCAAACCTGCTGGACGACTATCATCAGTCTGTTATCACTCGAACTGACTACCTTCGCTTATTGCGCCAATACACTCATCAGCATTTTCTGTCACCGGGTCATCCCGACATTCAGGAAGACTACAATCCGGAAACCGGCGCGCCGATCGTGGGCCTGGCGCGTTCCCACCATTACAACCACTCCACCTATATCGATCTGATACTCAGCGGACTCGTCGGAATCCGGCCGCATTCCGACGCAGTGCTGGAAGTGAACCCGCTGATCCCTATTCAGGTAGACGGAAATGAGCGTCCAATTCGTTACTTCGCGGTGCAAAACATCAGATACCATGGCCACGATGTAAGTGTGTTTTACGACGCCGACGGCAAACGATATGGGATTGGATCCGGACTCTCGGTGTTTGTCGATGGGAAGCGGCTCTCCGGTCCGCGTAAGCTGGAGCGTATTCTCATCGTGCTTCCGAAAATGATATCTGCGGAGAGTGAACGCGCCATGATGCCGGTGGATCTCGCGGTTAAGCTGGACTCTTCTGATGGGCCGAAAGTCTCTGCCTCATCTGCCATTTCGCCCGGGTCCATTGGCGAAGCCGTCGATGGCCGGCTCTGGTTTATCCCTGAGAATCCCAATGGGTGGTCGCCGGCGGCATCGGAGATAAGCCCAACCTGTTGGTACTCCATTGATTTTGGGATGACACAGAAAATCGGCTTGGTCAAATTGTATTTTTTCTCGGATGGAAAGCAGTATCAGCCGCCTTCCGGTTTTCAGTTGCAATATAGATCGAAGTCAGGCTGGCAGGATGTTCCAAAGCAGCAGCGCAATCCCCAGCGGCCTATCGCGAATGGCGAGAACAGCATCGCGTTTTCGGCTATTGTCACGCAGGGATTGCGTATTGTTGTGACCAAGCCCCCAGCTCCCGCCAGCGTTCGTTTGGTCGAGATGAAGGCCTTTAGCCGTTGATGGAAGCCGATTGTATCGGCGTAAGAAATGGCATGGGGCATATTGCGCGTTTGGCATGGCTGAGGGGTCGAGATCGCGAAAGCGGCGCACGATGGCCTTACCCGTATTCAGCACATAGTCGCCCTGAATTCCTTCGGCGTTCAGTTCTTCAGTGACTGGCATAGGGCCGTAGAAGTAGTCGGCATGAGTGGTGCCGAATGCCGAAATGCTGCGTCCGGCCTGAACCCAAGCCGTGGCAAATTCGGAATGGGTGTGAACCACGCCACCTATGGTGGGGAATGCCCGGTAAAGCTCAAGGTGAGTATCGATATCCGAGGAAGGCTTGAGCCGGCCCTCTATCACTTTGCCGGCGAGGTCGCAGACGACCATGTCCGCGGGAGTCATCTGTTCGTAAGGGACGCCGCTGGGTTTGATCGCCACGAGCCCCGCTTCCCGGTCAACTGGCGTTGCCAAAGGTATACAGCACCAACCCGTGGCGGACAATTTCAAGATTGGCTTCCAGAACCTCAGCTTGCAGGCGTAACAATTCCATTCCATGAAGATTCTTCATCATGCTCATGCGTGATTGTTTTGGCTTGGGCACGCTAGTTTCCTATATCTCTTCCATCTTCGACGTGTCCGGTAAACCTTTTCCCAAAAATATAAAAACATATTTTATCGTGGTTGGTTGTCAAGTCCTGACTGCGGAGGTATTCTGTAAACGCATTCTTCGATACGCCATGACTGATAGTTCTCGCAAGAAAAAGAAACGCTCTGCACCGAACACCGCACGTATGGATATTAATAGCGTGGCGCGACTCGCCAATGTATCCATCGCCACTGTCTCGCGCACGATCAATCACGTCCCTACTGTAAACCCAAAGCTGGCCAAACGGGTCTGGGAGGTGATCAAGGAATTTGATTATTTGCCTAATACCCAGGCCCGCGCTCTGGTTTCTGGACGCAGCAGGCTCCTCGGGCTTATCGTCTCCGAGATTACGAACCCCTTCTTCCCAGAGTTGATTCAGGGCTTCGAGGATGTAGCCGTGGAGCACGGCTATGAAATTCTGATTGGCTCCACGAACTACGACCCCGAGCGAATGAAACGCTGTATTCGTCGCATGGTGGAACGCAAGGCTGAAGGCGTGGCAGTTATGACTTTCGGCATCGAGGAGCCGCTCTTGGAGCAATTGGCCGATCGCAAAGTGCCGATGGTGTTTGTGGATGTAGGACCGGAACAACCGGCCATCAGCCTGCTGCGAGTGGACTATTATCAAGGAATTCGCCAGGCTGTGCAGCACCTGGCCGCGCTGGGACATCGGGATATTGCGTTCGTGGCCGGGCCCCTTCGGCTGCACTCGGCACAGTCGCGACTGGCAGCTTTTCGGCGCGCTACACAGGAGTGCGGCATAGTAATCGGCAAGCAGCGGATTATTGAAGGCGATCACACCATGGAGGGCGGCATCACTGCGGCCAAGACCTTATTGTCCGGGAGTAATTTACCCACGGCGGTGATGTGCTCGAATGATGTGACCGCAATCGGAGTGATGCACCAGGCGTACCGCGCCGGGTTGCGCGTGCCGGATGATCTCTCCGTCATTGGTTTCGACAATATTCACATCACACAGATGATGATTCCGCCGTTGACCACCATCCAGATGTCCTGCATTGACTTGGCCAAGGAGGCGGTTACGGCGCTGAGGGCGCATGTGGAGAAGACACCGGCGCCGAAGCGTGACTACCCCATCGAGACCAAGCTGGTCGTACGCGAAACAACCGGATTTCCTCGCGGCACCATGCTCCAACTTCGACAGAAGAAGTAATCAGATCGCTTCATTCCAGTATCTTGTTCCTCAGAAATCTGAGCTGGTACCGGTAGTTCAGACAGCTTTTTCTGAACTAGCATCAAGACATCATAATTACGGAACAGAATGGTGACATAATTTGCAATCCGCGCCCTGGCGCGTGAATTTTCATTCTATCCCTCGTCCTTCGGCGTTGCGTGGTGTTGCCAGTGTCGGACTTCTGCCTCCACCAGCTCTGTGGTTTCGATCCGTTGTCCGGTGCATTGCCGATCCATGATGCCGATTTCGATCTCGGCCATGTTCAACCAACTGGCGTGTCTGGGTGTGTAGTGAAACTCAACGCGAGCCAGCAGCAATGCTGCCATTGACTCTACACGAAGAATCAGGAGACTGTTGATCCATCTGGGTATTTGGGCGAGACATTTCACCTCTATAGCGTTCCCGCATACGATTCAAAGCTTCCAGAAAACCTTCAAGGAAATGCAATTGGATCAGTAAGGCAGGCGGATTCCAAGTAGCTTTTTTCTCAAGAAAAAGCCACCTTACACGACCTCAAAGACTCCACCCTAACAGGAGAAATGCTCTAGGTCCACCCTGAATACATACGACACTTTCTGTTGAGTAACGAGTTTCACTCGCAGGGCGGTGTTCTCATTCTTTTGGGCCGGATCAATCAATGCGATTTCACCCGGATAAGGCGGGTTCAACCGAAAAGCGTTGCGCTCTTGATCAGCATCACGCCGGCCTGGGAAAACTCAGCCTCGATCTTCGCAACCGACCCGTTCAGGCTGATCGCTTGGCAGGCATCGCGCAGAACAACGGCTGGCCAGCCCAACCGCCGCGCATCGAGGGCCGACGAGCCTACACAGAAGTCATAAGCCAGTCCGGCCAGGAAGACGCGGCGAAGCATCCGCTCGCGCAAATAGCCGGCCAGCCCGGTAGGCGTCTCGCGGTCGTTCTCAAAGAAGGCCGAATAGGAATCGATTTGCGGCCGATAGCCTTTGCGCAAAATCAGTTCTGCTTGCGGCAATCCGAGCGACGGGTGGAACTCCGCACCCTTGCTTCCTTGAATGCAATGATCCGGCCAAAGCGTCTGTGCTCCATAATTCAGGCCGACTTGCTCGAACGGCTGTTTCCCCGCATAACTCGATGCGAACGAAGAGTGTCCGGTAGGGTGCCAGTCCTGCGTAAGCACAATGTGCTCGAATCGGGGCGCGATGCGGTGGATTGGATCGATGACTCTATCGCCGCCAGCGACAGCCAGCGCGCCGCCGGGGCAGAAGTCGTTCTGCACGTCGATAACTACGAGAACGTCTTGCGCTGTGATTTGCATTGAATTGCCTCGGACAGCAGTTATACCTTACAACCTTGAAGTTCTGTCAGGCCCCTTTATCTTTTTCAAAAAATGCCTCCACATCGGTAATCGTCTCCGTCATGCGGTAGGGCGGAAGGCTGGCCAGAAAAGTTTTGCCGTATCGCTTTGTCCGGATGCGCGGGTCGAGCAGAACCAGCACGCCGCGATCTTCGAGCGACCGGATCAGCCGTCCAAATCCCTGCTTGAGCGTCAGAACCGCTTCGGGAACCTGGTATTCAAAGAAGGGCTTGCCTCCGGCCTCTTCGATGGCTTTCATGCGGGCCTGAACGACCGGGTCGCTGGGCACGGCGAAGGGTAAACGGTCGATGATGACGCAGCTCAGCGCCTCGCCCTGCACGTCCACGCCCTGCCAGAAACTCGACGTGCCAAAGAGAACCGCGTTCGGCGTTTTGCGGAATTGCTCCAGCAGCGTTTTGCGGGGCGCCGTGCCGTGCAGCAGGATGGGAAAGTCCAGCACCGGCAGTAGGCGCTCGTATAAGTCACGCATCTGGCTGTAACTCGTGAAGAGACAAAAAGCGCGACCGTGAGTTATCGCCAGCACGCGCTCAATGCAGCGCGCGGCGGCAGAAGGAAACTCCGGGTCGCGCGGGTCGGGCATCTCCGGCGGTAGATAGAGCAGCGCCTGCTGCTCATAGTGAAAGTGCGAAGGCACCACTAACTCACGCGCCTCGGTAAGGCCCAGGCGCTTGCGAATGTGCTCGAAGCCGCCCTGCACGGTGAGCGTGGCCGAGGTCAGAACCACCGTGGGAATCTGTTCAAAGACTAACTCCGTCATTAACTCGGAAACATCGATAGGCGTGGCTTGCAGAAAGGTGTTTCTTGACGGTGTATGAAACCCGCCTCTCACCGGGGAACCGCCTCCGGAAATGCGCCGCTCCATCCAATAGACCATGTTGTTGGCGTTTGATTCCAGCAGAAACTCCAGCTCCGAGCGAAGGCGGACGACGCGCTTCCTGAGTCCCGTTGACTCATCAATGTCCTTCAGCCCGCCGATCTCTTCCTCGATGCGCCGCAGCGTGGTGCGCACCGCCAGATAGAGGTCGCCCGCGGTTTCCAGAAACTCCTCGCGCGCGGTGAAGGGCTGGCGGCCATCGCCCGTCATGGGCAGGCCGGCAAAAAACATGCGCGCGCGGTCGCGCAGTTGCTGGGTGAGGGCGGGCAACTTATCCGCGCCCTCCTTGCCGCGCAGCATGGCATCTATGTCGCGGGCCAGCTCTTCAAAGCGGATGTTACTGACGGAAAGGCCAAAGTAACTAGAAGCCACGTCCTCTAACTCGTGCGCCTCGTCGAAGATCACGGCGGCGGCCTCGGGCAGCACTCCGGCGTCGGGCGCGCCGGTGGCCTCGCGCTTGACGGAGAGATCGGCGAAAAACAGGTGGTGGTTGACGATGATAATGTCGGACTCCAGAGCCTTGCGCCGCATCTCGGTGATGAAACAGCGGGGGTAATCCGGGCAGGTCGTGCCCAGGCAAGCTTCGGTGCGGGCGTCCAGCTTTTGCCACAGCGCGCTCGACTCTGGCAGGCCATCAATCTCGGCTCGGTCGCCGGTTTTGGTGGTCTTTTCCCACTCGGAGATTTGGCGGTACTGGTCGATCTCCTCCAGCCCGGAAAGAATCGGCTGGCTGCGCAGCGCGGCCAGCTTGGCGCGGCAAAGGTAGTTGGCGCGGCCCTTCATGTAGCAAACGTGCAGGTCGCCAATCAGCGTTTCCAGGAAGGGAACGTCGCGGAAGAAGAGCTGATCCTGCAGGGCTTTGGTGCCGGTGGAAACAATGATGCGCCGTCCGGTGCGCAGCGCGGGCAGCAGGTAGGCAAGGGTTTTGCCGGTGCCGGTGCCTGCCTCAACAATCAGATGGCGGTGCTCGGTGAGCGCCCGTTCGACGGCGGTGGCCATCTGAAGCTGGCCGGGGCGGTACTCGTATGGCAGCGGCGAGCGCGCCAAAATGCCGCCGGGCGCGAAGAACTCGTGCAGCGTGGGCAGGGCGCGGGTTGTTTCTTCGCTCAAAGGCATAAAGACCGGGTGCTTATCCCATCATAGTGATAGCGCCCGGCTCGTTTGACTTAGCAGCTTGGGGTAAGGATACTTAGTGCATGGCCTTCGCCGTTTAGCTGGCGAGTGACAAAGCCCAAGGTTCTTCAGCAGTCCCCTTGCGTGTCAACTGGCAATCCCGTCCAAAAGAACTGGGTTATTCCTTGGAAATTGGCTGTTCAGCCCCGCATCGGGAGCCTGAATTTGAGCACAAAGCCGCAAAAAGATAGAAGATAGAGAGATGCTGTCTGGCCCTGGAAGCAAAGGCCGGAGCGGCAACTGGAGCTTATTTTGTCAAAGCATTACAAGTCGGTTGTGCCGACGAGGCAGCATCTGGAAGCGCTGCCGCTGGTGGCCATTGTGGGCCGTCCCAACGTGGGCAAATCCACGCTCTTCAACCGCCTGACCAAGAGCCGCCGCTCGATTGTGGGCGACGAGCCGGGGATCACCCGTGATCGCATTTATGGCGAGTACGAGTGGTCCGGGCGCACCTATCGCCTGGTGGATACCGGCGGCATGGTCCCCGACGACGCGGAGCTGATCCCGAGCGAAATCTATGCCCAGGCTCAGGTGGCGCTGGAAGAGGCCGATGCGCTGGTGCTGGTCGTGGACGCGCGCACGGAGCTGGCCAGCCCGGACTACGATCTGGTGCGCATGATGATTCGCGGCGGCAAGCCGCTGTTTCTGGCGGTAAATAAGGTCGAGGGCGAGACCATGGCGCTGGTTGCGGAGAACTTCCGCCAGTTGGGCATCCGCGCGGTCTTCCCCATCAGCTCCGAGCACGGGCTGGGCATCGGCGACCTGCTGGACGCGATTGCCGAGGCGCTTCCCGCGCCGCCCGAAGCTGAAGTGGAGGAAGAGTCCGCTGAGGTAGCGGAAGCCGCTGAAGTCGAGGCCGCATCAGCCGGGACAGTCGAGGGCGAGCCGGAGCAGTTGAACCGTTCGCACGGCGAGTTCGAGCCGCATGAAACCTCTGTGGCCATCATCGGGCGGCCCAACGTGGGCAAGTCCACGCTGTTGAACGCGTTGACCGGAACCTCTCGCGCCATTGTTTCGCCCATTGCCGGAACCACGCGCGATGCCGTGGACGAGGTGGTGGAGTTCAAGGGCAGCCAGTTGCGCTTTGTGGATACGGCTGGCATCCGGCGCAAGGGCAAAACCCACCTGATGGCCGAAAAACTGAGCGTGATGATGGCCCGCCGGCACCTGGAGGCCGCGGACGTGGCGCTGCTGGTGCTGGACGCCGTCGATGGCGTGACGGCGGCCGACGCCACCATCGGCGGCTATGCCCACGAGAGCGGGCGCAGCGTGATTATCGTGGTGAACAAGTGGGACGCGGTCACCACGGGCCGCACCGACGGCAAACCTCCGGCCGACCGCGCCATCTTCGAGGAGCAGTTGCGCACGGTGCTCAAGTACCTGAGCTATGCGCCGGTGATTTTTCTCTCTGCCCTGGAGGGAACGGGGATTGAACGCGTGCTGAACGAGGTGGTGGCCGTGGCGGCGGAGCGGCGCAAGCGCGTCTCCACCGGGCAGATGAACCGCTTCCTCGAAAAAATCGACTTCCAGCGCGCGTCGGTGCCGATGGCGAAGCGCATTCGCATCTTTTATATGACGCAGGCCGCCGTGGCTCCGCCGACCTTTGTGCTCTTCGCCGACCGCGAGGTCAAGCTGCACTTCAGCTTCGCGCGCTTCCTTGAAAACCAGATTCGCGAGGCTTTCGGTTTCGCGGGTACGCCAATCTGGTTCAAGGTGAAGGCGCACAACGCGAAAAAGAACGGATAAATTTGGCTACCTGCGCCCAAAGCTGCGCGGCTTCGCGGGCGGAGTGACGGGCAGGTCGGTTTTGCCCGCGGGGTAGACGGCCAGAAAACGATCCTGGCCCTCGCCGGAGCTGGCGGTCTCAACGCCTTCTATCGAGCGGAAGGCCATGTGCAGCAGCCGGCGCTCGCGGCTGTTCATGGACGGAAAAGCATAAGGAATGCCGGACTTGAGAACCTTTTCCGCGGCAATCTGAGCGGTCATGCGCAATTCCTGCGCCCGCAGAGCCTTGAAATTGGCGGCATCGAAGCTGACCAAGCCACTCTCGTGCTGATCCAGGCGCAGCATCTGCCCGGCCAAGGTTTCAAGGGCGCCCAGCAGCTCGCCATTGTGCTGCGTGAGCAGCGGTGCGTCGGGTCCGGCCAGCTCGACGTAAATCAAGCGGCTCTCAAAGCCCTCGGGGTCGCGCGCGCCATCTCCGGCTGTGATGCGATATTTCAGACGCAAGCCGCCCAGCTTGTTGAGGGTGGCGAGGAATTCGGCAATCTTCTGTGCAGCTTGCTGCAGATCGTTGATAGGCATAACAAAACAGTATCGCAGAGCCGGGCGGTGGATGCGAGGGTAATTGCAAAAAGCGTCTGGCAGCGGCGGCCCCGGCCAGTATTTCTGATTTGCAACCCGGTAAAGTTCAAAGCCGTCCCAGCGCCAGCGAGGGATCGGCGGAGAGAGACGGGCTGGCGAATTCGCCGGATAAAAAGCGCGGCCAGGCGGCGGCGGCGATCATGGCGGCGTTATCCGTGGAGAGAGACAGCGTCGGGAAGGCGATGCGCAGTCCGCGCCGCGCGGCTTCGGCGCTGAATCGGGCGCGGAGTTCGTGGTTGGCGGCCACTCCGCCGGTAATGAGGATGCGGCGCGCGCCCAGGGTCTCTTGCGCGGCGAAGGTCTTCTTCATCAGGTCGCCCACCACCGCGCATTGGAAGCTGGCGACAAGGTCGAGAATCTGCTGCGGACAGAGGGCGAGCGCTTCCTCTTTGCTCTTGGGGAGCTTGGGCGCTGGCTGCGGTTCGTCGTTTTCCCCGTTCTCGAAAGCGAGACCTGGGTTGCCCGGCTCTCCGGCGATTTTTGGCGGGAAGAAGCGCGCCGCCCGCGTCCTGGCTTCTTCGCGCAGTTCGTGTACTTCCACGTAGCGCAGCACGGCGGTTTTGATCCCCGAAAAGGAAAAAAGAAAGCGCGGGTCGAGGCCGGCGATGGGCGCTGTGCGGGCGTCCTTGGTCTTGGGCGGCTTGTTGCCGAGATGCGCCTTCCGCTTGATCTGCGCAAAGGCAAACGGCACGGCGTGAGGATTGCCGAATTGGGCCAGAGCGTCGATCCAGGGGCCTCCGGGATAAGGGAAGCCGAGCAGCTTGGCGACTTTGTCGTAGGCTTCGCCAGCGGCGTCGTCCAGCGTGCGGCCTACGGGTTGGTAGTTCCAGACGCCATGGGCCGGCCGGGCCAGATACAGACTGGTGTGGCCGCCGGAAACGACCAGCGCGAGGGCCGGCTCCTCGGCAGAGGGCGGGTTTTCCTTCGGAACTGAACAAGCTGAGGAAAAGCTCATAGAGCGTGTTTCAAAAGACCGTTTTGTGTCAGGGCACGACTTTAGTCGTGCCGTATCTGGCGCAATATCAACTTGGCCTTTAGGCCCTGAGGAAGGTCTTTCAAATTTTCCGTTTGAATCCAGACCTTTTTCCGCAGTCTGTCTTGCTTGCTCCTGTTCTCTTTCGTGCAGCAAGACGGCGTGAATGTGGCCTTCCAGGTGGTTGATGGCAATCAGCGGCAGCCCCTGCGCGAAGGCCAGGGCCTTGGCGTAGGTGATGCCGACCAGCAGCGCTCCGGCCAGTCCGGGGCCGGCGGTGACGGCGATGGCGTCCAGATCGGCCAGGGTAATGCCCGCCTGGGCCAGGGCCTCGCGGACGACGGGGACAATGGCGCGGAGATGCTCGCGGCTGGCCAGCTCCGGAACGACGCCGCCGTAGCGGGCGTGCGTCGGGATCTGCGAGGCGACGGCCGAGGAAAGCGTGCGCGCACCGCGCTCGACCACGGACGCCGCTGTTTCGTCACAGGAGGATTCAATGCCGAGAATGAGGCCGCGCGTGCTCATTTATCCAGTTTAGCGGCTGAGCCGCTTGTTGGTTCTCAAAGTCGATAGCATCAGGCGCTTTACGCTATTGATCCGGCAACTAAATACTGTCAGGGTGGGAAGCGATGTCACTGTTTTCTTGCCGGATCGCTAGGTCTCTGACCGCTTGATTTTGTACCATTGCTGGGTGCCCCACATCTCGATTTTGAGATGTGGGAAACCACGAACTCAATGAAACTTCTTCATCCGGTCAGAGACCTGGGGCGGGAGACCACGATGCAAATCTTTTGGCCAGCTCATAGTCTCGCGCTTGGGCGACAATGGAAGCAGCCATGTTGCCCTCGACGCGCCAATGCGATGCGGCTTTGCGGATTGTGGCCCAACTGCGCGCGGCTGGGTATGAGGCATACTTCGCGGGTGGCTGCGTGCGTGACCTGCTGCTGGGCCGCGAGCCGAAGGACTATGATGTGGCGACCTCGGCCACGCCGGATGTGGTGCTGAAGATGTTTCCGCGCACTTTTGCCGTGGGAGCGCGTTTTGGCGTTGTGCTGGTGAGCGCCTGCGGTGGGGCGGATTCCGGCGATGCAGCGGAAGGGAAGTTGACCCCGCCGCAGGTGGTAACGGAAGTCGCGACCTTCCGCTCCGATGGGGCGTATTCCGATGGCCGTCATCCGGATGGGGTGCGCTACACGGCCAGCGCCGAGGAGGATGTGCGGCGGCGGGATTTCACCATCAACGGCTTGTTGCTGGACCCGGAAAAACTGTTTTCTCAGGAGCTAAGTGAGAAGACCCACCCTAGCCACAAAAACAAAGACGTGGCGAGGGTGGGGCACCCAGATTCTTTGGCGGAGGTGAAGGTGCGGGCTGAAGCCCGTACTCTTCAAAGCAAAGAGGATGCTTCAGGGGCTGAACAGGCTGCGGAAAGTATCCTTCAAAATGGCACGGAGTGTCAGGGCACGACTTTAGTCGTGCCGCAAATGCCAAAGAAACGTGGGGCTTCAACCCCGGCGGACTGTTTCTCCGGCGCTTCAATCCAGCATTTGCGCGTGGCGGTCATCGATCATGTGGGCGGGCTGGCG